>WNFF01017145.1_pt1 | contig 11334 bp, 7 predicted proteins | sample 5400441 | NCBI WGS metagenome assembly WNFF01 (sample SAMN13153345, study PRJNA577476) | soil metagenome | isolation source: 120 cm saprolite under Douglas fir tree site 2 hole 3 replicate 1 | place: USA:California | collected 2015-04-18
AGTTGTCTACATTGCAGATCCCAACCCCAATGTCTTTTCAGTAATTATCAACGCGTTAACGGACTTCAATTCGATCAGCTCCAGCGGCAACAACATGATTAACCTCCTAGTCGCAGGAGATATGGTGATTAATCAGCCGTTAGTTTTACGCACCGGTATGAAGATCGAAGGGGCGGGGAAGCGCAATACGTCCTTCATGTACCAGGGTGGCGCTTGGCTTACCGGCACTGGTGCGCCTGTTATCTACATCCCATTCAGAACTTCGATTGAATTAAAGAATCTGTTCATTCAGACCACGGCCGGCCCGTATTCTTCTGCTCTATATGCAGACAGCGACAGTGCTGGAAACGGCAGTAATGGTATCATTCTCGATAATGTAGCTTTCGAGGGTTTCAATGCCGATGGCTTCGCTCGTGAAGTGGTGCTGAAGGGCGGCTTCGACTACTTCGTAAAGGATTCAGTGTGCGCTACTGGATCAGTAGGCGCGAACACGCTTCCACTTCCCTGCTTCGAGTTTACGAATAGTTCTAAGGCCCTCAACAACGTAGCTGCTCAAGTACCCGGACGAGTCATCATCGAACGAGCTTTCTTTAATAACTCGGGTATCTCAGTAAGTTCCGGCCCCAATCCAGGAGCTACCCCTGGCGACTACAACATCAATGGCGTTCTCACTGAAACCATGTACCAGCCTTTCTTGTCAATCAGACCGGGCGTGGATGGAGCGGGGCGCTTCTATCTGACGGATATTATCGGCGCCGATCAGGCATCAGGCCCAGGCACACCGATGATCCAAACTTCCGGGAATAAGGTGAACACCGTCTCGATCTCGGGTGGTTCGCTTCTTCAAAATCAACCGGTACTTATCACCGATCAGACCGTTCCTGGGCTTCTGGTTTTGAAGATGCACGTCGCTACGACCAATTACGGTTACACCAACAACCCGCACGTTACTTTCCACGACAACTTTATGGAGATTTCTAACCAACCGCTTACCTTGGCAGGAACAGGACGGGCGATTACCCCTATCGTCGGTTTTGGTGCTCCTTCAGGATGTGTTGTCAGTGCTGGTGGCGCGGTGCCAGTTGGTACTGTTACCTATGTACTGACTGCTCTTGATGCTGATGGGAAAGAAAGTGTGAATGGTCCTGCCGTTTCGATCACGACGACCAGCGGCAATCAGACTGTTACTTGCACCGTACCTGCATTACCATCTGGCGCAATTGGATATGCTATTTATCGAAGCGCGGGTCGTAGCTTTACAAGGTCTGGAGTTCTTACTTGTGTTGACGGTCAGCCTCAGGTGCGTACCAGGTCGTTTGTAGATCGGACTGCTGGTACTTGTGGCGCCTCTCTCCCATTATTCAATTCTGCGGGTACCAGCATTCTTTCAAGTACCGGTCTTACTACATTCCAAAATCGGACTGTTAGCCCTACAGGATTTATCGCAACGGAAACTGCACCTAGTCTTACAGCTGCTCGAACTCAAACTATACCGGATGCGTCGGGAACATATATCCTTGATTCCACACTGGCATCGTCCGTCACGACGAACGCGAGCGCCAATATCGTAAATCTGCTTCAACCACAAATATCTAAAGTGTTCGATACCTTCCAGCTAACAGCTGCAAGACCTGGACCAACAAGCATTGGCTCGAACTGGACAGCGAACTCAACTGGGGGTGGAGGCGGAACCTTGCAATTGGTCGGTGGTGGGAGAGCAGCTACGTCTTCCAGTACGAGCCGCGCCAGTGCTTTCTGGAACGTAGGGACATTTCCAAACAACCAATGGGCGCAGGCCACAATCGCAACTATCGGCACCAATCAGCACGGTCCTACCGTACGCTCCTCCGGCAGCACCAATCCAACGTATTACACCTGCATTGACGGGGCTGGTGGCGAGGCCATCTTCAAGTCAGTCGCCGGAGCGTTTACTTCGTTAGCTTCCAATGCCGTTGCGGGGGCCAATGGAGACGTTGTTCGCATTACAGCCTCTGGCACCAACATCGCTTGCACGGTCACATCGACGGCGGGTATCACAAGCAGCTTGTTCGCCACTGATGGCGCAATTTCATCCGGCGCACCTGGATTAACTATCGGAAACGGGTCAGCTACCCTCACAAATTTCATGGCAGGAGGAATAACCCTTACTGGCGACCTTTCGCTGAATGGAAATCAAATTACCGGCGTGAGCGGTAATAGCGGTCGTATCGCGGAGTCAAGCGGTGCACTGGGGAGCGGCAATCTTGGGATGTTCGACGCGAGCGGAAACATCGTTGACTCTGGAATCGCGGCATCCAGCATCACGACCGCGCTGTCAGCAATTACCAAGGCGACCACTGCACATACGCGCATGACTCTTGGCGAGGCGAGCGCGTCGGGGGTGGCCGTCTCGGCCGAGACAAGTCGAGCCGACTCTGGCGATCACGCCCTCTTGGAGAACTTGAAAAAGACCAGCGAGCAATCAGTCCCCGAGCGGGCGATACTCACAGGCACCTATACGAACGCCACAACCAGGGCGAGTAACGTCAATGGCCTTTCCTTCACTGTGAGTGCAAGCCGCAATTACACTGCGGTCTGCCATCTCTATTATCAAGGCTCCGGGCGCACCGCTGGACTTGATGTCACCATAACTGGCCCCGCTTCGCCTATTAGCGTGTTTTATTCCTATGACGAAGGGGCGCATTCAACCCTCACCGACAGCGTCGCGAGCGCCTTTAACACAAAGCTCACTGGGAGTTCGACAATCATAGCCAAAACAAACCTTCATGCCACGGTAACGATTGGCCTTCGTAACGGTGCGAACGCCGGAACGGTTCAAGTTCAAGGCTCAGCCACAGGGACCGGTACCGTCATGGTGCAAGCTGGATCGTTCTGCATGGTGCAGTAGACGATTATGGATGCCCAGAACGGCGTTACGAGTTCGAATGTCGATTCCGCGACATTCATTGGTATTTCGTGTCCGACATTCGATTTCTAACCCAAGCTTTAACCATAAGCTTCGTAGCATCAAGAGTCTCTAAAAATCCATGTCCCGCTACGCGCGAGAATTCTTTTCCACAATAACTTGGAAGTCCGACAGAGGAGAAAAAATCAAGATACATTAGTCGAACGCGGTGCGCCGGCCAACTTCGCGCTGGCGCTAGCTTGGCTCGGCCCGCCGTCTGTAGCTGCCTTAGAAGCCTGTCCACTCTAGAATCGTAAGTGTGTTCTTCCAAAACCTTTGCTCGCGCTGCTTGACTAATCCGTAGGCGCTCCGGTTCGTTGTTAAGGTAGGATCGAATCAAAGGGACTATGTTGCGTTCGTCGCGATACCCGACAAAGTGAACTCCTTCATGAAACCCCAATCGAGAAATTTCATTCGGAAGTGCGGTTATAAGTAGCGCGCCAGAAGCCATGACCTCGAATACTCGCATATTAGCATCCTGCGGAAAATCATCTCGACCTATATTAACGACGACTCGCGATCGTCGATAAACCCCAAGCACTTCATCGAGTGCGTATGATCGGGTCCACTCGTTCACTTGAAAAGCTCCGGCGATCGTTGGAAGTAGCTCGGCGCGCTTCCTGTATACCGGTGGCCCGGTTTGTCCGACCCAGCCGACCTCGTATTGACGAATGGGATCGGGATCTTGAAACAACTCGCGACGTACTGCCCAGGGAAGGAGAAACGCACCTGGATGACCGGCTTCTATGAAAGCCTTTACGTATCCGGGATGGAATATAGCTACGTGGTCGAATAAGGACGACCAGCGAAATTGTCGCGACGTAGAGAGGTAGATGTCGGTGCGAAAACACACTGTGGGGATCTCGGATGTAACTAAGTCTGAGGGCAATAGCGGATAATCGGAGTCGAACTGAAAGATCCAGGATGGTGTTGTCGGGCATTGACGCAATAGCTCGGGCAGTGGCGCATCGAACGCGGAGGATCCCTGGACGTAATAGAGATCAATACCGCGACGACGGAAAGCTTCGGCGTAACCGGGAATTAACTTACGATGATGTTCCTCGCGGCAAAGAACCAAGATCAACATCTTAAAGAAAAACTCCCACCATAATCTTTAGGCTGAAATTGATACTTACTGTGCATTTGCGGACGAAATCACAACCAGGAAACCATCTAATTTGGGTGTCTTCCCAGTAAAAAGCGCAAAATCCTCGTTGGGCCTGATTTCAATCGAGGCTCCGTCACTGCCCAACCATTTTTTGCCCGGCTCGACAACAGCAAATCGTGAGTTCAATTTAATAATCAGATCGTTTTCATCTTCGTGCTGTAACTGAGTAACGATCAAAGCCACTTTCCACTTTCTAAAGTGGTATGCCCGTTCCCGGTGGGTGACAGCGTCTTGAACAATTATCAGATAATTTCCATCACTCACGAAATTTTGACAGTTTTGCGCTAACTCCTGCAGTCCATCTAAAAGGGGTGACCGGAGGATCGTCTGACAATTCGTGAGCGGATCGATATTGTTGTTTTCGACTGAAGCCCAGCCCATCGAACCCTCACCGATTGTATGACCCATGAAAACAGTTGGAGTCGCTGGCTTGGAGTTAGTAGAGCAAGACGAAGACACGAGCAACGCACATACGAAACCAAGGACCGAAAGCAACTTCAGCTGTGCTCGGAGCATTGCCACCTGCGGCGCCACATTTCGAAAATCCTACGTGCAAAGATTACATGCCGGGCGGCGAATAATACCAGACTAAAATGTTTCTTGTGGAGCGTTGGGTTGCCGGCGGCTAGTGCTTGTTAGAGCCGCTTCGTCTTTCGCCCTGCTATTGAGGGAAGCAAAATCATAGACATCGAGGCCATGTATTTTCCACAAAGGTGGATTTTTTGCTATGCTCACAATGGGTTCGTCCAGCCGCGCCCTCGAGAGTTCGATTCAAAACTCATGGCCTCTGTGACCGCAGATCCGTCAGTCGCAGCGCGGGTGTCCGCGCAAGCGTCTCCAACAGCAACAGTACGAATTGAACCGCCGCACGGGTGGCTGGAACTGCGGCTTGCCGATGTGTGGGAGTATCGCGAGCTGCTGTACTTTTTTGTGTGGCGCGACATCAAGATTCGCTACAAACAGACCGTCGTCGGTGTGCTGTGGGTAGTTTTGCAGCCCTTGCTGACCATGGGCGTGTTCACTCTTTTCTTTGGCCGCTTGGCCAAGCTGCCTTCCGAAGGCTTGCCGTACCCGGTTTTTTATTTTGCGGCTCTGGTGCCGTGGGCTTATTTCTCCGCATCGCTGAGCACTTGCACAAACGTGCTGGTTGCCAACCAGCACGTCATCACCAAGGTTTATTTCCCGCGGCTGGTCTTGCCGCTTGCGGCGGTGTGTACCGCGCTGCTGGATTTGACGATCGGATTTGTGGTGATGGTGATCATCACGCTGGCGTACGGATACCGGCCAGGCCCGGCAATATTGCTGATTCCGCTGTTTGTGCTGTTGGCCCAGCTGACGGCGCTGGCCGTGGGCCTGTGGACTTGCGCCCTCAACGCGCTGTACCGGGACATGGCCGCCATCGTGCCGTTCGTCATCCAATTTTTGATGCTGGCGTCGCCTGTGGCTTATTCCAGCACGCTGGTGCCGCCGCGTTGGCGCGCGCTTTACCATTTGAATCCCATGGCTGACGTGATTGACGGGTTTCGCTGGAGCGTTACCGGGCGCGGGCACGGTCCGGGCGCGATGATATTTGTCGCGGCAGGAATGGTGGTCCTGATTTTGGTTGGTGGGCTGATATTTTTTCAGCGCGTGGAGGGCACCGTTGTGGATCGCGTGTAGCGCGGTCGCTGCGGCTGCGCACTGCGGCGCTTCGCGACATGGCCGATATGGCCGACATGGCCAAGTTCGTTTTGAGTGGCATGGATTCCGCTGCAAACCGTTCGTGTCGCCGCATTCGCACGCTAACATCTTTGTTTACCGGTAAAATAAGCGAACCATGTCTGACATCGTCATTCGGGCCGAAGGGCTCGGCAAACGCTATCGCCGCGGCGTAACCGGCCCACCGGAAACGCTGCGCGACGCTCTCACACGCGTCATTGGCTCGCCTCTTGCGGCCATGCGTATCACCCGGCCGACCACCGGCAGGGCAGAAATTCATGGGCGCGTCCGCAGCCTCCTGGAAGTGGGCACCGGATTTCACTGGAAACTTACCGGGCGCGAGAACACCTATCTTAGCGGGTCGATTCTGGGGATGGGTAAGACGGGGGACCCATCGAAGGAATCGCAGACTGGGGCCGCGTAAACTTCTGATAAAGAGTACACCTCTAATGGATCCGCCAGAGTTGGTAATCATTTGTCGCGGCAGGGTTCCATCTCCATGGAACGTGACCATGAAGGTTCGAATAAAGACCAGCACCGTATTCTACCGTCCGGCCGTGCGGGGAATTGTAACAACGCTCGTCCATTAACTCGCGATGAGGAAAACGATTTAAGGTAGCGTCGGCGCCTTCCATGAGACCGACAACCAGCAGGTCCCCTGGCTGCGGGCCGCGCTCACCAGGCTTGGTTACCCTGGCGCCAGCTTCCTGGGCGTACCAGTAGAAACCCCATTGCCCGTTGAACCATACCTTCTCACCGTTTGCGACATGTGGAGCAATCAGTTCGGCAGCTGCCCTGCGACCGCATTCGGCAAAATCGTTGTCGGCTACGAGCAAGAGGAACGAGAACGCTGCACAAACAAAAATCAATCCGCCGAATGCCCAAAACTGGCGACGTCCCGGTAAGGCGCCGAGTTCTTTGATCAGCATCAAAACAATGGCAGGCAATGCAGCCAGCATATATTTGAGCGGGAAGTGGAGGTATACGGCTGCAGGCGCAGGAATCAAGATCCAGAGATCTAGCAACATACCGAGATGGTCCTGCGTTTTGACGTGTTGATAAATCAGGTCAGCGAGTACGGCGAAACTGTAAAACACTGCGGCCACTTGCCATTCCTGAGCTACGCTTCTCCAGGGCGTGACCAGAAAATGAGTAATCAAGACTGGAATTGAAGCGGTCGCTATGAGAAAAGGCGCTCTACGCCAATGAATCGCTAACCACACTGCGGTGAACGGAATGGGGAAAAAAAGATAACGCAGGTAGGCAAAGATGTTAGCGCGAAAATGCCCTGACCCAACTAAAATGTCTGCGGACTCGACGACCGAGCTACGGTCGCGCAACAATAAATTTACAGCAAGAAGAATGCAGCCAGCGACAGCGACCGGGAGCCACAAGAATAACTGGCGCCAAAATTGCGAACGCGCCTTTCGAATTGGAGAATGATCGAACAGCCATATCGCGCCGAGAGGCAAAAGAAGAGCAATTTGCGGGCGGGCATAAGGTGCCAAGCCCAATGCCAAACTCGCAATCAATCCTTCGTGCCAATGTTGTTCTTGTTTCCAAGCTAGGAGGCGCTCCGTGCCGGCAAGGCCAAGAGCCAGTGCGGCGATGTCGGGCATTGCGGTGCTGGCCATTGACAGGAATGGGGGAATGGCGGTCATCAGCATGCCCGCGATGGCAGCCTGAAACTCCGTAAAGCCTAAACGCAATGAGAGTTTCACCATGGCGAGAATGGCTATGCCGACTAGCAATATTTGTAGTAGATGGGCCGCCCGCTCCGATCCTCCCACCAAAATCACGGGAACCAGCAGGTATCCCATAAGTCCTTGCGTTGTTCCAGCCCCCAGATTGCCCGCCTGTGTCAGACATGTCTCGTTTCCCATCCAGCACACTGGAAAGGACATCGGTTGAAGCGGAGTCTTGAGTATCTGGCGCGCTTCGAATAGAAACCACGGATCATCAATGGTGTAGGCCTTATTTAAGAATGGGAGGAGACAAATGACTGCCAATACAAAGCCTGGCAGGAACAGTGTGATAACGGTTTTTCTAGCGACGACATATGGCTTGCCACCAGATGCCTGAGGTGGGGCGACGTTCACTAAGCTGTCCACGAATATGAATGTCGAGAATGGATCGAGTTATCGAATAACACTTGAATACCAAGAGGAAGAGCGTAAACAGAAAGTTGGTGATGAGGTTGGGCCATTATGCCTGTTTCAAGCCACGCCCAAATAGCTTGCGAGCTGTGAGGCCTGGCTGCTGCCTTGTGTCGATCACGCTAGTTGGACGCCCTGTGCGAAACCGATCGGCAGTTTAACATAGAGCTGCTCAGCCCCCTCCACCTGCGAGGAAAGAAGCCAATTACGTAAAACCCCGTCGACACGAAGGAATATTGCGCCGCTTTCCTGTTATCCTGAATGTTCGTCCTAACTGCTTGGCCGAGAAAACGGTGAATGGCTATCCTACTACCCCCGTCATTCGATATGTACCGTTGTCCGTCCATGTTTGGTGCCGACGGTCGTAAGAATTGGACCGCCTGTGGGGCGATTTTCTCGCTACGTTCAGTCATCTGAGATTATTCGGCGCGGCGTTTAAAAATTGTAAAATAATTAACGCGACAAATTGGCTCGACTGTTTACAGGTGGAATAGCCCGGAATGTCTGACATCGTAATTCGGGCCGAAGGGCTCGGCAAACGCTATCGCCGCGGCTTAAGCGGCCCACCCGAAACGCTCCGCGACGCGCTCACGCGCGTCATCAAGTCGCCTCTAGCGGCGATGCGGCGACCGACGCAAGAACCTTTCTGGGCACTCCGCAATGTCGATCTAGAGGTGCGGCAAGGCCAAGTTCTGGGGCTTATCGGTCGGAATGGCGCGGGCAAGACCACGCTGCTGAAAATATTATCGCGTATCACCCGCCCGACCACAGGATGGGCGGAGATCCGAGGTCGGGTGCGAAGCCTGCTGGAAGTGGGCACTGGTTTCCATGGCGAACTTTCCGGGCGAGAGAACACCTATCTTAGCGGCTCCATTCTGGGGATGGGCAAGCGCGAAATCGATCGCAAATTCGATCAGATCGTGGCATTTGCGGAGGTCGATAAATTCATCGATACCCCTGTAAAGCATTATTCCAGTGGAATGTATGTGCGCCTTGCTTTTGCAGTGGCGGCGCACTTGGAGCCGGAAATTTTACTGGTGGACGAAGTGTTGGCGGTCGGTGACGTGCAGTTCCAAAGAAAATGTCTGGGCAAGATGAAAGAAGTCGGATCGCACGGACGCACTATCGTATTCGTGAGCCACAATGTGAACGCGATCGCGGCAATGTGCACGTCGGCGATGGTTCTAGCAAACGGCTCATCCGTGTATTTTTCGAACAATATTCAGGAAGCACTACGGCAATATATAAATCCGATAATCAGCACTCACACAGTGGATCTCTCCGAACATCCTGGGAGGACGGCGCCAACTGCCGTATTCAAAGAAATAGTAATATACGACGAAAACAATCAACGATCACAACTACTAATGCCCGGCACGGGAGTTACTGTTGAAATGAAAGTGAGGCCACCGGACAGAATTAACAATCCTAAAATTGCTTTTGCTGTAACCAACGGTCGCGGAGAAAGGGTTTTCGCGGTAGGAACTTACATCGGAGGTACAGAAATCCCACATATCGAAGGGCCATTAACCATTCGCGTGCAGTTTGAGATGCCACTGTTGGTGGCAGGTCAATATAGTTTGGATCTGGGGTTATATGACCGAACCGGGATGCAAGTGGACGAAGTGTTCGGTGCTACTACATTTGAGGTAGCCAAGACCGATTATCTGCAAATGACGGAAATGCACAGCCATCACATGGGAAACATCATGGTACGTTCCGACTGGAAGTGTGTTTAGTTATAGTGGATTGGATTCCGTGAGTTAATTTCGACCGACGGCGGGAAATGAATCCTCTAGGGAAGAATTCGTGAATTCCGAGAATTTTGCACGAGTGAAACTTCAGGGCCAAGCCCACTCAGGCGAAGTTGTTCGCGCCATAGCTTTCCATCTATCGCAATTTCATCCAATTCCGGAAAACGACGAGTGGTGGGGAAAAGGTTTTACGGAGTGGACGAACGTAGCGAAAGCGAAGCCGAAATTTCCAGGCCATTATCAACCACACCTGCCCGCCGACCTGGGATTTTATGATTTGCGGCTGCCGGAAGCGCGAGCAGCGCAAGCGGAGCTGGCCGCGGAATACGGAATCCACGGATTCTGCTACTACCACTACTGGTTCAAGGGCCGGCGACTGCTTGGGCGACCAATTGACGAAATTTTGAGAACGGGCCGTCCCGATTTTCCATTCTGCCTGTGCTGGGCGAACGAGAGCTGGACGCGGCGTTGGTTGGGGGAGGAGCGAGACGTATTGATCCCGCAAACCTACGACGAACGCGACGACCTAGATCATTGCCAGTGGCTGGCGAAGGCATTTGCGGATCGCAGGTATCTGAGGGTGGGAGGCCGGCCGGTATTCCTCATCTACCGACCTGGAAATTTGCCAGAACCGAAGCGGTTAACCGACACACTTCGTGATGTTTGTACGGAGAATGGCGATAAGAATCCATACCTGATCGGCGTCGATGCGCATCAACCGGGCCGGGATTTTCGGAGCGACGGGTTCGACACCACACTCGAATTTGCGCCCCAGCTTGGAGTTCTCCCGGCGGCATTCTACGATGAGTTCAGCCTGGGACGACTTCAGCGGAATCTTCGGCTGCGAGTGCTCAGCGGCAACCTCAAGGTGTACGACTATGAAGATGCGCGCCAGAGAATGACCTCGTACGTCCGGCCATTCCCGACTGTTCCCAGCGTATTTGTAGGTTGGGACAATACACCGCGCAGGGGCAAGGACGGAATAATTATTGTGAATAGCTCCCCGCAAGCGTTTGGCCGTGCCCTCGAAACGGCGGTCTCGAAGCTCAGGACCAGCGGTGATGAGGAACCGTTGCTGTTCATCAACGCCTGGAACGAATGGGCTGAGGGAAATCACCTGGAGCCTTGCCAGAAATGGGGCCGAGGATACTTGGAGGCAGCGCGAAAGGCTTTGCGAACTTCCGCGAACTGCCATTTGGAGCATGTAAGCCATCAATCCCGAGTACGACTATGACGACTCGCGTTCTGATAAAACTGTGATTCCATGGACGCAATGACGGACCGAGCTTCGGACGTTTTTCAGAGCGCCGGTAGTGGGCGGCAGCAGGAATTTGCTCGGGCAGGCCAACACACGGTTCGAGCCATTGCGTTCCATCTTCCGCAGTTTCATCCAATCCCAGAAAACGATGAATGGTGGGGAAAGGGCTTTACAGAATGGACCAATGTAGCAAAAGCCAAACCGCAGTTCCGGGGTCACTACCAACCGCATCTGCCGGCTGATTTAGGGTTTTATGATCTGCGACTACCCGAAACGCGGGCCGCTCAGGCGGAAATGGCGGCGAGCTACGGAATCCATGGTTTTTGCTACTACCACTACTGGTTCCATGGGCGACA
>WNFF01004549.1_pt1 | contig 11328 bp, 5 predicted proteins | sample 5400441 | NCBI WGS metagenome assembly WNFF01 (sample SAMN13153345, study PRJNA577476) | soil metagenome | isolation source: 120 cm saprolite under Douglas fir tree site 2 hole 3 replicate 1 | place: USA:California | collected 2015-04-18
CGAAGGGGAAGACTGCGCCAGCGGTAATCGCGAGCAGGGCGCCGCCGTAGCGGTCGAGTTTGCTGCGGCCGATCCCGGGGATGTCGGCGAGCGCCTCGAGGGACGCCGGTCGGCGCCGGGCCACCTCTATGAGGGTCGTGTCATGGAAGATCACATAGGGCGGCAGCTCCTGGCGGCGGGCTTCCTCGAGGCGCCAGGCGCGCAGCGCCGCCCATAGCGGTTGCGCCGCGGGATCGAGCGTCGCATCGCCGGCCCGCCTGGCCGGACTCCTGCGCCGGGTCGCGCGCTCGCGCGGTATTTCGGAGCGGAAGCGCAGCTCGCGCGCGCCGCGCAGCACCTCGGCCGCGCTCGGCGTCAGCGCCAGCCCCCCATGCCCCTCGGGATCGGGCATCAAATGCCCCTGTGCGATCAGCTGGCGGATCACCGAGAGCCACCCGCCTTTGTCGATTTCGGTCCCGACGCCAAACGTCTTCAGCCGGTCATGGCCGAAACGTCGGATGCGCTCGGTCGCGTTGCCGGTCAGCACGTCGACGAGATGATGCGCGCCAAACCGCTGGCCGGTGCGATAGACCGCGGAGAGCGCCTTCTGCGCCGCCACCATGCCGTCCCAGCTCGCCACCGGGCTGCGGCAATTGTCGCAATTGCCGCAGGGCGGGTGATCGGGCTCGCCGAAATAGCCGAGGAGCGCCTGGCGCCGGCAAGCCACGGTCTCGCAAAAGCCGATCAGCGCCTGGATCTTCTGGCGCTCGATCCGGCGTTGCCGCTCGTCGATGTCGCTCGCCTCCATCAGGCGTAGCAGGTTCATCACATCGGCGATGCCATAGGTCATCCACGCGTCCGACGGGAGCCCGTCGCGCCCGGCCCGGCCGGTCTCCTGGTAGTAGGCCTCGAGGTTCTTCGGTGCATCGAGATGGGCGACAAAGCGGACATTGGGCTTGTCGATGCCCATCCCGAAGGCGACGGTCGCGACGATGATGATGCCTTCCTCGCGCAGGAAGCGGGTCTGGTGGCGCGTGCGTGTCTCGGGCGAGAGGCCGGCGTGGTAAGCCAGCGCCTGGCGCCCGCGCCCGCTGAGCCAGGCAGCGGTCTCCTCGACGGCCCGCCGGGTCAGGCAATAGACAATGCCGGCGTTGCCCGGATGCTCGTCGTTGAGAAACCGCAGCAGATCTTCCCGGGCGTTGTGCTTGGCCACGACCCGGTAGAACAGGTTCGGACGGTCGTACCCGGCGGCGAAAAGCCGCGCCGCGGTCAGCTGCAGCTGCTCGGCGATGTCGCGGCGGGTCGGACCGTCCGCGGTCGCCGTCAGGGCGATCAGCGGCGTCTCGGGAAAGTTCTGTTTGAGGATGCCGAGCGTCTGGTAGTCGCGCCGGAAATCGTGGCCCCATTGCGAGATGCAATGCGCCTCGTCGATCGCAAACAGCGCGATCCGGCAACGCCGCAGCATGTCGAGGCAGTGCGGCATCATCAGCCGCTCGGGCGACACGTATAAGAGATCGAGCGCACCGTCGCGGGCCGCGCGCTCGATCATGCCAGCCTCTCCCGCCGGCAGCCCGGAATTGAGCGCCGCCGCGCGCACCCCGGCCTGCCGCAAGGCGTCGACCTGGTCCTTCATCAGCGCGATCAGCGGCGAGACGACGACACCAAGCCCGGGTCGCAACAATGCCGGCAGCTGATAGCACAGTGATTTGCCGCCGCCGGTCGGCATCAGCACGATCGCATCGCCGCCGGCGACGACGTGCTCGACGATCTCTTGCTGCTCGCCGCGGAAGCTGGCGAAGCCGAAGACGCGGCGCAGCACGGCGAGCGGGGTTTGCGGATCGTCCTCGGTCACGCCATCTTGCGGCGCCGCGTTCTCTACGACGAGCACTGATCTCGGCCTTGACGCCAGGGCCTAATGCTCAAAGCCGAACAATCCTTGTGCGTTGTGATGGAGGATCTTGTCGGTATCGGCCTTTGGCAATCCCAGTCGTTCGATATAGGCGAAGGTCTCCTTGTAGGATTCGTAATCCTGCAATACCGGGTAGTCGCTGCCGGTCACCAGGTGGTCGGCGCCGAAGGCTTCCAAAGCGCAGATGAAAGCGGCCTTCGAGCCGTAACACACCGTGTCGTACCAGAATTTCTTGGCGGTGACGCTCGGCGCCTCGGCGAGATTGGGATGCCCGCTTTGGCTCTGCCCCTGCTGGTCGAGGCGGTGGAGCAGCATCGGAATGGGGCCGCCGAGATGCGGCACGATGAACTTTATGTTGGGATAGCGGTACGGGATCTGCTTGGCGATCATGTGCAACACAAAGGTCGCGTCCTCGAGTGAGGTACCGACCGACGCCCGGTAATTGTAATCGACGATGAAGGGTGAGCAGATCCCGGTCCCGGCGGGATGCACGAAGAGCACGGCACCGCGCCGGTTCATCTCGGCATAGATCGGCTCGAACTCGGTCTCGGCGATCGACCGGCCGAGGCAGATGATGTTCATGTTGACGCCGACGCACCCCAACTGGTCGAAGCCCCGCTCCATCTCCTTCAGCGCCGCGTCGATATGCGGCAAGGGAAGCATGACGTAGGAACTGATGCGGGCAGGATACCGGCTCGCAAACTCGGCATAGGCGTCGTTCAGCATCTTGACGGCTTTGACGCCTTCCGCCTCGTTCGGCAGATAGGGCGGGTGGTTCGGCGACAAGACCTGCTTCTCGACCCCCGCCTCGTCCATCCACTTGAACCGGCCCTCGATGTCCTCGGGCGAATCCGAGAACGGGTGCCGCGCCATGCCGCGCTTGACCGGCAGGTGAGTCGGCGACGCGAATCGGTCGCCCATGAACTCGCTGAAATTTTTCGGCGTATAGTGCGCGTGGACATCGCAGATCATCGGGCGTCTCCTTCTCCCAGGGTCTGGTTCTCATCGTAGGCGCCGCCGCGGCGGCCGGGCAACAACACAGGAGGTCGGTCATCATGACGAAGCCGCATGGTCCGCTCCACGGCGTCCTGGTCGTCGCCTGCTCGACCGCGCAGGCCGGCACGGTGCCCTACATGCTGATGGCCGATCTCGGGGCTGAAGTCATCAAGATCGAGGTGCCGGAAATCGGCGACAATTCGCGCGGCTCGACCGTAATGCCGGGGTTTCCCAGCACCTATTTCGAAACCAATAACCGCGGCGTGAAGAGCGTTACGCTGAACCTGAAGACCGAGGAAGGCCGCGAGATCCTGCGCAAACTGGTCGGACGAGCCGACATCTTCGGGCAGAATTTCCGGCCCGGCGCGGCGGAGAAGAACGGCTTTGGCTACGAAGAACTGCGGCGGGTGAACCCGAGGCTTGTCTACATGTCGGTCTCGGGCTATGGGCCGAAGGGCCCCAATGCCGGGTTGCCGGGCACCGATTCGATGGCCCAGGCGCTGGGCGGCATCGCCGAAGCCTATTCGATGCCCGCGCAAAAGCTGCGCACCGGCATCGTCTCCGTCGCCGACGAAACCTGCGCGATCCTCGCCTTTGGCGGTGCGCTCGCCGCGCTGACCTACGCGCGCGCCACCGGCATCGGGCAGAAGGTCGATTGCTCGCTGCTCGGCGGCCAGATCCGCCTGATGGGCTGGACCCTGACGACGGCGATGTGGCGCAACCGCGATCCGGTCACCGGCCAGGCCCGGGTGACCGGCACAAGACAACGCCCTGGCCTCAGCGCCAGCTTCAACGACCGCGACGGGAAGCCATTGGTGTTCCAGCTCGGCGGCCACAAATGGCGCGACGCGATGACCGCGCTCGGCTTCTACGAGGCGCTCGAAAAGGCCGGCTTTGGCGACCTCGGCGTGATCATCGCGTCGGACGAACAGCGCGGAACCTTGTTGCGCATGCTCGACGAGCTGTTCGCGACGGGGCCGAGGGATGATTGGGTGGCGCGGCTGCGCGGCGCCGACATCGTCGCCGCGCCGATCAACACGCTCATCGAGGCCTCCAACGATCCCGATGTGCTGGCCAACGGATACGTCACCGAAATCGACTACCCCGAGCACGGCAAGCGGCTGAAGGTCCATGGCTCGCCGTGGCATTTCTCGGAAACGCCGGCATATGTCGGGGTCGCCCCGGAACTCGGCGGCCACAATGACGAGGCCCTCGCCGAACTCGGCTACAGCCCGGCGCAGATCCGGGATTTGCGGGAAAGAAAGATCATTTGACGCTGTCAGGCGCGTCGCTCGCTGCCGCTATGGCGGGCGATGACCGAAAGCCAGCTCGAGCAGTCAGGGAGGTGTTCTCCGGGGCGAGCCGAGGCCTCAGCTCACCGGCGGCCGGAAATTGATAAAGTCGATGGCAGCCAGCTGGCGCCCGGACGGATCAACCCGCATCCCGATTTGATAGCCCGCCATGTCCTTGAGGCGTGCCGCCCACTCGGGCGGGCCGCGCGACCCCGCCTCGTATAACGCTGCGACAAACCCTCTTTCCGGACCGTTTGCGGGCAAAGAGCTCGTGTCCGTCAGCGCGGCACAGGCCGCCAGGCCGACGCGCTCCGGGACGGCGCCCCCGATCTCGATAGGATTCGGCAGCACGACGCGGAAATCATCGCCAGCGGCGACAGCCGAAAGAACCCGGACAAGAAACCCATCCGCGTCGAAGAACACAATCTCCAGCGGCGGCTCGCACTTATTCCGGGGCGCCGCTCTGGCGAGCCCAACCGTCGCGGTATCGTCGATCGCCGCCAGAACCGCGCTGCGCGCATGCGGCGAGAAGTTGCCGAGAAAATCTTCCGAGGTTTCGGCAATCAGGCCATTCTGCCTTGTCTTGATGACCAGATAGGCAAGCGCGCGAACGATATCAGGCGGCAATATCCCGTCGTCCGCGACTTGCTCAATTGGCCCGAGGCCTCTGCTGCCGCAATCCTCGCGCTCGTTTAAGATCGGTAGCTGCGACCTCAACCCGGCCCTGCCCGTCACCCCCATGAGGGAGCTGCTTCAGCACAAGTTCGAGGTGGTGACAGTCTATCACTACATCCACTCCGTACTCGTAGCCAATAGGCGCCCTTCGATCCATGGCCACGATTTGTGAGTAGCGATGATCAAGAATGTGTAAAATGTCTAGTATGAAAAAATCCATGAAATGGGGTGAAAAACACTCGATAACGGTCGATTTTTCTTTTTGAAACGCGCAATGCAACATGCCGGACCCGTGCGTTCCTACCAATACCTCGGCATGGTGCGCCGCTGCAATCTGCTGAGCGACCGGGAGCGTTGCCATATCCACCGTGGCGAAGCCGTACCGGCTCACACATTCGCGCACTTCCTGCGCGTTGACGACGACGCGCTTGGGGGAGCGCTCCAAATAAAGGCGGGGTCCAATACCGGGCGCGATTGCCGTCGCCGCCGTGATTAATGCAGCGCGCAACGCGAGAAAGACGTTGCTGTAGGCAATTGTGTCCCCGCATCCGATAGGTGTCGTGAGCCAGGACGACCGAAACACGGTCGGTTCACGGCACATGAGGATCCGGTCATCCCGGATGCCCAACAACTCCAGAAATTGGGCGGCGAAGGGCGGGAGAGCCGGGAAATGCCGATCACCAAAAGGCGACAGGACGTAGCGGCCGCGAAAGCCACCCCGTTCCAGGATCGTTACCTTATAGAGCTCCTCGAAGAAGTGAAAAAAGTTATTCGAGTACAGATTTGACAGGATGCAAACCTCGCTGTCGATCTCGTCAATATCGTCCAGCAGTTCGCTGATTTGGACGGTGCCTGAGGATATATTGGCCTGCAGCTCATCAAAGGCGTCTGCGTCGAAATTAGCCTCGCGGGGAACAACAGTATCGCGCCAGAGCTGGAGGTGGAGCGCCGGCAGATAGAGAATTTCGCCTGCTGCGGCGGTCTCGACCGGCTTGCCGCCCGGGCCAAAATCGACCTGCACGACGCGCGACGGCGCGCTGCTCCTCAGTTCATCGAGGACCGAGTGGTATACAAGGCGATCGAGAGCAACATCACGGGCGATCTTCGCAGACTTGGGTTGCGTTCTAACCCGGCTCACTGTCGCCGAGAGGGCGTCACGGACGGCGGCGATGTATTGCCGCTCGCCGGGCTGCGCCGCCACGAAGTCGCGGGTCGCGGCGCAGGCCGCCTCGTAGAAGTCGCGGTCCTCGATCAGCCGCGACACCAGGTCGATATACATCGCGCGGTTGTCGGCGATCAGCATCGGCACCCGCTCGCGTTCATGCGTCGGGGTACGCAGGGACACGATCGGCTTGCCCTTGGCCATGATTTCGCGCCCCGCGACGGTTACATCGACAGACGTGTCGAGAAAGACGTCGAGCAGGTGCCCCCAGATGTGGCCGTCGACATATTCGTCAACGAGCACGAGGCGGCCGGCCAAGCCTCGGTCGGCGATGAAATCGCGAATCCATTTGCCGTCGCCGGTGCCCCCCAGGAGGACGACCAGTTGCGGATGCCTGGCCAGCAACTCGGTGATGATTTGCAGGAAATCTGGCGTGATCTTCGCTAGGCGGCCGTAAATGCCGGCGAGCTTCGATGCCGGCGGGAAGCGCGCCCGCTCGGCGGCGATCCGCGCCGGCTCGACCGGTGGGGCATATTCATATTGCCGCTGGGTCCAAGCCCCGAGACCCAGGTTGAAACATATATCGGGGTCGAAACCGTCGAGCTTCGGGTCGTAGAACTCGATCCGGAACACGCCGTCGATATTCGCAAGCGGCCAAAACGGCAGCCCGTTTTGAAAGAAAATCTGCACCGGGGCGACCCGCCGCTCGAACAACACGGCGGGCAGCGCCGTATTCATATCGGTGATCAGAATGTCGATCCGATCTGCCGCGATTGCCTCGGCCACCGCGGAGATCCGCTCGGACATCGAAGTCGCGGTGAACCGGCGGACAGTAATTCCCTGGTCGGCGAGCATCGCCATCATCGCGTCGTCGTACTCGCTCCAGGCATAGAGCATCAGTTCGTAGGTACCGGGGAGGTATCGCGACAGGCCGTCCAAGACGTCGCCGACACCACGCCCGATCGGATTGCCGAGCAACACGAACTGCGCCAGATACCCAAGCCGCAGCGGCTCACGCCCGACGGGGCGCGGCATCATCGCCGGCAGGCCGGCGACTGATCCCTTGCGGATGACCGCGGCAGCCGGCTTCATCACTTTGTCGGCGACGCCCCGCATAGAATCCCAGCTGGGGGACCAGTACCAGTGTAGAAAGTATAGAAAATCGTGGAACAGGCACAGCGCATCAAGCGCGATGCCGGGGGTCGCCAGGCCGCGGTGGAACAGGCGTTCAAGGGCCGGGATCAACGACCGGCCGCTGGCGTCGGGGTACCAAGTGTAGATTGCGTGGACCCGCTCGACCATCGGCAGTTGCCGTTCGAGCGGCCAGCTCTGGAAGAGAGGGTCGCGGAGGATCTCCTGGATTTCCGCGCAAAGTCGATCGAAGCCCATCGCCTCGATCGCCGGATGCGAGATATCGCGGATGAATTCGATTCTCCGCGTCAGCTCGGCCTCGTCGCAGCGGTCGTGGTGCAATTCAGCGGCCGTGGTGACGCCCTCTGGCCCCGGCATCGGCGCATCGGCCGCGGCCCCTTCACCGAGGCGCTCGGGGCGACCGACGGTGGCGCTGGTGCTCGCCGCCGCGTCGTCTCCCGGCCGCGATGAACCCAAGGTCGGCACATCGGCCTTGTGGGTGAACCACATCGAGCCGCCGCCGCGCCAGCCCGAGTTCAGATGGGGGTCGCCGAAGTCGATGAAGGGCTTTGCCAAGCGGTCGGCAAAATGAGCGTCGCGGCAAACGAACTTGGTTGGGAATAGGGGGTCCAGCCGGTCTCGGGCCGCCATCAGATACACCGCGACGAGATATTGTTCGTTCCAATACCAATCGACAAACATGTCGGGGTAATCCCACGGCAACGGGATGTCGTGAATGTGGACGACAACTCCAGGCTTCAGGCGCGGGAGCACATCAATCATGAATACTGTGACATCGGAATTCATGAAGGACCGGTGAGATCCGTCGAAGAACACGATGTCCCCGGGCTGTAGCAGGTCGAATCGATCGAGATCGCAGGTCTCGAGGCCATCCCTGATCACCTCGTCGCAGATCGCGTCGATTGCTGCTCTGGGTTGTGGGTCTATCGAAACGACGCGGGTCGGCAGGTTAAAGTCCCGCACAGCCTTGGCGGCAAAGCAGGTCGAGATCCCGGAGCCGATCTCGATGTATGTCTGCGGTTTCAGCAGTCTGACCATCGTGTAAAGGGCCAGCGAATCGAACGGGGCGATCGGCACGCCAAACCACGCGGGTTCCGGCAAATGCTGCTCGCTGAAGTGGAGCGGTATTGACGCCAGGTTTGGCAGCGAGCGTGCCATCTCCTCCAAAAGAACCTCGTATTGGGGCGCATGAGCGCTGAACCAATCGCTTAGGACGGCGATCGGCGGGTGCGTATTGCCCCATCGCGGCTGAAAATCGCGCGATGGCGGATAGTCGAGCGGCAGCGCAAATTTCGCGTACCGGCTTCCCGGAAGCATGGTGAGGCCGTCGCCCGGCGGTTCGGCGGTGGGCGTGACGAGGGCGGGCCCGGGCGCTGCTGCATCTGCCAACTTGTTCGGTGCGAGCTCCGGGGTCGGCGTGCACGCGCGGAGAAAGCACGGCTCTACCGCCGCGGTGCGTCCCCACGACGCTCCGGCGATCTGGTAGCGACCCTCTCGGGAACTAAAGCGGTCGAACACGGCCAGCGCCATATCGTGAAGGCCAAAGGCCAGCAGCCGACCGCCATGCATGCGCCAATATCCGAGCCACTCACCAGAGGCTGTGCGAGTACCCAGCGTGCCGTCCGCATTGAACTGAACGACCGCGAGATTCGCGTGAGAAAACCAAAATTCCCATTCCGTCACGAGGATACGCGCCAGCCACGGATCGGTACCGTTGCCGGACGCCGGCTCGGGTGCCGTCAACAATTCTTTTAAATCGCTGGCAAATGCTAATATAACGCCATGATGGAGCCAAAAGCCAAACAGCAACAACTTGCCATTGTGGACCCGTAAGCCATCGAATTTGGCGTAAGGTTTGCCCTCTTCTGTTTTAATCTCCAATCCCGACTCAGTCCAGCCCCAGGAATGGCCAATATGACCTCGTTGTTCGCTAGGGTAATTTAGGAAGCCATTCGCCATAAATTCAACATCATAAAAATATTTATCGGAAAATACCCCAAATTCAAATGAATGTTTACTTACATCCACGTGTTCGGTAAATAGCTTCCAAAACGCTCCCTGATCCAGGGTATCCGCGGGTTCGACCAAATCGTCGAGCTCCGCGCCCTGATCGATATGGAATATAGAATATACCTGCGAGTAAAATCCCTCTGCTATCGCATTTTTGGGCACCTTCCGCGCGAACAAATACCGATCAGCGATTTGATCATTTATTGTATCTAAATCCGGTCGAGCGTCGATACGACTTTCTCGGTAGGTGATCTGGTCATGTATTATGCGATCACGGAACTTCTTACCCCATGCAAGTGTCGCAAAGTAGCACTCCTCTATTGAAAAAGAGGCATGCACGAGCCCGAAATATACCAGCGCTTCCTTCTCTGTCACACAGTATTCGCAAAAATCACGCGGAAAAATGCCCGACAATGCTGCAAACGCCGACCCCCTGTCTTCGAAGAACAACTCCAGCAAGCGTTTCGAAAACGGGGATTGGTTTTCCGTATAAATACCCAGACTGTCGCCGTCGTATCTTTGCACAAATAGATGCCGGATGAAATTCGATTGCTTTGTCCATCCAGCGCGCATCGCGTCAGGCCGAGTGTAATAGGTCTGGCCATCTCGCTGGTAGGATCGCACTGGACGCGGAAACGGGTTATAAAATGCTTCTTCATGTCGCGTATCGCCGTGTTGCTTGAACGGATCGTCGAATAGGTTATTCAGTACATCCTCGGCAGCCATGAGCTCGGTTGGTTGTGCGGAAATCGCCAGAACGATCTTGTCGCGATACTCGGTCTCAAGTTTTCCAATGATCGTCTGCTGTGTGACCACCGGAAAGTCGGTGCCGGACAGGATTATTAAAGACTGCCATCGGGTATCGGCCTGAAGGCAGAACTCAATGCCATAAAGGTACGCTTCGGTGATGCAGCCCCACGATGTCGGGGGGGTCGAAATGAGGTGTATATTTGGCAGGCGCCGTAGCGGATGCAGTGCCTTTAGGCCAACTTCCATCGCGGCCGAGTTAACACAAATGCAGTAGAAGTTGCGCGCATCATATATGCCCCTCAGCAACTCATTGACGCAGTCGAACTCGTCATGGGCCAATATCACATAAGCTATCATGCAGAGTTCCTTGGAGTGGCGAGCGGGGCTTCGTTAAAGGCCGATTCAGGGCTCGACATATCTGCGGAAGCCGATCTCGTCAAAGACGCGCTCGACGTCGTCGCTCCAAATTTCCCGAAAGTTGCTTAATCTGCCGGTCCAGGTCGCGGTGTCTGCGCCGACCCGGCTTTTCAGGATCTCCCGAAGCTGCTCCTCGCTCCGCTCGATTCCGACGAAATCGGCGATTTCTCCCAGGTGCTCGATTGCCTCATCGATCTGCGTGGGTTTGGTGATCCGATCGAAATCCAGCGTGAACGCCTCCGGCAGTGCCTGCCAGGGCGAGATGCTCTCGATCAAATCGGCCACCCCGGCGCCGAAACCGCGCAAATAACTGATCAGCTTGGCGGGGGTGTCGGGCGTGCCGCACCAGGTGATATCCATATCGTCGGTATAGGTGACCCCGGATCTGACGAGCTGCTCGACAAATCGCATCGAGGAGACCAGGACGTCGCGCAGATCGCGGTCGACATAGATGACTGCCACGCGATCGAGGTGGGCGACAAGATCGGGACTGAACGGCACATGCCCCTGCACAAACTGGCCGGGTTGCAGCAGCCGGATAACGTCGGCGAGCGATAGCTCGTAGTTCATCCAGTCCGAGCCGGTCGGGCTGGGAAGGAAGAAGCGGCGGTCCTGCGCGATGCCTCGTGTCCCGTCCGCTGACAGGTGGAGGCCGCCCGAAACCAGCCCGAGCGCGCTCAGCACCTCGGAAGCCAGGTGAGTGCCGCTCCTCGGAACGCTGATCACCAGGAATTTCGGCAGTTCCGCCCGGCCGCCGTCGACGAGAATAGGCGTCCCGTCCTTGGCAAGGAGGACCGGGAACGAGATCTGGTGCAGCCTCTGGTTGAGAACCCTACGATGATCGTCGAGCCGCCCAGCCCGGAGGCCCGCCCGCCGGATTATCCCCGCAACCAGCTGCTCCACCCGGGTCAAGCGATCGACAGTCGCCTGAAAATCGCTCTCCGTATATTTCGGCATTCCCTAGATACTCAGTGTGATCGGGCCAT
>WNFF01017256.1_pt1 | contig 11328 bp, 7 predicted proteins | sample 5400441 | NCBI WGS metagenome assembly WNFF01 (sample SAMN13153345, study PRJNA577476) | soil metagenome | isolation source: 120 cm saprolite under Douglas fir tree site 2 hole 3 replicate 1 | place: USA:California | collected 2015-04-18
TGTCATTGTTGATGATACAACTTTGTCCCAGGGGCAAGGTCAAGCCACTCGAATCACATCGATTTATTGCTGAGTTGGCACGCCGTGACATTCGCGTGGAGGAACGCATCGAAGAGCAGGGCATTATCGATAGCCGCCCTGCCGATGCACTCTCAGGGTGACATGAGAGGCTTTTTTGATTGCGCTGGGTTAGCTGATATCTTCTGCGGGTGATTGGCTTATAGCGTCTGCGCTTTGGGAAAGGTTTATTTTTGTGAAGTTGGAGGCATGCCGGGAAAAGGCGCTCTCATGGCAGACTGAGAAAAGACTCCTGGAAAAGGGCCGCCAGGTGATTTTGCAACGATCTGTTCGAGTTCTGCCACTCGTACACGCAGCTTTTTCACTTCATGGCGCTCCTGCAATGCCGATAGAGCGGAGATGACATAGAGCAACAAGGCTCCCAGCCCAAATGCTACCGCGAGGAGCGCGCCGAGTGGAAAGCGTGGTAGATGCCAGGTGAATAGTATAAGCGGTACTTCGGTCGGAAAGTTCTGCAACGCTAACACGGCCACCGCGCTACTCACCAGCACGAAGACAATGAGAACCAGGTAGATCATGGGCGCCCCCTATCCAGCTCCGGATGTAGCTGCTTTTTCTGCCACGTATATGTTGCCCATAGTATATATGAGAGAAGCAGGCATTGCAAATTGACGGGACCTGCGAACAGAAGTATACTGGTGCTACCTGAAGCAGAAGTTTTTGAAGGACGCATGGCTATTGCGGTTGCTCGATAGAGGTTTACTGAAGGATTTTAGCAACGGTAGAGGCAAGACGTGTTATTCGAAGAGTATGAAAAACAGCATCCCATCCATAGTCCCGTACGTACGCAGTACCTGCAGATCAAACAACAGAACCCTGATGCTATTCTTTTCTTTCGCCTGGGCGACTTTTATGAGATGTTCGATGATGATGCAGAGATTGTTGCCCGTGAACTGGAAATTGCTCTGACACGACGCGACTTCGGGCGCGGTGAAAAATCGCCCATGGCAGGTATACCCCATCACGCTGCTGATGGCTACATTGCGCGCCTGGTGAGCAAGGGCTACAGGGTGGCAGTGTGCGAGCAGATGAGCGACCCGGCGCTCTCCAAAGGGTTGGTTGAGCGAGAAGTGATCCGCGTCGTTACTCCTGGTACTGTGATCGATCCCGCTATGCTGGCAGCCAAGCGCAACAATTTTCTGGCCGGCGTGGTCGTGGGACGTGAAGCCGTGGGTATGGCGTACGTAGATATTACAACAGGGGAATTCGCTGTTACACAGTTCAGCACACCCGAACCAGAACTGGCACTACAGCAGGAGATTGCTCGCGTAGGGCCGGCAGAGGTCATCGTCGAGGCTCATTATGCTTCCCTAACCCGTCGCAAAAGGCGCTGGCTGGCAGCCGTGATGAGCGAGAAGAAGGTGACAAAGCTGGGAAATAACGGATCTGCTATTCCCCAGGTGGAATCCTCGAAAGCAGAGATCCCCGACCTCGACGAGGAAGATGAAGACGACATCGCCCCGCTGGCGAAACTACTCACGGGCATTAGCGAAGCGTCAGTGCATGTGACACCCTACGATGCGCGTTATTTTGCCGAGGATGATGCGCGTCACCGTTTGCTCGCACATTTCGAGGTCACATCATTGGAAGGCTTTGGCTGCGCGCATCTTCCACTGGCTATTCGCGCGGCCGGGGCAGTGCTGGCATACCTCCAGGAGGCACAGAGAGCGCTATTAAGCCAGCTCACGGCGCTCGAGACCTACTATACTTCTTCTTTCATGACGCTCGACCCACATACACGCCGCAATCTCGAACTCTTCGAGAGCGGCCGCAGTGGCTCCGTCAAAGGTTCACTGTTGTGGGTGCTTGATAAAACGCGGAGTCCAATGGGGGGCCGCCTGCTGCGGCGCTGGATTGGTCAGCCTTTACTTGATATAACTATTCTCCAGCAGCGCCAGAAGGTGATTGGGGAGATGCTAAGTGATACACTCATGCAGGCCAGGCTGGCAGCGGGATTGAAGAAGACGGGCGATATTGAACGCCTGATTAATCGCGTACGCCAGCGGATCGCTACGCCGCGCGATATGGTAGCCCTGGCGACAGGACTGCGCGCGGCTATCGAGGTAAGAGCCTGCTTACCCGAGGACGCGGAGCAAAACATGCCCGCGCTTGCACATATTATGCAGCAGCTCACCGACAACGGGGATATCATTACATTGATCGAAAGCGCCATCGTGGATGAGCCTCCCCTGAGCACGGCGGAAGGTGGTGTGATCCGGCCCGGCTTCAACTCTGAACTCGATACGATCAAGCTAGCCTCACAAGATGGACAGCAGTGGATTACTCAGATGGAGCAGCGCGAGCGCAGGCGGAGCGGCATCAGCAACCTCAAAGTGGGTTACAACAAGGTCTCTGGCTACTATATCGAGGTGACCAACTCCAATCTGAACCGCGTTCCAGCCGATTACATTCGCAAGCAAACACTCTCTAATGGGGAGCGCTATATTACACCAGACTTAAAAGAGTACGAAACGCTGATTCTTAATGCGCAGGACAGGATCAGCAAACTGGAAGGGGAACTCTTCGCCCAAATGCGTGCTGATATCGCTATCCACGCCTCAGAGCCTATTCTCGACACCGCTCACACGCTGGCAGAGATCGATGCTTATCTGAGCCTGGCGGAAGTCGCGGCGCGGCACAATTACTGTTGTCCTCAACTCAATGAAGGCGATACCGTTCACATCGTCGCCGGCCGTCATCCCGTCGTCGAACAGGCGCAAGCAGAGACTCCATTTATTCCCAATGACACACAGCTTGCCAACCACGATGCACAGATTTTGATCATCACCGGACCCAACATGGCGGGCAAATCAACCTACTTACGCCAGGTTGCGTTGATTACGCTGATGGCACAGATTGGCAGCTATGTTCCGGCGGAGGCGGCCAGTATCGGCCTGGTTGATCGCATCTTCACGCGTATCGGCGCACAGGATGACCTGGCAACGGGGCAGAGTACCTTCATGGTAGAGATGGTCGAGACGGCCAATATCCTGCACCATGCTACACCGCGCAGCCTGGTGATCCTCGACGAGATAGGACGCGGCACCAGCACCTATGATGGCCTCGCCATTGCTCGCGCCATCATAGAATACCTGCACAACAATAAGCGGTGTGGAGCACGTACACTCTTTGCTACGCACTATCACGAGCTAGTCGAGGTGGCGCAGATGCTGCCGCGAATTCGCTGTATGAACGTAGCCGTGACAGAGGAGGGTGGGAAAGTCGTCTTCCTGCGCAAGATTGTGCCGGGCGGCGCGGATAAGAGTTACGGAGTACACGTGGCACAAATAGCAGGTATTCCACGCCCTGTGATTCACCGTGCAGAGGAGATCCTGGTGGAACTGGAGCGCAAAGGCGATGCCAAGGCCCGGCGCAAGGCCATGCAGGATATAGCCGTGCCTACGGCCCTACAGATGACTCTCTTTGCAGCCGAGCAGCATCCCTTGATTGAGGAGATCAAGGCACTGGCTATTGACGAGCTGACCCCTATCGAAGCCATCAGTAAGTTGTACGAGTTGCAGCAGAAGGCAAAGAAATAGCGTTGAATTTGTACCTCACTGCTGTTACATGCTATGATGGGGATGTGAATGCGCTTTATGGTTGACCTCGTGTCGAGGGCATTGATAAAAGCAAGAGAATTTGTAGGTTACACATACATTTGATTTTTGCAGCCGTAGTACGTAGGGAAGTTTTTGCATTAAGCAGCGAAGGAGATTCACATGACCAACCCATTGTTTCAGTTGAAAGCACTAGGACAAAGCGTCTGGTACGATAACATTGATCGCGCTCAACTCGTTTCCGGGCAGTTCAAGCGCCTGATGGACGAAGATGGCATCGTGGGGGTTACCGCGAACCCGACCATTTTTCAGAAATCGATCAGCCACGGCAACGCCTACGATGAGCAGATGAACCAGCTAATCAGGGAGGGCAAGAGCACAAACGAGATCTACGAGGCGCTAATCATCCAGGACATTCGTACAGTGGCCGACCTGCTGCGGCCCATCTACGACAGTACAAACAGGCAGGATGGCTTCGTCAGCCTCGAGGTTTCACCAGAGCTGGCGCACGATACCGAAGGCACGATCTCGGAGGTGCGCCGCTTCTGGAAAATAGTTGACCGGCCGAACCTGATGATCAAGATCCCAGGCACGCCAGAAGGCATTCCTGCCATCCACCAGTCCCTGAGCGAGGGCATAAACATCAACATCACGCTCATCTTCTCAATAGAGAACTACCTGCAGGTGGCAGACGCCTACCTGAGCGCCCTGGAAGAGCGCAATAGCGAAGGCAAAGATATCAGCCATATCGCCTCGGTCGCCAGTTTCTTTGTTAGCCGTGTCGATACGCTGGTTGATAAGTTGCTCGAGGACCAGATCAAAGCCACCAGCGACAGTACCAGGCAGCTGATGCTCAAGTCACTTGAAGGAAAAGCAGCCATTGCCAATGCGCGGCTCGTCTACCAGGAGTTCAAGCGCATTTTCAGCACGCCGCGCTTCGAGTCGCTCAAGCACGCCGGGGCTCATGTGCAGCGACCGCTCTGGGCGAGCACCAGTACGAAGAACCCAGCATACCGCGATGTGCTCTACGCCGAGGAGTTGATTGGACCCAATACCGTAGATACAATGCCCCTTGAGACCATCCAGAATTTCCGCGACCACGGGCAGGTACGTTACAGCATCGAGGATAATATTCTACAGGCCAAGGCTGAACTGGCTGCCCTGGAAGATGTAGGCATCCATTATGACCAGGTGACGCAGCAACTCCAGGATGAAGGGGTACAAAAGTTTGCCGATTCCTTCCACGAACTGTTCAAAGAGATCGAAGCTAAGCGGCAGGCTCTTAAAGAGATGCTCCACGCGGACTGATGGCACGGCCGGGAGCTGGGCGCCGGTCATTTTGTCAAGATGGTGCATAATGGTATTGAAGAACGGGCGGCGCATTCCCTTCGCCTTTTAGGTAGGGATTAGCCGCTCTATCTCCTGCATTCTATGGTATACCATGCTATAATGTTTGGTACTGAGACAACCGTCAAAAAGTACCTTGAGTGGGGGCAAGGCTAATGCGCAAGACGTTTAAGTATCGCCTCTATCCAACCAAAGAAATCGAACAGAGATTATTCTGGACGCTCACCCGATGCAGAGAGTTGTACAACGCGGCCCTCTCCGAACGCAAAGATGCCTATAAGTACGCAGGCAAGCGAGTCAACTACTACGACCAGCAGAATGATTTGCCTGAGATCAAGGCAGAGATCAGAGAAGAGTATCAGACTATTGCGGCTCATGTCCTACAGGATGTCTTGAGACGCCTTGACAAGGCATTTCAGAACTTCTTCCGGCGGCTCTTGAATGGCGAAAATCCAGGCTATCCCAGGTTTCAGGGCCGCAACCGCTATGATAGCTTCACCTATCCTGATGGGGCGGGTTGGAAGCTCACCGTCAAAGAGCAGGGAAAGAAGCTCAAAGGAACGCTACATCTCACCAAGATCGGGGAGAGCAAGATTATACTCCATCGCCCCATAATCGGCAAGATCAAGACAGTCACCATCAAGCGCGAAGTCGATGAGTGGTATGTCACGTTCTCTTGCGAAGTGGAAGAGCCTGAGAAACTTCCTACAAGCTATGAGGATGTTGGGATTGATTTGGGTGTCACCCACCTGGCAACACTTTCCAATGGAGAGATGATTGAGCATCCCCGCTACTACCGCAAGGCGCAAAAGGTACTTGAGCAAAGACACCAAGCCTTATCCAGAAAGAAACGTGGTTCCCATCGACGGGACAAGGCGCGTAAGGCAGTAGCGAAAGCGCATAGGAAGATTGCACGCCAACGCAGGGACTTTCAGCAGAAAGCGGCCAAAAAACTGGTAGAGCGCTATCAAGTGCTCGTGTTTGAGGATATCCAGACGGGCAATCTCACACGGAAACCGAAGCCCAAACAGGGCGAGAACGGAACATATCTTCCGAATGGGGCAAGCGCCAAGGGTGGGTTAAACAAAAGCATCTTAGACGCGGGTTGGAGTCAATTTGTACAGGTGTGTACGTACAAGGCAGCATGGGCCGGACGAACACTGATCAAAGTTGACCCCAAGTTCACCTCGCAAGTCTGTTCAGGTTGCGGGCAAGCACGTCGAAAAGATTTGTGCGAACGTTGGCATAGTTGCGACTGTGGAACCGAGTTAGACCGCGATGTCAACGCAGCCATCAACATTTTAGAGCGTGGAAGACGCCAACAGGGAGCAATCTCTGTAGAAGCTTTTTGCCTTTAGGCTGGAGAGCACTTCACTATGGTATGCTTCAAGCATATGGCGAAGGCTTCGAGATTCTGAACGTCGGCCCGTATAACCCTGAGATGAATCATTCACAGCGAAAGTCATTGCAGCGCTGCGTAATGAGTTCGGAGGGCACGCAGTAAAAACAGACTAGTAGGGGTGCGATCACTCGCGCCCTACAAGGAGAGTACCAATGCCTCAGCGTAGCGCAGTCGAGGTCAATCCACTGCGAGAAGGATTACGCGTCAAACAAGGACCTGAGCCCTGTGTCATGGTCATTTTTGGGGCGACCGGCGACTTGACGCACCTGGCGTTGGAACACCCACTCCCGGCGGGTTTTTCCGTTGTAGGGTTCGCCCGGCGGCCCTACAACGACGACATTTTTCGCGAGCAGGCACTTGATGCCATAAATCAATTCTCTCGCCAGAAGCCGGTCAATCCACAGGTGTGGGAGAGCTTTGCCTCGGGTATCCGCTACCTGCAATCCGATTTTAACGATCCAGCGGGATATGAGAAACTCAATATCCTGCTGAATAAGCTTGATCAGGAACGCGGGACGGGCGGCAATCGCATTTTTTATCTTTCAACGCCGCCCAGCCAATATCCTGATATCATCCAGCGTCTTGGCGCAATGGGCTTGAATCGAAATCGCAAAGGCTGGACGCGCATCATCATTGAAAAACCCTTTGGACATGACCTGGCATCGGCGCACGAACTCAACCGCCAGGTTGCCAGGGTTTTCAAAGAAGAACAGGTCTACCGCATCGATCATTATCTTGGTAAGGAAACAGTACAGAACATCCTTGTTTTTCGCCTGGCGAATGGTATCTTCGAGCCGGTGTGGAACCGGCGTTATGTTGACCACATACAGATTACTGTAGCAGAGAATATTGGATTAGAAGGACGCGGAGCCTACTACGAGGAAACGGGAGCTATTCGTGACATGGTGCAGAACCATGCATTACAGCTTTTGACGCTTGTTACGATGGAGCCGCCGATTGCCTTTGATGCCGACGCGGTGCGCGATGAAAAAGTCAAAGTGATACATGCTTTGCAGCCACTTGCCGGCCGCGAGGTTACAAATAATACATATCGTGCGCAATACGGCCCAGGTTGGGTCAACGGTCAACAGGTTCCTGGATATTTACAGGAGCCCGGTATCCCGCCGCATTCGACGACGGAGACCTATGTAGCCATCAAATTGTTCATCGATAACTGGCGCTGGGCGGGTATTCCCTTCTACCTGCGCGTGGGCAAACGTCTCCCTAAACGTGTCACCGAAGTCGCTATCCAGTTCAAGCAGGCGCCGCTCATGCTTTTCAAGCGGAGCGATGCACATGGACAGGTCGAGCCGAACGTTCTCACGCTACGCATCCAACCGGACGAAGGGATCTCGCTCAAGTTTGGGACCAAGGTACCGGGCTCAGAAATGCAGATTCGCTCAGTGAACATGGATTTTCTCTATGGTTCTTCATTCCGCGCTCAGCCTGAAGCATACGAGCGCTTGCTACTCGACTGTATGGTAGGCGACTCAACACTCTTTACGCGGCGGGACGAAGTAGAGGCGGCCTGGGCTTTTGTTCAGGGCATCCTTGACCAATGGAAAAGTGAAGGGCGTGAGAACCTCCTGACATACGAATCGGGCACGTGGGGACCTGAAGCTGCTGACGAATTCATCTGGCACGATGGCCGCAGGTGGCGCCGACCGTAGTGCAGTACAACAGAGCACAGGGCATCTTGCTGGTGGACTGTGCAAAAGAACAATGGCGTTCATCAAGATATATTACAGAGAGAACAAGGATGTTCGTAATGATAGGGGAGCACGACAATGACTGAGGATACCGCCAACCGGCCAGTGATACGTTTACCGTGGGCAGGCAAGCCCATTCGCATGGAGCAAACTGAGCAAGAACTTGCTCTCCTGTGGAAAATATCCGCCGACAACATGCGCATGGGTCAGAATACGAATGTTCGTACCAGTGTGCTCAATCTCATCATCAGCGCCCCCGATATCGAGTCTGCCCAGCGCGCCAGTAAACTGCTACGCGACTTATCAAGCATGCACCTGGCTCGTGTCACGATTTTGATTCTTGACAGCAGCGACGACACACCCACCAGTATTTCTACCTGGATTACACTACGCTGCTTCTCCGTTATCTCGGATCTCATGCGTCATTGCTTTGAGCAGACGACTATTCTGGCTACGGGCAGCGCAGTTCGCTCCATAGCAAATATAGCTCAACCCCTGCTGAAAGCGGAGTTACCGGTGTATCTATGGTGGCTCGGTGATCCGCCGAGTGATAATAGCGTATTTGGCAGCCTTGTTGCTCTCAGCGACCGGGTAATAGTTGATTCGACCAGCTTTTTTAACCCGGAGCAGGACATCTATACACTGGCATCACTCCTCCAGGCATCACCTGGCTGTGCTCTAAGTGATTTGAACTGGAGCCGGTTGACCCCGTGGCGGCAATTAATCGCCCAATTTTTCGATGTTGTAGATTACCGTCCTTACCTGGCAGGGGTCAATTCCATCGAAATCGCGCATGCCGCTGCCCCGATTGCCACGCAGATGCGCACCGAGTCTGGTGACGTTTCGCCCAATCCTGCACGCGCATTGCTGCTGGCAGGCTGGCTGAAGGCGCGTCTCGGGTGGAACCTGGCCGGAGATACCTTAAAAAATGTGTATGATACGGCCAGTGGCACATACACCTGGCATATGGATCGCTCAACCAGTCCTCGTCTCACTCGCCCGCTGGGTTCAGGCCGGGGCAAAGCGGCGAAACGGACCAGCATCCATATTTATCCGCAGGTGTATACCGATATGCACCCGGGGTCGATCTGCTCTGTACGCCTGGTTAGCCAGGTGGAAGACAGGAAGGCCACATTCAGCATCGAGCGTGAAGATGACCCTGACCATGTTATCACCTCTGTTGAATTGGCAGACGAGACACGCCCGCAAAGGACTGTCAGCCTCGCCATGGCTTCTCCAGAAAGCCAGCTGCTGGGTCAGGAACTGGAGATTATGAAACGCGATTTCACCTATGAGCAAACGCTAGAAGAGCTTGCGGAGTTGTTGGGGCAAGGTTAAAGATGAGGAGTGCTGTATGTATATTGCCACGTATCCTGATAGTGATACTCTGAGCCAACAAGCAGCTCAGCTCATTGTGCGGCTCGCGGCTGAGTCGGTTGTTACTCATGGCCGCTTCACAGTTGCACTCGCAGGCGGCTCAACGCCGAGAAAGCTGTATGGTTTGCTCGCCAATGAACCGTATCGCAGCCAGATTGACTGGGCGCTGGTGGAAGTCTTCTGGGGCGATGAGCGTTGCGTCCCGGTAGATGACGCGGAGAGCAATTTTCGTATGGCGCAGGAAGCGTTTCTCAGTAAGGTGCCAATTGCTGAGAACCAGATACACCGCATGCACGCGGATTGGCCCGACCATGACGCGGCTGCCCAGGCCTATGTCATTGAAATGAGGCGCGTTTTTGGCACCGATGGCATACCCAGCTTCGACCTGATCCAGCTCGGTCTGGGACCCGAAGGGCATACCGCTTCTCTCTTCCCCCATCAGGCTGCGCTGCACGAGCAAGAGCGTCTGGTCATGCCGGTGAGGACGCCAAAGCCGCCACCAGATCGCCTGACCTTCACCCCGCCGTTGTTGAATGCAGCACGGCACGTGCTTTTTCTGGTGACCGGCAGTGACAAGGCAGATGCTGTACACGAGGTCATCGAAGGAGAGTACAACCCCGACGAATACCCCGCGCAAATCGTACACCCCCCACATGGCGAGGTGACGTGGATGTTGGATACAGCGGCGGCGAGCAAGCTCAGCAGGTAAGGTCGACTATCCGTTATAGCCAAGTTGCCGGGCCTTTTCATAAGCCTCCTCAGCCTCTTTTGTCCTTCCAGTGAATTTGCCTTGCCATTATATGCATACGCGAACCTGGGATCGCGTTGGATAGCTTCATCATAAGCAGCTAGAGCTTCACTGTAGAGCCGGATTTCAAAGAGAGCATTGCCTTTGCCAAAATACGCAAAGATAAGTCTAGGCTTACGCCGGATGGCCTCCTGGTAGGCAGCAGCAGCCTCTTGATAGCGACGAAGCTCAAAGAGCACATTGCCCTTGCCATGATGGGAAGAGAAATTATGGGAATCCAGGTCAGTAGCTCTATCATATGCTTTCAATGCTTCCTCGTAGCGCTTGAGGTGCCAGAGTGCCCATCCTTTGCCATCGTAGGCCTTGGCCAGATGTGGATCGAGCTGGATGGCCTGTTCATAGGCGGCCAGCGCTTCTTCAAAGCGGTTGCAATAATAGAGCGCATTGCCTTTACCTTCGTAAGCCAAAGGTAAATGGGGATCGAACTGGATAGCCTGTTCATAAGCAGCCAGTGCTTCCTCGTCTCGCTTGAGGTCGTAGAGCAAGTCACCTCTTTTTGCATGGAAGATGGCGCTGTCAGGGTTGAGAATGGCATGCTCATATGTCGCCAATGTTTCTTCACAGCGCTTGAGGTTGCCCAGCATGCTGCGTTCGGCTTCCGATTGCTCCAGGGGCCTTTGTTGCAAGGCGGTGACGAAAGCGGCGACATTGATGTGTCGATCAGCACGTTCCTTCGCCAGCGCTTTGAGGATGGCCTGCTCGATATGCCTGGGCAGGTGTGGATTGAGATGAACAGGTGGATGTGGATCCTCATTCTTGTGTTTAAGGCCCAGCGCGAAAGCACTGGGGGCGTTGAAGGGCGGACGTCCTGTTACAAGTTCATAGGCGATACAGCCTAAAGCATAGAGATCGCTTCTCTTACTGACGGTACCTTCAAACTGCTCCGGCGCCATATAAAGCGGTGAGCCAATGATATCAATGGATTTCGTTTTTGCCGTCTCCAGCACGGTCGCAATATTGAAGTCGGCAAGAAGCGCTTCGTTCCTGGAGTTGAACAGGACGTTCTCGGGTTTGAGGTCACGGTGAACGACGTCCATCTCGTGGGCATAT
>WNFF01004994.1_pt1 | contig 11323 bp, 8 predicted proteins | sample 5400441 | NCBI WGS metagenome assembly WNFF01 (sample SAMN13153345, study PRJNA577476) | soil metagenome | isolation source: 120 cm saprolite under Douglas fir tree site 2 hole 3 replicate 1 | place: USA:California | collected 2015-04-18
GTCCTGCTGGACGGCAGCCTCACCGGCCACCCCAGCCTGGCCCTCGACACCGCCTGCACCCTCTATCTCGCCGGCACCGGCGACCACCCTCAGTAAACGCCACGAACCCCTCAAGGACTTCTGCGGGGCTGCACTAGTGTCTCGTAATTGATCGGTGTTTACTCGATACAGCGGGTATCCCCTGCCTGTGACCTGCAGCGATGTCTGCCCGACTGTAAAGCTCGAACCGTTACGCGACACTAGGCAGCCGTTGCGAAGACGCAAGCCTGTGGCCGATGCCAAATGTGATTGATCGCTTGGCCAGCACCTGCCTCTATGCAGAGCCTGAGGCCGTCCGCGGTCAGGCCGGCCGCAACCAGGTCCGTTCCGGCCAGCCGATGCTGCCGCAACCGGCACTGCCATCGGCCACCTGCAGGCTGCGGTATCCAGGCACCCGGCCGGACTGGACCAGCGCGCCGGCATGCTCCGACCGGCGCACCTAGCGCTGCACCTGCGCCGCGCCAACGTGCGCCACGGCGCAGAACATGCCCTGCGCGATGACGAATTGGCCGCACGGCGCGACCTGGCGCCGTGTCTCGCGCCGTGAACTCAGGCCCTCGGGGCGTAGGGCGGCTCAGGGCGCCGACGCCTATCCCGTCTATGGGCACAGGCGTGATCCCGGCACCGGGCAGGACCAGCCCAGGCTGATCGCCTGCATCAGCGGCAAGAGTCAGCCGTAAAACTGCAGATCCAGAACGCTGCCCGCTGACGACGGGGAGTGGCACGGGACTGAAAGGAAGACTTTGTTCCTGCTCAGCGGCTTGGAGCTCCGTTCAGCGCCCGGAATCCGTACGCAGTGGCCGCAGCCGCCGGCAAGGGAGAGGCCCCGTTCGAACGCGTGTGCGGCAACTTAGGCGATCACCGTTGCTGTACTTATTGCTGTACTCGCCCCTAGGTCCAGGGCTCATATTTTCGAATTATGTTCCTGACCTGTGGACCACCGACAAAACCCTGCTGACCGGCGGTTATGGGCTGCTCCGAGAGGGCTGATCCCGCGTTAAGCGGGCTGATCTCCCGGCGTTTTGGGTGTTGCGGGCTGTTTGGCGAGTTCGATGGAGACGGCTTCGAGCTCGGTGATGAGCTGGCGCAGGCGGCGGTGGGCGGCGAAGTAGGGGCGGAGCCGCTCGGCGTCCTCGGTGGTGAGGGTCTTGGTGATGGAGCGGGCGCCGGCTTTGCGGGTCCAGGTGGGGTAGGGGCCGTGCAGGATGGGCGGGGTGGCGTGGCAGTGGCAGCTGGCCCGCTGGCAGCGGGTGGTGCGGCTGGAGAGCGAGCCGGGCAGGGTGATGCCGATCTGGGCGAGCTCGGCCTGGATCTGCTGGTGCCGGCGGGCCAGGTCGTCCATGGTCACAGGATTCCTTATCCGCCGCGCTGGCGGCATCCCCCGCTTGCGTGCTTGAAGTAACTATATTTCAAGCATGCCTGGCGGCGGCGGGAACGATACAGCGGGCCCGGGGTTGCGGCTGGCCGGCAGCGTGACCGCTCCCGCGCTGCGCGGGCTGTGGCGGTTCGCTGAGTCACGCGGGGTCCCGGGCGGCTGGGAGTTCCTGCTCGACTATGACGTGATCGAGGCGTTCTGCGTGACCGGCCTGGCGGGCCGGGCGCCGGCGACCCGGGGCACCTACCGGTCAGCGCTGTACCGGCTCGCCGCGGCGGTGCACGGGCCGCCGGGGCAGCGGCCGACGCCGTTCGCGGGCGCGAAAGCGCCGCCGCCGTACTCGCCGGCCGAGCGGGCGGAGCTGGCCGCGGCCGCGGCCGCGCAGCGCGACCCGGCGAAACGCTCCTCCGCGCTAGCCGTGATCGTGTTCGGGATCGGCGCCGGGCTGCGGCCCGGTGAGCTGGTGACCCTGCGCGGTGGTGACGTGACACGGCACGGGCGGCGGGTCACGGTTCACATCACCGGGCCGGCCGCGCGGGCAGTACCGGTCACCTCGCGTTACGCCGGCCGCGCCGTCGAGCTGGCCTGCCGCGCGGGCAGCGGGCACGTGTTCCGCCCCGGCCCGGCTGAGCGCGGCTATAAGAACTTCGTCACCAACTTCGCCCGCCAGCTGGAAGCCGGCCCGGCCGCGCCGCGGCTGACCGTGAACCGGTGCCGGTCCAGCTTCATCTGCGACCACCTCGCGGCCGGCACCCCGCTTTGCGGGCTGCTGGCCATCACCGGCATCCGCGAGGCTGAATCGCTGGCCCGCTATGCCCGCCACGCCGTCGGCGCACCGTCCAAGGCTGCCTTGCGGGCCTGGGACAAGACCCGGCGGGCACGCTGATGCACGGCGGCGGGCTGGGCATCCCCGAACCCGGCACGCTCCTCGATGATCAGACCGTCGCGTTCGCTGCCAGGCTGACCGACCGCTCCGGCAAGGCCCCCGTCATCGAGGCCGCGCTGGCCCATGCCACCGGGCGCCCCCGCCCGCTGCCGGCCCGAGCCGTGCTCACCGCGCTGCTGTGCCTGGCCCTTGACGACCGGCCGCTGTTCCTGACCGAGGCGACCCGGCTGCTGTCCGGCCAGCTCTCCGACGCTTCCCGGGCGCTGCTCGGCGTCACCGGCACGATCCCTACCCAGCGGGCATTCCTGGCCGCCTACCGCCGGGTCCGCTACTGCTTCCGCCAGATCCTCAGCGTGGCAGACCCCTCGCCGCTGCCGAAGAACCGGCGCCTTGCCGAGGACGACCTCAAAGCCCGCACCCAGCCGATGACCCCGGGCCAGGCCGAGGCCGCCCGCGACCGGCTCGAGGCGCTCATCAACGCGCTGCTGGAAGCCAGCATCACCGTCCTTGCCGACGGCGAGCGGGCCGCGTCCGGCGGCTGCACCGGCCTGGACGCCACCCCGGTGCCGCTGTTCTCCCGCGGCCCGTCCAAGCGCACCGGCCTATGCGCCAGCGACCCCGACGGCGGGTGGTACGTCCGCGAAGGCGACCACCGCGACCGCGAGGACAACAGCGGCAAGCCGCTGCGCAAGATCGCCTGGGCGCTCGAGGCCACCATCGCCACCATGGCCCGGCTGCCGGGCGCGCCGCCCGCCTGACCGAACCTCGCCGCCGGGCTGGCACTGACCCGGCCCGGCGAAGACCCCGGCGGCACCGGCGCCCGCGTGCTGGCCTCCCTGGCCGCCCGCGGGCACAAGCCCGGCCCCCTGGGCTCCGGCCGCGCCTATACCCAGGCCCTCCCCGCCCGGGCACTGGGCTACCAGCCGGTCATGGACTACCGCGCTGACCAGCTCGGCATCCAGGCAAACACCGGCGGAGCCTTACTCGTGGAGGGAACCTGGTACTGCCCATCCCTGCCCGAGCCGCTGATCACCGCCACCGCCCGCCTGCGTGATCACGCCATCACCCGCGAGCACTACGACCAGCAGATCACCGCCCGGGCCCCCTACCAGCTCAAGCGCAAAGACGGACCCGACGCCGACGGATACGAGCGGCTCACCTGCCCCGCCCTCGGCCACCACCCCGCCCTCATGTGCCCGCTGCGCCAGCCATCGCTAACACCCCGCGACGGGCGGCCCAAGGTCTTGCAGCCACCGCCAGAACCACCCAGGCTCTGCCACCAGACCGCGATAACCATCGCCCCCGGCACCGGCGCCCGCTACCGCCAGAACCTGCCCTACGGCAGCCCCGCCTGGCATGCCCGCTACGCCACGTTGCGCAACACCATCGAAGGCCTCAACGGATTCGTGAAAGACCCCGCCCACCAGGCCCTCGCCCAGCCCGCCAGACGCCGCGTCCGCGGCATCGCCGCCCAGTCCTTCTTCACCGCGCTCCTGCTGATAGCCGCCAACATCCGCAAGATCCGCGCCTGGCGGGCCCTCACCGCCCGCGACAAGACCCGCATCACCCGGCGCGCACAGCGACGGCGGGCGAGCCTGCGCGACTACCTCCCCGACGGCTAACAGGCACGCCCAGCCTCGCCACCTCGAAACCATCAGCCCGGCAGATCAGCCACGCCCCAGGCCAGCCCGCAGCACCGCAACAGGGCCGTCGGCGCTGCCGACCGGGCCAGACGATGATCAGCGCCAGTGTCAGAACCCGGCGCCATACTAAATCAGGCCACCGCCACAGTTCTGTCGGTATGACACCGGCAGTTCTGTCGGTAACCCCTTGTGGAGCTAAGGGGACTCGAACCCCTGGCCTCTTGCATGCCATGGGACGTGCGGGCAGTTCATTCATCCGCTACGTGCCCCCCAGAGACGGGCCATGCTGCCCAATGCCGTGCAGGCCGCACAGACGACGGTCAGATCCCGGTCAGAACGATCTTGCAATCGGGAGAATCACGTGATCACTCCGTGCTGAATCCGTTGAATCCTGGGAGGCGATAAGTCCAATGTGAACACCGTAGGTAACAAGCGCGGGATTGACCGGACTCACTCTCACGCGCGCCATCACCCAGGGCCAGAAGGGGCCCCAGGCGGAGAACGTCAAGGTCCTCGGCTGACGCACCAGCGGCGACCGTCTGCCCGGACGCTGGGCAGTGCCTGGGCTTGCGGGGGCACGTCTGCTGAAGCCCGGCGCCGTCGCGGGTGACGGACCGGGTAGCTGGAGGAGGCGTTCGAAGCCGCCCGGTTGGCGGCGTTCCCGCGGCAAGAGCAGGCCCGCGTGGACCTGGCCGGGCTCCGCGCTCGCAGAAAACGAGCCGGCTCAAGACCCGGCCGGTGGACGCGGGGAGAAACACAGTTACCCGCAGTCACCGGCAACGGCGCGGGGGACCGGCCGGTCACCGCTAGGGCGGGGCAGCCGGGTCGGCCGGTGCCAGCCCGGTCCCGGAGCCGTGCCGCCTGCCCGGGTGGGTGGGTGACTCGGGGGCCACAGCCCGCCACCGCGCGGCGGAACGCGCCGGTCGCGGCGAGCCGCGCAGTGGTCACCTGGGCGTGGTGGCAGAAGTGGGTGAGCCCGCCGGTCACGTCGCCAGCCGGGCCGAAGGCCAGCACGTGCCTGGCGCGCCGTGCTCGGCGAGGTCCGCGTGCGCATAAACAAGGTCTGCCCGCCCCGGCTGCCCGCATGATCTACACCAGACCTGCGGGGCGTAACGTCAGGAGCGGAAGAACCACGGGCGGTCACGGAGAAAAGGAGGAGTCATGGCGATCCTCGACAAAGCCAAGGCGGCCGCCGAGCGTGCCCGGGGCCTGGCCAAGCACGGCGCGGCGCAGGGGCGGGCGCAGCTGATGGAGGTGCAGGCGCGGCGGCAGCACGGCAAGCTGGTGCGGCAGCTGGGCGAGGCGTGCTACGCCGAGCACTCTGGGCAGGGAACACACGAGCCGGTGGCGAGCGCGTTCGCTGCCCTGGACGTTCACACGCAGGCGCATCCCCAAAGCGCAGGCACGGGCCACCTGCAGGCGGTCCGGCAGGCGCGAGACATCATGCACCCGGGAGCTGAATGCATCGGCGAAGGCGACAACGTCGCGGCCGCCGCGCAGAAGATGCGCGATCTGAGTGTCGGCTCGCTGCCGATCTGCGGCGCCGACGACCGGCTGCACGGCATCCTCACCGACCGCGACATCGTGCTGCGGTGCGTCGCTGAAGGCCGCGACCCGGCCCAGGTCCGGGCCGGGGACCTGGCCCAGGAAACGTTGTTCTGGGCCGAGGCTAGCGCCAGCGTGGGCGAGGTACTGCATCAGATGGAGGATCACCGGGTCAAGCACCTGCCGGTGATCGAAAACCACCGCCTGGTCGGCATCATCACCGAAGCCGACCTGGCCCGCAATCTCGACGAGCACCGGCTCGCCGAGTTCGTCGAGAAGGTCTACACGACGGCCTGACCCCGGCCGGCCTCATCCGCGGCCACCTCGAGCGTGCCTACGCACCGGGGGCGCGCTCCCTGCTGCGAAACTGTCTGCTAGACGAGCTGCAACTGCTGGTCCACCCGCTGGTCCGCGGGCACGGCCGACGCTGGCTCGAGGACGGCCTGGCGCAGCCCCTCGAACTGATCGGGTCACGTCGGCGCGCGCTACGATGTGGCCGGGCCCGAGGCACTTTCCTACCGGGACATCGCCGCCCAAGCTCAGCAGGACGCTCGGCCGCGAGATTACCTATGTGGACGCACCCGACGATGCGGTGCGGGACGCGCCGCTTGGCTTCGGGCTGGACGAGTGGTTCGTGAACGCGCTGGTCGGTCTCTCGGGACTACCGCCGATCCGGCATCGATGGCTCCCCCGGCAAGGTCTGCGACACCGTGGCGCGGCTCACTGGCCGGCCTGCGCGATCTCTCGACGACCTGCTCCAGGAAGTGGCTCCTGAGTTGCAAGCCGGGTCGATTTCCCGTTTCCGTGATGATCCAGGGTGGATCCTCATCCACGCCGGGCACCGCCCGCGTCCATGCCTCCGCAACTGCTCGTCGAGCAGGCGCAGTAACGCCGGAGGGCGCCTCATACGTCGATGGTCATGCTGGCTGACCAGCGGTCGGTGGCATCCGGCTCGCAGCGCAGCCCATGGAAGGAGACGGCCTTGGGAACGGCACCGGTGATCTCGACGACCTCAGCCCGGGCAAGCGCCAGGACGACGACGATGCCTCCGTCGGCCGGGCGTACCTGGACCGACACTGGGATCTCGCCCTCGACGTCCAGGATGTAAATCACCTCGTCAGCGGCGGACGCCAGCAAGTCTGCGTCACTGCCTGCGGTCATAAGCCGTTCCAGGACCCGCGCTGGCTGCACATCGCTGATGTCGGCGAAGCTGGCGATAAGGCCGCGTAGCGCTTCCGCCACGCATTCGTCGCGGGACTCCGCCCACGCCTCGATACGCAGGTCAGCGGTATGCGGTACTGTCCGGTAACCCTGCGCAGCCACGGCTCTCCTTCCGCCCGGCCTTTGCCGGCATCCAGGATTCCAGAGTGCACCACGTCGGCCCGGGCAATCACCAGCACTGAACGCCAGTGCGCCCAGACGGGGACCTTTGCCTCTGGCCGGGGCGTTATACGCCAGCCGGCAGTGTCGAGGAGCTCGGAACACGAGTTGCGGGTTGCGACGACGTGGTCATCGTCCCATCACTGCCAGCACGGCGACTTCTCGCGCTGGGTGGAGGAGGTACTCGGCGACCCGCCGCCGGCGGCCGCCGCGGTGGGCGAGCCTGGGCCGGTCAGCCCTTTACCACGCCGACTGGGACCAGCCTGGCGACCTTGCGGCACAGCCCGGCTGCCGCGGCGGCCATGACGACCTGATCGACGTCCTTGTAGGCCGCGGGGGCTTCCTCAGCGAGCCCACGCGCGGAAGCGCCTCGTACCGCGATGCCGTCGGCTTCGAGCCGTTGCCGCAAGGCTGGCCCGCTGATGCTGCCGGCGGCCCGGTGGCGGCTCATCACCCGGCCCGCCCCATGGCAGGTGGAGTAGAACGCGCCACCGCCGGCGACCCCGGCCAGCACGTGTGAGGCGGTGCCCATGGAACCGGGGATGAGAACAGGCTGGCCGGCTCTGGCCAGCTCGGCGGGCAGGTCGGAGTGGCCGGGCGGCAGTGCCCGGGTGGCGCCCTTGCGGTGCATGCACAGGCGCAGCGAGCGCCCGCTGACCTCATGGGTTTCGATCTTGGCGAGGTTGTGCGAGATGTCATAGACAAGTTCCAGCTTGATTCCGGCGACGGCGGTGAAAACCCGGCGGGCTGCCTCGGTGAGCAGCTGGCGGTTGGCGCGCGCGTAGTTGGCGGCGGCCGCCATCGCGCCGAGGTAGGCCCGGCCCTGCGGGGAGCCGATGGGTGCGCAGGCGAGCTGCCGGTCGGGCACGATGATGCCGTAGCGGGCCATCGCGGTGTCCATCACCCGGACGTGATCACCGCATATCTGGTGGCCCAGACCCCGGGACCCGCAGTGGATCATCACGCAGACCTGGCCCCGCGCCAGCCCGAAGAGCTCCGCTGCGGCTGGGTCGAAGACCTCCTGGACGACCTGCACCTCAAGGAAATGGTTGCCCGAGCCCAGACTGCCGACCTGGCGCAGGCCCCGGTCAACCGCCCGTTGGCTGACCCGGGCCGGCTCGGCGTCGGCGACCGCGCCCTCGTCCTCGCACCGGGCCAGATCCCGCTCCGTGCCATGACCCTGCTCGACCGCGTACCGGGCACCGCCGGCCAGCACCTTCTCCAGCTCGGCTCGGCCGCCCAGGCGCCACACCCCGCCAGGACCCGCCCCCCGTGGGATCGCCGCCGCCAGAGCGTCCATTACCGCACCCAGCCTCGGCGCCAGCCCAGCCCGGTCCAGGTCCGCGGCCAGCAGCCGTACCCCGCAGCAGATGTCGAAGCCCACACCGCCCGGTGAGATGACCCCGTCGGCCGCGATGTCGGTGGCGGCGACGCCGCCGATCGGGAACCCATACCCCCAGTGGATGTCAGGCATGGCGTAGGAGGCCTCAACGATGCCGGGCAGCGCCGCCACATTGACGACCTGCTCCAGCGAGCGATCCGCGGCCAGATCGGGCAGCAGCGTCCGGGTCGCATACACCACCCCGGGAACCCGCATCCGCCCGTGCCGGGGATCACGAAGCGGTACGGAGCCTGCTCGACGACCTCCATCAGCGGGCACCTCCCGCCCGCGCCCGGCACCGGTCAGGCCAGCGCCCGAGCGTAAAGGACCTGCGGGGCGATTTCCCTCCGCCGACATTACCTGGGTCCGGTACTGGGGGTCGCCGTCCAGCCACAAGCCTTCCGGCCGCTCAGCCTTTCCGCCGGATTCGTCGCTGGGGTTTCGTTCCCGGGTCGCGTCCCGCTCGCCTCGCCATTCGCCGCCTCGCGCCGCGCCGCCGCCGCGCCGCGAGATGTTAGGCCGCAGCCCCGGGCGACCTGTGCCTTACGAGCCTGCGGGCTGCGACGTTGAGCGCAGAGGCAGCCGCCTTGCCGGCCATCTCCCTCGGCATCAAGCTGGATCCGTTCACGCCGGGCGACATCAGCTACCTGCTGTGGCTGATCATGGGGTACCTGCTGGTCTAGGCGGTGCTGGTGCTTGCTTGGTCCCGGCATCCGGTGCGGTGGGCGCCGGTGATGATAGAGGTGTCCGGTGATGATGGAGGTGTCCGGTGATGAGCGCAGCAGATCGCTGGTCCGTTGAGCTGTCTATCCGGGAACACGAAGACGAGACACGCGCCGACGCACGCCTGGTTATGGACAACGACCCTCACCTGCTGGGTCATGGCACAGCGCGCCGCAACCCTAGCGACCCGAACGTCATGGAAATTGGCGAGAAGATCGCTGTGGCACGCGCCCTGTCTGACTTGGCGCACATGCTTCTCGGCAGTGCTGCCGCACAGATCGAGGACATCACTCACGAGCGGGCGCAGCTGCACATGTGACCCGGTGTGCGTTCCCGCCACGCGGAGCCTCTGGGTTTTGCACCCGTCGGCGACCCTGCTGGTTAATTCGGTGGGGAGTTTGGTCTGCCGCGGCGTGGCGCGGCCATTTTGGATCTTGTGGTCTGGATGATCGGGCTGCGGTCGTCTTCCCCTCGTCCCGGCCGCAAGATGGGGCCTGTGATGTCTGTCCAGCCGCGGCCATGGCCGGAGCCCGCACCGGAGATGGTCGCGGCCGTTGCGGCGATGTACCGGGGTAAGCGGGAGCGTCCGCTACCGGTGGTGGTCCGTGATCAGCTCGGTGAGTGGCTGGCCGATGAGCAGTTCGCGGGTGCCTACGGGAAACGGGGCAAGCCGGGCTGGCCGCCCGGCCGGCTGGCCTTGGTGACGGTCTTGCAGATGGCGGAGGATCTGACCGGCCGGCAGGCGGCCGAGGCGGTGCGCACCCGGATCGACTGGAAATACGCTCTCGGCCTTGGCCTGGCCGATCCCGGGTTCGACGACTCGATCTTGAGTGAGTTCCGGGCCCGCGTCGCCGCCGGCGGCCTGGATCAGGTGGTGCTGGACACGCTGCTGAAGCAGCTGGCAGCCGGCGGGCTGGTCAAGCCGGGCGGGAAGATGCGCACCGATTCCACCCATGTGATCGCTGCGGTACGGGACCTGAACCGGCTGGAGCTGGCCGGGGAAGCGGTGCGGGCGTGCCTGGAGGCCCTCGCGGTGGCCGCCCCGCACTGGCTGGCTGCTCACCTGGGCGACTCGTGGGGCAAGCGGTACGCCGCGCGGGTCGATACCTGGCGGATGCCTGTTTCTGCGGCGAAGAAGGATGAGCTGGCGCTGGCTTACGGCCGGGACGGGCACACCCTGCTGACGGCGGTGTATGCCGCTGCCAGCAGTGATCCTGATCTGGGGTTCCTGGCGCGGCTGCATCAGGCCGGGGTGCTGCGGGTCGTGCTCGTGCAGAACTATGCCGCTGCCGCAGACGGGCGGGGAGGGGTGGTGATCAAACGGCGGGAGGCGGATGCGGAGGGTCTCCCGCCAGGCAGATCCCGCATCACCTCGCCGTATGACCTTGATGCCCGGTGGAGCGTCAAACGCGACACGTTCTGGAACGGCTGCAAAGTGCACGTGACCGAGACCTGCGGCACTGGCGGCGCCCGGGACGGCTGCACCGTCGCGGGCAGCGATCCGGGCAGCGATGGTCACGGCGGCGATGGTGAGGCCGCGCCGCCACCTCACCTGATCGTGAACGTGGAGACCACGGACGCGACCGTGCCTGACAACCAGATGACCGAGCCGGTCCACGCCCGCCTGGCCGGGCGGCGCCTGCTGCCAGCCGGGCACTATGTGGATTCGGGTTATCCCCCGGCGGAGTTGCTGGTCTCCTCGCTGGCCGGCTTCGGCATCGCCCTGGTCACCCCGATGCTGGCTGACACCTCATCGCAGGCCAGGGCAGGTGCCGGGTTCGACCGCACCGCCTTCGCCATCGACTTCGATGCCCAGCAGGCCACCTGCCCGCAAGGCCACGCCAGCAGCTCCATCGACTTCGATGCCCAGCAGGCCACCTGCCCGCAAGGCCACGCCAGCAGCTCGTGGAACCCCGTCACCCAGCGTGGCACCGACACGATCGTGATCACTTTCGCGAAGGGCACCTGCCGGCCCTGCCCGGTCCGGGCCCAGTGCACCACCTCCGCAGCCGGGCGCCGCCAGCTCACCGTCCATCTCCGGCAGGTCCACGAAGCCCAGCTCGCTGCCCGCGCTGCCCAGGACACCAGGGACTTCCAGGCCAGATACGCCTTACGCGCCGGTGTTGAAGGCACCATCCGCCAGGGCGTGGCCGTCACCGGCATGCGCCACGCCCGCTACCGCGGCCTGGCCAAGACCCGCCTAGAACATGCCAATGCCGCGGCCGCGCTCAACTTGATCCGGCTGCACGCCTGGTGGAACGGCCACCCGCTGGACCGGACCCGCACCAGCCACCTCGCCCGCCTGGAACTCGCCCTGGCTTCATGAACGCGGGGAATTAACCAGCAGGGTC
>WNFF01005267.1_pt1 | contig 11321 bp, 6 predicted proteins | sample 5400441 | NCBI WGS metagenome assembly WNFF01 (sample SAMN13153345, study PRJNA577476) | soil metagenome | isolation source: 120 cm saprolite under Douglas fir tree site 2 hole 3 replicate 1 | place: USA:California | collected 2015-04-18
GCGGCGTTCGTCGAAGACCACTTGAGCGTGACCGATTGGCCCGCTTGGGCGGAAGTTGGCGAGGCGCTCAGAGCGACGCTCGGCGACGCTGGTGGTGCAGTTTGCGCCTCGGCAATAGGCATTCTGCCGTTAGCCATCAACGCAAGCGCGACCAAACCGAACAAGACCGCACTGCGAAGTGAATGGAAAAGCATAGTATCCACCCCTTGTGCAAATGGAGCATTACACGGAGCTGGAAGCCCGCAAATGTCCCCCCGAAATTGGTCCCAGAATTGCGGAATTGCACGACGCTGTATACTGTTCTTAGGAACGGAATTAGAACGGGCGTGATGGTACTGGACTGCCCCTGTTCGTTTGGCCGCCCATGGAACGCCGCAGAGAATTCGCAGCGGCAAACCTGCAAGCTGAGTCTTACCTTGAGCGAGAGCACAACGTGCCTGCAAGGTGCGCAGGGCAAAGACGTGTAACAACGGCGCGGCATCCGGAGCAAGTCGATTGCCCATTCCTCCACAGACCGCATTACTCACAGTGAATTCTCCCTCCTGACGTTGATTGGAACCGCGTTCCCGCAAGAGAAATAACGTGCGCACTCACTTGTGTCTCGGATCAACGGAAATCGCCCAATGGATTGCGCGCCGCTGTCACTCTATCTTCGCAATGTACGTACGTGCTAATTCATCGATACTTATGTTTGCTAGCACCGCGAGACGTGGGCGCACGGAAAAGATGATTGGGTTGCAAAGGGTGTCCAAGAGATCGAACAGGGGGGCCACGTATCTTGACGGCGAGCTCTACGATCTGCGTTGAGACCACATTGCAGCCGCTTTACATTGCCTACATTGCCGCCCCGCAGACGTCCCGTAGCGCTCCCCATTGTGTCAGGATTGCGGACAAGCCGGAAGTTACAACGAAGTAGAGCCTTTCGTGACAGAGAAGGGCGAGAGCACATTCACGCTGACAGAAGCAGCGATGAAGACCGACGACTTGAAGCTCGAATGGCAGCGTGCACGCTATAACAATGCGAACCTGTATGAGTTCCTGGGGCACTGGATATATCAGGACCAGACGCTCACCGATCTCGCAAGACCGGCACTGTGGGGCGGCTTAGGTGTGTTGCTTGTGAGTATCGTCGTGGCGATTCCGAAGGACGCGGCGCGAAAGAGAATACGCAAACACGGACGAAGACTCAAAGGGCCAGAGCTTGTGACGGCTCCTGTATTCAATCGCCGCAACCGTTCAGACGGGATCGGCTTCTTGCAGCAGCAGAGCTTCACACAAAAAATATTCCGCAATAAAACTTGGCTGCGCCTGCCGCGCGAGATTGAATCGAGCCACATTCTGGTTATAGGCGATTCGGGCAAAGGCAAGAGTGCGCTCATCCGGCAAATCTTGTTGCAGATCGAGGAGCGCGGTGAGACGGCCATTGTGTACGATCCCGCGACGCCCGCCGACTACGTGCCCTACTTTCTTACTCCTTCGCGCGGTGATCTCATCCTTAACCCATTAGACCAGCGGATGCCCTACTGGACTCCGGGGGACGAGCTCCGGCAAGGGGCAGACGCTCTCACGTTAGCCGCCAGTTTGTTCCCCGACCGACACAACGAAAACTCTTTCTTCGTGGAGGCTCCGCGAAAAATCTTTGCTCACTTGCTGAGCTTTCATCCGACGCCGCAAGAACTGGTGCGGTGCTTGTCGCACCCGGAACAGATCGACCGAAGAGTGAAAGGGACAGAGTACGCGGCAATGATTGACCGGGATTCGCCACCACAGCGCAACAGCGTACCCGCAGTCCCAAGCACATCGCCACAATGCACATCGTTCGAAAAGGCTCTGGAACCCGAATGGGTAGCCACGAGGTAGAGAAAACGAGCTTCGGTTTCCGTGTAACCGAGCGCCTTCAGGGCATCGACCTTCGACGGTTTGATGTTCATGAAAACAGGATTTGGGGGAACGACCAGTGTGGCACCCGGAGCCCGTACCGATAGTGCCAAGCGATTGGCCGTGAACTCCTCGGTTTGAGTCTGGAGTGATGCTGTCATTTGTATGCCTCATCCTCCTGGAATAGATGATTGCGCCTTGATCTGCCTCGAGGCACACGTCGAGCGTGCGCTCCAATGGCAAGGTTTCTACCTTCGCGTCTGGCCCGGGACCATCGAGCGGCGCGCAGTCAAGCTAGGTGGCTGACCGAAGTGGGACGGCTCCACCAAGCCCCACAGGGAAAGTCGGCGAGAACTCCCCTCTATATAGTCCTCAAAAGGGAAAAACTCAACGCCTTTGGGTTCAATCTCAAGGACCGCGGGAGGAGGCGCTCTATCGAGGAGGTTTGCACTTCCAGAGGTTTGCACTTCCACAAGTAGCACGCAGGCTTCCGGCTTCCCGCAATTCCTCTTGACCCGGTCTAGGAGTCGGATTAGCAAGACCTTGGGGGAGTTCGGCGACTAATTCCCTCTATCTACTCAGCTTGGACCGCGTCAAGAAGAGAAAAAGTGAGAAAGTGAGAAAGAAATCTTGGTACCAGTACATTTTTTCGATAGCGTGCGAGCCACCGTCGGTCGAAAGACCAAACACGGGGAGTCAGAATTGAAACATGACGGCGCCCTGGTTGGAGCAGTAGCCGTCACGCGTGGGTTGGCAGTTCAGTTGTAGACAGGAGCAGCACATGAACTTTTATTGAGTTCGAGCGACTGCTCATAGGCCTTAAATGTTTTATATAGCCATTTTGTATACTCTGAATATAGCGTCCCTGTGCTCCAAGAACCCGAAAATGGGGGCCGGGTTAAACGGAACTAAATAAATGTTGCATGTAGCGCGACATTGAGCTAGCCTCCTTCCCAATCAGGGGGGTGCCCGCGTGAGCTTTGATTTATTTCCCCGCCGATTCTCTCCAATCTCCAATGTTCATAAATTGAGGAGGTCTTTATGCGCTGCGTAAGGATGCTTTTGGGATTCGTGGTGGCGCTCGTCATTGTTGTTCTAACGATGGCCGTTTCGCTCTCTGCGCAAACGGCGTCAACGTCAACAGTGACGGGTACGGTTTCCGACAAGACGGGGTCTATTGTTCCGAACGCGAAGGTCGAACTGCAGGACGTGGACACCAAGGCAAAGACCTCGGTCACCACGGGAAACGATGGCGCTTATACATTTATTTCCGTGCGTCCAGGGAATTACAGCATCACGGTATCAGGCAAGGGCTTCCGGCAGTCCGTGGTAAGCGGCGTAAGAGTCGAAGTCGGAAAATCGGCCCTGGTTAATGTGAGTTTGGAAGTTGGCGGAATGACGGAGACGGTGGAAGTCACCGCCGGCACTGGTGTCGAGTTGCAGACTCTGGATGCTAGCGTAGGCGATGTGCTCGACTCCAACTTGCTCGCAAACATGCCGACGTTGAGCCGTGACGCTACTGCTTTGGTGCTGCTCCAACCCATGGCGATTCCTGGTTTCAACGGACCCGGCGGAACGGGCGAGGGCAACTCGAGCGGCGGCACAATAGCGGGCGCTCGCATGGACCAGAACACTTTTATGATTGATGGCGGCGATGCCACCAGCAACATGGAGGGAGGCGGCGGATACAATACAGGCTTCACGGCAACGCCCCGAGCCGTGGTCCCCACTCCCGTGGAAAGCCTGGAAGAGTTCCGGGTACAAACGAACAACGCTGGTGTGGACTTTACCAGGTCGATTGGCGCCGAGGTTCAGATGGTCACGCGGCGCGGCAGCAACGATTGGCACGGTGCAGGTTACTGGTATCACCAGAATGATGAGCTGAACGCCAACGACTGGTTCCGTAACAAGAGAGGCGTAGAGAACCCTGAATGGCGGGACAACCGCTACGGCGGGCGGCTCGGGGGCCCGATCTGGAAGAACCGGACCTTCTTCTTCCTACATGAAGAGGAGCGTCACTTCTCTACCCAGTCCGTTTTTCAACGTTTAGTGCCATCTAATGCGTTGCGAGTTGGTATCCTCAAGTTCAGGGATGCTGGTGGAGTCGTCCGGGCCTTCAATCTGAACCCAACGGCGACGGTTGATCCAGCCGCGTGCTCTGCCCCTTGCAACGACAACGATCCTTTGATCGGCACCATGCTCCCAGGTGACAACGGTACCCTTGACCCACGGATGAAAGGGCTTAGCCCCGCAATAGCCGCCGAGTGGGCTAATATGCCGGCACCGAATGACTTCTCCGCAGGTGACGCGGCTCTCAGGGCACCGTTTTTGACAAGTAGCGTGCCAAACATCAGCAACGAGCACTTTGCTGTGCTCCGCCTGGATCACAAGATCAATGACAAGTGGGATTTCATGGGTTCCTATCGCTACAGTACGTCCGCCATTGTCCCCCCCAACATCCAGGAGGACATTGGAGGCATCACGAAGGGTTGCCAGAAGGGCGTCCCGTGCTCGCTAGCCAGCCGTCCGCTGCAGCCGCGATTTTTGGTTGGCGGCTTGACAGGGCGGCTTACACCCAATCTGGTGAACGACTTCCACTTCGATTGGTTGCGCCACTGGTGGTCCTGGATTGCTCCCGGGGCAGGTATACCGGTGCCTGGACTCAACACGGGTACTGCTTGTGGTGCTATAGCGCCCTGCAGTGATACCAGGCTGCAGATCTGGTCCGAGAGCCGTATCAACGCTATGGTCCCGATTAACGTGAACACGCAACAGGCGCGTCAACGCGTCTGGAATGGCCAGGATTACACTTTTATCGATAACCTGGCTTGGATTAAGGGCAAGCACGCCTGGAACTTCGGAGGGCGTGTACAACTCCAGCACTTCTTGCACATCCGGGATGACAAGGTGGTGGGCGGCATTACTACCCCTCTCTACTTCGTGGCTCGAGGAGGTCAATTCCTCGACATCGGTGGAATTCCTATTCCGGCCTCTGTTAAGTCTTCGGATAAGAGCACGTATAGGCGTGCTTACATTTCCGCGCTTGGGATGGTAGACAGCGCCACTCAGGTGTTAACACGCGCTGGGGACTTGAGTCCGCAGCCCGCCGGGACGACTATCACACAGAAAGAAAATGTAAATGCCTACGAACTGTATTTCGGCGACACGTGGCGACTGACTCCGTCTCTGACGTTAAGCTACGGTCTGACTTGGGGCGTGCAGATGCCGCCACATGATCCGACAGGCAAGACGGCCATGATGATCGACGTTAGCACCGGCAAACCGATTGATGCCAAGTCGTACATAGCCGCCAAGGAAAAGGCCGCTCTGAACGGAGATGTATTCAATCCGACAGTTGGCTATGTACCGATTAAGAGCCTCGGACGGAAGTATTCATTCGATCCGGATTATACGAACTTCGGTCCGCGCCTGGCCTTTGCCTGGAATCCCGGTTCCGACGGGCCACTGGGCGGCCTGCTTGGCAACAAGAAGACGGTGCTCCGCGGCGGCTGGTCGCGCGCGTTTGAAAGGAAGAACGGCGTTGGACTTGTTCTGACTCCTGCGCTGGGTATTGGTTTTGGCGATCTTTCCGTTTGCACGGCTCCGGATACAACGGGTGCGTGCAGCGGGTTCTCCAATCCGAGTACTGCGTTCCGGATTGGGATAGACGGCAACCATATTACTGTTCCGCCCCTCCCGGCGGTCAGCGGTGGCGTAATCATCCCAGGGCAGGGATCACCCAGCGGGCTCCAGCCGGCAAATGCCAACAGCGTCTTCGAGAGCCGCGACTTCCGGCTTGATCCGAAATACACAACTGGCGCCTCGGATTCCATCGACTTCAGCATTCAGCGCGAGTTGCCTGGCAAGATGATCCTGGAAGTGGGATATGTGGGCCGATGGTCTCGGGACCTATACGGCAACATCGATCTGAATTCCGTCCCCTACATGTTTACGCCCAAGGGCACCAACCAGAGCTTTGCGACGGCCTTCGACAAAGTGGCCGCGCAGCTTCAGGCTGGTACTGATCCGAGTGCCGTGCAGGCTCAACCATGGTTTGAAACCATGATGGGAGGACCCACGAGCGCATTTTGCACAGGGTTTAGTTCCTGCACCGCTGCCGCGGCAGTATTTGATTCCAACAACGGCAATCCCTTCTGGCCATCTCACGGGGCCGGTGCACTGTGGTTCCTCTTGGAGCCAAACTTCGTCACTGGGCCGATGACCCTCGCCAATACACAGGTCGGATCATTGGATTGGAGCGGAAGCTTCACCTACGCGAACTACCATGCCGGTTTCATCACCGTGCGATCGCGCGCCTATCGCGGTCTGACATTCGATGCCAACTACACTTACTCTCATTCGCTGGATAACTTTGGCATTACCCAAGAATGCACCGGCGCCATTCCCGACGCCTATGACCATCATCGGAGCTATGGTCCGTCGTTGTTCGACCGGCGCCATACGTTCAATCTGCTGGTCAACTACGAACTGCCTTTCGGCAAGGGCAAGAGCATGGCCAACGGCGCGTTTGCAGACAGGGTGCTCGGTGGCTGGTCTGTCTCCGGCATCTACGTTGCTGCCAGCGGCTTGCCGGACATGGTCTACGACTCGAACGCATGCTTTTCGGAATTCGGCAGTACGCCGTCAAACGGGAACTCCGTCGGGCTGATACCAACGGGATCCGGTACGTTCAACGAGACCCGCGTGAACAATCCTACGCCTTCCCAGAACGGATACGGTACGGGGAGCGGCCCCGGAGGCGTGCCGAACATGTTCCAGAACGTCGACGCCTTGGCCTGCGTCTCCGTGCTGCAGTGCTCCACCGCCTCTGGAAAGTTCCGCTATCCCACCTTCGCTGACAAAACACTTGGCTTTGGCCGCGTTCGCGGTCCGATGCGTTGGAACTTGGACTTGGCGGTGTCGAAGCATACGCGCATCACTGAACGCGTATCCACGCGGTTTGATGTGCAGTTCGTCAATGCCTTCAACCACGTGATGTTCGGCAGCGGCGGCGATTCCTATTTCTCGAACCAGCCTGGAATGGATTTATCCGGCCCTGGCTCCTTTGGTGTACCCAGCAACCAATTCAACTCGCCCCGATATATTCAGATGGGCTTGCGGTTCGACTTCTAAAAAGAGGCATAGCCTCATTGTCCGGGGGTCAGGTCGTTGACCTGACCCCCTTTTTCTTGGCGCCCATGCATTATGATATGGGGGAGATGGTAAGTGTCCACATGAACTTGGTGAGAACGTGATACGGGGGTTTGTACGGCCGGACCGGCGTGAGTTTCTTGGTGCCTCCTTGTTCGGCAGTGGCGCGCTCCTTCTAGGTTTCGACAAACTCAGCGCCTTCGCGCAACTGCAAAATGAGCCAGACAATCCGTTTCGGGGCGGCAAGCAGCTTGGAATCCTTGAATTCACGGGAGAAAGCAAAGCGCCGCTCGATACGATTATCGGGGCAGGCCTCGACGCTCGTCTGTTTTCTAACCTTTCTAAATTGACTCCAGGTCAATTAGTCACCCCGACCGAAAGATTCTACGTCCGCACAACCGCGTCGGAATTGCTCGACCCCGGCAAGCCCTGGGTGATAAGTGTTAGCGGGCTCGTTCAAGAACCAGTACATCTCACCTTGGAGGAATTACACAGGAGTGCGAAGCCCATGGGCAAGCACCTGATGGAATGCTCCGGCAACACGCGAGCAACACGGTTCGGACTGCTCAGCGTGGGAGATTGGACCGGCGTACCTATTTCTGATCTACTCGCGACTCGAATGAAGCCGCGAACGGAGCGCGTGATGGTCTCGGGTTTCGACCAGTACCCGATGAAATCGGCAACGTCGATTCCCGGTGCGGATTGGGTCTTCACAATTGAGCAACTCAAGGCTTCTAAGGCCTTTCTGGCCACTGAAATGAACCGGCAGCGGCTGAGCAAAGACCACGGCGCGCCGGTCCGGCTGATTATGCCCGGCTGGTATGGCTGCGCTTCGATAAAGTGGGTAAACGCCATCACATTTGTCGATGAAAATTTCTTGGCGACATCGCAGATGCAAGAATTTGCCGCCCGAACACATCAGCAAGGCGTACCGAAACTGGCGAAAGATTACCTACCGGCGATGATTGACCAGGCGGCTATGCCAATTCGCGTAGAAAAGTGGTTTGTGGATGGCAGAATCAAGTATCGCGTTGTCGGGATTCTGTGGGGCGGGTCGCGCCTGGTGAAGGCGCTGGAAATACGCTTCAATCCGGAAGAGGACTACGTTCTAGTGGACCATCTTTCGCAAACAGCAAATGATCCTTGGAGCTTTTGGTCGCATGCGTGGACGCCTAGAACTGTTGGAACCTACATGATCCGGCTGAGGGTGGCCGATCCCCTGGTGGAAACAAAGCGACTCGATTCCGGATACTACGTTCGCTCCGTCGAGGTGACCGAAAGTTGAAAATGAATTTACAGAACAAGGGCGTTCCCCGGAGGTCCGGCAAGAAAACCAACACAGTACACGCTAGCGTCTGGAATAGTGACGTATGGTTGCTCGTGACGCGACTCGCAATCATGCAAGCGTGTTTGTTGGCAATATGGATAGCGCCGGTCCTGGCACAGCACGAGGGGCACGAAGGACAGGGAGTTGTCGGCTGGGTGCCGCAAGAGATTCTTGAGCGACCGCTCCCGCTTCGGCACGACATTGGCAATCTTCACGAGAAAGTGACAACGTCCTCCGCGGAAGCTCAGGCCTTTTATGATCAGGGCTTAAACTACCTTGCTTCCTATGTCTGGATCGAAGCGGCGCGTTCCTTTCACCATGCTTTGCGACTGGATGCGTCCTTATCTGCGGCCTATGTCGGACTATGCGATGTTTATGTGCAGTTGCAAGACGTGCCGGCTGCGCGAACAGCATTGGAGAAAGCGCTATCGCTCTCCAGCAACATAACCGAGGCCGAACGTCAGCGCATGGAGATCCGTACCCGCCTTTTGGATTTCCTCGAAGACAAGCAGAATCTCGACAAATTCGTTGCCTACCGTAAAGCCATTTACGACGCTTTGATGGCGCGCCCTCTGGACCCAGGTCTTTGGATATTGCGAGGCTTTGCCGATGAAGGCCCAGGGGCTGGACACGGCCAGACCGGAGATTTGGATTCTATCGCCTTCTACCAAACAGCGCTGGCGGTTTCTCCAAACAATTCCGCTGCGCATCATTATTTGGCTCATTCCTACGAGAATATTGGCCGCACCGATGAGGCCCTGAGCCACAGCGAGGCTTACTTGCGTGCGTCCTCATCAATCCCGCACGCGCATCACATGCGCGGACATGAACTTCGCCGGGCGGGACGCATTGAGGAAGCCATCGCTGAATTCAGCAAAGCCAACGAACTCGAGAATGCCTACTACCGCACTGAAAACATCTCCGCGGAATACGACTGGCACCGTGCGCACAATCTCACTCTTCTGGCGATCTGCTATCAACTGTTGGGGCAAATGAAAGCGGCGGAGCAACTGTTGAAGGAAGCGTTTGCTCTGCCGGCACACAGCGACCTCGCGGAATTCGCTCGCAAGCAATGGCCAGAATTCTTGCTGGCGCGCGGCAGAACACGGGAAGCTCTCGAGCAGTCTCAACTCCTGCTGAAAAGCCCCTCAAGGATGGGGCAATTTGCGGCTCATACGCTTATCGGCCGCGCTCTGGTTGCGATGAATCGTACCGAAGAAGCCGAGAAGGAACTGGCGTCGGCGCGGGACGACCTCGTTCTCATCCTCGCAGCGGAGGCGGACCGTCTGCGCTCGTATTCCGAGACCTTGCGTGCGGAAATTTTGCTCTCGCAAAGGAAGTCTGCGGAAGGTGCGGCTTTGATGAAGGATATCGAGGAACAACTGCGCGCATCTGCAGGACCGGACGCACGAAGTCAGGCTTTGATCCAGCTTGACTCCATCGTTCGCCGTGCCCGTGAGAGCCAAGAATGGGGCTTGGCCGAACTCACGGCTCATCAAATGATTCAACAAGATCCGAGTTACGCCGGTGGCTACTACGCTCTCGGCTTGGCCGCCGAACAGAAAGGCGACTTAGCCACAGCGAGCCAACAATTCGGAGTTGCGGAAAGACTTTGGAGCGAGGCCGACCAGGATCTTCCGGAACTGCGCAGCGTTCGCCAAAAACTCGCCTTGAACCAGTCAGAGCTTCATATGACCCGGCAGCAATTGCTGAAACGCCTGCGAGACCCCGACGGGACGCCGGTCTTACTGCAACCGGCCAAGGTCCACGTCGCTTACGACCCGGCCCGGCTTCGCGGAAGTCCGCAGGCGCCGGTAATGATTGTTGAATTCTCCGATTTCCAGTGCCCGTTTTGCAGAAAAGTTCAGAGCACCCTGAAGAACCTGCTCGAAAAGTACCAAGGGCAGGTCAGCCTGGCATACCGAGACTTTCCGCTACGTGGGATGCATTCGCAGGCGGAGTCGGCTGCGGAAGCTTCCCGTTGCGCCCTCGAGCAAGGAAAATTTTGGGAGTATCATGACCTTTTGTTCGGGAATCCCGATAAACTTAACCGATCGGGCGTGGCGGGAATGGCTCAAAGTCTGGGCCTCAACGAAAGGCAGTTTGACACTTGCATGTCCAGTGGCAAGTACACGAAACAAGTTGAACAAGACCTTCAGGATGGGATTCGCGCCGGCGTCGAAGGCACCCCGGGAATTTTTATAAACGGAGTCCTGCTCAACGGAGCCCAACCGGAAACTGCGTTCGAAAAGGTCATACGATCGGAACTCGAAGCCCCCAAGGAAAAGCGCGGAAGTCCTTAAAACCGCTCACCTATCGAATACGAGATGCGTTCTGCGCCTGAAGTTGCTGTATGCGCGCCGCTATGTTTAATTCTCGATCCGCGTCGGCTGTTTTGCCCAGCGCACGGTAAACCTGACCAAGGAAATAGTGTGCCGTGTAGCTGCCGGAATCCATAGCGATTGCGCGTTGCAAGGTGCGTTCCGCTTGCGATAATTGCCTCCTAGCCATGAACACTTTGCCCAGAATCACGTAAGGTTCCCCGCTGGTCGAGTCCAGCCATAGGGAATCCCGCAGTACTCTTTCGGCGTCCTCATTTCGCTTAAGTCGCCAGTAAGCATCGCCTAGGTGGTTGAACGCTGGCGCATAGCCGGGATTGATGTCCAGCTCTTGCTGGAATTCGCCAGCGGCTCTTGGATAATCACCGCTGTAAGCGTAGAGCTCTCCCAGTGTGAAATGGGCGAGCGGCAAGCGTGGTGAAAGCGCCAGAGCCTTGCGCACCTCTTTCTCAGCGATCGGATCGAAGCCCTGACGGAGCAAAATGCGACCTAGCATCAAGTGGGATGCGGCAGAGTCGGGCTCCAAACGGTATAGACGCGCGAAAGTCTCTAGCGCCTCTAGGTAGTTCCTATTCAGCGCGTAGCAAAGACCTAGAATATAGATGGCATCAATATTCTCGTTTGGA
>WNFF01008145.1_pt1 | contig 11320 bp, 9 predicted proteins | sample 5400441 | NCBI WGS metagenome assembly WNFF01 (sample SAMN13153345, study PRJNA577476) | soil metagenome | isolation source: 120 cm saprolite under Douglas fir tree site 2 hole 3 replicate 1 | place: USA:California | collected 2015-04-18
GACATTGGCACTGGCACTCGCACCACGATTCTCATCGTCGCGGCAGACACTTTGGGAATTCCGATGGACGCGATCAAGCTATACATAGGGGACACGATGTATCCGCCTTCGGGAGGTTCGGGAGGTTCGACAACTCCGGGCGGGGTGAGTTCGTCCACGCGGCGTGCGGCCGTGGATGCGCGTGACGCACTCTTTGCCAAAGTCGCTCCGGCACTGACTGCACAGCCGGAAGATTTGGAGTCTGTCAACGGCACAGTGAGGGTGAAGAGTGATCCCAGCAAATCGTTGACTTGGAAGGAGGCATGTTCGAAGTTGGGTGCGATGCCGATCACGGTGCGAGGTAAGAATCCGGACAAGAGCAAACCGCCTGACCTTACTAATAGCGGAGTCGGTGGCGTGAGCATGGCGGAAGTTGAGGTAGACACTGACACCGGCATCGTCAAGGCCAAGAAGATGGTGGCAGTCCAAGACTGCGGCCTGATCATCGACCTCAAGATGGCTGAGAGCAGTTGCTATGGCGCTCTCACTATGGGGATCAGTTATGCGCTCTTTGAAGAAAAGGTAATGGATCAGACTACCGGACGCATGCTCAATCCCAACATGGAGTACTACCGGCTTGCTGGTCTTAACGACATTCCCGAGCTGGTCGTGCACATGATGACCGGCAAAGGATATGACGAGCGCGGGGTAATCGGATTAGGGGAGCCACCTGTGATCTCTCCCGGCGCGGCGATTTCAAATGCCGTGGCCAATGCCACCAGCAAAGCGCAGGCAGTCAGTTTGCTAGCTAACAATTGGGGGCAAGCGGAAATCCTGGCTGGTGGCACAGATCTGTTGGCGCTGATGAAAGATGATGTCGTCGCGCCCAAACGCCTTGTCAATATCAAAGACATCAAGGATTTAAAGGGTGTCACTTACAGCGCTCAGGGATTGCGGGTTGGGGCACTCACTAATCTTGGCGATTTGGCAGACGATGCTAATGTGCGGAAGAACTACCCTGCGCTGTCCGATGCGCTGATCGAAGCCGCAAGCCCGCAAATCCGCAATATGGCGACACTAGGCGGCAACCTGTGCCAGCGCCCGCGCTGCTGGTATTTCCGCAGCGGCCTTGGCCTTCTTCCTAAGGACGAAACCGGCAAAGAACTGGTGACCGATGGAGATAACCGCTACCACGCGATTCTAGGGAATGATGGGCCTGCAAAGTTTGTCAGTCCTTCGACGATTGTGCCAATCCTGATCGCCTACGGAGCGAAAATCCGACTGGAGGGGCCAAAGGGGAAACGCGAACTTCCGCTGGAAAAGTTCTACGTGATCCCCAAAACTGAAACGGAGCGGGAGCATGACCTCAAACCGAATGAAATCGTGACGGAAGTGGTGCTTCCTTCCTCCACGGGCATGAAGGCCGCCCATTATGAGGTTCGTCAAAAGCAGGCGTTCGACTGGCCGCTGGCAGTTGCCGGGGTTGCCCTAAAGATGAATGCCTCCAGTGTGCAGACAGCGCGTGTCGTGATGGGATATGTCGCGCCGGTACCGTGGCCTTCGCCGGATGCCGAACAGCTTCTGAATGGGCAAAGCATCAATGACGACATTGCACAAAAGGCCGCCGATGCCGCGGTAAAAAACGCGAAGCCGCTTTCACACAATGCTTACAAAGTTCAACTTGCCCGCGTCGCGGTGAAACGTGCGCTGCTGAAGGCCGTCTCGGGAGGTGCCGCATGATTCGTGAAAGGACGATCACTGAATCGGATCGCTTCAATACCAATAATCCTAATCTTTGCTCAGCGCTGCGCTGGAAAGGACAGTTTGTACTCTCGGAACCCGATCCGACGGTTCCTCGATCTAACGATGGATTGTTCTGGTGCCTTCACACTCAGACTTGCATCGGGCCGGATGGTGAACTGGCAGAGCCGGGCAACTGCTGCTCCAAGGGGAGGATTTGTCACGGGACGGGGCAGTGCGGATGACGTCCAGCGGGCGGAACAATTGCCGGTGAGGGCGACTTCAAGTCTTAAGTCCTAATCAAACGCAGCGTTTACTGAATTTTTGCGTATTCTGCTTTGGCTTCCCGCAAGAGCGGAATATCAGGATCGGCATCTTTCCACAGTGCAAGAAAATCCTGGTAGGCAATGCGGCTGCGTGCGGTATCGCCTTGCAATTCATACGCTCGTCCCAGTCCTAGATGCGCCAGGGCAGCGGTAGGGTCGACGTCATGGACGGACTTAAAATCGATAATCTTTTGAAATGCATCGGCTGCTTCTTTGCCCTGCTTTGCTTCCAGATACGCCATTCCCCTCACATAGAGCACGCCGGAATTGGTGCGTGCATACACCATCGCACTGTCCATAAGGTCAATAGCCTTGGCGGGCTGATGATGCTTGAGCTCCACGATGGCTTTGATCATTGGCACATCGACGTACTGCACGAACGTGTCGTAGGGGCGCCTGGCAGCGAGGTCATTCGCCAGCTTCAAGGCCTTGTCCTCTTCGCCAGTTAGCGCAAACGTGAACGCGACTGTTGGAGTCACTTTGGCTGATTGAGATGCCTGGAAAGCCTGGGTTGCCTCCTGAATTGCTTGCGGGCGAAATCCGAACACCGCATCCCACGCCGCCTGCTGAGCTCGGCCGGACGCAGTAGCTTCAGTCAAGTTTGCCTGCCTGGCCATCACCTCAGCTTTGCTTTCAAGCTCACGGGCGCGCGTCAGTTGGCCATGGTACACGGCGAGCGAAATCCGGCTGCTGAGAGAGGCAAATTGTCCCTCCGGGCCAGCAGCCTGCGTCAAATCCAGTTCGTGCTCCATAGTCGTTGGATCATTCTGGCTGGCGGCAACTCCCGCCAGCATATAGTGCAGCATCGCGCTCTTGGGAACATGTTTCAGCCCGGCGTTCAACGTAGCCTTCGCCTCATCCAAACGGTTTAGTCCTGCATAGGCCTGGGCCAGATTTTCGTAGCCGGTGCCACTTTCTGGGTCTATCTCGACCGCCTGGCGCGCATTGTCTAAAGCGTTTTCGAATTGCCCAAGCTGGTTATAAATACTTGCCACGTTGTTGAATGGAACGAAGTCTCGGGGATAAGTTTGCTTGTACAGTTCCAGCGCTGTGATTCCCTTATCCAGTTGCCCAGCATCGGCGTAATAGTGCGAAGCGATGTAGAGCTTCTCCCGCTCGCTGGCACGGTCGCGCAGTTCGAAGGCTTTCTTCCGATTCTGTTCCGATAGCTCACTCTGCCCCAAATTGTTGTACACCGCACCCAATCGCGCGTATGCCATGGCAAAGTTCGGATCAAGCTCGACTGCCCTTTGATAGTGCGGAAGGGCTGCCAGTTCTTGACTCGCGTTGTGCTTAGCATCGCCCATACTTAGTGCTTTCAGAGCATCGAGGGACGAGGTCGTCGCCTCGGACAGAGGCATATCGTACTTTCGGACCGAAGGCAGCGATTCTCCTAACTTGCTTCGTAGCCGGGAACCCGCCTTATGCAGCGCGTTAAGTACCTCTTCTTTGCTGGGGGCTTGTACCTCTTCGCGTGCCAGTGAATCCCCACTGGAAGCATTGGTCACGTCCACCGTGATCACATACTGGCTTCCCAGGCTCGCAATTGAGCCTGTCAGCATGGCCTTGATCCCGTCTCTAAGGCAGATCTCCTTTCCCACTGCGGTCGAGATCCGGTCGTCCGGTGACCGCCCCATGAACTGCAGTGTCTGTTGCACCTTCTGATCGGGAAAGACATTCAGGTAAGGCGACTGTGCCAAATCCACTGCCAATGCTTTCTTGAGCGTGCCATCAAAGACAGGGTCGGTCGTCGTGTTTATGAAATCAGTCACTAGGATGGCGTCCTTTTCCGTCAGGGCGCGACCGTGGCGCGAAAACATGAAAATCCCGGCAACCAGAAGCGCAAGCAAGACCGCTGCGAGCGCTATCGTGCCAATTTTCTTTCCTGGGGATCCCGGTGTTATCTGAGAACTCCCACGCGAACGCGATGTCAGCGAACTTCGCGATACGGGGATTTCCGAAGTTACAGCTGCGATGGTGCCCGACTCACTGTCGCGCTTCAGGCGCTTCAAATCGGCACGCACCTCGGCGGCGCTCTGATACCGAAGATCACGGTCTTTTTCCAGCAGTTTGTTGATGATCTCTTCCAACTTTGGCGGAACGTACGGGTTCAGCCGCACTGGCGCTACTGGCGCACGATTCAGGATGGCCTCAAAGATCACCGCGGATGTGTCCCCACGAAACGGTAGCGCGCCGGTCGACATTTCGTAAATTACAGCGCCAAAGGAGAAAAGATCCGTGCGGGTGTCCAATTCCTTGCCTCGAGCCTGCTCAGGAGACATGTACGCCACCGTACCGACCGTGGAGCCAGGGCCGGTTAAGAGCGCTTCGTCCAAAGTCGCGGCTGTCCCCCGGGTCGAGCCCCCGAGAACGGCTTGTGGCTGAAGTGCATGTTTTGCCAGTCCGAAATCCAGAATCTTCGCCTGGTTACGCTTGGTGATAAAAATGTTCGCCGGCTTGATGTCCCGATGAATAATGTTCTTGGCGTGGGCGGCTTCAAGAGCGTCTGCCATCTGAATGGCGAGCTCGAGCAACGGTTCCATTTCCATTGGGTGACCATCGATCCGATGCTTCAGCGTCTCGCCTTCGAGCAATTCCATGGCGATGAAGTGCCGCCCATCAGCCTGCCCGATTTCGTAAATCGTACAAATGTTGGGATGGTTCAGCGCCGATGCAGCCCGCGCCTCGCGCTGAAAGCGCTCTAATGCACCGGCGTCTCGTTCCAATTCTGGAGGCAGAAACTTCAATGCGACGTGCCGTCCGAGGCTCAAGTCCTCAGCCTCGTAGACCACACCCATCCCGCCGCCGCCAAGCTGCTGCATTAAGCGGTAATGCGAAATAGTCTGGTCACCCATAAGGTTAATACTCCGAGGACTAAACTTTGATGGTAGGGTCAGTACCGTACGCAAGTCAACGCAGCCAGACATGCTTGCGACCACTGGCCCCTTTGTTCGACAATATAATGTACGTAACGGATGGTGAGGAGTTCCCAATGCGTAATTACCTGATTGCTCTTTGCATGTTTATTCTTGTTCTCTTTGTTCTCTCGGGTGCCATGAGCGCACAGCAGATCAGCGGCGATTATTTGGAAACGCGCAGCGCCGATATCTACACCGGCCAATGCTTCGCTAATGGCGAGGTGAATTTGGTGGGTAATGAAGCCATTCTTGCCTGGCATGTCCAAGGCGGGAGTTGGGACGGTGTGCCGCTGGAAGGTCTGACGGTGGCGGCTGCCGTGCGTGCCAACGGTACTCTCGGCGATCCTTACGAGAACCCGTATCCTGCGAAGGCCGTGTTGCTGGTGGACGATCAGGCAAGGCCGCAGCAAAGTGCTGCGTTAGTAAATTTCGCCAGGCACATGGGCGGGGAACTGCTGAAAAATGTGCAACAGGTTGTCAGTACGCCGATGGAATTGATCGTCAATCACGAACAGCATGGTTCGGCCATGTTGCGTGCGGGCCGTTTTGCAACTATCCAAACACGCGGCGTCGGGGCCAAAGATCACCTCTGCGGGAATGAAGAAACTTTCTACCCTCCCCTCACGGAGATGGCGCATTCGATGCCAGCAGTAGCGTTGACCGATTCATTTCGCGGTCCTGGATTGGGTATCTCGTGGGATCTGCACGGCAAGCGTAGCGCATTTGTGGGGACTTTCGCGCGCTAAACTGCGAATAAGGCGTTTGATCCAGAGGAGGGTACTTGCATAAAGGCCTGGGATTTCTCTGCACTCTTCTGGTATTTCTCACGCCCTACAGCATTGCGCAGAACGGCAAAGCTGAGAGCATCGGCCCACTTACCGATAAGTCCGTCCCCGACGGCGTCCGCCAGGTTCTCGATTCCAAGGGCTACCACGTCACACTCGATGACGGAAGCGTGGCCTGCGAGTTGTGGTTACGGGCAATCGTCCCCGCTCAACCCAAGAAAGATGTTCAGGGAGCGCTCTATACACGTCTGGCCGAGTCAACAATGGTCGGCGTGCTCCATTTTCCGCAGGCTTCAACCGATTATCGCGGACAACCTATTCCCGCTGGCTTCTATATTCTTCGCTACGAACTGATACCCGATGACGGCAATCATCTCGGTGCCGCACCCAATCGCGACTTCGTTTTGCTCATTCCTGCATCGTCAGATACTGATCCCAATGCAGTCTTGAAATTTCAAGAATTGGTTAACCTGAGCCGCAAAGCGACCGGGACGAAGCACCCGGGTCCTTTGAACATGGTCCAGGCAGAGAGTGGCACGGCAGCGGCAGTGTCGAAAGACGACCAGGAACACTGGATATTTTCTGGCGGGATGAAACTGTCGTCGGGGGAAGAGATGCCGTTTGCGCTCGTGGTGAAGGGCACTGCACAACAGTAATTTGCGATTTCACAGTTGGGACAGCCCGCCACGCTGCTGAGCTGCCGGTGCGATTCTTCGTGGCTTTAAGCAGTCTGGCTACGAGTTTCGGGTGTAACTTCTACGGGGCTGGCGAATCTCACGTCGAATAAGAGCTTTTGCCTCGCCGTTCTATGAAATCGGCCACTGATAACCGCAAATTCAAGGCTATCAATCGCCGTGAGTTGCTGAAACTTACGCCGGTGCTGGCGTTGGGCGCCTTTGCCCTTCCGACATTGCGGAAGCCACTGTTAAAGTCCGGACTCGCCTTCAGTGATTGGGCTTCGGCCTGGCTTTTCCGCACCGGCCACCTTGCGCCGACTTTTGCTGATTCTGACCTAACTCCTTTCAACAAATTTCCCATTAATGACTACGACGTGGACGACCCAGAACTTGACTTGGACAAGTGGACCTTGACGGTCGGCGGCGCGGTCCAGAAGCCGGGCGATTACAGATTGGCCCAAATTCAAGCGCTGCCCAAGGTAAATCAGAACACGCGTCATGTTTGCGTAGAGGGCTGGGACGTGATCGGCCGCTTCGGCGGCGTGCGTCTCTCTGACTTCCTGAAGATGATTGGCGCCGACCCTGGTGCGCGTTTTGTTACCGTCGAATGCGCCGACGACTACTACGAATCACTGGATATGGCGACAGCCATGCACCCGCAAACGTTGCTTTGTTACGAAATGTACGACAAACCTCTTACGTCCGAACACGGAGCGCCCCTGCGCCTGAATATCCCGACCAAAATCGGCTACAAGCAGGCCAAGTATCTGACCGATCTCAACGTGACTCACGTGCTGAATAAAGTTGGATACTGGGAAGATCAGGGCTATTCATACTTCTACGGGCTCTAGCAGGGAGAGGTAGCATGTCCACCCACGCGATTGCGATCAAGAACGTGAAGACCGGCGAGGTGACTACGGCAGTTTACGAGCACCCTTTCGTAGTGCGACTTTGCCACTGGATTAATACCGTCGCGCTTTTTGTGCTTGTGGGAAGTGGCCTGCAAATCTTCCGTGCTTTTCCAAGCTTCGGGGCGAAGATCCCGCAAAAAGATCTGCTGCACTGGCCGAAAGCATTCGCCCTCGGTGGCTGGCTGGGCGGTGCACTACAGTGGCACTTGACATTCATGTGGATCTATATCGCAACTGGGATCTTGTACATCGGCTATCAAATTTTTAGTGGCAACTATAAGCAGGTTCTCTTTACGCAACGAGACTTACCTGGAGTGTGGCCGATGGTTCGCCACTACTTCTTCTTTGGCCAGAAGCCGCCGGTGAAGGAAGCCTACAATCCGTTGCAGAAACATGCATACACGTCGGCGATCGTATTGGGGATGCTCTCGGTTTTGACCGGCTTGGCAGTGTGGAAGCCGGTGCAGCTTTCGTGGCTGTCGTGGATGATGGGCGGCTTTCGCCTGGCCCGGCTTTGGCATTTCCTGATCATGTGGGCGCTTCTGGCGTTTGTCTTTGGGCATTTGGTGATGGTCGTCCTGCACGGCTGGAATAATTTCGTATCCATGCTCACGGGATGGAAGAAGAATCCGGAATACGTGCCGGAATAATTTCCGGCCGGGCACGCGGTGACTTCAGTTCGTGGTGAGGAGCAATGCCGGAACGAGCCACTTCGCTGGATAATCCAGCCGAAAAACTCGACGAGGAAGTATTAATTCGCCGTATCCGGGATGGGGAGCATGAGCTTTTTCACGAGCTGATTCGGCCTTACGAATCTCGCGTATATTCCGCGGCTTTTGCAATTCTGCACAATCAGCAAGATGCAGAAGATGCAGCCCAAGAGGCGGTCCTGAAAGCTTTCAAACACGTCCGGCAATTCCGAGCGGAAGCGCGATTCAGCACATGGCTGATTCAGATCGCGGTAAATGAGGCCCGTATGCGCAGAAGAAAACAGCATGCCGGCATGATCGAGCCCATCATTGATGGCCCCGACGAGGAAGGAAAATATTCTCCCAGGGACTTTGCCGACTGGCGTGAGATTCCTTCGGAAACACTGGAACGAAAGGAAGTCCGCGAGAAGTTGGCAGAAGCCCTGGCATCTTTGGGCGAAAAATACCGTGAAGTTTTCGTTTTGCGGGATGTAGAGCAATTGAGCATTGACGAGACAGCCAAGTCCCTTGGAATTTCCGGCGCGGCGGTCAAGACGAGGCTCCTGAGAGCGCGTCTGATGCTGCGCGACCTGTTGGCCCCGGGGCTCGGAGGTGGCTGGCATAGCCGCTTGTCTTTTGTAAAGGGGAACAAGCCATGGTAGTCAACTGCGAAGAGGTATGGCGCGAGATTTCGAATTACCTCGATGGCGACGTCGATCCGGGATTGCGCGCTGCCATGGAAGAGCACTTCCGTGTCTGCAAGCATTGCACCGCGGTCCTCGATGGAACCCGCAATGTGATTAAGCTCTACGGGGACGAGCGAATGTTCGAAGTGCCGCTTGGCTTCAGCCAGCGTCTGCATTATCGACTCGATCAGAATCTAGGTCGTAGCAGGGGTAGCAGCTTCGGATGGATGGTGGCCGCTGCAGCCGCGATGTTGATTTTTGGCAGTTTCGAGGCAGCAAAGTCATCGGTAGCATCTCGCCCCGAATCACGCTCCGAGCATGCTCAGCCTGCAACTCACGTTCCGCCAGGCATGATGGTGGTAGTGTCGGCGGACGGAAAAACGTTTCACGCTCCTGGTTGCTCTTTTATCCACCAGAACGAAGGATACGTGCCGTGCGTGCGCTGCATGAGAAAATACTTGAGCGCAACCGTGATTACTCATACCCATTCTCACGAGACCGCGGCCCGCATCGCGGAATAGGGTTGGAACCTTTTCTGCTGTGGCGACTCTAACAGGACGGGCGCTCTTAATCGCGACCGTGTGCTAGGAGAGTTTCATATGTATAGCTTGATTGCGCGAATTTCTGCTGCTCTTCTAATGGTCACCCTTGCTGGCGTCGTCGCTTGTAATGCAGGCGATACCAGGACGGGCGCAGTTCCTAAACCTGCGGTGGATGCCGCCCTCGCCACCAGCCATGGAGAGCAGACGGCTGTCCTTGCCGGAGGTTGCTTCTGGGGTGTGCAAGCTGTGTTTCAGCATGTAAAGGGCGTCACTCGTGCGACATCGGGATATGCCGGAGGTTCAGCCAATACCGCGGAATATGAAGTCGTAAGCACTGGCGAAACCGGCCACGCGGAATCGGTGAAGATTACTTACGATCCGTCGCAGATTACTTACGGTGAACTTCTTCGAGTGTTTTTCTCGGCAGCACACGATCCTACTCAACTTAACCGGCAGGGACCCGATAGTGGAAGTCAGTACCGCTCTGCGATTTTCTATAACAGCGAAGAGCAGAAACGTATCGCCGAGGCCTATATTGCGCAACTGGATGACGCCAGGATCTTCGCTCGTCCGATCGTCACCCAGGTCGTCCCGTTGAAAGGCTTCTTTCCCGCCGAGGCTTACCACCAGGACTATGCTGCGCATCATCCAGACAATCCTTACATCGTCTATAACGACGCGCCAAAGGTCGCACACCTACGCCAATGGTTTCCGGATCTTTATACAGGCAAGTAATCTCGGCAGAGGAATTTTCAGCTACTTGCTCCGAGTTGGAGTGTCGTGTGACGTTCCGCCATCTTTACGTAATGTGAATTCTTGACGTTGTACATGCGGCGATCGGCTTCCGCCAGGAGTTGCTCGGCATTGCCACCATCCGCTGGGTAGAAGGCGTGACCGATACTCACCGAAACCGCGATCGCGTCCCCACAAACAGCTTTGCCTACTTGCGCAATAATTTTTTCGAGCCGCGGAACCATTTCTGTAGCCGCGTCCTCATGAAGACCCGGCGCAACGATGACGAACTCATCTCCACCCATTCTCGCCGAGTAATCGTACTCGCGGCACGCTTCCTTCAGAGCTGCGGCGAACATCTTCAAAAGTTTGTTGCCCTGGATGTGTCCAAAACGGTCATTCACCTGCTTGAACCCGTTGAGGTCTGAAACGAACACTGCTACTGGCAGATCGGCGCGCTTGCAGCGAGCAATCTCGCGATCCAGGTGCAGAAAAAGTGAACGTGCGTTGGGAAGCCCGGTAAGGTAATCGGTGGTGGCGGAGTCCTCGGCGACGCGGTATCGCAAAGCGTTCTCGATCGTAAAGCCAAGTTTCGAACCGATGGCCAGCAGGACGCGCAAATGATCCCTGGTAAAGGCGTCCTGATGAGCGCGGTATAGAGCCAGCACCGCAACCACCCCAGAAACTCCTTCCAGAGGCACCGCAAGCGCTGAGCGAAGCGTGCTGTATTTGCTGGGATCGTTAAGATAGCCGGGTTCAACCGAGGGATTGCCGTTCAGAATAGGTTTATTGTTTTGCGCCACCCAGCCGGACAAGCCTTCTCCAATCGGAATCTTTAGAGATGAAAATAAACGAAAGTTATCACCGCTCACATACTCTGCGACCAGCAGTTTGTTTTTTGGGAGATAGACCGCCATGGAATCGTGCGGCACAAGGCGCTTCAACCTTACGGAAAGCATGGAAAGCGTATCGTCGAGGCTGAGTGAAGTACCCAGCTCATGGCTGAGTTCGAAGAGCATTTGGGCTTCCTGGCGAGCCGCAGCGATGGATGAAAGAAAATCATGACGGGAATCCGGCGGCTGCACCACAGGTTTTTCGGATTCTGAGAATCCGGCAGCCGGCGCCAACCCCCGCTCAACCTTGATGTCGGTGGATAATTTTGCAGGAGTCTTCGAGGGCTGCGCATGAGCGAGTTTTTCCAATTCAACATAGCGGCGCTGTAGGACCTCAACTACACGGGGATCGAAACTTGTACCTGCTTCCTTCGCCACCTGCAACATAGCTTCGTCCAATGGCACTGCCCGACGGTACTGCCGGTCTGAAGCCAGAGCATCG
>WNFF01004558.1_pt1 | contig 11319 bp, 16 predicted proteins | sample 5400441 | NCBI WGS metagenome assembly WNFF01 (sample SAMN13153345, study PRJNA577476) | soil metagenome | isolation source: 120 cm saprolite under Douglas fir tree site 2 hole 3 replicate 1 | place: USA:California | collected 2015-04-18
GTGCGCGCGAGATCGGTCTCGTCGATGCCGAGCGCCTTGAGCAGCTTCGGCAGTTCGTCCGCGGCATGCGGGCCCCGATGGACCAGCGTATCCAGTTCACCGGGAGAAACCCGCAGATCGCTCGCGATACGCTCAAAATCGGAGCGGTCCATCTGGCGGATCTCGCTGAGCTCCCGCCGGTGCTTCAGCCAGTCGGCAAACGTATCGATCAGAAACTCAACGCGGGGATATGGGTGATCTTGGATAGTCATGGAACACCTCCGATCCGCACGTCAACACCGATGGAGGGGCGCGTCGTTGCGCTAGATCAAACGAGCCTGCGGGATACTTCCGGTCCCGCAAGCGTATGGGCGCAAGGCAGTTTCCTGTCTTCCCTGATCGCGACCTAATACCGGCGGTTGCCGGTCGGGGCTGCTCGCGGTAAAATTCTAGAGTCCTCTTTCGGTATCCAGGAAACCACCGCTGATCGCGCCGTGGCAGTGCTGAATTGCCTACGATGGGAACGGTTCTTTTAGGCAACACGGCTATATTTGATGCTACCTGTTGATGGACCGGTTACAATCCCGCTGGATCTAGTGAGATGGCAAAGAGCGTCAAAGCCTTGATAAACCCCGTGATGCTTGCGTGGGCGCGGAATCAGGCCGGGTACACCTTGGCCGACGCCGCGCATAAGCTTGGCTTCGACGAGCCGCGCCTGCAAGGGCTTGAGGCAGGTGCCGAGACTCCAACCTTCGCCAAGCTGTTGGACATGGCCGACCTCTACAAGCGGCCGGTCAGTCTGTTCTACCTCAAGAAGCCACCGCAAGGCTGGCAGCCAATCCAGGACTTTCGGCGCCTGCCTGGCGCCGGTGGTGGATTCTCCCCGCAGCTCACCTATGCGATTCGGCAAGCTCGGGAACGCCGTGAGGTTGCGCTAGCCGTGCGCACCGAGCTGAAGGAACCCGTGCAGGAATTCGCGTTCGAGGCGACGCTTGCGACCAACATCGAAACGCTAGGCGGTCGCATCCGTGAGTTCTTGGGTGTCACTGACGCCAAGCAGCAGCTTTTCCGCAAAAGGGCGTTCGAAGGCTGGCGTGCGGCGCTTGAGGCCAAGGATATTCTCGTCTTTGTGGTGCCGCGCCTCAAAATGAAGGAGATGCGCGGGACAGCACTCGTGGAAGCCGCGCTGCCGGTGATCCTCGTCAATAGCAAGGATCGCGGCAATGGTCGCGTGTTTACGCTGCTGCACGAATTCTGCCACCTGGCCTTGCGACAAAGCGGTGTGAGCAATATCGGTGGCGATCGAACTGATGCGCCCAATCCGGCGGTTGAAAGGTTCTGCAACGCTGTCGCTGCCGCGGCGCTGATGCCCAGCGACTGGTTACTGCGCGAACAGCTAGTTGTGCAAAAGGGTGCCCAGAAAAGTTGGCGAGACGATGAACTCGAAGCTCTCGCCGCTCGCTTCGGGGTCAGCCAAGAGGCCGTGCTGCGCAGGCTGCTAACGCTCGGCCGCACGACGCAGGACTTCTATGACAGCCGGCGATCCGTGTTTCAGAAACTCTACGATGATCTTGATGAAAAGAAAGAAACATCCGACGGCGGGCCTAAATATCATCTGGTCGTGTTGAGCCAACTTGGACGCACGTTTACTCAACTTGTTTTCCAAGGCTATCACGACCGTTATTTCACGCTGCGCGATGTCGCGGGCCTTTTAAATATGAAGGTCACAACGGTTCCCGTAATGGAAAAAGCGGCGTTCGGATTGGCGGGATAACCCGCCGATGGCGAAAATTTACTGCATCGATACCAGCGCATTGATTGCGGCTTGGTACGAGCGTTACAAGCCAAACCGCTTTCCGAAACTGTGGGAGCAGCTTGATCAGCTTATCACCGATGGCCGACTTGTATCCTCATCTCTGGTCCTGCGTGAATGCAGCAAACAGCGCTCGGAAGAACTTCACGCATGGCTCAAGCCACGCGAGGCGATGTTCCTTGTGCCAGATGAAGCGGTACAAGGCCAAGTTGATCGCATCGTGAACACATATACTGGCCTAGTGGCGGCGGGAAAGGAAAAATTCCAAGCGGATCCATTTGTAATCGCGCTGGCAAAAGTCAGCGGGCATACAGTCATCACGGAAGAGACTGGCCCTACCAGCCTCTCGAAAATTCCGGGCGTGTGTAACGCGATGAAGGTCGAATGCGTCAACCTCATGCAGCTCATTGATGAGGAAGATTGGGTGCTTGGCTAGTCGAGCCGCCATGGCGACGCTCGGTCTTGGTCTGCGTCGTCAACGATTCGACTGGAATAGACATCACGTCACGTGGTTGTGTGCCGTGCCAAACCGTTCCGCCGCCCATGCATACAGGCTGCCGGCAACGGGCGGCTGGTTGCCGCGGCCTTTCGGGGAAATGTGCAGCCCGATAATGTCGGGATCGGCGATCAGCGCCAAGAAGTCCTGGGGCTCAAAGAACAGTTTTGGTTCGGCGTGCACCGCGTAGAACGATTTCTTCGGCAGGGCACAGCGCAGTTCGCCGGCGCGGCGGGCGAGCGCGGTCAGCGCCGCCGGACCATAGATCGCGACGCGAATATCCGAAAGGCGATGCGAGCCGCGCAGCTTGCGCATTGCGAAAATCAGCCGGTGCCGCGGCGCCAGCCAGTCCGGCGTCAGTTCGTCTTGCCGCATCAGTGCGGTGAACGCCGCCACGATGGGATCGCCGGATGGCAGATACAGCACCGAATTGCCGAGCTGACGCGGACGCTCCCAGGCGAAATAGGGTTTCGCCGGATCGATCTCGACCGGTTTGAGCAGCAGCACATCGGCGTCGAGCCACAGGCCTGCGTTCTGCGCCATCAGCCGCATCCGGAAAAAATCGCTGAACTGCAGCGTGGTCCAGTCGCGCCATAGGCCATCGTGGCCGGTCGGACGCAGCCTTTCCGCGAAAGCATGCGGCAGGATCGCTTCGGCCTCGGCGTTGCCGACGCCGTCGGGGAGTTGCCCGAGCGGTTCGAAACTGTAGACGGTGACCTTGTGGCCCGCCGCGACCTGCGATCTCAGGCACGTCCGTCGGAGCCGATCGAGCGGGCCATGCCAGAAGGTGACGACATCGGGCCGCATGCATGTCACCTCGGGAGCGTTTTCCAGCAAAGCCAGCCCCCCGGACTCGGGTCCGGGGGTGGACACCGGCTCGCGTGAAGAAGCCTCGGTTCCGATGCAATCAGAACGGCAAAAGTTCAGGCCCAGGCGCGTGCGGTCTTTGCCTTCGCCTCATAGGCGTCGATCGACGTCTTCTTCTCCATGGTGAGGCCGATGTCGTCGAGACCGTTCATCAGGCAGTGCTTGCGGTACGGGTCGATCTCGAATTTCACGGTGCCGCCGTCGGGGCCGTGGATTTCCTGCTTGCCGAGATCGATGCTCAGCGTCGCATTGGCGCCGCGTTCGGCATCGTCGAACAATTTGTCGAGGTCGTCCTGGGTGACGCGGATCGGCAGAATGCCGTTCTTGAAGCAGTTGTTGTAGAAGATATCGCCGAACGAGGTCGAGATCACGCAACGGATGCCGAAATCCAGCAGCGCCCACGGCGCGTGTTCGCGGCTCGAACCGCAGCCGAAATTGTCGCCCGCGACCAGAATTTTGGCGTTGCGGTAGGCCGGCTTGTTGAGGATGAAATCCGGGTTCTCGCTGCCGTCATCCTTGTAGCGCTGTTCCGAGAACAGCCCCTTGCCAAGGCCGGTGCGCTTGATGGTTTTGAGATACTGCTTGGGGATGACCATGTCGGTGTCGACATTGATGATCTTCAGCGGCGCCGCGACGCCCTCCAGCGTGGTGAACTTGTCCATCGATCGCACTTCTCGGGTTGGGATTATCGAAAGCCGTTAAGCCGGTGGTTTATCGCGAATGCGGCCAGCATTAAAGTCCAAATTGCGACAATACTACCCCTCCTGCGCCTCGATCGCCTCCATGTCGGCGTCGGAAAGGCCGAAATGGTGGCCGATCTCGTGAATCAGTACATGGCGGACGATATGGCCGAGGGTCACGTCATGTTCAGCCCAGTAATCCAGGATCGGCCGGCGGTAGAGCCAGACCATATTGGGCAGCCGGGCGATGTCGTCATTGCTGCGGAACGGCAGGCCGATGCCCTGAAACAGGCCGAGCAGGTCGAATTCGCTTGCGGCCTCCATCTCATCGAGCACCTCGTCGGTCGGGAAATCGTCGACGCGGATGATCACGCCCTCGCATAGATCGCGAAAGCCCTTCGGCAGACGTTCGAAAACCTGGTGCGCCATGGCTTCCATTTCGGCAAGCGAGGGCGCTTTCGCTTCAGTCCACATCGCGGCTTTCTAGCGCGTGTTCCGCATCGCTGCCTACTGGTTTTTAATATTGCACTCGCATGCAGTTGACGTTGGGACGACAATCGGAGACCGTGCGGTTCGCAACAGCTTTGGGTGGGCGTAATGATGCGGATCGGGACTGCGGCAATATTACTGTTTTTTACGGGTAGCTTTGCGCTGCCCGCGGTTGGAGCCCAGGCCGAAACCAAGGCCCAAACGGCGCGGTCGGGGATCCCGGCGCAGGCGTCACAGCCGATGGCCACCGAGGTGTCGGCGCAGCGCCGTCGGCCGCTGCGACGCCTGCCGATTTATCCGCGTTACGAAGGCGAACCGGACGGGGTCTATCCCCGGTATTTCCCCGGCCGCAATGCGGTACGGGACTGCACCGCAACTTACGTTCAGGAATACCGGCCGAGCGGTACGGTGATCGTGCCTCACATGAACTGCTATTGGCGTCGCGGCTGACTATTGCTCGCGCTCAACGCCGGCGCGCCGCACCGATCAGTCCGATACCGACCACCAGCGCCGACGTCCCATAAACGATAATCGCCATCGCGAGTTGCGTGAAGCTGCTTGCGGTGCCCGGACCGCCGCCGGGTCCCTGGGACGCGAAAGCCGCGTTAGCCCACAACAGGCTGGCGACGACAAACGGGGTGACGAAGGCGGCGTGCGATATCCAACGCATTCTTCGAGACGATGTCATTCTTCGAGACGACGTCATGACGATCTCCTGTGACCGGAAGTGTTCAGAAGATACGGACGGCAGCCTATACCGGTTTTGAAATTGCTCTGCGAAAAAATGTTGTCGTGCGAGGCGGGAACCGGTTCGCAGGATTCGCATTCATCTATGCGGCGCATCTATTCAGTTCACATTCACGTCCCTCATTCTAGCCTTGCGAACTGCGTCGCGGCGAGGCGGCTGTTTCGATCAGCCGTGCGGCGCGGGCGTGACACACATGACCCAAAGGAGGATGCATATATGAGCGTGACAAGACTTCTGGGGCTTGCTGCCGTTGGCGCGTTGCTGGTCCTGGCTGCTCCAACCGAGCGCGCCCAGGCATTATCGCTGGCCAGTCCCGGCGGCGCCGCCGCGGTGCAGGATGACGCCAAGGACATCACCACCCAAGTGCACTGGCGCCACCACCACCATTGGCGCCACCACCACCACTGGGGTTATCATCGGCATCATCATCGCCACTGGCACCACTGGTAATACCAGCTGCCTGTGTGTGAGTGAGTTGAGACAGGTCCGCAAGCCGCGGGCCTGTCTTGCGTGGCTGATGAGCCCGTCCGGAGGAGCGCTCGCATGAAGACATTGTTCGCATGAAGACATGGATTGGAGGCGCCGTCCTCGCAGCGGGTCTGGCGCTGGTTGGGCCGGTTGTGATGGCGAGTGCCGCCGCCACCAACCCGAAAGCCGGCATCCATGCAACTCAAGCGTCGAAGGCGACCGACCTCAGCGCGCGGCGTCGCACCCGGCATGTCAGGCACTATGCGTACCGCCCGAACGACCGGCCTTATTACTACGACCGGCCTTATGACTATCGACCGTATCCCTATCAAACGCCGGTGCCGTTTTTCCTTGGCTTTGGATTTGGGCCGTCGTGGTGACGGCGCTCCTTTTGTTGGAGCATGATCTCCGCGCAAACGCTTCGCGTTTGTCGCGAGGGAAAACCGGTTCCCACTTTTCCGGATCATGCTAAGGCGCGAATCCCTTCGCCAGCAGCACGATGCCTTGCGTGCCGGCTTTGCGGTCTTTCGAGATTTCCAGATATTCCGGTGAGTCCGCCCAGGCGCGAAACGCGGCCTCGTCGGGAAACGACATCAGCACCAGCTTGTCGCGATCCCACGCGCCTTCCACGATCGTGGGCTTTTCATCGGCCGACAGCAGCCGCCCGCTGAATTTTTTGAACACGTCGAAGAACCGTGCCTGATAGCGATCATACGCGGCACGATCCGTCATCTTGAGCTGCACAATCACATAGACGGTCATCGCCTATTCCTATCCATCGCCGGTGCGCGCGTGAGCTGATGTCAGCGAACACATTCGTTCATCTTTGCGTTCATCATTGCGGCCCGCGCATTCATGGCGCGTTCACGTCGTCATCTTTAATTTAATGTTGCGGGCGATCGCAAATGAATATGCCGAGGACAGGCCGGTTTGCGGCCCTGGTTTTCGTTGCCTAATCCGGGGAGTTTCACGCATGATGAAGATTCCAGATTGCAGGCACGGCCTTGTCCGTTCTTTGGGCCTTGCGGCGGCCGCGATGCTGATGCTGTCGGCCGCAACCAGCGAGCGCGCGGAAGCGCTTTCGCCGATCAATCCAGCCTCGGCGCCATCGGCGAAACACGCTTCCGACGGACTCACGACCGAAGTCCGAGGTGGCCATGGCGGTCATGGTGGTGGCCACCATGGTGGCGGATTTCACGGCGGAGGCCGCGGCGGCTTCCATGGCGGCGGTGCTGCCTTCCACGGCGGCGGATTTCGTTCAGGTCATGTCTTCCACGGCGGCTTTCGCCACGGTGGACATCGGTTCGCACACCGGCATCACTTTCACCGGCATTTCTATTATGCGCCGTCCTACTACTATCACCCGCACCGCTGCCGGGTGGTCTGGACCTATTACGGACCGCGCAGGATCTGCCGCTATCGCCCATGGCATCGCCACCACCATCGGCATTATCGCTATTGGTGAGCCTTGAAGGGCTGCGAGTGGCTAAAATAAATCAGGCGCCCGAGGGGCGCCTGCTGTGTGTCCGTCGCAACATAAATGTTGCCGCGCTTCAATCCCAATTCTTGAATTTCCAGGACTTGAGCTTCCACGGCGTCAGCGTCTCCAGCCGCCACTGCACCCAGCGGTCCGGCGGCCAGGTGCTGAGACGCGACCTTTCCTTGACCTCGGGCTCATCGACATGCTTCGCGATCCGGCGCCTCGACTGGTGCGTCGCCTCGCTGATCAGATCGACGAATTCAGGCTTGTCGGCCATGGCACGCTCCTGCGAAACGCCTCGCCTTCGCCGGCGCAGTGTGCTCCCAACTGCTTAAGGACTCCCTTCGGGAATGCCTCGACGTTGAGGCAAGGGCGCGTTAGAGCGGGATGACTTTTCTTCGAATCGTCATCCCGCTCTATCTTTTTGTTTGAGCATGATCTTTTCGGAAAACCGGTGCCCACTTTTCCGGATCATGCCCTACCGCCACTCCCTGATGTCGACAAAATGCCCGGCGATCGCCGCCGCGGCCGCCATCGCCGGCGACACCAGGTGGGTGCGGCCCTTAAAACCCTGGCGGCCCTCGAAATTGCGGTTCGAGGTCGAGGCGCAGCGCTCTTCGGGCGACAACTTGTCGGGATTCATCGCGAGGCACATCGAGCAGCCTGGCTCGCGCCACTCGAAGCCGGCCTTGATGAAAATCTTGTCGAGACCTTCGGCTTCGGCCTGTTCCTTCACCAGGCCCGAGCCCGGCACGATCATCGCATTGAGATTGCCGTTGACGGTCTTGCCGGCGACCACCTTCGCCGCCGCGCGCAGATCCTCGATGCGGCCGTTGGTGCAGGAGCCGATGAAGATGCGATCGAGCTTGATGTCGGTGATCTTGGTGCCGGCCTTCAGCCCCATGTAATTCAGCGCGCGATGTTTCGAGAGCCGCTTGGCCTCATCGGCGATCTGGTCGGGATCCGGCACCACGCCTGTGATCGACACCACGTCTTCGGGCGAAGTGCCCCAGGTCACGATCGGCGGCAGTTTGGCCGCGTCCAGCCTGATCTCGTGGTCGAAATGCGCGCCGTCGTCGGAGCGCAGCGTTTCCCAGTAGCGCATCGCGGCGTCCCAGGCCTCGCCCTTCGGCGATTTCGGGCGGCCCTTCAAGAACTCGAAGGCTTTTTCGTCGGGTGCGATCAGCCCGGCGCGGGCGCCGCCCTCGATCGACATGTTGCAGACCGTCATGCGGCCTTCCATCGACAGCGCGCGGATCGCGTCGCCGGCATATTCCAGCACATAGCCGGTGCCGCCGGCGGTGCCGATCTCGCCGATGATCGCCAGAATGATGTCCTTGCCGGTGACACCGTCGGGCAATACGCCGTCGACGACGGCGCGCATGTTCTTGGCTTTCTTCTGGATCAGGGTTTGCGTCGCCAGCACGTGCTCGACTTCCGAGGTGCCGATGCCATGCGCCAGCGCGCCGAACGCACCGTGGGTGGAGGTGTGGCTGTCGCCGCAGACGATGGTGGTGCCGGGCAGCGTAAAGCCTTGCTCGGGGCCGATGACGTGCACGATGCCCTGACGCTTGTCGTGCTCGTTGTAGTATTCGATGCCGAACTCCCGGGCGTTCTCGGCCATCACCCGCATCTGCTCGATACTTTCCGGATCCGGGTTGGGTTTTGAGCGGTCGGTGGTCGGGATGTTGTGATCCACCACCGCCAGCGTCTTCTCCGGCGCGCGAACTTTTCGGCCGGTGGCGCGCAGACCTTCGAAGGCCTGCGGCGAGGTTACCTCGTGGACCAGATGGCGGTCGATATAGAGCAGGCAGGTGCCGTCATCGGCTTCGTGAACCAGATGATCGTTCCAGATCTTGTCGTACAGCGTAGTCGGTTGGGACATGAGCGTAAGCCCTATAAAAGAATTTGCGTGAACAGGAGAAGCGCGGATGCGCGCGAAACAGGTCGAAACGCCGGCGCGGCATCAGGCCGCGCGCGCAAGCCCCGACGTCGCCGAGGTCGTGAATCGTCCGAAGAAGCGGCCGGGCAGGCGGCAGCGATCGTCGATCACGATCCGTCCGGCGAGTTCGTACGCAATGCTGGTTTGATCTGGAACCATTCCAGTCATATAACACGTGGGGTATCGAAGCGCGATATGCGTTTGCGACCACCGTCATTGCGAGCCAACGGGTCGGCGCAAAGCGCCGCCCGCCGACAGGCTCCGCGAAGCAATCCATTCTTTTGCGGCAACGAGGAGCTGGATTGCTTCGTCGCAAGTGCGCCTCGCAATGACGACGGCGCAACAAAAAAGCGCGGGCTGAACCCGCGCCTTTGTCAGAACCATTGCGGCGGAAATTACTCGCCGACGGCGGTGGCAGCCTGCGGGCGATCCGTCTTCTTCTCGACGATGCGGGCCGACTTGCCGCGCAGGTTGCGCAGGTAATACAGCTTGGCGCGGCGCACCTTGCCGCGGCGCACCACGGTGATCGAGTCGATCATCGGCGACATCACGGGAAACACGCGTTCCACGCCTTCGCCGTAGGAAATCTTGCGCACCGTAAAGCTCTCATTGAGTCCGCCGCCGGAGCGGCCGATGCAGACGCCCTCATAGGCCTGCACGCGCGAGCGGTCGCCTTCGACCACCTTGACGTTGACGATCACGGTATCGCCCGGTCCGAATTCCGGAATGGTCTTGCCGGCGGCGGACAGCTTGTCGAATTGCTCTTTTTCGAGCTCTTGAATGAGGTTCATCGCAAAATCTCCATCGGCGGCGCGCCCCAGCCTGCAAAGCGCGCGGGCTGCGCGAACGTCCATTTATCCTGCCATTGCGCGGATTTGGCGCTCGTATACGGCAAAGGCCGCGGCTTGTCACCCTTCCGTCGTGTTTTTTGGGCGTTTTTGGCCAGGCCTTGTCTGGACTTGTCTTATCTGGGCTTGTCTTGTCTGGACTTGCCTGGCGGCCCACAGATCAGGCCGCCGCGCCTTGGTCAGGGCCTCGGCCTCGGCCTGACGCCAGGCCGCGACCCGGGCGTGGTCGCCGGACAACAGGATTTCGGGGATCGGCCGGCCCTCGAACTCCTGCGGCCGGGTATATTGCGGGTATTCCAGCAGGCCATCGGAAAAGCTTTCATCCGCCCCGGAGATCAGTTTTCCCATCACGCCAGGCAGCAGCCGGACGCAGGCATCGATCAGCGCCATGGCCGCGATTTCACCGCCCGAGAGGACATAATCCCCGACCGATACCTCCTCGAGCCCACGGGCCTCGATCAGGCGCTGGTCGATGCCCTCGAACCGCCCGCAGACGATCATCGGCCCGGGGCCGGCGGCAAGTTCCGCGACCCGGGACTGGGTCAATGGCCGACCCCGCGGGCTCATCAGCAGCCTCGGTCGATCCTTTGGTCGATCCTTCTGCCGCTCCGGCGCGCAATCCGCCGCGTCGATGGCCGCCGCCAGCACGTCGGCGCGCAGCACCATGCCGGGGCCGCCGCCGGCCGGGGTGTCGTCGACGCTGCGATGCCGGTCAGTGGCCGAGTCCCTGATGTCCCGCGCCTCCAGGGCCCAAAGGCCCGAGGCCAGCGCCTTGCCGGCGAGGCTGACGCCGAGCGGACCCGGAAACATCTCCGGGAACAGCGTCAGCACGATCGCGTGCCAAATCTGTGCTTCGGAAGTTTTTTTCTCGGCAGCCATGCTCAGGCGTCCGCATTGGAGGGGTCTTCGCCCACGATCTCATCAGGCAATTCGATCACCACGCGCCCGGCCGCAAGATCGACCGATGGCACGACGGCGTTGGTGAACGGCAGCAGCATGGTGGCGCCATGCGCGGGCGCGATTTCGATAATGGCGCCGGCGCCGAAGTTGTGGATCGCGGTGACGCGGCCGATCGGCTCACTGGCGGCGTTGACCGCGGCGAGTCCGATCAGGTCGGCGTGGTAATACTCGTCTTCCTCGGTCGCCGGCAGTTTTTCGCGCGCGACATAAAGTTCGAGGCCGTTGAGGCGCTCGGCATCCTCGCGGGTCGTGATGCCCTTCAGCGTCGCGACCAGATGGCCTTTCGCCTCGCGGGCGGTGGCGACTTCAAACGAACGCGCGCCGTCCTTGGTCAGAAGCGGGCCGTAAGCCTTAACGGCCAGCGGGTCCTCCGTGAACGTCCACAGCTTCACCGCACCGCGCACGCCATGCGCGGCGCCGATCCGGGCGATGCAGATGTGAGCCGCCATCGCCGCGCGCCGTCGCGCTTACTTCTTGGCTGCGGCTGCTGCGGCGGCTGCTGCCGCTTTGGCTGCTGCTGCGCTCGCGGTTGCAGCCGTGGCGGCGGCT
>WNFF01004559.1_pt1 | contig 11319 bp, 9 predicted proteins | sample 5400441 | NCBI WGS metagenome assembly WNFF01 (sample SAMN13153345, study PRJNA577476) | soil metagenome | isolation source: 120 cm saprolite under Douglas fir tree site 2 hole 3 replicate 1 | place: USA:California | collected 2015-04-18
CGGCGCGGATCTCGCGGCGTTTGCTGGGTCCGGCGCCAAGGCCGGCAAGCATTTCACCCACGAGTTTACGATGGCGCCACTCGTCCTCCTCGATCTTCCGGATCGATTCTCTCTCATCCGTCTGACGGACTGAATGCCAGTGTCCGCGATAAGCATGGGCCGCTGCCAACTCACCTGAGTAGGCCAACTGAAGCAGGGCGATGAGCTTTTCGCGACTGTCGTTCCCTGAAACCATACGATCACTTTCTTCTAATCGGATGCGCTTCGGTGTTGAAGACAACTCCGTCGAAATCCAAAGTCTTTGGCGGAGCGAAGAGCAGATAGAAATATTTGAAAGTCTCAGCGAAGAGAAAGCTCTGCATCGAGTCCGTCTTTTCTTTCGTCACGACGCTCTTCAACGCAGCGTAGCCCTCGTCCGTACGGCAATACTTAACGAAGTCTTCGAACATGGTTTGACCCATCCGCAGGTACTTTGGGTTTCTGGTGTAGTGATAAAGATAATAAGTTGATTCGATGATCTCTGGCCGCAAAAGATAACCGGGCGAGACGATTTGCATCGATTTGTAATTCAATTCTTCCGGTTCGATGCCGTACATCGACCACATCCTGAAAGAAGACTCCTGCAAACGCTGCGCGCGATCGAGATCACCTGAGAGCGCCAGCACCGCGGGAAAGAAAGCATCCAACGCGCCATATATCGTCGCGGTGCGTTTGCCGGTGTTCATGTCGGCGTGGCCGTACCACACTTGCTGATAAGGTATTCGGCCGAGGAAGCTCAGGAGATCACTCGTCACTTCTTCACCTAGATACTTATTTATTGCCGCGATGCTATCGCGCCACATGCGTCGGCAATCTTCATCGCCGAATAGCAGCCAGCACTTCAGAAGATATTCGTAGTAACTATCGATCGCGCCGCTGATGTGGCTGTCGGTGTCCGTCCATTCGCCTGTCTCGACATTGATCCACGTGCCGACCAAACCGATGGGCGAACGGCGTTTGTAGATTTCCACCAGCGCGCGTTTCGCTTTGTCATAGAACACAGGTTTGTGAGTAAGTTTGCTAAGCGTTCCAAACTCAATCAATAGAGTCCCCGCTTCCGCCGGATTCGTTACATTGCCGCGGACCTTTCCGGTCTTGAGATTGACGTATCGGTAAGGCAAGCCGGTCGGCGAATCGAACACGGGCAGTAGACGATTTCCCAGGTTTTCCGCCAGCACCAGAAGCCGCCGGTCGCCGGTGAATTGATAGCTGGAAAGCAAGCCGCCGAGCAGTCGAATCGTGATCTCGAAATTCTGCACCTCGATGTCTTTGTCGAATGAAAGGTTCTGGTCGATGTATTCGCGCGTGTGTTTCGCTTCATCTTTCAAGCCCATCAGGATCATCGTGTCGAGCGCATCGACCGGAGTCATCAGAAGCGATTGGGCATACCAATCGTGGTACGTCTTGCTGAGCGGTTTCAGATCGTCGTGGCCCCAGGCATATTTCTTGTAGCCATTCCAGGCGTGCAGAAACTCTGTGCGCACTTGCGCGGCGAGTTGTGGTTTGTTCACCTGTTGCTGTGCGTTGGCGGTGCTTGTTGAGAGAACGCAAACCACGACCAGCGCGAGCAGCATTGTTCGGGTAGTCATCATCCGCAGCCAAAGCTTCTCTTCAGGCGTTCTTACGTTCACACTCTCACCGGCCTTGCCCAAAGAGTCGTGTGGCAGGAAGAGACAAGCTAATACTGGGAGCGCGGGCGCCCTCGCCCGCACAGGGTGCGCAGCATGCTCAATCTCAACCCCCTTCATGATGTAGCTGTTTCCCGCTTCGCGCTCATAGCGGGCGAGGGCGCCCGCGTTCCCAGTACTAACCGGTTCGTTCCAGATTGGATCGACTTTTTTTGGCCAAGCCACTCTCACCGTTTGACTCATTCGGCCCTGATACAAACTTCGGCTCCGGGAAATGCTTTATCGGCCGGCACGCGTCTAATCCAAAACACGATCGTGTAAATCCCGGGCGCGTCGCGGGATAATTTTGCGGGCACGCGAAACTTTCCATTGGCCCACTCGTAATCGCCGGTGCTCCCGTCGCCGTAATGCGCTCCATGCGGCGCCTGGGGTCGCAGTCCGACATACTCGTCGGGCAGAGCGTAACCGCGCGGCGTGCGTAGCCAGTCGACGGACGGTGGCGCCGGCAGAGGCTCAAAGAAGACGTCCACTTCGTGGAGAAAATGCGCCGGGTTCAAAAGCTTTCCGGTCAGGACCAGCGTGGTTCGTCGCTTCGCCTGTCGGGGAAACGGGTTGACTTCGAGATAACGGGAAACATAAAGCTCCGAGAGCCGCAGGCTGTGCCCGTTGAGCGCAATGCCAAAGCCCGCATGAGTATGCTGCGAAGCGAGAATCGCTTGCCGATGCCCGTCGTTCGGCGGCTTCTCAGCATGCATTGCCGTATGCATGTCGAGCAAGTCTCCCCCGACGCCGTTGGGCGTCAACGAAAGAATGTTGTCGGCCGCGGAAACATTCTCCTGGATCGCGTCGCTGCCGCCGGCAAACGAATAACGCTGATAAGGCTTGCGGCCGTCGCTGCCCCAGTGACTGAGGAAACGTCCGTTGGCCATGTCGCGCGCATGATCATTCGCAACTTTGCAAGCCAGATCATCGAGTTGGAGCGCGGACAGACCCGCTTGTGAGCGTTCGGTATTGACGACGTCGAGTAGCTGCTTGCGGACGATCGGGAGATAGTCTTCGCTGAACCGTCCGCGCTCGATTGGGATTTGGCCGCGAGCAGTCGCCGGCATAAGCGCGAAGGCGGCGCCGACTTTTAGAAACCAGCGCCGGTTGGTCTTTCCTGCGGTCGACCTCACACTATCTCCTGCCTGGCGACGGATCGTGGCTCAGTTTGGTTTCCTATTCTATCCCGCTCCAAAAGGAATGATCCACGAGATCACACGAAACCGCGCGCACGAAACCATTTCCGGTTCGTGTGTTTTCGTAAATCACTGAAGAGCGGCCATCTCTCAAAATACGACGCCAGATCACGACGTGCTTACTTGCAGAGCTTTTCTGCTCTGAGTAAACTCATCGCGCTCTTGCTAGCTCAATATCAAAAGGGACGAGCGCCGGCAAAGATGCAGGCTTCCGCAGGCAAGATGCCTGCACTCCGGCGAATTACGAATGAAGATACACGAGTATCAGGCAAAAGAGTTACTCAAAAAGTTTGGCGTGCCGGTGCCGTGCGGCATCGTGGCGCATTCGCCGGACGAGGCGTATCAGGCCGCGAAGGAATTGGCCTGCGTGCCGGTTGTCGTCAAGGCCCAGATTCACGCGGGCGGCCGGGGCAAGGGCGGCGGCGTGAAGCTGGCAAAATCGCCGGAGCAGGCGCGCGAGATTGCGCGAGCGATGCTCGGCATGAAGTTGGTTACGCATCAGACGGGGCCCCAGGGAAGAGAAGTCCGCGTTCTCCTGGTCGAAGAAGGATTGCCGATCGATAAAGAGTTTTATCTCGGCATCGTTTTAGATCGAGCGAGTGGGCGACCGGTGTTCATGGCTTCGGCCGCAGGCGGCATGGACATCGAAGAAGTGGCCGCGAAGACTCCGGAAATGATTTTCAAAGAGACGATCAATCCGGCTGTTGGCTTTCGTCCGTTCCAGGCGCGCAAGCTCGCGTTTGCGTTGGGACTGCCCGGCGCGCTGGTGTCGCAGGCGGCGAAGTTCATGCAATCGCTCTACTCCGCGTACGAACAGATGGACGCGTCGCTGATGGAAATCAACCCGTTCCTGTTGACGAAAGACAATCGCTTGATCGCCCTGGATGCGAAGGTCAACTTTGACGATAACGCGATGTTTCGCCACAAGGAATTTCTCGATCTGCGCGACCTGAACGAAGAGGAACCTTTGGAGATCGAAGCGTCGAAGTTCGATCTGAACTACATCAAGCTGGACGGCAACATCGCCTGCATGGTCAACGGCGCCGGACTGGCGATGGCCACGATGGACATCATCAAACTGGCGGGCGGCGAGCCGGCAAACTTTCTCGACGTGGGCGGCGGTGCTTCACAGGAACGCGTCGAAGCGGCGTTCCGCATTTTGCTCGCCGACGAAAACGTGCGCGCCGTGCTCATCAATATTTTTGGCGGCATCGTGCGCTGTGACATGGTCGCGCGCGGCGTGGTGGGCGCGGCGACGAACCTCGGCGTAAAAGTTCCGGTCGTGGTGCGTCTGGAAGGAACCAATGTCGAAGAGGGGCAGCGCGTGATTCGCGAATCGGGATTGGGATTTACGGTCGCTACGGGAATGAAAGACGCGGCCGAGAAGGTGGTGGCGCTGGCGGCGTGAGAGCGGCCGGCAGGACGGGGAGACGGGGCGACGGGGAGATGCAGCGATCAATCGATATCTGAGAAGAGATCATTGCTGTGAGCGTCAATTCACCGACATTCCCCGCGTCCCCCCGTCGCCCGGTCTCTGTGTCGGTTCTTAGGTGGCTTGTCCCCATCTGCCGCTTCGCACTGGCGGCGCTCTTTCTTTTCACGGCCGGCGCCAAGCTCTGGATTCTGAAAATCTTCGCAACGAACGTCGCCTCACTCCTTAGCTCGGCCTCGATTAATTATGAACGCTGGCAATGGCCGGCGACGATCTTAGTGATCGCTGCTGAGATCATCGCTGCGCTCCTATTATTGATTCCACGGACGGTGAGGTTCGGCGCGATCCTGGCGGCGCTGCTGTTAGTCGGCTTCAGCGCCTTCGCGCTTTACTACGTCTACGTTTTGCACGGCGAGCCGCTGGAGTGCGGCTGCTTTGGCAACATCATTGGGAGTCAGTTGGGGGTGAAGACGGCGCTGAGAAACTTAGTTCTGCTCGTGCCTGTCCTGGTAGTATTCTTTAGATACCAGGCAAGGAAGGGAACTGCGCTCGAGAATTGAAAATTGCAAACTGAAAATTGCAAATCGATCTGTTGGAGCCGAGCAGCGAAGAGCGCCGACCAGTTTTAAGATTTGCAATTGTCATTTTTCAATTTTCGTTAGCAATTCTGAGAGATTGATCAACGCCTCTTCATCCTCGCAATCTCATATCTCGTATTATCAATTCGCTCCCCCGCGTCCGGGTGATCAGAGAACAGCGACCCCAGCAGACTCGAATCCTGTTCCTCAATGCGCTGCAACTTCTGAAACATTGTGATCATGCCCTGCGGATCGAAGCCCGCGCGCGGCATCGCGCGCACGCCGAGAAAGTCCGCCTCGCGTTCTTCGTCGCGAGAGTGAACGGTGAGAAAGCCGGCGCCGATCATTTGCCCGAGGGCAACGCCAAGATCGTGCGCCACGCCGCCGGCAACTCCCGTGAGTTCGCCGAGTTGCTTCGCGATGTCATCGTACTGCTGGGACGCTTTCAAAGTTTTCAAGCTGTGCCGCGCGACGATGTGGCCGACTTCGTGCGCCAGCACCGAAGCCAGCTCGTTTTCATTCGCCAAACGGAGCAGCGCCGTCGTCACGTAAACGTGACCGCCCGGAAGCGAGAAGCCGTTAATCTCACGGCTCTGGATGACGTGGAACTTGTAAAGCAGGCCTGGCCGGAGGCTGGCTTTCGCGCAGCGCTGGCCGATGCGCTCGACCCGTTCAAGGCCCGAGTCCGTGAGGTTGAATTTCTTCGTTACTTCGCGATGAAGTTGGGTGCCGAGTTTGATCTCGTCGCGTTCGTTCAGCAAGCCCGCGTTCGAATAACGCGCGTTGCGAAAGTCAGAGTAGGGATCGTCAAACTGTGCGGCCGCTGAGCGCGGCTGACTACTCAACGAATCGTTTCGCCGCAGGTCATGTGCGCGAACCGTGAGCGATTGGATGTTGTTTGCCGCCACCGACAGAACCCAAAAGACGAAACAGATTAGTAACGCAGTTCCTGGTTCACGGCGATATTGTGTTTGCTTCACTAAAGATTCTCCCGCAGCGCGAATCGATGAATCGCTGTCATCGTGGGCCAGTTTGCGTTCAGAGTTCAACCTTTAGGTTGCTGAGTTCGAAAACAAGCTAAAGCTTGAACTCTGAACTCACCCACTGAATCGCTGTTGATAATAAGCGAAGCAGAGTGTTATAGAAAACCTGCTGATTCGAGGGTGAGGTCAGTACCGGGAGCGGTAGCGACCGGGTCTCAATTCACGGGACGGTCGAGTTTGCGAGGCCCACAACCCGGTCGCATCCACCACCCCAAGCGGGCTGCCCGGCTGGGGACCGCGGTCCAATCCAGGTACTGACAGCATTATGCCGAGCAATGACTCCGTACGCCTGGGAAACAAAACGTGGCCTTCGCTGGCGATCGTTTCCATTCTCTTAGCTACGGCCTTTCAACTTCATTATCAGGGACGTCTCTGGCTCTGCGCGTGTGGGCCGAGGTTTTGGTCAGGGAACACTTGCAGTTCGGAGAACTCTCAACAGTTTCTTGATCCGTACAGTTTTACTCACGTGCTGCACGGCATGGTTTACTTCATTTTGTTGAAGTTACTGCTCCCGCGCGTGCGTCCGCTGTGGCGACTGTGTCTGGCGATTGCGTTCGCGGCGGGCTGGGAATTGCTCGAGAACACTAATCTGGTGATTAACCGTTATCGCGAGGCGACGGCGGCGCTGGGCTACACGGGCGATACGGTAGTTAACTCGCTCGGTGATATCTTGTGTTGCGCGCTGGGTTTCATGATCGCCCGGGCGCTTGGCCGGCGGCGTTCCGTAATTCTGTTTGTCGCGACTGAGGTGGTCTTGCTGTTTTGGATCAGGGATGGGTTGATCTTGAATATCATCATGTTGATTCATCCAATCCAGGCCATCAGAACCTGGCAGATGTGCCAGTAGTCGAGCGGAAGGGGAAGAGCATGTCGACAATTTCATTCTGGGGCGCTGCCGGCACCGTGACCGGCTCGAAATATCTGATCGAGACAGATCGCGCGAGCGTCCTGGTCGATTGCGGATTGTTTCAGGGCTTGCGCGAATTGCGTGATCGCAACTGGCAGAAACCGCCTTTCAACGCGGCGTCGGTGGATGCTGTCATCATCACGCACGCGCACATCGATCACACCGGCTATCTGCCGCGGTTCGTCAATCACGGTTTTCGCGGGCCCATTTATTGTTCGCGCGGCACCGCTGACTTGCTGAAAATTCTTTTGCCTGATGCGGCGCGCCTGCAGGAAGAAGAAGCTGACTTTCGCAATCGTCACAAGGTCACGAAACATTTGCCGGCGCTGCCGCTCTATACCGAGCAGGATGCGAGAGAGACCTTGAAGCTGCTGCAAGTTGTCCAGAATACCGGACAACCCTTTCAAATTGTGAGAGGAATCAGGGCGGAGTTTCGCATCGCCGGCCACATTCTCGGTTCGAGTCACGTGCTCGTCCATGTCGATGGTGACGATGGGCAGGGACGCACTGTGCTGTTTTCCGGCGACCTCGGAAAATACGATCAGCCAATCATACGCGATCCGGTCGCGCCGCCGTCGTGCGACTATCTTTTGATTGAATCAACCTACGGCAATCGTCTGCACGACGTCGAAGAACCGAAGGACGCGCTCGAACGAATCATCCGAAACGCCGCCGAGCACAACAGTGCGGTGCTGATTCCTGCGTTTGCCGTCGGACGCGCGCAGGAAATTCTCTATTTCATTCGCGAATTGGAAGACGAAAAGCGAATTCCGGTGCTGCCGGTTTGTTTGGATTCGCCGATGGCCTCCGCGGCGACCAGGGCGTATGCGGCGCGAACTGAGGAACATGATGAGGAATACGCGGATGCGCTGAAAACGACTCCGACGCCGCTGGCGACGCATTCGATGATGGCCTGCACAACCAGAGAAGATTCTAAACGATTGAACGATGCGAAAGGCGCGCGCGTGATCATTGCCGCCTCCGGAATGATGAATGGCGGCCGCGTGTTGCATCATGCGCTGCGGCTTTTGCCGGACGAGAATGCGACGGTGGTGTTTGTCGGTTATCAGGCGGCCGGCACGCTCGGCCGTCGTGTGTCGGACGGCGAAAAGGAAGTGAAGGTCTTCGGCCAATGGATCGACGTGCGCTGCCATGTCGAAAAGATTGGCGGCTTTTCGGCGCACGCCGATTGGAAAGAAGCGATTCGCTGGCTGGAAGGAATGCCGTCCGCGCCCAAGCGCGTTTTCGTCACGCACGGCGAGCCCGACGCTGCGCAGGCTATGGCCGGTCACATTCGCGACCGATTTGGTTGGCAGGTTGAAGTGCCGCAGTACGGCGAGAAGTCTGAACTCGGGTAATTGAGCTACAGATTTGCAAACGCCAAAGGCGCGCGGCCTGCGGTCCCGGCCTCGGTTTCCTAATCTTGAGAAATCGGCTTGCCGCGAAAAGCGATCCACGCCGCCACCCGAAGCGGCTTTGTTCGTGCTATCTCGTAGTGGCTTCGTGGATCGTTCTTAGGCAGTCCGCAGCAAAATACGAAATGAAGAAGCGAAGCCTGGGGAAATCAAGCCTATGCTAATTCCCGGAATCCTAATGTATAATGAAACTTATCTGGAACTTCCAGGATGAGAACATGAAAAAGTCGGGCGCGAGCCAGGGCCAGTCGGCTTCGGAGCTCATCTCGAAAAGAATCGCCGAGCTCGGGGACTGGCGAGGGGAAACCCTCGGTAGAATGCGCAAGCTCATCAAGCAGGCAGACCCGGACGTCGTCGAGGAGTGGAAATGGGTCAAACCAACCAAGCCTGGCACCCCGGTTTGGTCACACGACGGCATCATCTGCACTGGCGAATCCTACAAGAGTGTCGTGAAGCTGACCTTCTCCAAGGGCGCGTCTCTGAAGGATCCGGCCCGTCTCTTCAACTCGAGTCTCGAGGGAAACACACGCCGCGCGATCGACATCCACGAAGGAGAAGAGGTTGACGAGTCCGCCTTCAAGGCGCTCGTTCGCCAAGCGGCCGCCCTCAACAGTTCTGGCAAGTCGAAACCTTCGAAGAAAGCGAAGTCCTAAGGGATTCCGCCCCTGGACAGGTCCGACATTTCTTACATGGTGAACATGCTCGCCTTCGTCAACCAACTTCCGTGGCATATCGAGGCAGTCGGATCTGCTGCGTCAACTATATTATTGCCCTAATTTGAATTTGGGTGTTTCAAATAAAATTGAGGGAGACTGACAATCTCGCCGCTGGTCAGGTCTTTGCGTCGGTAGGATTTTCGATGCAGGCGCGTGCTCGTCGAATAATGGAAAGATCGTTCGGGTAGAGTCCGGGAATCACATCAAAGCGGTTTACAAGGTGAGTTAATAGGCTGTGTTCCTCGTCCGTTAGCGGACGGCCTGCTTCGCACTCGGCAATTATGCGGCTGATTCGCTCAACTGTATTGTCGTTCATTTGTTAAGTGCTGGGGAACAAGAAAGCAAATGAACCAAGGCTTAGGGGAATATCTTATATCACGTGTTGCGGCGTGAAAACAATGAGGAAAGATGCCTGGCGCGGACAATTACCGTAGAAACGACCGCAAGGCTTCAAATTAGGAGGTCCGGCAGCAGGTCGGCCAGATCCTCATCCTGATTCTTCGGTTATCTTATGTACTGCGCCCGCCGATAAATCGAGTCCGACGGATTGAGGTCGGTACCGAGAGCGGTCACGACCGGGTATCGGTCAACGGGAGAGTCGAGATCGCTTGCATGGTAACTCGGTCGCATCCACCACCCCACGCGGGCTGCCCGCGCGGGGACCCCGGTCCGCTTCCGGTGCTGACCTCATCACTCAACTCAAGACGCTACATAGATCGACTCTTTGTACGACCTTGATCGAATTGCTATACTGCGCGCTCGCCTTTGAACCGATTTCTGATCCTGACCTCTGTCATCCGATTTCAATGAGCGTCTTAGTAGATAAATCAACGCGCCTCATAGTGCAGGGCATCACCGGCAAAGAAGGCACGTTCCACACGAAGCAAATGGTTGAGTATGGAACGAACGTCGTGGGCGGGGTAACGCCGGGCAAAGGCGGCACGACCCACGAAGGCATTCCGGTTTTCAATACGGTCGCCGATGCAGTGAAAGAAGCGGGCGCGAGCGCTTCGGTGATTTACGTGCCGCCGGCATTCGCCGCCGATGCGATCATGGAAGCGGCCGACGCGGGCATTCCCGTAGTCGTCTGCATCACTGAAGGAATTCCGACGCTCGACATGGTGAAGGTCAAGGAATATCTCAGCGAGAAATCCACGCGCTTGATTGGCCCGAATTGCCCGGGAATCATTTCGCCCGGCAAGTGCAAGATCGGAATCATGCCGGGTCATATTCATCGCGAAGGACGCATCGGTGTCGTCTCGCGCTCAGGAACGCTGACGTACGAAGCCGTCGGCCAGTTGACTTCATTGGGACTTGGACAATCATCAGCGATCGGCATCGGCGGCGATCCGATTGTGGGCACGACTCACGTCGATGCACTGAGACTTTTTCAGGATGACGACGAAACTGACGGCATAGTGATGATTGGCGAGATTGGGGGCACTGCGGAAGAAGAAGCCGCGGCGTTTGCGAAAGAGAACGTGACCAAACCGATCGTCGCGTTCATCGCCGGGCAGACCGCGCCACCGGGACGCCGCATGGGTCACGCCGGCGCAATCATTGCCGGCGGGAAGGGAACCGCCGCAGAAAAAATGGCGGCACTCGCCGACGCCGGCATTCATGTCGTGAATTCGCCGGCGGATATTGGATCGGCGATGAAAGATGCCCTGGGCGCAAGCTGAGAATACTCAAGTAATTCGCGACGAGGTTGACCGGCTAAATCGGTGAAATATAGATTCGTTATGGCTTCCAAATGGGCGTTCAGCTGACATCTTTCCGGGGGAACAAATGGACAGAACACTGATAATCTTAAAACCGCATGCTGTTGAAAGGGCGCTAACAGGTCGCATCCTGGCCCGTTTCGAACAGATGGGCCTCGTAATCGTCGACATCAAGCGCTTTCAAGGTTCGGCCGATTTGTGGCGCAGCTTTTATCCAAGCGATGAGACGTGGTTTAGAAATGCTGGGACAAAAACACTTGACAGCTGCCACAAAGTTGGGCTAAACGTCCAGAAGCAACTAGGAACAACTGATCCGGTTACCATCGGAAAGATGATTAAGGATTGGTTAGTCGCGCACATGAGTTCCGGTCTCTGCGTTGCCGCAATTCTTGAGGGTAACGAAGCTCCTCGAAAAGTACGAAAAGCATGCGGGGCAACCTTACCGAACGTAGCCGAACCTGGGACAATTCGCTTCGACTTTTCCTGTGACTCGCCAGCGTTAGCGAATAAAGAACAGCGTCCCGTCTTCAACCTCATTCATGCGTCTGATCCTGATGAGGAGGGTTCGATAGAAAAGGAAATCGGGATTATCTTCGGGAAGG
>WNFF01014841.1_pt1 | contig 11319 bp, 8 predicted proteins | sample 5400441 | NCBI WGS metagenome assembly WNFF01 (sample SAMN13153345, study PRJNA577476) | soil metagenome | isolation source: 120 cm saprolite under Douglas fir tree site 2 hole 3 replicate 1 | place: USA:California | collected 2015-04-18
GCCCGCGTGGTGTTGGTTGAAGCGGAGGAGCAGGAGGAGGCACAGCCAGCGCAGGAGCAGAAACGGGACTACTGACCGCCTGCGATGAAGGTGGCGACGGTGGTGCAGAAGCGACTGTAGCTGGCTCCAGCGCAGAGGTTTTTTGCGCCTGCTGCTCCAGGTAGTTGATCACATCGTCCTTGGTGACGCGCCCATGGGGGCTGCTGCCTTTCACCTGTGAAAGATCAACGTTATGCTCAGCGGCAATCCTGCGGGCGAGGGCTGATGGAGGTCTTTGCTCATCTGTTATTATCTGTGAAGGTGGTGGTCCACTGGCTGTCTTCTGTTGGGAGGGTAGCAGCTGACTGGCTGTCGCTTGCACCGGTTGTCGCCCATCGGTCGCCTGACCTGGCTGTCGTTGTTCTGAGGGAGTTGCCTGAGCAGCCTCGCCGATGATGCCCAGGACGTCACCGACGGAAACGTTATCCCCCTCTTTCTTGATGACCTGTTGCAGCACACCGCTCTGCTCTGCATTAACTTCGACATTTATCTTATCGGTCTCAAGTTCCACGAGTGCGTCTCCCTGTTGTACAGGGTCGCCTTCATGCTTGAGCCATGTTGCGATTGTGGCATCGACGATTGATTCGCCTAGTGACGGAACACGAATTTCAATGGACATGCTTGCCTCCATACTGTTTCACTGATGAGCGCAATGCATCTGCGATGATCTGCTCCTGCTCCGCCTGATAGAGGTCGAAAAAACCCACAGCCGGGCTGGAGCGTTCAGGACGGCTCACCACACTAACCTCAATACCTGGTGGAACAAGCGATGCGAGCTGAGGAGACATGTAACTCCAGGCACCCATGTTGCGCGGTTCCTCCTGAACCCAGACGACCTCGCGCACCTGTGGGTAGTTGGCCAGCACCCTTTTCAACTCGTCTGCCGGGAAAGGGTACAAGAGCTCCACACCCGCACAATCGCCACGTCCTCAGCCTGTGCACGGCTTTGATGCGCAAGCAGTTCTACGGCTATCTTACCTGTACACAGCACCAGGCGGCGAATTGCATTCGCATGGGCGAGCGCTGCCTGGTCATTGATGACGGATTGGAAGGTTCCTTGCACCAGTTCTTGTAATTTGGCCATAGCAAGAGGATGCCTTAACAGACTCTTGGGTGTCATGATAACCAGGGGGCGCGGATTGCGTTTCAGGTCAAACGCCTGCTGTCGCAGCAGATGAAAGTATTGGGCAGCAGTAGAGCAGTTAGCCACACGCCAGTTATCGTCGGCTGCGAGCTGGAGATAGCGTTCTGGCCGGGCGCTTGAGTGCTCTGGCCCCTGTCCCTCGTAGCCATGTGGCAGCAACAATACCAGCGATGACTTCTGGCGCCATTTTGCACGCCCAGAGGAAATGAACTGGTCGATAATCACCTGGGCCACATTGGCAAAGTCACCGTACTGCGCCTCCCACAAAACGAGCGCGCCGGGTGCATGTACGCTATAGCCATACTCGAAACCGAGTGCAGCAGATTCGGTGAGCGGACTGTTGAATATCGCAAATGGCACACGAGCCTGGGAAAGGTGCTGTAGCGGAACATATATCTCTCCGCTCCGCTCATCGTGAAGCACCGCATGACGATGGCTGAAGGTACCACGTTCAGTATCTTGACCGGTAAGGCGAATCGGCGTTCCGTCGGCGAGGATAGAGGCAAAAGCCAGCGACTCTGCCTGTCCCCAGTCGATACCTCCCTCTGGTCCAAGTGTCGTCGCACGGCGCTGCAACAAGCGTGTCAGCTTGCTGTTAGGAGAGAAGCCCTCTGGCCAGGTGAGTAGTTCGTTGTTGTAGGCAGTCAACTCTTCGGCGGTGACTGCCGGCGGTGCATCAGATTCTTCGTAGTGGCCATTTAATCCGTTCGACTCATCTTGCTCAACAGGTGGCAGACCATTGTCAGCTTCGCGCTTCGCTTGTTCCAGAACAGCAAATGCGTCCTTAACCATGGCATCAGCCTCTTCGGGCGAGATGATGCCTTCGCGATCGAGATGTTGAGCGTAGAGTTGTCGCACAGTGGGATGCTTTCGGATGATCTCGTACATCTGTGGCTGGGTGAAGGCGGGTTCGTCACCTTCGTTGTGTCCCCAGCGCCGGTAGCCAACGAGATCGATGAGGATATCTTTATGACATTCATCACGGTAGGCATAGGCGAGTCGCACGGCAGTAAGAGCAGCGTCAGGGTCATCGGCATTGACATGGATAATGGGGATTTCAAAGCCTTTGGCCAGGTCACTGGCAAAGTGTGTAGATCGACTATCTTCAGGCTCGGTTGTAAAGCCGAGCTGGTTGTTGACGATGATATGAATGGTCCCTCCCACCCAGTAGCCACGTAAGCGCCAGAGGTTGAGGGTTTCAGCTACAATACCCTCACCAGGGAAGGCTGCATCGCCATGAATGAGGACAGGCACGGCGCAGTCTACTTCCTGCTCAGACACACCATGAGTATTACTTATCTCCTGCGAGGCTCGCGCCATACCTTCAATGACTGGATTGACGAACTCGAGATGACTGGGATTAGGAGACAGAATGACTTTCAGATTGACGGCAGCACCTTCGCCCAGGAGATGTTCGGCACCCAGATGATACTTGACATCACCGGTATAGCCAAAACCGAAGGTATCTGTGAGGGGAACTCCCTCCTCATGTTTTTGGTGCGCAAACTCGGCGAGGATCGCGGCATAAGGCTTCTCAAAGACGTGAGCCAGCACATTTAAGCGGCCTCGATGGGCCATACCGATGATTACTTCGTTGCTGCCGGATTCGACGGCTCCATGAATGATCTCGTCCAGCATTGGGACAAGCACATCCGTCCCTTCGAGCGAGAAGCGTTTTTGCCCAGGGTAGGCCTGGTGCAGGTAACGCTCAAAAACCTCGACTTGCGTCAAGCGCTGCAGCAGTTTACGACTGGAAGTGAGGTTTGGCGTGCGGCGATACAAATCCAGTCCAACGGCATCACGCAGCCAACGACGTTCGCGCGGGCCTTTGACCTGGTCGAACTCGTAGCTTATGGTACCAGAGTACATGGCACGCAGGGCAGCAATGGCTTCAAGTGCGTTACGAGCGCCTTCGGCAGCGTGTCCCCCCACCACGTCAGGGGGAAGTGAGGCAAGGTCTTCATCACGGATGCCGTATGTTTCTGGTAGAAGCGCAGGATCGCCTAAAGGAGGACTTCCAAGGGGGTCCAGATGCGCGCCCAGGTGTCCGCGCTCACGAATGGCATGAGCGAGGGCGTAGGCGGCGACGGCGTGGGAAACGTCTTCCCTCCCCTGGGTACCCGCAAGGGGCACCCGTTCATTGTCGGGGTGCCAGGTGGCAAAGATGGCGCGTGTGGCGGGATCGACGGATGCAGGGTCTTGTTGGTATCGTTCGTATTGTTCGAGGACGTAGCCTGCGTTTGGTCCATAAAATGATTCTAGGTTGTACATGGTCATTCCTTAATATCCTGGTTTGTCTTGACATGCTAGCGCTAATATGGCATACTCGACGCATCAGTACAATAAATATCATATCACGCGGAGACGGAGCGAGTAGGGCTTTTTTCTTGTTGCAGAGAGTCCGGGGGTGGTGTAATCGGATACAAGAATGGCGCTGAAGATCACTCTCGAGCTGCTATGCTGAACAAGCAATGTAGGCATAGCCGGAGCCTTCCCGTTATCATGAAGGTGTGTTTTTCTCTATGGATGGAAGGAAAGCACACAGCAAACCGAGTGAGCCATTGTATCAGGAGTGAACGCTTGGCTAATGAGGGTGGTACCACGGGAGTTCCTCTCGTCCCTGCGATGGATGAGAGGATTTTTTTGCGAGTATAAATGATATGCAAGGGGGCATAGCGTTATGAAGACGAAACTACTCTATCACGAGAATAGTTATACCTACGAATGCACTGCGAAGGTCGTTGCAGTTGAAGGCGATGAGATAGCCCTTGACGCGCGATGAATAAGCGCGACGACATGATCTGGCATACCCTTGACTGTACACCGCCATCGGCAGGTACAGAAGTCGTGGGCACCATCGACTGGGATTTTCGTTACCATATGATGCGTACCCATACTGCTCTGCATATCCTGTGTGGCACGATCTGGAAGGAGTTCGGCGTACAGGTGACAGGGGGCCAGATGTATCCCGATCGAGCGCGGATGGATTTTGCCATGGAGAACCTGAATAAAGAGCGCATTGCGTACATTGAGCAGAAAATTAACGAGGCGGTAGAAGCAGACTACCCCATTCGTGTCTATACCCTGCCACGCGAAAAAGCCTTTACCATACCCGACCTGATTCGTACCAAGATTAACCTGCTCCCACCGGAGATCGAAGATGTACGTATCGTAGAAATCGTAGGTCTGGACCTGCAAGCTGACGGTGGAACTCATGTACGTCACACTAAAGAAGTTGGTGGCATCAGCATCGTAAAGACGGAGAATAAAGGCAGGATCAATAAACGTTTGGAGATTCGATTGACAGATTCGTAGGGGCCCGATTATGGTCTGTAACAAATTAACCTGGACACCGTGAACGTGGACAATACGCCTGTAGGGGCCGATTCATCGTGCCCATCGCCGATTTATCGGCCTCCGGGAAACCCAAAGACATGTCCGGATCAATTTGTTAAACCTCATTATCGTGCCCATGGGGTGGGAAGGGGCCAACGCCCAAATGAGAACACCCTTATTAGAGGAGGAAGACGTGCCGGTGAAATCAAGTGTATTCAGACCTGTTAGAGCGGCAGATCGCGTTGACTATCCCGCATTGGAACGCACAATTCAGCAGTGGTGGGACGAGCAGGGCATACTCCAGCGCTACTTGCATCGCAACGATCAGAGCGACAAGCAATATTCGTTCCTGGACGGACCCATCACGGCCAATAACCCGATGGGTGTGCATCATGCCTGGGGACGGACGTACAAAGACGTATATCAACGTTACAAAACCATGCAAGGATATAAGCAACGCTACCAGAACGGTTTTGACTGCCAGGGTCTTTGGGTCGAGGTCGAAGTTGAGAAAGAACTTGGTATGAAAAACAAGCGCGATATCGAAGCCTATGGCATCGATGGATTTGTGCAGCGCTGCAAGGAGCGTGTTTTCACCTTCGCCAGGAGGCAAACAGAGCAATCCATCCGCCTGGGTTACTGGATGGACTGGGGGAATGACTACTACACGCTTTCTGATGAGAACAACTATACAATCTGGTACTTCCTCAAGAGGTGCAATGAGCGGGGTCTGATCTATAAGGGACGCGACGTGATGCCCTGGTGTCCGCGCTGCGCCACCGGCATCTCCAACATGGAGATTGAATCGGAGGGCTACAAGGAAACCAGCCATCTCAGCCTCTATGTACGCTTCCCCCTGGTTGATCGTCCCGGCGAATACCTGCTAGTCTGGACGACCACACCCTGGACGTTAACGGCCAATGTAGCGGCAGCAGTACATCCTGAACTAAACTATGTCAAGGTGGAGCAGGACGGCGAGTTCTACTACCTGGCAGAGGAGCTATTGCCCATATTGAAAGCGCTCAAGGGACGCGACAAAGGAGATTATCGCGTTGCGGAGACGCTCAAAGGCAGCGAGATGGTCGGTTGGAGCTACCGTGGCCCATTCGATGAATTCCCTGCGGCCCAAGGGGTTGTGCATACTGTCGTACCGTGGAAAGAGGTCAGCGCTAGCGAGGGTACTGGTATTGTCCATATTGCTCCTGGCTGCGGCCGCGAAGACTTTGCCCTCTCAAAGGAGTTCAACCTGGCGGTGATTGCACCTGTTGATGAATATGGCAACTATGTTGACGGTTACGACTGGCTCACAGGGCAGAACGCTGCCAATGTGGGACAGCAAATCGCGGAGAACCTGGCACGAAAGGGCTTTCTTTATCGCCCGCAGAACTACAAGCACCGTTACCCAACCTGCTGGCGTTGCAAGACCGAGCTGATCTTCCGCCTGGTGGACGAGTGGTTCATCTCCATGCAGGACTTGCGTTACGAGATCATGGACGTAGCGCGCCAGATCACATGGATCCCAGACTTCGGTCTGGACCGCGAACTGGATTGGCTGCGCAATATGGATGACTGGATGATCTCCAAGAAACGCTACTGGGGACTGGCGCTGCCGATCTACGATTGTCCACAATGTGGTACCTTCGAGGTCATTGGTAGCAAAGAGGAACTGCAAGAGCGAGCTGTCGTCGGCTGGGAGGAGTTCGACGGTCATACACCACACCGTCCATGGGTAGATGCAGTGAAAATTCGCTGCAAAAAGTGTGGTGCAGAAGTTTCGCGCATCAAGGACGTCGGCAACCCATGGCTCGATGCAGGCATCGTATCATTTTCGACCCTGCACTACCTTACGAACCACCAGTACTGGCAGCAGTGGTTCCCGGCAGATTTTGTGACCGAGTCATTCCCAGGCCAGTTCAAAAACTGGTTCTACTCGCTGCTGGTTATGAGTACCGTGCTGGAGAACAGACAACCATTTGAGACGCTGTTTGGCTACGCCTTGCTGATGGGTGAGGATGGTACGCCCATGCACAAGTCGAAAGGGAACCTGGTCGTCTTCGACGATGCCGCCGAACGAATTGGTTCTGACACCATGCGCTGGCTGTATGTCAACCACGAGCCTGAGCAGAACCTCAATTTCCCGCGTATCCCCACTAAGGAAGATATGGAGAAGGCGGCACAGACAGGCCTGCCTGTGCGACTGAGCGAGAAATGGATGCTGGTGCGCAGGACGCTGGATAAGATCTGGAATGTCTACTGGTTCTTTATTACCTACGCCAATATTGATGGTTTCGATCCAACCGAGCACCACTTACCGGTTGGGCAGCGCAGCGAACTGGATCGCTGGATCATCTCCGAGTTACAGGAAACGATCAGTGAGGTCACTGCTGGCCTGGACCAGTACGATACCGTGAAGCCTGCGGCAGCGATACAGGCGTTCCTGGAGGACTTGTCGAACTGGTACCTGCGGCGCAGTCGTGAGCGCATCTGGAAGTCCGAGCTAGACGATGATAAGGTGGCGGCCTACCTCACGCTCTACGAGTGCTTGAAGACGCTCATCACCTTGCTTGCTCCCTTCATGCCCTTCATGACGGAGGAGTTGTATCAGACCCTGGTACGCAGTGTCGATGAGCCAGGGGCGGAGGCAGGACGGACGCAAGGTCACGTCCCTACGCACCCCTACAGTATTCACCTCTGCGATTGGCCGCAGGTTAATGAGGCACTGCTCGATGAGCAGTTGACTCGCGAGACGCGGCTTGTGATGCGCGTCGTCGGACTGGGTCGTTTAGCACGTGAAAAAGTGCATATCAAGGTGCGTCAACCGCTGAATGCCCTGTACGTGCGCGTGCCGAGTCGGGCCGAAGAGGAGGCGCTGAGTCGTCTGAGCGACCAGGTGCTCGAGGAACTGAACATCAAACGCCTGGAGCTGATGAGCGATGACAGCAATATGCTGTCATACACTTTGAAACCCCGGGTGAATATACTCGGACCCAAATACGGGTCGCTGGTACAGAAGATCCTGGCAAAGTTAAAGGCCCTGAATGATCATGGAGTCAATGAAGCGGCAAAACTGCTGAACGAGATGGGTTCACTCAGTTTCACTATCGATGGTCGTCAGGTCGAGCTTACCCCGGAGGAAGTCGAGGTAGTGTCTACTGCTCGCCCAGGCTTCGTGACGGCCGAGGAGCGCGGGTATATCGTGGCATTGGAGACAACGATTACTCCGCAACTGCGCGAGGAGGGGCTGGTGCGCGACCTGACGCACTATGTGCAAGACATGCGCAAAAAGGCTGGCTTCAACATTGAAGATCACATCGGCCTGGCACTCTACACCGATCAAGAGTTGGCAGCAATCCTGATCGACAACGGCGAGGCGTTACGCTCTGAGACGCTTGCCGACTACCTGCTGGTCTCTATGGATCAGGAGAATAGGCCCAAGTTCACGGAGATGTATCGCGAGAGGGTTTCGCCCATTTCGCCAAAGAAGCTGGAAAGGTACACTGTTGAGGTGGTGTTAGGGAAGCTGTAGGGTCAATTACCCCATGCCTGGAAGGCAGGGGCTTGTAGCTATCCTCTGCTTCAACTCTCTACACCTGCATGCATGTACAGCTTCGGCTTCACAGGACGCTACATCATGGGAGCGAGATGCGCTCCACTGGGTGTATTGACAAGACACCCGTCCTTTCCCACCGGGGCCGAACCCTTTGCGAGAAAGGAGCGTTCCTCGATATGGACGCTGTTTTACCCTGGCCGTGGGAGGTGGTATGCCTCCGCTCAACAGGAACCCAATTCCAGCTTGGGCGGGCAATGCCCCAACCGTCTCTCTCTCTCAGGGTTTTGAACCCATCTGCCAGGAATGCCTGGCCAGAGATCAGAGTGTCTTCAGGCAGCAAGCAGAGTATAGCACAAATGTACAAGAAAGGCAAGGCTTTTCTCTGCCTGCGGGCAGCGCGGCTTTCCTCCCCACGACTGAAGTCGGGGGCATCTCGCCGCGATGTGGTGAAAGGACTTCTGTTAACGAGGAGGAGCCCAAAACGAGGAGGTGAAGCCAAGTTCTGTCCAGAGCGCATCTACCTCTTCGATCGTTTTGCGTCGCCAGTCAAAGGTCAGCCGATCTTCATACCAGGCTCGTGCCAGTCGCCATTGTTGCTCTAACGAGATGATTTCACCACGCGGTTGACGCCACAGCTTGCACCAGCGATCGACATGTTCTTCCGACCGGAAGAGTAACATCGTCTTTCAGGTGAGTACCACATCGACCCACCACTCTCGCGGTGGAAGCGCAAAATGGACGACTCCAGGCATTATGATGCCTCCTCCAGCCCCTGTTCTTGCAGCAGGCGTTTCATTTTCAGCAATCCCAACCGCATACGTCCCTTCACCGTACCCAGGGGGATATGCCACTGCTCTGCAATTTCGGCATGCGTATAGCCCCCGAAGTACGCCAGTTCAATTACCTGGCGCTGCTCAGGTGGGAGCTGCTCCAATGCGGTACGGATCAGCGTCTGCTGTTCAGCATACCAGGCCTGCTCCCACAACTCGGGTTCCTCACTTGGTGGGTCCTGCTCATTTTCTGTGTGTAAAGGCATCCACTGGTAATCACGATGGGCAGCAGCACGCACTTTATCGATGGCACGGTGATGGACAATCGCCTGCAGCCAGCGGTGTACACTGCCATTTTGCCGCTGGTACGATGCCGCCTTCTGCCAGATAGACAAGAAGACCTCCTGCACAATATCCTCGGCGGCTGTACTATCACGCAGGATATGGTATGCCAGTGAATAGGCAAAACGATGGTAGCGCTGGTACAGAAGCTCAATGGCCCATTCCGCACGCGAACAAATGGCAGAGATCAGTTCTTCATCGCTCATCGTTTGTCGAGCTTGAATAACAGATGTTTTCTCCGCAAGCAATGATGCTTGTGGCTGCATGGGCACGGTTTTTACACGCGGAGCTAATACAAATGTTGCTGGTGCTCTCAGGGCCAGAGTAGTCATAGTCCACCTCTCCATGGCTATTGGTATTGACTGTTTCTTGCTTATATGAACAGTATATCGGTCGAGTATTACCTGCCCTTTGCCCTGCGATTACCGCGAGATTACCAAGCCCAAACCACTGGCTCTATTGACATGGGTGCAATTGCAACAGATAATAGATGAGCAAACTAGAAAGAACGTAGCGCGAAGTTGGCAAGGCGCCCTTGCTCCAGGTTAGTGCCCAAAGGAGACCAAAAATGATAGGCACAACCACACTCCTCGAAGTTTCAACTTTGGGTCGGTTTGAAGTGCATCGCCACCGCGAACCACTCAACTGGAGTCGTCGTAAAGTCTCCGACCTCTTCAAAATACTACTCTCAGCCGAGGAGCACCGTCTTCACCGCGAGCAGATTCAAGAACTCCTCTGGCCATCATCCACGGGTGAACAAGCCGCCAACTCTTTCGGCAAAACACTCTACCTGTTGCGCAGAGCACTCGAACCCGACCTGGTTGCCGGCAAAGGGAGTTCATCGGTCTACGTACTCCTCGATCACGACACACTCACACTACTTCCCGAAAATCTAAAGATTGATGCCGACCTGTTTGAATCATCCGCCAAACAACTACGGGTCAAAATGCACAGTTACATAGCAGAAGAGCACGACGAACACGAAAATACTTCCCTCCTCGATAAATTTGACGCTGTTCTGGCCTTCTATCGCGGTGACTACCTGCCTGAAGATCTCTACGAAGACTGGGCACAGCGGCGGCGTGACCGCCTATGCCGTGTCCATAGCTGGCTGCTAGAAAGTGCTGCTGACCTGGCTATTGCCAGCGGGAAAGCGCTCGTCCTCTGCCAGAAACCGACGAGCTTTTTCGCAATATCCAGTTGGGCACGATTGTTACCGACCTCGCCGATGGGCGACGCGCAACAGCCGTCTTACCCAGCACATCAGAACCAACGCCTACCCCTATCTCGGCCTCCGGCCCACCTCCATCTGGCGAATCGCCCACCGTAGGGGCCGATTTATCGCGCCCATCGCCGATTTATCGGCCGGGGGGGGCTGGGGGGACCGATCCCATCGATACACAACCGCAAAGCCAGATTGACCCCGACCGTATCTTGAAGGCCGAACTCGTAGGCCGCGGCGACCAACTTGCTCGCATGCAGCACATCTATAGCCAGGCACGCAATGGGCGGCGACGGGTTGTCTTTATCAGTGGCGAACCTGGCATCGGCAAGACACGCCTCTCACGAGACTTCACGCGTTGGGGTGAAGAAACGCAGCAAGCGACCGTCCTTTGGGGATATTGCTATGAAATGAGTGGTGTACTTCCTTACCAGCCAATTGCCGACGCAATCGGCGCTCATGTGCGGGCATGCAGCGACGAACAACTCCGTCACATCTTGGGCAACAGCGCAGCAGACCTCGCCAAGATTATCCCTGAAATACGTTTCAAATTGCCGGAACTGCCTCAAGCGGAATCACAGGGACCCGAAGCCGAACGGCGCAACCTCTACAGCGCGGTTGCCCACTACTTGAATGCTCTGGCAGCAGAGCGCCCGCTCATCGTCATCCTGGACGACTTGCAGTGGGCCGATACGGCAACCATGCAACTCCTCAATTTCTTGCTGTCGCAAGGCGCAGGAGTTAGTCCTTTCGACAGTATCAACTCCGGTAACCATACTGGCGCTGTTCCTTTCTATCTGATGCTGTACCGCACCGGCGAAGTGCACGAGACGCATCCTCTGCGTGGGCTAATCGCTGCTCTGGCACGCGGTGGCATCGGTGAGGAACTCCGCCTGCAGCGTCTTAGCGAAGACCA
>WNFF01007359.1_pt1 | contig 11317 bp, 12 predicted proteins | sample 5400441 | NCBI WGS metagenome assembly WNFF01 (sample SAMN13153345, study PRJNA577476) | soil metagenome | isolation source: 120 cm saprolite under Douglas fir tree site 2 hole 3 replicate 1 | place: USA:California | collected 2015-04-18
CGAGCACGTGCTGATGGCCGCCGGTATTGTCGCCGGCGCCATGAGCACGGTGGCCTTCTCGATCGGTGGAGCGGAGACAGACAACACGAGCGGGCAGACGACGACCGAGGCACCGCAGGTGCAGGAATGGCTTCGGCGCATGGCGGACGCAGGCGTCAGATGCGCCGTCATCGAGACCACCTCACACGCGCTCGTTCAGGATCGAGTAGGCGCCTGCGACTTCGACGTCGCGGCGTTCACCAACGTGGGTCACGACCACATGGACTACCACGCCACCTGGGAGGACTACCTCGAAGCGAAGGCTCGTCTCATCGACCTTGCTGCCAGTGGAGCCGAAAAGGGGATCGAGAAGACGGCAGTGCTCAACCGCGACGACCCCAGCTACGACCGGTTGTCGCGGCGTTCGATCTCGCGGCGCTGGTCATACGGCCTGACCACTGCCTCCGACCTACACCCGCTGGATCTCTCTATGACCGCTAAGGGTTCGCGGTTCCGGCTGAAGACACCACTCGGCGAAACCGAGGTGTCACTCGCCGTGCCGGCACGCTTCAACGTCTACAACGCGCTCTGCGCCGCGGGTGTCTGCCTCGCGGTAGGCGTGCCTGTCGAAGAGATCGGACCAGGGCTGGCCGGCTTCGATGGCGTGCGCGGGCGGCTGGAACGGGTCGACCTGGGGCAGGACTTCAGCGTCTTCATCGACTTCGCGCACTCGGCCGGCGCGCTCGCCAGCGCACTGGCGGAGCTGCGTCCCTTCACTCGCGGCCGGTTGATCGCCGTGTTCGGCTCGACCGCCCGCTCCGACCACGACCGGCCGGGAATGGGTAAAGCGGCGGCCGAACTCTCCGACTTTTTCATCATCACGACCGACGACCCGCTCCTGGAAGACCCGGCTGAGATCGCACGTGATGTCCAGTCGGGCGTCGTAGGCAAGGCTCCCGGCTTCGACTACGAGATCGTGCTCGACCGGCGCGCCGCGATCAAGCGTGCCATCGAGGTGGCGAGGCCAGGCGACAGCGTGCTGCTGGCCGGCAAGGGCCATGAGCGCACGATGCAGATGGCCGCGGGCGCCGAGCCATGGGACGAGCGCGCTGAGGCGGAGGCGGCAATCAGGGAGAAGGGTCGCTAGCCGCCACCGACCATGCGCACGATCTCGATGACGTCTCCCTCGTCGAGTTTTGCATTCGCATAAGCGGTCCGCTCGATGATCACCCCGTTGAGCTCGACGGCGACCGCTTTCGCGTTCACGCCCAGCTTTTCCAGGTAGGCGAGCAGCGGGGTGGGCCCCTCGAGCTGCACGCTCCGGCCATTGACCTGCAGCGCAATCATTCGAATAGTCCGATTGCCGCATATCCGGCCGCTCCGGCCGCATGGCATTCCGCAACACGCTCCTCGGTGACGCCGCCGATGGCAAGCACCGGGATACGCACGGCGTGAGCCACTTGAGCCAGCGCCTTGATTCCGGCGGGAGTGGAGGCGAGGTGACTTGCGCTTACCCAGACCGGACCGAAGATCACGTAGTCGGCGCCTTCGCTCTCGGCGCGCAGCGCGCTCTCGAGCGAATGGACCGAACGCCCAACCAGGCGCTCGCCCAACAGCGCGCGAGCCGCGGCGACCGGAATGTCGTTCTCCGGCAGGTTCACGCCGGCCGCGCCGGCGGCCAGGGCAATGTCGCATCTCGAGCTGACGACGACAGGCACAGGCGAGGTTGCCACCAGCGCGGCTGCCTCCAGCTCGATCGCGCGGGCCGTCGAAAGCGGAGCGCGCACCTGCAGGATCGTGGCGCGTCCGGCCGCTTTCATGCCGGCGCCTGCGGTCGTGACGATCGCCATCGCGACTGGGATGACTAGCGCGAAGGCGAGATGCCCTCGGTGGGCGAGCTCGGGCTGGCGTGCTCGCGCTTGGGGATGAGCCCGGCCGTGAATGCCTTGCGGCCTGCATCCACACCGCCCGCGATGGCCTCGGCCATCAGCTGAGGATCCTGGGCCAGCGCGATGGCGGTATTGACCAAAACGGCGTCGGCCCCGAGCTCCATCGCGCGTGCCGCGTCCGACGGAGAGCCGATGCCGGCGTCGACGACGACCGGGATCTTCGCCTGCTCGATGATGATCCGGATCTGCTCCAGGGTTTGCAGTCCCTGTGCGGAGCCGATCGGCGAGCCGAGTGGCATCACGGTGACCGTGCCGATTTCCTCGAGCTTCTTGGCGAGCACCGGGTCCGCGTTGATGTAGGGCAGGACCTTGAAGCCCTCGGTGACGAGGGATCGAGCCGCCTTCAGCGTCTCCTCGGGGTCCGGGAATAGGTAGCGCGGGTCGGGAATGAGCCGCCTTCAGCGTCTCCTCGGGGTCCGGGAAGAGGTAGCGCGGGTCGGGAATGACCTCGAGCTTCACCCAATCCGACAGGCCCATCGAACGAGCCAGGCGCGCGATGCGGATCGCTTCGTCGGCGGTGCGGCAGCCCGCCGTGTTGGGAAGGATGCGGTATCGCTTCCAATCGATGACGTCGAGGAGGGTCTTCTTCTTGGGGTCGTCGAGGTCGAGGCGCCTCAGCGCGACCGTGACGAGCTCGCACCCCGACGCCGTGAGCGCCGCGAGCATGGTCTCGTCGTCGGCGTACTTGCCGGTGCCGAGGAAGAGGCGGGATCGGAGCTCGACGCCGGCGATGACCAGGCGGTCGGTCGCGAGGGTCTGCACGACCTCAGCTTACGGGAGGTCTTGCGTCTCCAGGAGCTTTCGGTCACGAGGGTAGGTCAACCGCTTGATTGCATCCGGCACCGACAGCCAGGACAGCTTGTCGACCTCAACTCCCGGCTTGAAGCGTCCGCCCTTGGCCTCCATGAGCCAGTAGCAGGCGACCTTGTCGCGGCCGCGGCGATCGACATACGCGGTGCACCCCAGTGGCCGCTCGATCTCGCAGCGAAACCCTGTCTCTTCGCGGACCTCGCGCAGCGCGCAGTCCTCCGGAGTCTCGTCCGGCTCGACCTTGCCTTTGGGCAGAGTCCAGTCGTCGTATTGGGGGCGGTGGATGATCGCGAGCTCTGTCTCGCCTGATGGATCGGTGCGGTAGACGACGCCGCCCGCCGCGCGGATCACATTCACATCGGTCAACTCGAGGATCTTGGTAGCCAACATTGCTCCTTCGTCTGCTTGATCGGCGGGCTAGGACGTATGTCTATTCATGTAACCGATGGCGACGTAATGGTGTGAGTTTACCTGCGCGGCGCGCTGTGTCGACATCCTTTATACACAACACAACTCCACGTTGTCTTGTTTCCGCAATCTGTTAGAGCTGTTGCGCGAGCCGGATCTGGCGTCGAAGCACCCATCGACTGCCCAGGTTGATCACGAGCACAATGACCACGAGCAAAAGCGCGGCGCCCCACGCCTCCTGCTGCAGGTCCTTGTACGGAGTGAGCGCATCGCGGAACACGACGAGGGGCAGCGTCGACATTGCATGGCTCGGGTCGAGAGTCAAGAACTGGTTGCCAAAGGCCGTAAACAGCACGGGCGCGGTCTCGCCCGCGGCGCGTGCGACTGCCAGCAGGGCTCCGGTGATCACGCCCGGTGCGGCAGCCGGAAGAATGAGCTGGAGCGACACGCGCCATCGCGGGAGTCCGAGGGCGAGGCCTGACTCGCGCAATCCGTTGGGTATGAGGCCGACCGCGCCCTCGGTGGTGCGGATGACCACCGGCAGCATCAGCACCGCGAGCGCGACCGAGGCCGAGATCCCCGAGAAGTGATGCAGCGGCACGACGACCAACGCATAAGCGAAGAGGCCGAGGGCGATCGATGGAGCTCCGACCAGCACGTCGCTGGCCAATCTCACCCAGCTCGCCCAACGACTCACGCCGTACTCGGCGAGGTAGATGCCGCCGAGCACGCCGATGGGGATGGCCGCCAGCGAGGCAATGCCGACGATGACGGCAGTCCCCGCGATGGCGTTGGCGACGCCGCCCCCCGGGATGCCGCTCGGCCGCTGAGCATTGATGAAAAACTCCAAGTGAGTCACGGCCGGTAGGCCCTGGATGGCGGTGAACCAGAGCACGAGGCCAAGCGGGACGAGGGCCAGCGCGGTGAACACGTAAACGGTGCTCAGCGCGAAGGCGTTGATGAAGCGCCGCCAAAGGTTGTTGCTCACATGAGCGCCCTTCCCCTGGCCGATTGGACCAGCAACAGGGCCAGGACGTTGACAGTGAGAGTGACCAGGATGAGGACCAGTCCGATCTCGATCAGGGCGCCCTGGTATACGTCGCCGGTGGCCTCCGCGAACTCATTCGCGATGACCGCCGCCAGGGTATAGCCGGGCGAGAACAACGAATGCGGGATCTCGGGGCGGTTGCCGATCACCATCGCCACCGCAACCGTCTCCGCGAGCGCGCGTCCCAGAGCGAGGATGCTGGCGCCGAAGAGGCCGGCTCGCGCGGCTGGTAGTACCACCTTCCATGTGGTTTCCCACCAGGTCGCTCCGAGGGCGAATGTCGACTCACGAAGCCCACGCGGGACCGCGCGGATGACATCTCGTGAGACAGCTGACAGGGTGGGCAGGATCATCACCGCCAGAACCAATGACGCGGTGAAAAGGCTCGTCTGCCGCGGAACCCCGCCGAGGAAAGGAATCGAACCGAGGCGGTCCGTGATGGGAGTCTCTATGTGCAACAGCGTCCATGGCGCCAGCACGTACAGCGCCCAGATGCCGTAGACGACGCTGGGGATCGCCGCCAGGAGCTCGATCCCGGTTCCGAGTGCGCCGCGCACACCTTGCGCCCCAGGCTCGGCCAGGATAACCGCCACGGCGATCCCTATGGGAAGCGCGATGGCGATCGCCACTGCACTCGTGACCACGGTTCCGAATATGAACGGAAGGGCCCCGAACGTATTGGTCACCGGGTTCCATTCCATGCCGAGGAGAAAACCGGCCCCGAACCCGGTCACGGCCGGCCACGCCTGCTGGAACAGGACGCCGACGATCAGGATCAGAGATGCCGGCGCGGCCCAGCTGACGATGGCCGTAAAGGTCCGGTAGCGGTCGGGCGGCCTGGGGATGGAAGCCGGACGGCGGGCGCTATCGACCGCGGCCGCCAACGTGACCCTCCTTGGCGGCGGCAGGCGTTGGATCCGTGGCCCTGGCGATCATGTCGACCGAAGCCGCATGCCGGTCGAGACGGTAACCGATGCCGCGCACGGTCACGATCTCGAATGGCGCACGCCCCGCGAACTTCTCGCGCAGCCAGCGGATGTGCACGTCGACCGTCTTGCGCTCGCCCGTGAACTCGCGGCCCCACACGTTCTCGAGCAAAGAGTCGCGCGTGTGAACGCGACCCGGGAAGGCCAGCAGGTAAGACAGCAGGTCGAACTCGCGGGCCGTCAGCTTGACGTCCGCATGGTCGAGGATCACCCTGCGCGCCGCGCGGTTCATGCTGAAGGCGCCGATCGAGTCGTGCTCTGGGATCGCCTTGGGCTCGTTGGCATCGGGTTGGGCGCGGCGAAGGACGGCGTGCACGCGCGCCAGAACTTCCCGAATCGAGAACGGCTTGGTGATGTAGTCGTCGGCGCCGAGCTCGAGCCCAACGATCTTGTCGACCTCCGAGTCCTTGGCCGTGATGATGATGATCGGCACGCGGCTGCTCTTGCGCAGTGCTCGGCAGAAATCGAATCCGCTCATCCCCGGCAGCATCAGGTCGAGCAGGACGAGATCCGGCTTCGCGGTGCGGGCCGTGCGCAAACCCGATGCTCCATCGCTGGCCTCCAGCACGGAGAAGCCGGCCGCTGTGAGGTTGTACTTGAGCATGTCGCGTATCCCCTCATCGTCCTCGACGACGAGGATGCGGCCGGAGTTGGCGGCCGCGCGACTCATCCCAGCTCGACCACCTGGCCGGTTTCGAGGAAGACGATGTCCTCCGCCACGTTGGTGACCCTGTCGGCGATCCGCTCGAGGTTGTGCGCGACCAACAGCAGCGTCACCGCGCGCAGAGCGCCGTCGGGATCTGGCTTGGTGGTGCCCATCTCCGTGATCAGCTCGTCGAAGACCCGGTGATACAGACGGTCGATCTCGTTGTCGCGCCCCGCGACCTCTCGGGCGTGTGCCTCGTTCTCGTCGATGAGCGCCTCGAGGATGTCGTGCACCTGGCCGATGGCGAGATCCCCCATGAGTCCGAATTCCGCTCGCAGGGGTTTGTCTGGTAGGCCGACGAGCGTCTTGGTCATCCGCGCGATCCGGACCGCGTAGTCGCCCATGCGCTCGAGCTCGGTCGCGATGTACTGGATGCCCATCAAACGGCGGAGGTCGCGCGCCACCGGCTGCTGGGTGGCGATGACCATGAAGATCTGTTCGCGGATCTGCTTGAAGAGCTCGTTGAGGTACTGGTCCTGCGAACGGACCTTCTCGGCGGACGCGCCATCGCGCCGGCGGAGCGCGTCGAGAGAGGCTTCGATCTGCGCCTCCACGACCGTGCCCATGCGGACCACCGATTCGCGAAGGCTCGCCAGCTCTCTTTCGAATGTGAGGCGAGGCATGCCGGCTCTTAGCCGAAGCGTCCGGTGATGTAGGCCTCTGTCCGCGGGTCCTGGGGTGCGTTGAAGAGATCGGCCGTGGGTGCGAACTCAATGAGCTCGCCGAACCGGCCTTCCGGGTTCATGAGCAGGAAGGCGGTGAAGTCGGACACCCGTGCCGCCTGCTGCATGTTGTGGGTGACGATCACGATCGTGTAGTCGCGCGCCAGCTGCACCATGAGGTCTTCGATCTTCAGTGTCGCGATCGGATCGAGGGCCGAGCAGGGCTCATCCATGAGGATCACCTGAGGGTTGACCGCCAGGCAGCGCGCGATTACGAGCCGCTGCTGCTGGCCGCCGGACAGGGAAGTCGCGGGCTCGTCGAGGCGGTCCGAGACCTCATCCCAGAGCGCCGCACTCTCGAGGCAGCGCCGAACCATATCGTTGATGCGCTCCTTGCTCCAGCCGAGAAGCCGCGGACCGAACGAGACGTTGTCGCGGATCGACATCGGGAACGGGCTCGGGCGCTGGAAGACCATGCCGACCTTCTGGCGTAGATTCAGGAGGTTGGTGGTGGTGATGATGTCGGCTCCATCGAGTGTGACCGTTCCTTCTGCGCGGGCGCCAGGCACCAGGTCGTACATGCGGTTGAATACCCGCAGCAGCGTGGTCTTACCGCAACCCGAGGGTCCGATGATGGCTGTGATCCGGCGCTCGGGGATGTCGAAGGTCACGTCCTTGAGGGCACGGTTCTTGCCATAGAAGAAGGAAAGGGAGTCGACCTCAAGCTTCGTTCCAGCGGATCCCGGCATCGCGCGAAGCTCCGGCCTCCCTACCTGCGGCCAGGTAATGATCGGTTTAGCGTCCGCCACCCGATGCCCAGGATAAGACGTGCCAGGTTAAGGCCGGTTTATGGCGGCGTTAAGACTTCGACCGGCAGGGCGATCGTGAACACCTGCCCCCCGTCGCGGGCCGTCTCGGTCCAGATCCGGCCCCCCAGGACCTGCACGAGGTGCTTGGTGATCGCCAGGCCCAGTCCAAACCCGCCCGCCTCGCGCGGGCGGGCGCGATCGACCTTGTAGAAGCGCTCGAAAACCCGACTCCAATGCTCGGGCGAGATCCCGGGGCCGCGGTCACGAACACTGAGCCGCACCTCGTCGCCGGCCACCTCGGCGCTGATATCTATGGCCGAGCCCGGAGGCGAGAACTTGGCGGCGTTGTCGAGGAGGTTGTCAAGGGCCTGGACGAGCTTGGGTCGATCGCTGGTGATGGTGAGAGAGTGAGCTATGTCGGCGTTGACCGGCCGGTCGAGACCGAGCCTTGTCACGCTTTCCTGCACCAGCTCACCAAGATCGAACTGGGTCGTGTCGACAGCCATCGTGCCCGCCTCGATGTCGCCGAGCTGGCGCAGGTTGTCGATGATCTTGCTCAGTAAGTCCGCCTCCTTCACCAGCCGCTCCGCAAATCGATGCCTGTCTTTAGGCGATGGGTCGCCGAGAAGGCTCTCTGCCGTGAGCCGCAGCGAGGTGATCGGAGTCTTCAGCTCGTGGACCAGGTTGGCGACGAACTCCTGGCGGACGGTAGCCAGGCGGCGCAGCTCGGTGACGTCCGAGAGGAACATGAGCGTCTCGCCGGCGCGAAGGCTGGGCACGAGCTTGACCAGGACCGTACGGCGGTGGTGCACGAGGTGTGCCTCGGCTTCGGTGTCGGTGCTCCCGAGGACATCGAGAAGGCTCGACTCGAGCGTCACCTCGACCAGGCTCGCGGGCAAGCGCTCGACTTCGATCTCGAAGAACTCGCGGGCCTGCTGGTTGGCGGCGACCACGTGCCCTTCCACATTCAGCAGGAGCGCCATCACCGGCGCGAACTCGAGCAGCGCGCCGAAGGGTTCTCGCGGAGCAGAGCGTGCTTCCGGCTGGTCTTCGTTGCGGCCTCGATCCCAGATCACGGCCGGAGTATATGAGCGGTGCGACCGCCCGGACGCTTAAGCGGCGGTTAACCGCGGCTTAAACGGCGCTGGCTAGGTTGAGGACAGGAATTGACGCGTTTCAATCGTGGAGGAGGGTTTGATGTTTGTAGGCAGATCAGGGGTGCGGGCATTGCTTGTGGGCATTGGGGCCGCCATGCTCGCCGCCGCTTGCGGTAGCTCGGGCTCGGCATCGCCGACTCCGGTCGACGTAGGGAGCGGATCGTTGACCGGCACAGGCGCCACGTTCCCCGCACCGTTCTATAACAAGGCGTTCTACGACTACAACGCGCAGCATCCCCAGGTCACCGTCATCTACAACCCGCTTGGCTCTGGCGCCGGCATCTCGCAGTTCCAGAAGGGCACCGTGGACTTTGGGGCCAGCGACGTGCCGATGAGCGCGGCGGACCAGCTCAAGGTCCCCGGTGGCGCGGCCGCGATGGTACAGGTGCCGACGACCCTCGGCGTGATCGCAGTCACCTACAACCTTTCGGGGGTCAGCAAGCTGCAGCTCGATGGTCCGACTCTCGCCAACATCTTTCTCGGAAACATCTCGAAGTGGAATGACCCCGCGATCGCAGCCTTGAACTCGGGCGTGACACTTCCGAGCAGTGCGATCCAGGTCGTTCACCGCGCAGACGCCAGCGGCACGACCTACCACTTCACCGACTACCTCTCCAAGGTTTCGGACGAGTGGAAGAGCAAGGTGGGCGTCGGCAAAGCGGTTTCGTGGAAGGCCGGCGTCGGTGCCTCGCAAAACGCCGGCGTGGCGCAGCAAGTGACCTCCACGGCCGGCGCCATCGGCTACAACGAGCTTGCCTTCGTCATCCAGGCCAACATGAGCCAGGCATACCTGAAGAATGCCGACGGCAACTTTGTGCAGGCGAGCGTCGCCGGCGCAACCGCAGCCGCATCGCACAACACCAACGTGAGCCCGACCAACTTCTCGATCACAAACGAGCCCGGCGCCACGTCTTACCCGATAACGGCCTTCAGCTGGGTCTTCCTGTACACGTCCTACACCGAAGCCGCCAAGGGCAGGGCCGTTGTGTACCTGTTCAAGTGGCTGGTCACCGACGGCCAGTCCGACGGCACCTCACTCCAGTACGCGGCGCTTCCCAGGCCGGTTCAAGACCTGGCGCTCACCAACCTCAAGACGGTCCAGGCCGGCGGCAAAGCAGTTCTGACCTAACCATCACCCCGTAATCACCGCAGGCGGAGCGGGCCCTTCCTCCACGCCGCTTCTCTCTTTCCGGGGTTGTCTACAGGGGCTTGTGTGCGGGGACGCCCGCCCGGCGCGGATATAGCGCCGGCGTAGGCCGCGTCTTGTCGATGACGACGACCGTCCCCGTGCCGCGAGCAGTGGAGGGCGCCGCTACGACGAGGGACAGCTCGCCGCCCAGAAGCTGGATGGCGCGAGCCGCGGCAGTCGGATCCTCAGCCTCCGTCTTTTGCGCCAGCAGCCGGCCGCCGACGCGAACCAGCGGCAGACACAGCTCGGCCAACACCGGCAGCGGCGCGAGCGCTCGCGCAACCGCGACGTCGAACTTCTCCCTCAGCCTGGGATCGTGCCCGGCCTCTTCGGCGCGGCGCGCCACCACCTCGACCTGCTCGAGGCCGAGCTCTGCGCAGGCGTGGACCAGGAAGGCGGCCTTGGCCTGGTCGGCTTCGATCAGCGTCACCTCGAGATCGGGCCTGGCGATCTTGATGGGGAGGCCCGGCAGGCCGGCGCCCGAGCCGACGTCGACCAGGTTGTGGGCGCCGCCGAGGTGTTCGAGGAGGACAAGGGCGTCTTCGACGAGGGCCCTGTCCGGGCGCGCCATGAGGCCGGGCCACCCCGCAATTAATCGAACGAGCTGATCGAGCTTAGAATCTTGCATTGAGATGCCCATATACGAGTATCGGTGCGAGAGCTGCTCTGGGAAGTTCGAAGTTTTGACCAGGTTCGCTGAGCGGGACACCGCCCAGATCTGCCCGGCCTGCGAGTCGAGCAAGACCAGGGTGCTGGTTTCGAGCTTCGCAGTGGCGGGCGGCGAACCGTCTTCCGCGGTCGACTTCGGGACTGAGCAGGTCGGCGGTGGTGGCTGCTGCGGCGGCTCGTGCGGCTCCTGCGGCTCCGGGCCCAACTGACGAAGTAACTTGCTCTTCCCGGTCACGTACCGGGTCAACGCCGCCGGCCACATAGAGGTGGGCGGGTGCGACCTGGTCGAGCTCGCGCGCAAGCACGGCACTCCCCTGTACATCTACGACGAAGCCACCGTTCGCCAGCGCGCCTCCGAATACGTGGCCGCGATGGGCTCGGCCGGCCAGGTCCTTTACTCGGCCAAGGCATTCGCATCGCCGCGGTTCCTTCGCATCGTCGAGGAAGAGGGCCTGGGTCTGGATGTCGTGTCAGCGGGCGAGCTCAACCTCGCGCTGAAGTCCGGATCGAAACGCGACCACATCCACTTTCTCGGCAACAACAAGAGCCGCGAAGACCTCGAAGCTGCGTATCGTGCCGGCGCCACGATCGTCATCGACGGCGCATACGAGTTCGAGCTTCTGCGCGACATCGTGCCCGACGGCAAACGGACGCCCGTCATGCTGCGCATCTCGCCAGGGGTGAAGCCGGACACGCACGCTCATATCTCGACCGGGCAGCTGGACTCCAAGTTCGGGTTCTCCATCGAATCAGGGGCGGCTTTCCAGGCCGTGACCGAGGCGCTGCAACACCCGCGCCTGGAGGTCGTCGGCCTGCATTCGCACATCGGGTCGCAGATCTTTGCGCTCGGCGCTTATGAGCAGGTGATGGACATCATGCTCGACCTGGTCGTCCGACTTCGAGACGAGCTGAGGTACGAGCCTCGCAAGCTCGGCGCTGGTGGCG
>WNFF01018355.1_pt1 | contig 11317 bp, 9 predicted proteins | sample 5400441 | NCBI WGS metagenome assembly WNFF01 (sample SAMN13153345, study PRJNA577476) | soil metagenome | isolation source: 120 cm saprolite under Douglas fir tree site 2 hole 3 replicate 1 | place: USA:California | collected 2015-04-18
GGACTCGAACCGCAGACCTCTACCGTGTCAAAAACTTTTCGCGGTTTCGATTAATACGAACCACACAAAGTCTTCTTACATGACCGGGCCAGCCGTCGGAACGTTCGATCTGCCCCGGCAGGCAGGCATAAGCTCGTCTCCGGTGCAACCGTCGCCGGAGGAGGGACCATGCGAGTCCGCTATCAGCGAGGATATCTGCGGCTTGGCCAAAGGAAGAAGGGACCTGATCGTTGGGAGTTCCTTTGGTGGGGCAGCGAATCCACCGGAGTGCGCGTCCGGCGCAAAGCTGTCATTGGCACCGTCCAGCAGTATCCAAATTTGGAAAACGCTTGGCAGGCGAGTAATGGCCTGCGCGTATCGATCAACGAAACACGCAATCGTCGGCGTGAACAGGCTATAACAGTTGCCGACCTTGTTGATCATTACAGCAGAATTGAGCTAGCCAATGATCAATTTGACGGCGGAAAGTCCCACGCCACGAAGACGATCTACAGAGATTTCCTCACGAGATGGGTGAGGTCCGCATGGGGGAGTCTGAACATCCGTGATGTACGTACAATCGCCGTCGAAAATTGACTTCGTAAACTGCTGCGTGGATGTGGGAAATTGCCCAATCCGCCCGGAGGCCATATCTGGCAGTTGTGGAATAGGCACTTCAAAAATGTAAGCGGCTGGCTGTGCGCCGCTTCAGCCGGATAATGAATTGGGGAAAATCCTATGACATGGTTTTATGAAATCCGCGATTCAAACCACGTTGTTGCATCAACGGAGAAAGGTTTTGATACAGATAAAGCAGCTATGGCCGCTGGCAGAAAAAAAGCGAGAGAATTGAAGGCTTCAGGTTCGTTGCCGGGCTGCGGAATCGCGACCGTGAAAACCGAGCAAGATTCCGAAGTGTAGGTTCCCCGTAAGTAGTGAGATAGCCTTTCTTGATAAAGAATTAATGGCCGTGACGATGGACAAAAAGTGACCCTGAAATGCTGTAAATGCGGAAAGCGAACGCGAAAGTTTACGCAGGTCTGCGAGAGTTGCGGTCATCGGTTTTGCAAACTGTGCAAAGGGGTAACGGGTGAGCAAAGATGGGATTAAGCTCTAATGCCACATTCCGATAAGCGGACTTCTCGGGCGCTGGCACTGAACGTCACGCTGACACGGAGCCCTCTTCGAGGCGAGGACGGCCAGTTAAACAATAAGAGGGACGGGCGAACCTGGCACTTCGGGACCCTGAAGCCAAGAACCTCAGGGGCTGGGCGAAACGGCAACTGGTTTCGGCGACAAAAGTAACGGCGTCATCGATGATGTGAATCCACCTGGCCGATCACGGTGGACTAGATCGCCTTGACTTTTGGACTCAGCGCCGCCCACACTTACGCTGCAGTATAAGGAGAACTGCTCACGATGAGCACACCCGCTAACAGAGGGTATTGCGGCAGGCTAAGTCAAGTGTGGATTCTGCTTGGGTTGCTCTTGATGGCGTTACCCTTGTCGGCAAAGACGTTCCGCATCTATGTTACGAACCACGCGGGAGACACGGTTGATGTCATCGACCCTGCTACGAACAAGATCGTGCAAGTGATCGAAGGCGTCGAAGTGCCCCATGATGTTAGCTTCTCTCCCGACGGAAGTCGAGTCTACCTTAGCATTGAGTCTGAGAACGTGCTCGACGTTGTGGATCGAAAGACCGGGAAGATTATCAAGAAGGTGGCCCTCAGCGGCCGCCCCAACACTATAGCGGTTACTAAGGACGGCGGGCGGGTCTTTGTCGGCATCCGTTCAAGGCCCGGTGTGCTGGACGTTGTCGATACAAGGTCCCTCGAGAGGGTCAAGAGTATCCCTGACACAGGCCCCCTCCATGACATTTCCTTGACGCCGGACGGCAAGTATGTGGTCGCGGGCTCGGAAGAAATCAGGCAATTAACGGTGGTTGATGTTCAGACTGAACAAGCCGTCTGGTCGATTAAATTCGACAATATTGTTCGCACCATGGCGTTCGAGAGGAACTCTGACGGCTCGACGAGTCGGATATTCCTAAACACTTCCTATTTGCACGGGTTTGAAGTGGTGGATTTTGCGGAGCGAAAGGTGACAGCTACGATCAAGCTCCCCGACGAAGGTGGCGGGCAATCCCCTCCAAGAGGCGTTTTCTCACACGGCATGGGCGTCACCCCAGATAACAAGACGCTTTGGGTTAACAGCACCCTAGCCGATGCCGTTTTTGCATACTCTCTTCCTGATCTCAAGCTGCTGGGACATGTCCGTACCGGGATATACCCGATCTGGATCACGTTCTCTCCCGACGGCAAGACGGTCTACGATAGCAACCGCGCGGACAATACCGTGTCCGTCATCGACGTGAAGAGTCTGAAAGAGGTGACTCGCATCCAGGTCGGGCAGGCGCCTGAGAGGAACGCCACGTTGGTGCTGCCTTAGAGTCGTCCGGGATTAGCACACCTTGTGATTTCGCAGTCTCCTGCCAACCATCGGTTACTTGTCGGAAGCACCGCCTGCTTTTAGCCTGCGGACCCACTCGGCCATCGTCAGCCAGTCCGGGTCGTTCTGGGATGCAAATTGCCTGCCTCCGCCGTGGGAGATATCGCCGCCCGCGTCACGCGAAAGCGGATGCTTCAAAAGCAAGCTTGACATGGGTTCGCCGGGAATTACCAACTGCGAGACAACCTCGAAGTTGCGACGAGATTGCTCCTCGCTCCAAAAGGTGCTCCCGGGCGACAGCTTCTCCAGGTGGAATGTAGTGCCCCCCCGTTCCCCCCAGACTCTACCTCATGGCAAATGTAGCAGCGCGCGTGGCCAGGCCGCTTCTTCAGGAAGATAGGCTCAACTCGGCTTTTGAAAAACTCGAAGTCAGGAGACGGCGCCGCTTGCTGTTGTCCAGAGCCGGTCGGCACACCAAGCGCGAGGGTAAACGCCACAATGGAAACAATGCGCCGTATCGTCATGGGCTCGCTTACTACCTTCCAAACGTACGCGGCGAGAGAACCATGCAATCGTGAATCAGTTTGGATTCAGAGAACATGCTCCCCCGGAATCTCCGATTTGGACCTCTGACTCGCGAATCGTACGCCTCTCCTGCCCGCGACACAACGAGTTTGCCACTAGAGCAGACCCATTGACGCCAAGTGAAGAGGCCAGCTCCCGAGAACGGGGTTGTGGGAAGCGAAGGACGAGGTTTTGAGCGGATCGTCACCAATCCGGAACCTGAACCTTTGCAATACTCCGGCGGTCATCAAGTAAAGCCCGCACCCGTGAATCGTTCAGCATAAAAGTGGAGCCCGCACCCGAAGTCTGGTAGTGGGTCACTGTGCTTGCTGCCGGGGTCCGAGTAGGACAGGCACTCTTGCCTGTCCGCGTGTCTAGTGGCGAAATCGCACTGGACAGACAAAAGTCTCTGTACTAACCGAAGTCCGCGCGTGGACACGAGCGCCCTCCCCGAGTAAACTCCGCGTGGTTGCCTGTTATTTAATTAGGCGGGCTCCAAGTAGAGCCCGCACCCGTGGAAGAAACAAGGGAGACCCGTGAGTATCCTGGGGCTTTCTGGACTCGCGCACGATTCGGCTGCGGCGTTGCTTTCCGATAGCGGGATCGTTGCCGCGATCGAAGAGAGCAAGCTGGTTCGCATGCGCGCGACCACCGGAATTCCGCGCGAGGCGATCCGGTATTGCCTGGAGCGCGCCGGGACAGGATGGAGCGGCGTCGAATGCGTGGCCGTAGCCAGCCGCCCGCTGCGCGCGTGGGTGCGGCAGGCTTGGTTGCGCACGCGGCTCACGCCCTTCGCGCCAGTCCCGAGCGGCTACTACCAGACCAAGGCCCTCGGCGAGTTGGGGCGCGAACTCAACAATGGCCGCCTGCTGCACTCGCTCGGCGAGTCATCAAATCTTCGCGTTCTGAACCTCGAACATCACCTCTGCCACGCGGCCAGCGCGTTCTACGCGTCGGGGGCGGACCGAGCCGTCGTGCTTACCCTTGACGAGCAGGGCGACGGACGCGCGGGGAGTGTCGCGCTTGGCGAAGACACACGGCTGCGCATCCTTCGGTCCATCCCATTCCCGCATTCGCCTGCCTGGATTTTTTCTCAGGTCACGGACTTGATCGGCTTCGAGCCCCACGCGGATGAACACAAGACGCAATGGCTCGGTCTTGAAGGCGAGCCTGTGTTCGAGGATCTTTTTCTCGCGCTGCTACGCGGCTCCGCGGGCAAATTGCCTCATCTTGCGACGAGTTACTTCAACAGGGGACTCGCCGGACGCATTGCCTTTTCACCGAAATTCTACCGGGCGGTTGGCGTCGATCCCGCCGCCGGCAAAGCTGCGGAGAGCGGTTCACCCCGCACGCTGATTCCAGAGCCGGTTCGCAAGCAGCTTGCCGCGAGCGTTCAGCAGGCTTGCGCCAAAGTTGCCGCGGAGCTTGCCGAGCGATACCGGAAACAGACCGGCGCGAAATCGTTGTGCCTGGCGGGGGGATTGTTTTTGAATCCCGTGGTGGTTTCGCACGTCGAAAAAAATACGGGGTTCGATGACGTTTTCGTCCAACCCGCCGCGGGAAACGAAGGCACCGCTTTGGGAGCGGCGTGGTACGTGCGCCATCACATGCAAGGAAAGCCGCGGCAGGCTCCCGCAGCCCAACTGGCTTGGGGGCCGGATTATTCCAGCCAGGAAATCAAGCAAGTTCTGGACAATTGCAAGGCGCGCTACCGGTTCCACGTGAGCGAGGAACAGAATCTGGAAGAGACCCTGCAATTGCTCGCCGCCGGAAAAATCGTGGGATGGTTTCACGGCGCCGCGGAATTCGGCCCGCGCGCGCTCGGAAACCGCAGCCTGCTTGCTTCTCCCTGGGCGCCCTACGTGAAGGAAAACCTGAATGAATTTGTGAAGCACCGTGAAGCGTTCCGCCCATTCGCGATCTCCGTTACGTCGGAGCGCGCGGCGGAATTCTTTGATTACACCCAGTCCGCGCGCTTTATGGCCACGCTCGGCTTCGTCAAACCGGAAGCCGCCTCCCTGCTGGAGGGATTTCTCCTTCCGGGCGGCCGTGTGCGTTTGCATGTGGTTGAGCGCGTGGCGAACCCCCCGCTTTGGCGGCTGCTCAATCGATTCGGCCAGTTTGCTCCCGCGCCGATGCTGGTGAACACCTCGTTCAATCTGTTCGGCGAGCCGCTGGTGGTGTCGCCGCGCGACGCCGTACGCAGTTATTTCTGTTCCGGCATCGACGCGCTCATCATCGGCAGCTTTTCGCTCGCGAAATCCTGACCGTGCGCCATCCGCAACACCAGCGCGGTATTCCGCTTCCTTCGGCCATGTGATTGGGCGAGAATCAATTCGCACAGATTTCAGGTAGAGTACAGCGAAGCGAAGCGGCCACCAAACTCAGCTCCAGCGGCTGAACAGGTTGCGGAAAAAGTCGAGTAGCACAGCCACTCTTGGCTGTGCATCGATGATAAGTGCAGCAAAACCAGCACAGGCAAGAGTGCCTGTGCTACTAAAAGCGGCTTCGAATTGACTTTTTCCGCAACCTGTGAAGCCGACTGTAAGGAAGCTTTGATCCGGCCGGGCTGAGGCCCGACCCTCCTAGAGAGTCAAGATTCTGCGCGCGGCGCTACGAATTTGAAGATGAATAGTAAAGAGGGCTTAGAAGAGGGAGAGCTAGCGTGAAATTAGCCGTGATCGGGTGTGGGTACGTGGGACTGGTTTCGGGGTGTTGTCTCGCTGAAGCGGGGCATGACGTCGTCGCCACCGATAATGACGCGTCTCGCATCGCGACGTTGCAGGCCGGCAAAATCCCCATTTATGAACCGAGCCTTGACAAAGTTCTCGACACGGTGGTGCGGGAAGAACGTCGTCTTCATCTGCGTGGGTACGCCACCGACGGAAACAGGGGAGGCGGATGTCTCCGCAATCGACAATGTCGCCCGTCTGATCGCGAAGGAGTCGCGCTCGCCGAAGCTGGTGATCGAGAAAAGCACGGTTCCCGCGCAAACCGGAGAGCAATTGAAGCGAGCCTTGCGGGTTTATGCGCGGGATGCCGGCGCCAGCTTCCGCGTGGCATCGAATCCAGAGTTTTTGCGCGAAGGCACGGCCGTCGAGGATTTCTTTCATCCCGACCGGATCGTCATCGGCGTGGAGGAAAAAGAGAGCGAGCAGCAGCTCCGCGAGTTATATGGCCCGATTCTCGAAGGCCGCTTCCGCTGCCCTGTCCACCAGCCGAATTGCCCGCCGGCGGCCACACCGGATTTCGTTGTGACCACGATTGCGAGCGCCGAACTCATCAAGCACGCCTCGAATTCCTTTCTCGGCCTGAAAATCTCCTACGCTAACGTTCTCGCCGACCTGTGCGAGCGCCTCGGCGGCAACGTTGATGAAGTTACTCGCGCGGTGGGCCTCGATCCTCGTATTGGCGGCCAGTTCTTGAAGGCGGGATTGGGTTTTGGCGGCTTCTGCCTGCCGAAAGATATTCAGGCCTTTATCAAGCTTGCCGACCGGGCGGGCATCGACTTCGGCTTGCTCAAGGAGGCCGAGCGCGTCAACAAGCAGCGCGTGGACCTGTTGCTGGACAAGGTGAAAAAGGCGCTGTGGGTCATGAAGGGAAAGCAGATCGGTGTGCTGGGGCTGGCCTTCAAACCAAATACGGATGACATCCGCCTCGCTCCCGCGATCGAGGTGATCCGGCGCCTCGTTGCCGAAGGCGCCGTTGTGTGTGCTACCGATCCTGAAGCGATGGCGCGCGCCCGTGCCGTATTTCCAGATCTGCGCTACAGCGCGGACCCGTACGAAGTCGCGCGCGGGTCCGACGCCCTTCTCTTACTGACGGAGTGGGAACAATACCGCCGGCTGGATTGGAAACGGATCTGCGGTGAAATGGCTCGACCCCTTGTGGTCGATGGACGGAACATGCTGCGGCCCGCGGAGATGAAAGCGCTGGGATTCGAGTACGTGAGCTTCGGACGCCCCGATCAGGTCGCAGTCACGGCAACGCAGTAGAAGCTATCGACAGACCTGCGTCATGGCATTCTCAGCGTGCCTGGGCCTGGGCGAACTGCTTCTTGAAGGATTCCAGCGTAAGCCGTAGCCCTTCCTCAAGATTTACTTTAGGTTCCCAGCCCAGCAGCCGGCGCGCCTTCGAAATGTCCGGGCAGCGCTGCTTGGGATCGTCCTGCGGCAGGGGCTCGAAAACAATGGGTTTTGTCGCGCCGAGCAAGGCGTGTATGCGCTGTGCAAACTCGAGAATCGTAATCTCCCGCGGATTGCCGATATTCGTGGGCTCGTGTTCGTCGGATTGCATCAGACGGTAGATTCCTTCGATCAAATCGGAAACGTAACAGAAACTGCGCGTTTGCTTTCCCGTGCCATACACGGTGATGGGCTGGCCGCTCAGGGCCTGGTACACAAAATTCGGCAGAGCGCGGCCGTCGTGGAGGCGCATGCGCGGGCCGTAGGTGTTGAAGATTCGCACGATGTGCGTGTCCACGCCATGCGCGCGATGATACGCCATCACGATCGCTTCCGCGAACCGCTTGGCTTCATCGTAGACGCCGCGCGGCCCGATCGGATTCACATGGCCCCAGTACGTTTCCGGCTGCGGGCTCACCAGCGGATCGCCGTAGCACTCCGAAGTAGACGCGAGAAAATACTTCGCCTTCTTTGCCATCGCCAGCCCTAGTGAATTGTGCGTGCCGAGGGCGCCGACTTTAAGCGTCTGGATGGGGAGCTTCAAATAATCCACAGGGCTCGCCGGTGAAGCAAAGTGCAGCACGTAATCGACCGGGCCAGGCACATCGATGAATTTCGTAACGTCGTGCCGTACGATTCGGAACCGGGGGTTTCCCGCCAGGTGCCGGACGTTGGCTTCCGCTCCGGTGACCAGATTGTCGATCGATAAAACTTCCCAGCCGCGCTCAAGCAAATAGTCGCACAGGTGCGATCCGAGAAATCCCGCGCCTCCCGTGACTACCGCGCGCATCGGGTTGGCCTCATCGCATGTGTCTCCGCTGTTCGCTTAACTCCGCCCATCGTCTGCTTTCTCCCACAGTCTCACCCATCTCGCCTCGGGATAACGGGAACGCAGGCCATTGTAGCCTTTGACGTGCCCAGCAAAAAGATGGTTCCTCAGTTGACGCACGATATTGTTACCGGGGCAATCGTTGATTGCAACGCACGGGAAAGTCTTCCGGCCAGATCTCCTCGTGAGGATTGACCCTGAGATACGGGCAGGTTAGCATTCGGGGTCCGTATCCTGCGCCATGTCGCATGCTCGCTTCTATTTCCTTCGAAGCTGCCCAACTTGCGGGAGCCTGGATGTGCGGCACTCGCATCGCCGGGGCTTGATCGAAATGGTCATTCTCCCGTTTCTGATGTTGCGGCCATTTCGCTGCGAGGATTGCAAGAAGCGGCACTATAATTTCTTTTTCACCCGGGCGCTCCACGAGCCTGGAGAGAAGATTCACCATGATGCTTGAGGAGCGGTTCATTGGCTCAATGTGAGATTGAAATAGAGAAAGAGATGAGGTGAGTCCGGATTGTGACTGAATCGAGACCGAAACTGCGCCGACGGCTGATTTGGGCGGGGATGCTGATCGTGCCGGCGGCCATCGGATTTCTCGTATTCTTTGACATTGGCCAATGGCTGGTGGTCCAGGACCCGCTGGTCCACGCGGACGCTATCGTGATCTTGAGCGGCCAACTTCCCGGCCGTGCGATCGAAGCTGCGCGGCTCTATCACGCGGGTTATGCCGAGCAAGTCTGGGTTTCACAACCAATTTCTCCCGCGGAAGAGCTGAAAACGATGAAGATTTTCTACCTGGGAGAGGATTTCTATAATGAGAAGGTTCTGCTGGCCAAGCGCGTCCCGGCGGACGCGATTCGAATCCTGGAGCGCCCCAGCGCGAATACGGAGGAGGAGGTGCGCGAAATCGAACAAATCCTGCGCCGGAACAATTCTCACAACGTGATTGTAGTGACCTCGAAAGCTCATACGCGCCGCGTTCGAACGATCTGGAATAAACTCGTGGGTTCCGATCCGCATGCGATCGTGCGTTTTGCAAATGACGACCCTTACGATGGCGCACACTGGTGGCGCCACACACATGATGCTCTGGACATCGTTCGTGAAAGCCTGGGACTGCTCAATGCGTGGGCGGGCTTCCCCTTGCGCCCGAGCCAGGATTGAAAATGCCGGTCCGTTCCCGCAAGCCGAATGAAATTGCACGGCAAGCAATGCCGCTCATGCTCCTGGGTATCGGGCTCATTGGTTCGAATAGTATTTTCACGATTGTCGATGACGAAGCCTCGATTTTGGGCGCCGCGACCCAGCCGGTGCGGGCATTGCTCGCGCCGATCTGGCCTGGAGTGGGACAACAGGAGCATCCGCCGCTGTACGATCTTCTGCTTCATTTCTGGTTACGCTGGACTGGCGGCGCGTTCGAATCTTTGCGGATGCCGTCCGTCCTCTTTTTCCTCGCGGGCCTATTTCTCCTGGCACGCGCAGCCGAGCGTCTGGGCGGCCCGTCAAGCGGCCGAGCGGTGGTGTGGCTCGGAGCTTTATGGCCCTTCGGGTTTCATTATGGCCGCCTCGCTGCGGGGTATGCATTTTCATTTTTTCTGGTTGCCGGATTGACGTTCGCTTACCTGCGGTATCTCGAACGTCAGAGCTTTGGGCGCTGGGCCGTGTTCTTTCTGCTCGCGGCCGCGCTCCTGTGGGCGAATTATTTCGGATGGGCCATTCTCGGGTGTTTCGCGATCGATCAGCTTTTCCGGCATCGCGCCGCCGAGCCTGCGGCCAGCTCTGCGATTTTCGTCAGAACCGGCGCACTGTTATGCGTGGCCTTTCTTCCTCTTTTCCGCGCGTTCCGCATCGAACTCGCCACCGGTTTGGATTTCCATCACCGCGCGCCCGCGGTCCTCGCGAACGCGGCGCTTAGTGCCTATTCTCTTTTTGTCAGTGAATCCGTTGCGGCGTGGTACGGGTTCCTGAGCATTCCCGCGGGCCTGGCGATTCTTGCCTGTGCCGGCTTGGTCGTGACGTCTGCTCCGCAAAATGCGCGGAGGTTCCTGTTCTATGGCGCTCTTCTGATCGCGGTGATGGCCGTGTCCGGAATTCTGCTCACTGAACGCTTACTTCTGGTATCGCCCTGGATCCTGTTACCGGTTGGGGTTGCGGTGGGGACACGTAAGTCTCCTCAGATGCAAATTGGGCTGCCATTAACGCTCCTGATAGTTGGCGGAATCGGGTGGTTTGGAATCTATTCGAAGCACTACTATTCCGCGCCTCGATTTCTCGAGCCCTGGCCGCAAGTCGCTGAAGACGCCACAAGAAAGATCCAGAGCGGCGCGACCGTGATCGCCAACAACCCTTCCTTCTTCTTTTATCTGACGTATATTCTTCACGCGCCCAGCGGCGCCATGCCGTGGAAGTTCGTGGGCCTGCTTCCCGATCAGATTCATCATCCGCAGGTGAAGTCCCCGGAGGAATGGCTTGCCGCGGGCCATCCGGTTGGGCCGAGCATGATCTGGGTCCGTGGCATGGGAGGCCGGCAAACGGACGGAGACATGGACGCCGCCGCACGTGAACTCGGCCGCGCCTGCGGCACGCAAACTTCGCGCTTGATGATGCGCGATGCGGGTTATGAATGGAAGCAACGCATATTCCCTGAATCGAGCGAGCTGCAATGGCGCGTCGAAGTCCGGGAATACGATTGCACGTCCACAGGTTCGCGGGAGATTTTTCATATTCCGCCGCGGTGAGTTTTCGTAGAGATGCCCCCAATCGGGCGTCGCGGCAACCCGTCCCCTAGTTTTAATTTTGGGTGCGCCAATTTCGCATGGACTCCAGTACGATGGGTGCATTGCCGCAGCCCACGGGCCGCGCGACACTATTGTGATAGGGAGATCGCGTATGGCGGGCGTGATCGTGTTCATTATTTCTTCCATATCGTTCAGGAATTTCTGTTTCTATTACTGGCGTTCGATAAGCGCGGAAATTTCATGTTCTGTGACTGGCTCTGACCTGAGGTAGAGGAGTCGCGCCAGGCGGCTGCCATCACTGCCCAGCAATAAGTTATCCGCATTAGAATGAGTGAGTTATAACGTGGCGGGGACCTTGACTTCCCTGCGCCTTACAGCGCCAAATGCCCGTCTCCCATCCCTTACAGTACTCGCGGGAACTTCGCGTGGTACGAGAGGCCCATTGTTCAGGACAGTTGGAGGCGCAATACTGTAGTCCGAGGCCAATTCTAGACAATGATCGCCGCGATTCTATTCATGGTGTCCGCAGTGGCCCTTGTCCAGTTCGCGCTTTACTATTGGCGGGCGGT
>WNFF01021066.1_pt1 | contig 11314 bp, 9 predicted proteins | sample 5400441 | NCBI WGS metagenome assembly WNFF01 (sample SAMN13153345, study PRJNA577476) | soil metagenome | isolation source: 120 cm saprolite under Douglas fir tree site 2 hole 3 replicate 1 | place: USA:California | collected 2015-04-18
ATTTTCGCAGGCGCGTCGCCAGCTCTTCCGCGGCATCGTGCGTGAAGCCCGCCAGGATGACGTGTTCTAGTTTTCTCGCCTGCCCCGCAATCGCGGCGGCAATTCGCGGATTCGCATGTCCGTGGAGATTCACCCACCACGACGAGATCGCATCCAGAATTTTCCGGCCGTCCTTGGTGTGGAGATAGACGCCCTCCGCCTTCTCCACTTGCAGCGGCGGAGGATCAAGCGCGGTGTTTGTGAAAGGATGCCAGATGCGGAGCGGAGAAGTCATCACGCCCGCAATTATTGCGCAAAGGCGGCGCGGTCAAAATGGTTCATGAAGACTTGCATCAGCGCGGTCCGGTGGAGATTCGGGAGCTTGGGAATTTCGCCGATCACCCGGACGTGGCCAAAACGCTCGATGGTTTCGCGGTTCTCGCGGTTCTGATCGCCGATCAGCACCACGCCATGCACCGGCAATTCCGCCGCGTGCAGCGCGGCAAGCGTCAGCAGCGTGTGATTCACCGTGCCCAGCGAACTGCGCGCCGCCACAATCACCGGCAATTTGAATTTCACGACCAAATCCAGCATGAACTGTTTCTGGTTGATAGGCACCAGCACGCCGCCCGCCCCTTCCACAATCAGCCAGTCGTTGATCAAGCTGCCGGGCATGTTGATCCGCCCGAGGTCGATTTCAACGCCCGCCCAGCGCGCCGCAAGGTCCGGAGAAACCGGCGGCACGAATTTGTACACCTCATCGAGCGTTCGATCGGTGCCAATCCCGGCAAGCCGCATGACGGTCACGCGGTCCGAGCCCTCGAGCGTGCCGGTCTGGATCGGCTTCCAGTAAACCGCATCGAGTGCCGCGCAGAGCAGCGCGGAAAGTACGGTCTTGCCGACTCCCGTATCCGTGCCGGTGATGAAAAAATGATGTCTCATGCGCGCCCCACCGCCGCGGATCGGTGGGCGTGATCGCGCCAGGCGTTCATGCAGTTTTCCAGGCGCATGATTTCGGCTTCCGCAATTCGGCAGGTCAACGAAAACCGCAAGCGCGCGCTTCCCTGCGGCACCGTGGGCGGCCGGATGGCGCGCACCGCGAATCTTTCCTGCTGCAGAAATTCGGCGGCAGCCAAAGTCTCTTCATTTTCGCCAATGACGACCGGGACGATCTGCGTCGTGCTATTTCCCGTGTCCCAACCCTGGGAGCGCAGGCCAGCCGCGAGCCGCTTTGACTGCGCGAGCAATTCTTCCCGATTTTTGTCCATCGCCAGAGCGAGCCGCAAAGCCGCCCGGATCTGGCCCGCCATGTACGGTGGCATCGCCGTGCTGAAAATAAAGGTCCGCGCGTGGTTGATGAGATGCTCCTTCAAAACGGCGCTCCCGCAAACAAAAGCGCCCGCGCTGGCAAGCGCTTTCCCGCAGGTGTGCACAGCGGCGGCAAGATATTGCACATTTCCATGCTCCGCCGCAATTCCCCGGCCGGAAGGGCCATGCACTCCGGTGGCATGCGCTTCATCCACAATAACACCGGCGCCGTAACGGTCCGCCAGCGCGAGAAGTTCGGTGACCGGAGCGACATCACCATCCATGCTAAACACGCTTTCGGTGACAATCAGCCTCCTGCAGCGTTCCTGCGCGTGGTTTCGCAATCCCGCTTCGAGCGCGTTCAGATCGAGATGCGGATAAATGATTTTTCTCGCGCCGGAGAGCCGGATGCCGTCAATGAGACTCGCATGATTCAGGGCATCCGAATAAACCAGATCCTCTTTCTTCAAAAGCGAAGTTACCAGGCCGAGATTCGCCGCATAGCCGCTTCCAAAATAAAGCGCTGCCTCGGTTCCGGCAAATCGCGCAAACTCTTCTTCAACCTCATCCCAGATCGCCGCATGCCCCGAGAGCAATCGCGATCCCGTTCCACCCGTTCGCGTTGCTCCCTGCACCGCCTCGGCAACGGCTCTTTTCAGCGCCGGATGCTCCGCCAAGCCCAGATAGTCGTTGGAGCAGAAGTTCACTCCGCGAATCTCGGCCAGTGACCGCCGCCGGCTCTGCGCTTCGAGGCCGCGAAGCCCCGCCTCCAATTCACGATGAAAGCTAGCCTGAAAATTAGACGGCATGCGCTTCGAGTGGTTTCAGCCCCAGGGTTTGAAGTAATTGCTCATCTTCGTCCGGGCCCGGATTCGGAGTGGTCAGCAGTTTTTCTCCGACAAAAATCGAATTCGCCCCGGCCAGAAAGCAAAGAGTGACGGCTTCGGGAGAGAGCTGTTTGCGCCCCGCAGCAAGCCGGACGCGCGACGCGGGCATGAGAATCCGTGCCGTCGCGATGGCTCGCACCATCTCCAAGGGGTCCAGCGGCGGCGTTGCGGCCAGCGGCGTACCTTCCACGCGCACGAGCATGTTGATCGGCACGCTCTCCGGGTGCGGTTCGAGCGTGGCCAATTGGTGCAGCAAGCCGATGCGATCTGCCTCCCGCTCGCCCATGCCCAGAATTCCGCCGCAGCAGACCGTGATTCCCGCTTTCCGGACCGCCGCCAGCGTTTTCAGACGGTCCTCGTAAACCCGCGTCGTTATTATCGAACCATAATATTCAGGAGAAGTATCCAAATTATGATTATACGCCGTCAGACCAGCCTCTTTCAGCTTTCCGGCCTGCTCTTCCGTCAGCATACCAAGAGTGCAGCACACTTCCATGCGCAGGGCGGAAACTCCGCGCACCATTTCGAGCACTTTCTCGAATTCCCTGCCCTCGGGCGCCTGCCGCCACGCCGCCCCCATGCAAAAACGCGTCACGCCGCGGCCTGCCGCTTCCCGGGCCACCTCGATCACGTGCTGCGAATCAAGCAGCCCCTGTCGTTCGACGCCGGCCTCGTAGTGCGCGCTCTGCGGGCAATACGCGCAATCTTCCGGGCAGCCGCCGGTCTTTATCGAGATCAATTGGCATGTCTGCACGCGGTCGGGTGCATGGAATTGGCGGTGACTCGTTTGCGCCCGAAAAACAAGTTCCGGCAGCCCGCTGCGGTAGATGGCTTCGACTTCTGCCCGTTTCCAATCGTGGCGTAAATCTCTATTAGCGCCGGCGCGCGGCGCCGCTTCGAACACTGGCTTGGTACCCATGGACTCCCATCTGGCTAGGGATAGTCATCTTCAAACGATTCTGGCATGTTACCATCGCTTTGCATCCGAGTCTCGTTACAGTATCCGGCGCGATACGAGGTTGCGCTTCCCTTCTCAGAGGGGCAGTTTGACCGGCCATTCGTAAAATGTTATAAATCGATGTTTTGTGCAGCCCCTTGCGTCCCGTCTCCGGGGCGCTTCGTCGGCCATCTTTGGATATACGGGGTAGGTTTGGGGTCGGCGCACGGCGGCTTCTTCCTGGTGGAATGTGAACAATTCGGTCTTCGATCGCGCCAAACAGCGCTCGGTCGAAAGAGTGTGCCGGAAACGACTGTCCCAGGAAACAATTGCCCTGTGAACGATTGATCTACGGAGGATTGTGAATGCTAACCTGGCTGGCAAACGCCTGGTCTCTAGGCTGTAGATTCACCAAGTTTGGAGCGACTGCTCTCGCGCTCACATTGCTGGGGGCCGCATCGGCACTCGCTGACGAAGCCGGCGGCGAAGCCAATTTGAAGCTTCCCGATCTATCCCAGGTCACCTTTCTCGGCATCGACGGCCACAAACTTCTGCTCTTCGGCATTGTCATCTGCATCTTTGGCTTGGGCTTCGGATTGACGATTTACTCGCGGCTGAAAAACCTTCCCGTTCACAAATCGATGCGCGACATCTCCGAGCTGATTTACGAGACCTGCAAAACCTACCTAATTACGCAGGGAAAGTTTTTGCTGATCTTGTGGATTTTTATCGCCGTCGTGATCGTCCTGTACTTCGGCTGGCTCGCTCCCGTGCATCCTACTGCGGTCACGCTGCCGATCATTCTGATCTTCAGTCTCGTGGGGATTGCGGGTAGTTACGGTGTCGCCTGGTTCGGCATCCGCGTGAACACTTTCGCGAACTCCCGCACCGCTTTTGCGAGTCTGCGCGGCAAGCCCTATCCGATTTACAGCACCCCCCTGCAAGCCGGCATGAGCATTGGCATGATGCTCATAAGCGTCGAGTTGCTGATGATGCTTTTCGGCGCGGCGGCGTTGCGTATCGCGGGCGGCATCTTTACGAAAATTGCGGACATCGGCTCCGACCTCATGAAGATCGTCTTCAAGATCAAGGAAGACGACGCGCGCAACCCCGGCGTTATTGCCGACTGCACGGGCGACAATGCCGGCGATTCGGTGGGCCCAAGCGCCGACGGCTTTGAAACTTACGGAGTAACCGGCGTCGCATTGATCACCTTCATTCTGCTGGCGGTGAAAAATCCCACCGTGCAAGTTCAGTTGCTGGTGTGGATCTTCGTCATGCGCATCGTGATGCTCATCGCCAGCGCCGCCGCCTACTTCATCAACGCCTTCATCGCCAAAGCCAAGTATGGCAACGCTGACGAAATGAATTACGAAGCGCCGCTCACTTCGCTGGTGTGGATCACTTCCATCGTTTCGATCGGCCTGACCTACGTCGTCTCGTCGCTGATCATCCCGATCCTGGGCGGCGACATCTCGCAGTGGTGGAAGCTGGCTACGATTATTTCCTGCGGCACGCTGGCGGGCGCCATCATCCCTGAGTTGGTGAAGGTCTTCACGTCCACGGAATCGCGCCACGTGAAAGAAGTCGTGACGTCCGCGGAAGAAGGCGGCGCATCGCTCGGCATTCTCTCCGGCTTCGTGGCCGGCAATTTCTCGTCCTACTACATCGGTCTGGCAATGGTCCTGCTGATGTCCCTCGGCTTCCTGATCAGCAACTTGGGACTCGACCACCAAATGCTCGCACCGGCCGTGTTTGCCTTTGGGTTGGTGGCCTTCGGCTTCCTCGGCATGGGCCCGGTGACCATCGCTGTCGATTCCTACGGTCCCGTCACGGACAACGCGCAGTCCGTGTATGAGCTTTCGCTCATCGAGCAGGTCCCCAACATCAAGCAGGAACTCAAGAAGGACTACAACATCGACGTGAACTTCGGGCGCGCCAAGGAAATGCTGGAGGCGAACGATGGCGCGGGCAACACCTTCAAGGCCACCGCAAAGCCGGTGCTCATCGGTACGGCCGTCGTCGGCGCAACCACCATGATCTTCTCGATCATCATGGCGCTCACCAAAGGCCTAACCGAAAACGTGAACAATCTTTCGCTCCTTCATGCGCCTTTTGTCCTCGGCCTGGTCACCGGCGGCGCCATGATTTACTGGTTCACCGGCGCGAGCACGCAGGCCGTGACCACCGGTGCCTACCGCGCGGTCGAATTCATCAAGGCCAACATCAAGCTCGACGGAGCTGCTTCCGCGAGCATCGCCGACAGCAAGAAGGTCGTCGAGATTTGCACCAAGTACGCGCAGAAGGGCATGCTGAACATCTTCATCGCGGTGTTCTTCGCCACGCTGGCTTTCGCCTTCGTTGAACCCTTCTTCTTCATCGGGTATCTCTTCTCCATCGCCATCTTTGGCTTGTATCAAGCCATCTTCATGGCTAACGCCGGAGGCGCCTGGGACAACGCTAAAAAAATAGTTGAGGTCGAGCTGAAACAAAAAGGCACGCCGCTCCACGACGCCACGGTCATCGGCGACACGGTCGGCGATCCTTTCAAAGACACCTCTTCCGTCGCGCTCAATCCGGTCATCAAGTTCACGACGCTCTTCGGCCTGCTCGCGGTCGAACTCGCCGTGCAATTGACCGCCACGCAGGGCAGCGGCTTGACGCACATTCTCGCCGCCGCGTTCTTCGTCGTCTCCTTCTTCTTCGTCCATCGGTCGTTCTACGGCATGCGCATCCGCGAAGGCGCTGCTCACTGAAGGCAGTATCTGGCATTCAGTTGTCGGTTTTTTTAGTAAAAAAAGAAGAAGGACAAAACGGGACGGCTGGTTGCCGTCCCGTTTTGTTTTCATCCGGTGTAGAATCCTACCGCTTCCCATGCGAGGGGGACCCTGCGAGAAGAATGCGCTTACTTTTGATCGGCACTTTTCTGCTGTCTGGCTTCTCAATGATCTGTGACGCACAAGTGGATACCAAGTGGAAGATTCACGATCTCGATCGGCCACTGCCGCCAGTGATCGATTCAGGGACACCTAGCACGCAGGATTCGCCGGGACGCCCGCCTTCGGATGCCGTGGTTCTTTTCGATGGCAAGGATCTTTCCAAATGGACGCACAAAGACGGCAGCGCGGCGAAATGGAAAGTGGAGAACGGTTATTTCGAAGTGGTGCCAAAGACGGGATACATCTACACGCGCGAATCTTTTGGCGATTGCCAGCTGCACGTGGAATTTTCCGAGCCCTCGCCGGCGAAAGGCGAGAGCCAAGACCGCGGAAACAGCGGCGTCTTTCTGCAAGATCTCTACGAGACTCAAGTCCTGGACTCCTACCAAAGCAAGACTTACGCGGACGGCCAGGCAGGGGCGATCTATGGCCAATACCCTCCGCTGGTGAACGCTTCGCGCCCGCCGGGCCAATGGCAGACTTACGACATTGTTTTTCACGGGCCGCGCTTTGATAAAGACGGCAAGTTGCTCCGCCCCGCCCGCGAAACCGTTTTTCACAACGGCGTGCTCGTGCAGGACAACGTGGAATTGAGCGGCCCGACGGCTCACGGCAAACGCCCGCCGTATGAACCTCAACCGGAAAAATTGCCGCTGGCGCTGCAGGATCATAACCATCCGGTGCGCTACCGCAACATCTGGATTCGCGAACTGAAATCTACGGAGTGAGGATTCTTTAGCGAAGGCGCAGCATGCGAAAGATTTGAAACTGACCGCCGAGACTAAGTGCTTGGGAGAAACGCATGACGGAAGATGAGAAGGAGCTTGGGACAGCTTCGGTTTCGATGTGCAAGGCGCTGCGGTATCAGGCGCAGATGTTACGAGGTAATGGTTTCGCAAGAGGCGTTTGTAACGGCTCTGCGCGAAACAAATCCTGAACTCGCAGCGGCATTTGTAAACCACAGGCAGCCCAGTGGATCAGTTTCCAATAGTCCGACGGAATATAAAGGCGTTGACAACCTGACCACCGAACGAATCGCGGGCTGAGAATTACTTCCGGTTTGCCGACGACTCGGGAGTCAAATACAGACGCTACCTCTGCATTGTTAATGCAGCCACGGAGTCGCCTTGTTCGCCCACGCGAGTTTCATATCGACCATCCCAGCGCTCGGGATTCGAGTTGCGTGTTCATTGCTCATCTGTGTGCTGCTCATACCGCTTCACCTGTGCCCGTAATCCGTGAAAACGTAATCTCTTGTCTTCGCCATCGTGTGGCACGCGAACCCGCACTTGGCGTCGTTCCCCTGCGGCGGCTTGTCAGCCAAGGTGCCGGGCGTGAACGTATCGGATGCAGCGTCATAGAAGAACACGGCCCATCCCCACCCGCCGCTGTCCGCGAACCTCTTGCTGTCCTTCACCATGAAGTCGACGTCATGCTGGGTGCTTGGCAACGTCTTCGCGGGGAACATCTCCGTCTTTTTCGTGTTCCAATGGATCTTCGCCGTCTTGGCGCCGTCGGGGAAAGGCTTGCCGTTGCCGGGAACGCCGGCCAAGTAGGCCTTGATCATCACAGGATTAGCGACGATCGCATCAATAATGTTTCCGTCTTGACTGACGGAGACAACCTGCCAGGCCTCGTATCCTCTGAACTCAGAGAACGCGAGTCCATTCGGCACTTTCACGGTGTACTTGTCCTGCGCGGGAATGGCCGAGCCGCTCACGACGGCGAGCACTCCCGTAATAATCGCAATCGTCAGGATACTTTTGCCTTTCATCGCCAGCACCTCCTTTATCAAGTTTAGCGTCCATACTTCTCTATTTACTCATTTCTGTTCTGGCTCACTCCTGGGCTACCATCTGCAAGTCAAATTCAGTGGTGGTCGTCTCGGCAGAATGCGACGTCTACGGGAGAATGTCTAATGATACTTTGGCAACGGACAATTCCTCAACAAGCACCTCGACGAAACCAACGACTTCCATGAACTTCTGCAGCACTACGTGCAGAAGGGTCCCGGAAATCAAGCCGATCGTGCCCGAGTTTTTGACTGCCAAGCTAAGCGATCTTGCCGCTCCGGAAGCCATGTTCTTCGTCGATACCGGAACGGCATGCACGTCGGGTCATAAACAATCGGAAGGAAGCGAGCGGGGTTCGGACATGATCGTGCGGTAGAAGCAGTGTTTCGGTGCCGGTCATACCTCCCGGATAACGGGCTGACCGGAAACTGAGCCACTAGCGGTCGAAAGTTTTGCTTGACGGAGCCCCAGCATTAAGTGTATAGTTGATTTTGTAGAACACTGTGCTTCGACGGCGGGAGATTCCTCTCCCGCTTTTTTCATTTTTGGACAGCTATTCTCGCCCACACGCAACGTAACGATCCCACACGATTTTGAAGTGCCATGTATAGAGTGGTTCGCTTTTGGGAGTGCGGGAGCTTGTTTACCCTGAGCTTTGCCGAAGGGCTCCCGCTTTTCCGTCAGCCCAGACCTTGTGATGCGGCAGGAAATCGTAGCCGTAAGAAAAGCGGCGTCAAGCCGCCGCACTCCAAAACAGAGATCCAATGCCAGACAAGCAGCATATCTTAGATTTAATAGGCGCCATTGCAAGGCGGCTTGGGCGCGCGCCGTCGCACTCAGAATTTTTCTCCCTCGCAGGAATGACCAGGTATTCCGTCGCGAAATTCTTTCCCAAATGGAATGATGCCGTCAGGGCGGCGGGACTCGAGCCCCGTAAGCTGAGGGTGTCGCTCCAGGATAGTGAACTCCTGGCAGACTGGGGCGAAACGGCGCGAAGAAAGCGAGCTCTACCTTCGTGGCGGGGATATCTGGTGGAGGGGAAATACGACCCTCGCACCCTGGAAAAGCGATTCGGCGGCTGGCCATCCGTAGCGGGGGCCTTTTGCAATTTTGCCAACGGCAAGCGGGAATGGGCGGATGTCTTGGCGCTTGTGGCTGTTTCCCGACGAAAGGAGAAGTCAGCAGCGAACGAAAACTCGGCGTGCTCGATTCCGCCGAACAAAGGACAGCGCGCCCAGTTAAAAGATCGTCCCACCTATGGCAACCCCATAGATTTTCGCGGATTGCGCCACGAGCCGGTCAACGAGCAGGGCGTGGTATTCCTGTTTGGAATGGTTGCAAAGGAGCTCGGCTACATGGTCGAAGCTATCGACAGAGGGTTCCCCGACTGCGAGGCCAAGCGGCAGATTGCTGCGGGACGTTGGCAGCGCGCGCGCATCGAATTTGAATTTGAGAGCAGGAATTTCCGCGACCACGGGCATCCTGCAAGCGGTTGCGATGTCATTGTCTGCTGGCGGCACAATTGGGCATTGTCTGCTGGCGGCACAATTGGGCCGAGTGCCCGGAGCAGCTTGAGGTGCTCGAGCTTTCAAACGCAGTCAAGTCTTTGTCCCACTCCGAGAACTAGGCCACACCAGCACCATACCAGCATATGCGGCGGCGCCCCTTTTTTGGGAGTGCGGTGGCTTGCCACCGCTTTTCTTTCAGGCACGCCCGCTCATTAAATATAAGTTGACAATTACCTCATTCAGTACTAACAAGAAGCATGCTGCAGCCGTCGGAAAAGCGGGAGCAAGCTCCCGCACTCCCAGAAAAACCGCCCACTTCGCCGCGAGTTCACGGACCAAGCTCTGCGCCGGCAATCAAACTGAGGAGCTGGCCGCACAGCCCAGCGCACCATCTTCATAAGGCTGGCACCTACATCGTTACTGCGGGGACGTATAAGAAAGTTCCTTTGTTTAAGGGCGCCAATCGCCTGACCTTCCTTACGAACTACATTTTGGAATTGGCGGACCGCTACGCATGGTCGCTTCAAGCCTGGGCCGTATTCCCAAATCACTACCACTTGGTAGGTGAATCAGAAGCGGCTGAATCGCTGCGAGCCTTCTTGCGGCATTTGCATTCGATAACGGCGATCGAAGTGAACAAAGCGGACGCGACTCCCGGCAGGCGGGTGTGGTTCGAGTACTGGGAAATGCGGATTACATTTCCGCGCTCGTATTTCGCAAGATTGAACTATGTTCATCAGAACGCGGTCCTGCACGGGCTGGTGCGAGTTCCCTCTCAATACGCGTGGTGTTCTGCCGGATGGTTCGAGAGGGAGGCCACGCGCTCTTTCTATCAAACGGTGTCCCGCTTTCCGACCGACAAGTTGAATGTCCCCGACGATTTCGAGGTGCCAAGTATTGAGTGATGCCTTGGGAGTGCGGGAGCTTGCTCCCGCTTTTCCGTCAGCGCGGACGTTGAGCTGTCGTGTAAACCGTTACAGTGAGAAAAGCGGCGGCGAGCCGCCGCACTCCCAAGCTAGGAGCGAATGAGTCCCGGGAATTTGCGCGGGTTGTTGTCGAAGCCGGGGAAAACGGACTTCAAATCTTTCACGCCGATGTGGTTGGCGAGAATTTCGCCGACGACGGAGCGGAAGTCCGTGGTGAGCGCGAGGTCGCGGCCTTCGTTGAGTTGGTGATCGTTCAAGCCGGGCCATTTGCCGTAGACCTGGCCGCCCTTGACGTCGCCGCCCATGATGAACATGCAATTCGCGTGGCCGTGGTCGGTGCCGTGATTGCCATTTTCCTTCGCGGTGCGTCCGAACTCACTCATGGTCACGAAGACGATATTCTCCATGCGGTCGCCCATGTCCTGATGAAACGCGGCGAGGCCCTGGCCGAGGTCCTTCAGCAAATTCGAGAGCTGGCCCTGCACGCCGCCTTCGTTCACGTGGTTGTCCCAGCCGCCGCAGTCGACGAATAGAACTTCCACGCCGATGTTGGCTTTGAGCAGCTGCCCGATTTGCTGCAAGCTTTGGCCAAGCCGGCTGGCCGGATACTGCGCGCCGTTTTCCGGCTGATATTTGCTCGGATCGGCTTTGCGCAGGAGATCGATGGCTTCAAACGTCTCCGTGCCCGTGCCGTGCAGCGCGTGATCCACGGTCTGCGAGTACATGGCTTCAAAGCCGCCTTCGACCATCTGGCCAGTTCCCGGCGCCTGGGCCATTACTTTGAACTGCTTCAGGTCCGGCAGCGCAATCGCTGGCGCGCCGCCGTGCAGCATGCGCGGGAGACTCGGCCCCATCGCAACGGCGCGGAACGGCGAAGCACTCTCTTCCGGAACGGTTTCCAGGGCACGGTTCAGCCAGCCGTCTTCGGTGGACTTCAAGCCCGGTGTGCCTGATTCCATGAAGTCCTGCGCGTCGAAGTGCGAGCGCGTGGGATCGGGCGAGCCGGCGGCGTGCACGATAGTAAGTTGATTCTTGTG
>WNFF01005142.1_pt1 | contig 11313 bp, 10 predicted proteins | sample 5400441 | NCBI WGS metagenome assembly WNFF01 (sample SAMN13153345, study PRJNA577476) | soil metagenome | isolation source: 120 cm saprolite under Douglas fir tree site 2 hole 3 replicate 1 | place: USA:California | collected 2015-04-18
CCCACGGCGCGCTGGTGCTTATGAAAGCGCGCGTGACCAGCGGCACCAAAGTATTACTGCAGCACAAGGGCACGCAAGAAGAACAGGAATGCCACGTGGCGTTTCTGGGCCCGGTGCGCGCGGGCAAAGCGGAAATTGGACTGGAATTTTCGTCGCCGCGGCCGGCCTTCTGGCGCGTGGCGTTTCCTCCCGAAGACTGGACGCCCCGGTCCCCGGAAGCGCGCACGGTAGCCAGCCATCGCGGGGACAAGTCGTAGAGTCCAGCCATCATCATTTCCTGCCGCCTCTTACACGATCTCGTCGAACTCGCAGTTCCGCTCAAAACAAGGAATAGTAGCCGTCGCGGCGCGCGATCTGAATGTTGGCGCCAAATAAAGCGGAAAGTTTTTCGGATGTAAGCATGTCCTGCTTTGGCCCGTCGGCAACGATGCGGCCCTCACGCAGCAACACCACCCGCTCGATTTCTGGAATGATCTCCGAAACGTGGTGCGTCACCAGGAGAATGCCCAGGCCGCCATTTGCTAGCGCGCGCATGGTGTCGCGCAGCTGTATCTGCGCGCCTATGTCGAGCGCGTTGCTGGGCTCGTCGAACAGCAGTGTCTGCGGGTCGTGAACCAGAGCACGAGCGATTAGCGTGCGCTTTGCTTCACCCGAGGACATCTGCGCCACCGGGCGCCCGGCAAGGTGCGCGATCCCCAGCCGGGCGAGCGCCGCATCCGTTTTTTCGATCAACTCGGGATTGGGCGCGTGATGCGGAAAAATGCGCGTGCTGCTGAAAAAACCGGAGAGCACCACGTCGCGGCCGGTCGCATCGCTGGTACAGGATGCCAGGAGGTCGGGAGAGACAATGCCCAACAGCGAGCGCAGCTCAAAAACGTTCCAGCGCTCGCGGCCGAAGATCAAGATAGAGGACCCATCGTTCGCGACCGGATAGCATTCACGCGTGATGGTTTTGATCAGTGTGGACTTGCCACAGCCATTCGGGCCGAGAATGCACACATGCTCGCCAGCCTCGACGCGCAGGGTGATGCCTTGCAGCGCCGCAAGCTCTCCGCGCATCACCGTGACGCGATTCAGCGCGAGCAGCGGAGGCTGGCCTTGATTTTGCGCCATAGGATTAGCCGGCATGTCCTCAAGAGTTTAATTCGTCAGGGGGAGAAAACAAAAAGGAGGTGAAAACGTAGAGGTTCTCACCTCCCGGGGTGGTGGGGTGTTGCGGACATTCCCTCAGCGGCAGAACAAGCCTGCCCTGCCAGGCAGGTCTGGTTCCTCACTCGCGTGATGTCGCCGCAATGCGGTAAGAGACTTACCACCAGAGGGCATGCCTGAGCGTTTTGTAACACCGCAAGACGTGCGTGTCAACGCCAAAAATCGCAGCCGAATAACGCTATTCTGAAGGTTGGAACGGCCAGTTGCTTAGTCGCCGATGGCGTACTTCGGCGAAGCCAGGGCAGCGAAGCGCCGCGCGGGCTGGCGCCGGTATTCCAGGCACGGGTGGACCCTCGCGCTTTCATGGCGCGCCGCGGGCCGCAATTCGCCTTGCAGCTTTTCGCGCAGCCGTCGATGCGCGCGGAACAACCTCAGCCGCACGGCCACCACCGATATTCCCAGGCGGCTGGCGACCTCCTGCGTCGAATAGTGCAGCACATCGCGCAGCAGGCATGCCTGCCGCAAATCCGGCGGGAGTTGCACGATGGCTTTCGCCAGCAGCCGGCCCATCTCGCGTCGCGCGCAGCGCTCTTCCGGATCCAGTTGCTCTGACTCTATGCTGCTGCCGATCGTCTCTTCGCTTTGGCCCTTGCGCTGATCCAAAGACGCAATCTTTCCATCGCGGCGCTGGCGCAGCAGGTCGATCGAAGTGTTCGCCGCGATGCGCGAAATCCACGCGCGGAAATCGTCCATCGATTCGTCTTGCTTCCCCGCAAACTGTTCCAGCCGCGACCAAGCCTTCAGCACCGCTTCCTGGCTAACGTCTTCGGCGTCCGCTGGGTTCCCGGTAAGCCCCCGTGCACGGCGGTACAGCGTCGGCATGTATGGCGAAATCATTTCCCCGAACGCGTCAGGGTTTCCGTTTCGTGCCTGCGCCAGCAAGCTGGAACGGCCCCGCGGAGGGGCATCAAGGCAAAGGGTGACAGTTGCCGCGCTCATAATCGGCGGTTAAGGTGGCAGTCTGAGAGCCACGGCCGCTGTTCCGTCTATGTATCAGAAAACATGGGGCATACCTGTGAGTAACAGGAAGAAAATACACGTCTCCACCGACCGCTTTTGGGACGGCGTTGTCGCAAAACCGGTCAGGGTCCCACGCAAATGGCTTTGCGTGTGACGCGATTAGCGTGTGCTTTTCGCTTTCGAAGCAGGCCTTTCGGCGCGGTGCTCATCCAGGGTCTGGCGCACCAGCCGCCCCAGTATCGTTGGGCTGTAGGGCTTCTGCAGGTAGTGCGCTTGCGCCCCCTCCGCCGAAAGTTTGCTGGCGTCCGCCGAATAGCCGCTGGTGAACACGACTGGCAGGTCCGGAAACATCTTCAAGAGGCTCGCGGCAGTTGCAGGCCCGCCAAGCTTGGGCATGATGACGTCCAAAATGGCCAGCGCGGGCGTTTCGTGCGAGCAGAGCTGCAGCGCCTCCTGGCCGTCGCAGGCGGACAGTATCCGGTAGCCCAGGCTCAGAAGCGCCTGCCGCGACATCTCTCGAATCGACTCATGGTCTTCGGCAAAAAGAATTCTTTCCGTGCCGCGTATCTCCGCCAAGGAAGGAGCCGGCACTTTTTCCGCTCCTCTTTCCGCCGGCGTGCCTTCCAGCGCAGGCACGTACACGCGAAACAGGCTGCCGTGCCCGGGTTCGCTGTACACGTGGACAAACCCGCCGTGCTGTTTCACGATGGCGTAAACGGTGGCCAGACCCATCCCGGTGCCTTTACCGCGCTCTTTGGTGGTGAAGAAAGGCTCGAAGATGCGCTCGCGAGTTTCTGCGTCCATTCCTACGCCCGTGTCTGAAACGGAAACCACCGCATAGCGGCCGGCCTGCACATAGGGATAGAAGCGGCAATAGGAGTCGTCCAGTTCCACCATCTCCGTCTCGATGACCAGCCTGCCGCCCTGCGGCATGGCGTCCCGCGCGTTGAGGCAAAGATTCATCAGCACTTGTTCGATCTGCGCGGAGTCTGCCTTTACCAGGTCGAGCTTGGCGTTCAGAAACTTGAACTCGATGTGTTTGCCGATCACTTTGTCGAGAAAACTGACCAGTCCGCCGGCGACGGTATTGAGGTCCACCGCGCGGGGCTGCAGCACCTGGCGGCGCGCGAAGGCCAATAGCTCGCGAGTTAGCGTCGCGGCGCGCTCGGCCTGTTCACGGATGCGCGTAAAGCGCTCGGCCACTGGCGGATTGTCGCGGCTCTGGTCAAATCCCAGCTCCGCCCAGCCCAGGATCGCGCCCACCACGTTGTTGAAGTCATGCGCGATGCCGCCCGCCAATTGGCCGACGGCCTCAAATTTTTGCGCCTGCCGCAACTGCTGTTCCATGGCGCGCAACTCGGTGACATCCTCTGCAATTATCTCCAGGCCCGCTGGCTGGCCGGCCGTCGTCAGTTGCCGAACGTTCATCCGCACGGTAACCAGGCCGCCGTCGCGGCGCCGCCATTCCGCTTCCGCCCCGTGAACTCGGCCGGTTTCCTGGCAAGAGCTGGCGAGCTGCGCATATTGTTCGGGAAAGCGGAAAATGTCCCGCGCCAGGTTCAGCGCCAGCAGGTCTTCCGCGGAGGCACAGCCGGTAATGCGCAGCAGCGTGGGATTGGCGTCCAGGAACGAACCGTCAACGGAGACCCCGAAAATGCCGTACGCCGAATTTTCCACCAGGTCGCGATTGCGCTCTTCGGAAATTCGCAGTGCTTCTTGGGCCCGGGCATTCTCATCCCGCAGCGCTTTTTCGGCAAGGGCCGGCGTCAGCGTTTCCGATTTCATAACGTCGCTCCCACCACGTTTGCGGCACTCCCTAGCTCTTCATCTCCGCTACATCCAGCCGCAAGCGCGACTCGATGCCATCCAGAAATTCCGCGAAGGTGCCCGCGTCCGGTGCGGTCCAGGAACCGATGCTCGTCCGCAAACCGATGGGGCCCCACGGTGAGCGCGTCTGGTTGTGCACCGCAAGGTGCTGCTCCAGGCGGCTGCGCATCACTTGCGCGCTCGGCGCGACGGCATCTACTCCAAGAATCGCAAACCGCGCTTCGCCCAACCGCCCCACCACGTCGCTTCGCCGGCAACATCCTGTTAGCAATCCGGCGACATCGCTCAATGCGCGGTGCGCTGTTCCCGGGCCAAGCGCTTCCCGCAGCGCCTGCAAGTTCTCGAACAACACGCAGATCAGCACCAGCGGGCTGCCTCCACGCATCGCTTCCTCGTGGCGCCGTGCCCCCACCGTGAGGAAACCGTCCCGGGTATACAGCCCGCTCACCTGGTCGCGCAGCAGATCGGTTAGTCCCTTCAACGTGTTGTGCTCCAGCGCTGTTCGCAGCACCCGTTCCAGCGTGTGCGCGTCTATCTGTCCCTTCAGGACATAATCCATCGCTCCTTCCGCCAGGCTGCGGATGGCTTGCGCCTTCTCCGCGGGATCGGCGATTACGATCAACGGCACTCCGGGCGCGGTCCGGTGCACCAGGTGCACCGCGTCCAGCGGCTCGCGCAAGTTGAGCCGCAGGTCCAGCAGAATCACTTCCGGTTCCACCACCTTGATAGTTGGCAGCAGCGTTGCGATCGTCGACACCGCGGTCAGGTCCAGCCCCGGATCACTCCCGGCATAAAGCTCATGCAGTGCCCCAGCGGTCTCGCCGGGACTTCCTTCCGCCAATAGCAGTCGCAATCGTCTTTGTGTCATGTGCTCAAGCTCTCGTCTTTCGGCTTCGGGCATGGTTGTCACGCGCAAGCCAGCGATCGAGGCGTGTTTCGCTCGCATTTGTCGCTAACCAAGGTTAAAGGACTGGAGAGGACAGCCCTCTAGACAGCGGACTTCAGGAAGGGATTGTTATCTTGACTCGTGGAACTGCGGGCGTCAATAGCCCTGCCTACCAGCGACGCCTATCTGTTACGCGATACTGGCCCTAGCAACTCGCCTTCGGAGCACCAACGCCGCCGCCCCCGCGATCAGCCCGCCTGCTATCACCACGCCTTCCCACACCAAACCGGCCGCCAGTACCAGGTGCCCCGGCGCTCCAAAGGGAGAAAGCAGCGCCACCAGTGCGGCTTCCCGCACGCCGATGCCGCCCTGCGTTAGTGGCAGCACCGCGGCAAGCTTCGCCAGCGGCCAGGCGAACAGCCACGCTCGCAGTTGTAGTGTTAGCCCGCAATAAACCGCGAGTCGTGCGGTAAGCATAAGGAAAACGAGCTGTATGCACGTGCCTAGCAGCCAACCGAGCGCCAGCACATGCGGACGATTCGACACGGCACGCAGCGCGTGCCGTTGCCGCGCCAGCCGCCTGCGAAAGCGCACCGAGCGTCCGCCCAATATCCTTTTACGCAGCAGAAAGAGCAAACCCAACAACGCAATGAGTCCGCACGCCGCTCCCAGAAGAACGTTCTGCACCGTGTCTTCCACGTTTTCCGGCGCCAGCTCCAACTCGGGAATCAGCAACAATCCCAACAGCACGAGGCCGGCCTGCGCCGTTACGTCCAGGAAGCGGTCCACCAGGTTGCCCGTCAAAACCGCGGCTGGCCGCGGACTGCGCTGTAATCCAACCGCCAGCCGCACAACGTCGCCACCGACAATCGAAGGGAGAAAGAGCGTGCCAAAGAGCCCCCCAAAGTAGCACTGCGCGCTCGTCGCGAAATCCAGCTCTGCTCCGGCCGCGTTGACCACCATCCGCCATTTCGCCACGCCGACGCAGTGCGCCAGCAGATAGCCCAGCAGCACAGCAAAAAAACTCCAGACCGGAACTCTTGCGATCGCTGCGCGCAGAGGCCCTAGCGGAAGGAAATGCAGCAGCACACCAAGAACAGCCAGTGCGGCGGCCCACCGCAAAATAATGAGCAGCCAGCCGCGCGAACCTCGCTCAGGGAAAGGGCTCATCATTCCGTAGTAGAAGTTATCTCACAGGCGGTGCGCCAGCCCCCTATCCTTTTGCTGGAGTAGCGCCGTTAACAACTTGATTGCGCGGATGCAATCAGCTTCATAAATCCTTGCGAAACGCTCCCGGATGCACTACACTGTAGTGCATGAAGACCGAAGTCTATAGCTGGCGGTTGGCCGGCGAACTCAAGTCCGACCTGGAACGCCAGGCCCGCCTCCGCAGAGTTCCGGTTTCCTCGATCTTGGACGCCGCGGTCCGCGAGTGGCTGCAGAAAAACAATGGCGACTCTACCGGTAACGAGGCTCAACGCAGGCTTCATGCCGCCGCTGCGCATTGCTTCGGGACCTTGGCCGGGGGCGACGCGCGTCGCGCTGAAACGGCAGGTAAGGCCGTTCGTCGGCGCCTCCGCCGTCGTTATGCCCGCTGAAGCGTTGATCGACACCGGAGCGATTCTCGCCCTTCTCGACAAAAGCGATCGCTGGCACCAACCCTGCGTGACTGCCTTCGCTCAGCTCCGTTTGCCCTTGTTGACCTCCGAAGCTGTGCTCACCGAACTGTTCCACTTAGTAGGCGATAAGCGCGTCGAGTTGGAAGCAGCTTGGAAGTTCGTCCGCTCGGGAGCACTCGTGCTCGGTCACATCGAGCACGGGGAGCTGCCCTACATTCACGCATTGATGTCTCGTTATTGGGATCGACCCATGGATTTTGCGGATGCCACGCTTGTTCACCTCGCAAAACGCGAATCGCTCTCCGCGATTCTCACCGTGGACCACGCGGATTTCACCACTTATCGCATCGAGGGCAAGCGCCAGTTTCGTGTTTTACCCGCCAATCGGTCCTAGCCTTGCAAAAATCCGCCGCTTACTCCGCACCTTGTTCTTAAACTCCAAATATCTCATCGATCTTTCCCGCCAGCGTAAAATCGTAATCACTGATCCCTTTCACGCTGTGCGTGTTCAAATCGATCACCACTTTGTTCCATACATTGAACCATTCCGGATGATGGTTCATCGACTCCGCCACCAGCGCCACCCGCGTCATGTTCCCAAACGCCGCCACAAAATCCTTGCACTGGAACTCCCGGTGCAACTTCCCATTCACCAGGCTCCACCCTTTCGCCTTCTTCAGCCGTTCTTGTATTTCGCTGTCTGTCAATTTCTTAGCCGGCATGCTCGCCTCCAAATCGCTTCGCTGGCCTCCATTATGCGGTGCGTCCTAGTCGCCAGCAACAGAACAGCGAACTGTTAGCGAAGCCGCTTTCTCGTGAGAGTGGCTTTAAACGCCCAAGGCCTTGCATCCCCACATCCTGTAGGCGCATCCTAAAAAACATAAGAACACCCTCGGTTCGTACAGGCGAGCAGCCTGTGTGTCCCGCCAGCCCCACAAGCCTCAACAAGGAGGAATACCGTGAAACGTTCCATTCTCAGTATGGTAGCAGTGGTGGCGCTCGCTTTTGCTGCCCCGGCTTTCGCTCAACGCTCGTCGCATCCAGGCGGCGGACCACCCGCGGGACACGGGCCTGGAAATAACCCCGGCACAAGCAGCTCGCACGATGCCAGCTCTACGGCCCGCTCGGACATGTCGCACGGCACGCCGAGCGACGTCTTGAGTCACAACACCGCGATCGCCGGAAAGATCAAAACGTTGACGGGCGAGGACGCGCAGACCGCATGCAGCGGCTTCAAGAATATGGGCCAGTGCGTGGCCGCCGCGCACGTTGCCAAGAACCTGGATATCCCCGGTGGGTTCGCCGCCCTCAAGGCAAAACTAACCGGCAGCGGCTCCGTAAATCTCGGCAAAGCGATTCAGGCGCTCGCCCCTAACGCCGACGCCAAAGCCGAGGCAAAAAGGGCCAACAAGCAAGCCTCGGATGACCTAGAAGGAACTGGTTCGTAAAACCGCACTCCTCAGGACTTCTCAAAAGAGTCCAGCCCAGACTGCGCGTTCGATGAAGCTTGATCGGGGCACCGGCCGGCGGTGCCCCGAAAGTTTACTCACCTTGCGTTTTGCACGAGTCGAACTTGAAGGCAGCGATTCGCGTGCTCCAGTTAAAGCCTCCCGTCGTTTTGTAATATTCCTGCGAGTACCAAAAGGTGCAGCCGTCTTCGGGATCGACGGACATGCTGCTGTAATCGCCCCAGCGTTTGAAGCTGTTTACCTGCACACCAGTCCCGTTCACCAGAAAGAGCGGCGCTTCCATTGTGTTTAATGGATCGCTCGGAATCCGGCCCACAACAGCGACGCTTGGATCGACTGAGTCGCTCGACACGCTGAACCCGAGGGCAATATTCCCCGCTTTGTCCATAGCAATGCTGCCCATCCAATAATCAAGGCTGGGATCCACGACGGTTCCCTGCTGAAACAGAAATGGGGACGAGCCTGGGTTGCGGATTTCATACCAGCGCACTCCGGAAAATGCGCCTCCTTCGACGCTGTGAGTCGCCACCAGGGATTCGTGATCGCCAAAGTTGCGGTACGCCAGACGGTACATCAGCCGGTCTCCGAGGGAGTCGACTCTTTCGCCGGGTGAAGGCTGAGGGATGCAGGCGCGATCCGTTGCCCTAGCACACAACTCGCTGAAGGGAGCCACACCAATTAAAGTAGGTCCGGAAAAACTTGAGTTGGAAGGGTTGGCGAAATCAACGTGGAACCGGAAGAGGTTTAGGTGGGTGGAGTCGGCGAGATCGACAAAGAAATTGGGTTCGCCCGGCGCAGGCGGCGTCTTGCTATCAAGGTCGGAGGGCAACAGGCTGCCCACGCTCTTGGGCTCTTGGAAGCAAATCGCTGTGGCGGGATTGCCCGCCAGCATATTGCTGCGGTCATAGGCGCAGGCCAACGCTCCGGCAAAGCTGGGCGAAAAGATGTTAAACGAAGCGTAGTAGCCGTCTGGCCAAACGCCCACCTTGGGATAATCCGGGAAGGCGCCGGCGGGAAGCGAGAAGGCATACCGATTGTAGCTGCCTGTCGCGTCCGAGGTGGTCGAGACCGCCACGCAGTACAAAAATGGAGGAGAAAAGACTGGTTGCGCTGCTACCCAACGGCCGGCCGATTTGTCGTACTGAATGATGATGTCGCCGTCGTTGTGCGTCTCGCAAGTTCCGCCAAAACCCTTCCAGAAAGCGTTTCCGGGCGTGGGGCCAATCACCGTAGCGCCTGTGGCTTTGTCGAACACTTAAAATGTCACGTTGACCCATTCCACAAATTGCGTTGCTCCTACCGCCCCGTTCGTATCCAGGGGCACGAAGGGACCTCCGCTTGCCACCGTATCAGCGGCGCTCAGACCTTCAAAGTTGAGACCTACACGGACGCTCACCTGCGCACCCGAAGGTACGTGAGCTACCGGATCTGGCTGAGAACTGGTGATCGCCGCTCCAGTCCTCTGCGGAAAGGGCGTTTGTTGCGCGGCTGATGGAACTGACTGAGCCGATGCCGCGAGATCCCGCAGCGGCTGCGAGCGATCGTGTTTCACCTCGTGGATAACCATGGGCGTGTCGGCCAAAGCCGAAACCGGCAGCATACCCATTACGCTCAAACAGATTGCGTGAATTACGGTGCGCACAGAATTTCGGCTGATCATGAAAATTTCCTCCTTCTAATCAATAGGCGATTCCCACGCCTCCAGCGTCGCCGACGCGTGAGCACAGCGTCAGGGGATTGGGATCGTGGCGACCACCTGTTGCTGGTAGTGCTGCGGGTTCGAGCCGTCGTCGTAGGTGCTGACAAACGTCGAGTAATTAGTCGATCCGGCGATGGCGTTGCCGAAGTAGTCTCCGATAAAAGTGTAGTCATTGTTCGACGCGTTGCCCGGGTGCGGGCCATTCAGCTGCGGGTCCCAGTTGTGAGCGGTCAGCCGGATATTGTGACCGATCGGTGTCAGGTCTGCCCGGTAGAACTGGATGGCGGCGTTCACGCAGTAATTGGCCGCGCTGTAGGGGGGCAGGCTCCCCAAGTAGTTGGGGTTCACCGTGTCTCGGCTTAGGCCGGCGGCCAACGCCTCGGTGGTTCCGCTAGCAGGGCAGCTCAGCCGACGATCGTAGAAATTGACGCTGACCGTCCCGTCCGCTGCAGTCGCCAGGTTCGGCTGGAACTCATCGATGTTCCCGTGGGCGTTGTCGTTGTCGTTGACCTGAATCGGGGAGCTCCAATGCTGGCCGTCGTCAAAGGAGGCGCTCAGGATGATGTTGTCGAAGCCGGTGCTGAAGTCCTCCCAGGCGGCGTAGAGCGGATAGTGGCCTGCCACGAGTTGCCTCCCGACCCCGAAGGTGATTGCGATGCCGTCCCTGAAGGTGGTGTTTGAGAAGCCGGGTCCAGGGAAGGGTGGGGTCTGGATCGCGCTCGAGATGACCAACGGCCCCCGCCAAGTCTGCCCGCCATCGGTCGAGAAATCCACGGTGTGCGTGACGCAACACTTGCCCTTGCTCCCAGGAAACTGGTCCACGGTCGTCCACACCACGCCCGAGGGGGCGACATGTGGGAGCAGGTCGGTATTGCTCTGTTTCGAGTCCAGGACGGGAAGCGGCAGAGGCGTCGTCCAGTCGGTGTGCGTGCCATCCGGCAGCGCCTTGGCAGTCGAATAGAAGGGCTTGCTGCCAGAACCGTTGAAGTTAACCCACATGGCGTAGATCGTGTTGTAGGCTGACCGTTATGCGTTGTGATCCACTGCCGCGCGCTCGTCGCGCCGTGCGGCCGGACCGCGACGCTGATTGCCTCGTTGCTGACGCTGGGGTTGGGTTCCTGGCCAGTGCTGAACTGCTTGGTTCCGTCCGGCTTGTAGTCGAACTGGTACGGAAGAATCAGCTCATAATAGTTGCCGAAGCCATCGAAGGCCCCGACTGGGTCGGTGTTGTCGGTCCAGCCCTCGTAACCCGGTATGTGACCCTGGACCGGCCACGTTTTCCCTCCATCCAAGGATTCGTAGAAGCCGAGGACATGGTTATAGCCCTCTGCGCTGGCGAACCACTTGCTCGAGCCAATCAGGTGTCTAGGGTTGGTTGGGTCGACCTGGATGTCGGATTCCGAGTGGTTGTTGACCAGCACCGGGGCCGTTGCCGGAAACCCGGCGTTGCTCCCTTGCTGGGTGGCATACGGCCCCAGATCCTCACCTGTGGTGGCCGCGCCATTGCACGGCGTCTCGCCGGAGTACCAGTCGACGGGACCGTCGTTCACAGTGAAGGGAACTTCCGGTGTGTAGCAACTGACTTGCTGCGCGGTGGCAAACACGTTCGTGACGTGGTTGGCCGCAAAGCTATTCCTGAAAGAG
>WNFF01017234.1_pt1 | contig 11311 bp, 6 predicted proteins | sample 5400441 | NCBI WGS metagenome assembly WNFF01 (sample SAMN13153345, study PRJNA577476) | soil metagenome | isolation source: 120 cm saprolite under Douglas fir tree site 2 hole 3 replicate 1 | place: USA:California | collected 2015-04-18
TGCATCTTCATCGCTTCCAGGGTTAGCAATTTCGCGCCGCGTTCGACGGCGTGGTTGGCTTGCACAGCGATGCCGGAGATTACGCCGGCGGTCGGCGCGGGCACTTGACCGGCGTCGGCCGGGTCGGCTTTGGGGTGCGCGCGCTCGACTACGTGCAACGCTCCATCGCGAACATTGACCTCCCGCGGCTGACCGTTGAGTTCGAAGAAGAGCGTGCGTGTGCCGTCGGGATGGGCATCGCTGGAGGTCAGGAATTTCACGATGAGCGTTTTCCCGGGCTCGATCTCGATGGTGATTTCCTCGCCCGACTTCAAGCCGTAGAAAAATGCGGCGGTGGGTAGAACGCTGACGTCCGAATAGGTTTGATGGAATTCGTCATATTTAAGGAACACGTCCGGGTAGAGCAAGTAGCTTAGGAGATCGTCACGCCGTATTGCATGGCCGACCTTTTTCTCGAGCGCTTGCTGTTCCTGATCCAGGTTCGCCGCGGGCAGGTTATCGCTCGGCAGGCCGCGAAGCGGGGCTGCGCCGCGAAGGATAATTTTCTGCAGCTTCTTGGGCCAGCCGCCAGGAGGCACACCCAGCACGCCGGAAAACATTTCCACCGCCGAATTGGGCAGCGAGAGATCGTGGTGCTCGTCGAGCTTCAGCAATTCTTCCGGCGTCATTTCTTTGGCCATGAGAAACAGGGCCATGTCTCCGACAACTTTACTTGAGGGCGTGACCTTGACGATGTCGCCGAAAAGCTGGTTCACACGAGCATACATTTTTTCGACTTCGCGCCAGCGGTGACCGAGGCCCATGGCAGCGGCCTGCTCGCGCAAGTTCGTGTATTGGCCACCGGGAATCTCGTGCTGATAAAGCCGCGCGGAACCTGATTTAGGCGCGGAGTCAAATGGCAAGTAGTACACGCGCAGCGTTTCCCAAAAGTCGGAGCATTCGTTGAGCGCGTCGACATCGAGCTGCGTGTCGCGAGGCGTGTGCCGCAGAGCTTCGACAATGGAGTTGAGGTTGGGCTGGCTGGTGCCGCCGCTCATGGCAGCGACGGCTGCATCCGCCACGTCCACGCCGGCGTCGGCGGCCTTCAGCACAGAGGCTGCGTTCAGGCCGCTGGTGTCGTGCGTGTGGAAGTGCACGGGGATGGCGATTTCCTCGCGAAGGGCGCGAACGAGTTGGAAGGCCGCGTACGGCTTGCACAAGCCGGCCATGTCTTTGATGGCCAGGAAATGCGCGCCGAGTTTTTCCAGTTGCTTGGCCATGCCGACGTAATACTTCAGCGAATATTTTGGCCGGCCTTTGTCGAGAATGTCGCCGGTGTAGCAAATGGCCGGCTCGCAGACGGCGCCGTTCCCCAGCACTGCATCGATTGCCACGCGCATGTTCTCGATGGAGTTGAGCGAATCGAAGATGCGGAAAATGTCGATGCCCTGGGCGTGAGCTTGGTGCACGAATTCTTGGATGACGTTGTCGGGATAGGAAGCGTAACCGACCGCATTTGCTCCGCGAAGCAGCATCTGGAAGCAAATGTTCGGAATGCGCCGGCGCAGCTCGCGCAAACGCTGCCACGGATCTTCATGCAAGAAACGCAGCGCGGTGTCGAATGTTGCGCCGCCCCACATTTCGAGGCTGAAAAGATCGGGAAGCCGCTGGGCCACAGCGTCGGCAGTGGCTAGAAGGTCGTAGGTACGGACGCGCGTGGCCATCAGTGATTGATGCGCGTCGCGAAACGTGGTGTCGGTGATCAGCAGGCGCTTTTCCTTGCGCGCCCACGCGGCGAACTTTTTCGCTCCGACCTTCTGCAGCAATTGCCGCGAGCCGGCGGGCGGCGCGATGCCGCGCACGCTCGGCAGGACCGCTGGCTCCAGGCTTTCTGGGATTTGCTTTCCTTTGACCTCCGGGTTGCCGTTGAGAATTACGTCGCCCAAGTAAGAGAGCAACTTAGTGGCGCGGTCGCCGCGGGTGGCGATGCGAAAAAGTTCGGGAGACTCGTCGAGAAACGCAGTGGTGACTTCGCCGGAGCGGAAACGCGAATGATTGACGACATTCTCCAAAAACGGAATGTTGGTCTTGACGCCGCGAATGCGAAACTCGCGCAGCGCACGATCCATGCGCTGGCAAGCTTCCGGAAGGTTCAGTCCCCAGGCGGTCACTTTCACGAGCAGCGAATCGTAATACGCTGCGAGCAGCGCTCCGGCGTAGGCTGTGCCGCCGTCCAGGCGAATGCCAAACCCTGCGGGAGATCGATACGTGGAGATTTTCCCGTAATCGGGCGCGAAATTCTTCTCGGGATCCTCGGTAGTCACGCGGCATTGCAGCGCCGCGCCGTACAGCGGCACGCTTTCCTGCTTCGGAAGCGATAACGGCGCATCATGAAGCTTGCAACCCTGCGCGATTCGAATTTGCGCCTGCACCAGGTCGATGCCGGTAACCATCTCCGTCACGGTATGCTCGACCTGAATGCGCGGATTTACCTCGATGAAGTACCACTTGCCGGCGTCCACGTCGTAAAGGAATTCGACCGTGCCGGCGTTGCGGTAGTTGGCCTTGCGCCCGATGCGCAACGACGCTTCGCACAATTCGGTGCGCACGCTCGCGCGCAGATTTGCAGCTGGCGCGACCTCCACGACTTTCTGGTGGCGCCGCTGCACGGAGCAATCGCGTTCCCAGAGGTGCAGCAAATTGCCGTGGTGGTCGGCAAGGATCTGCACTTCGATGTGCCGCGCGCGCGGAAGAAATTTCTCCAGGAAAACGGAGGCATCGCCAAAGGCCGAGCGCGCCTCGCCCTGCGCTTCTTCGAGCTTGGCATCAAGCTGCGCGGCATCGTGGACGACGCGCATGCCTCGCCCGCCGCCGCCCATGGCCGCCTTCACAATGATCGGATAACCGATTTCGCGCGCGATTCGCTGCGCTTCGCTCGCGGATTTCACCGGCTCTTCGGTGCCGGGCAGCACCGGCACGCCCGCGGAGGCAGCGAGTCTGCGCGCCGCGGTCTTGTCGCCGAGTAGTTCGAGCAGCGCCGGAGTCGGCCCAACAAATGTAATGCCGGCCTTTTCGCAAGCGCGCGCGAACGCCGGATTCTCCGACAGAAATCCGTACCCCGGATGAATCGCGTCGACGCTTTTCGCTTTCGCCAGCGCAACGATTCCCGCGATATCCAGGTACGCCTCCACTGGACCTTTCCCCGCGCCTACCTGGTAGGCCTCGTCGGCCTTGAAGCGGTGCAGGCCCAGGCGATCTTCCTGCGAGTAGATGCCCACGGTGCGAAGTCCGAGCTCGTTCGCCGCGCGAAAGATGCGAATGGCGATTTCGCTGCGGTTGGCGGCCAGCAATTTCTGGATGTTTTTCGGCTTCGTCATCGCAGGCGCGAACCATAGCTCGCGCGAAACTTTATATTTTCACACGAGCGGGCCGCCACGCCGCAGGAGTTTTTTCAATGCGGGCGGCAAACAAAATTTATCGAGGGCAGAAGATCCCCTCAGAAGGAAGCCGGCACAGTCTCGGCGCTCACCGGCCGCGGCGCCGTGGATTTCAATCGCTGCAGCTCCGCTTCGACCTTGCTCCACTCTTTCGGTTTGCGTTTGGTGGCATAGGGAGTATTGGGATCGGCGAAAAAGTCCAGCAGCTCCGCGCGCAAATCTGGGGACATATCGGCAAAATCTTGCGCAGCAAGCGTGCCGAGCAGCTCGGCATGCGCGTCATCATTCATAAAGTATTTGCCCGGACCGGTGAATTCGCCGACATCGAAGTTATTGTTTGGCAGCTTCAAGCGCCCCTCGCCCTCTTCTTTCAGCAGATCGCGATAGCGGTCCATGGTGGTGTTGAAGCTGGCCTGGAACATTCGCTCGGTTTCCGGCGTCGGTGTGCGGAGCTGTAACACCCGCAACGGGCCGACCTTTGGCAGCAGTTGATACAGAAACGCGAGGAAGCGGTCCCAAAAACTCGGCCGCTGATATTCCTTTCCCCAATTGCTTTCGTAGCTGGAGCGCGACAAGTTATAGAGAAACTTTTTGCGGGTTATGCCGGGCATATCGCTCTTGATGTCTTTCTCCTTGAGCGACCAAGCCACGCGCGTAGCCCGGGGTATCAGCTTGCTGACATTTCGCCGATAGGAGCCGATCAGTTTCTCTTCGTCTTGCAGTACGCCTTTCAAATCCAAACCGTAGGTTTCACGGAAAGCCTGCTCCAGCAGCGGAGCGGCGACCTGGAAACCGATGAAGTCGTGATAGCTTTCGGGCGCATAGCGCCCCTTGGCAACTTCGAGAACGTCAAAGCCGAATTCCGTTTTTATATGCGCGAGCGGGTCATCTTCATAGGTCACAGAATCGCCATGCTTTTTCTTCAGTTTGGGATACAGAACGGGTACCGCACGATTCGTTCCAATGCGATGCCCATTATTATCCGCGGCATAGTGCGCCAATGCCCCGAGGGCGAAAGCGTACTCGTTCAAATCTTTAGAACCGCGCAGCAAGATCAGGACGAAATCGCCGCTGCGCACATAATGCGCCAGGTCGCTGAAGAACACGCTGCCGTGCGGGTAGTAGCCCATGTCCTGAATGATCGCGCCACCGTAGGCGTACCCATGCGCTTCGCGCAGTTCGTCAGGAGTAGCCTCCGGAAAGCGCTTCAGTAGCAACGGCTTGATACTGGTGTCCCACGCGGAATCGATAATGGCTTCATGCGAGAGCACCGAGTATGCATCGGCCTCGGCGGGCCAAAAAATAACGCACACAAGCACGGCGAGCAGCGCAGCAATTTTTGAGAGCAATTCCACTCCTCCGACGATCTCTCTTTAATCAGACGCCAGTTCGAGTCTAGCAGAGGGCTGGGATTGCGCGTGATCGAGGAACCACTAACGAAGTTAGATGTTCCGGACGGTCCAAAGGGACGCATGCGGATTTGACCGGTGGGTTTCCTGTCGGAGTAGTGCGGAGGGGCAGGTCCGCGGTTCGCTCAGTACTTCCGCAAAACGCTGATGACGCGGCCTTGTATCTTCACGTCGTTCGCCGCAACGATGATCGGCGCCATCTCGGAATTGGCGGGCTGCAGACGAATTTTCCCTGGCCCTTCGCGATAAAACCTCTTTAGCGTTGCTTCTTCTCCATTGATCAAGGCCACCACGATCTCGCCTGCATTCGCCACCTGCGTTTGTTCGCAGACCACATAGTCTCCATCCATGATGTGATCCTCGATCATAGATGTTCCCTTAACCTGCAGCACAAAGGAATTGCCGCCGCGCGCAAAATCCCCCAGCGAAAGCGTCTCGCGCTCTTCCACAGCTTCCAGCGGACGCCCCGCGGCAATGCGCCCGACCAGCGGGAGCTCCTGGACCCTGCGCTCGATTACCTGGTCCTTGACCGATTTCGGCAATTGCAGAATTTCGATGGAGCGGCTCTGGTTGTAGCCGCGGCGAATAAAGCCTTTTTTCTCCAGCGTGGTGATGTGCTTATGCACTGTCGCCAGCGAGGTCAGCTTCATGCCCTTGCCGATTTCCTCGAAGCTCGGCGCGTAGCCGTGCTTGGTCTCGAACGCCACCAGGTAATCCAGCACTTCCTTCTGTCGCTTGGTCAGGGCCATGGGTGCAACCTCCAATTCCAGCGCCGCATAAATCGGCAGCCGTTGCCTCCACCTTAGGCGAAAAGAAAGCGAATAGTCAAGCACTTCCTTTGCGGGTTGCTGGATTTGCCAAGTTTTCGAGCGATGCCTTCTGTTTTGTTGAGGGAAAGGCTGCGATGTTGATGGTTAGAAAAAAAGAGCGAATTCCTGAGGCGACTGCAACCTCATAAGCTCCGCACACGTCTCTTTCATTAGAGCACATTGCCCGCGCGGCGGACTCTCTCCCCGCCGCGGGCGAGCCGGTATGGTATCCTAAACCATGCCGGCTCGCGGCGGGCGGAAGCACCAACCATCCTGTTCTTGCTACCGCGTCATCCTATGAGCTGAGCCGTGCTCCTTGCGGGGGAAATCGTAGAGGGGCTCTCCAAACGGGGTCAGGCAGTTTATGTCCACACTAATTGAATCGCCGCTGACCAAGCACCGGCATGCAGATTACCGGCAGCCAGTTCACCAATACCGTGGCGCTGTATGGTAATGATATCGCTACCTTTCCGGATTTCCCCGCAGAGATTCGCGCCCCTGCCGGAACTTTGCCGGGCGTAAGCGGTTACCAACTCCATTTTTCCTCCAGCGACGTGTACACGCCGGGGGACGCCGTAGATGTCCTGATTGCCATGAATCCCGCGGCTCTGAAGGTCAATGTCGCGGACTTGAAGGCCAACGGCATCCTCATCGTCAATTCCGACAGCTTTAAGGAAACCGACCTGCGCAAGGCGCAGATGACTTCCAATCCCCTCGAAGACCATTCGCTGGACAAGTTCCGGCTCTTCCCCGTCGAGCTGGAGCGCCTCACGCGCGTCGCCCTGGAGCATCTTGGCCTGGACGCCAAGTCCGTGGACCGCTGCAAGAACTTCTTCGCGCTGGGGATGTGCTACTGGCTTTACAACCGCTCGATGGATTCGACGGTCCGCTGGATTGAAGACAAGTTCAAGAACAAGCCGCTGCTGGTGGAAGCCAACAAGCTGGCCATGAAGGCCGGATACTCGTATTGCGAAGCTACAGAAGCGTTTCAGATCAGCTATGAGATCCCGCCGGCGCAGCTTGCTCCGGGAATGTATCGCAACCTGAGCGGCAACCAGGCGCTCGCGCTTGGCTTTATCACCGCGTCACAAAAATCAGGCTTGCGGCTATTTCAGGGCAGCTATCCGATTACACCTGCCTCCGACATTCTGCACGAGCTCTCGCAATACAAAGACTTCGGCGTGATGACCTTCCAGGCGGAAGACGAAATCGCCGCGATTACTTCAGCCATTGGCGCGGCTTACGCGGGCGCTTTGGCCATTACAACAACCTCCGGTCCCGGCATGGCGCTGAAGACGGAAGCCATGGGCCTTGCCGTAGCTGTGGAAATCCCATTGGTCATCTGCGACATTCAGCGCGGCGGACCTTCCACCGGGCTTCCTACCAAGACCGAGCAAGCCGATTTGTTGCAAGCGCTGTTCGGACGCAATTCCGAAGCGCCGATTCCGATTGTCGCCGCCGCGACGCCCAGCGATTGTTTCTGGGCCGCGCTGGAGGCCAGCCGCATCGCCATCAAGTACATGGTTCCGGTGATTCTCCTCTCCGACGGATATTTGGCGAACGGCGCCGAACCCTGGCGCATCCCGGATGCCGTCGACATTCCGGAGATCCCGGTGCATTTTGCGACCGAGCCTAACTCGCCGACTGGCTACTTGCCTTACAAGCGCGATCCGCAAACCTTGGCGCGGCCGTGGGCCGTTCCGGGAACGCCGGGGCTGGAACACCGCATCGGCGGGCTGGAGAAGCAGGACGTCAGCGGCAATATCAATTATGAGCCGCTGAACCACGAAAAAATGGTGCGCATCCGCGCCGCGAAGGTCGCGGCCGTTGCGCAAGACATTCCCGATATCGAGCCGGCAGGCGATGCGCAAGGCGATCTGCTGATCATTGCGTGGGGCTCCACACACGGAGCGATCACCGCCGCGGTGAACGCGCAGCGCGCCGAAGGACGCAGGATTGGGCACGTGCATCTGCGGCACCTGAATCCGCTGCCTTTGAATTTGGGCGAGGTCATCAAGCGCTTTAAGCAAGTTCTCGTGCCGGAGCTGAACATGGGCCAGTTACTGTGGGTCCTGCGCGCCAAGTATCTGGTGGACGCTGTAGGCCTGAACAAAATCCAGGGCCGCCCGTTCAAGCAAAGCGAGCTCGAGCAAAAGATCGAAGAAATGCTGGATGTTTAGGAATTAATCCGAACGCGATCCGAAGAATCCCGGAGTTGGGTCTGGAGCCATAAGAAATGTCGACCGCCACGCTGCCACCGCCTTTGACAAAAAAAGATTTTCAGACCGACCAGGAGGTCCGCTGGTGCCCAGGCTGCGGCGACTACGCCATTCTCTCCGCGGTGCAGTCGGTGTTCCCCGAGCTCGGCATCAAGCGCGAGAATTTTGTGGTGGTTTCCGGCATCGGCTGCTCCAGCCGCTTCCCGTACTACATGAATACGTTCGGCTTCCATACGATTCATGGCCGCGCACCCGCGGTCGCAACCGGGATTAAAGCGATTCGCCCCGATCTCGAAGTTTGGGTAGCCACCGGTGACGGCGACGCGCTCTCTATCGGCGGCAATCACACAATTCATATGTTGCGCCGCAACGTCGGCATTAAAGTTTTGCTCTTCAACAACCGAATTTACGGGCTCACCAAGGGGCAATATTCGCCCACCTCGGAATTCAACAAAAAGACGAAGTCGACGCCATTCGGCTCGGTGGACCGACCGTTCAACCCCGTGTCGCTAGCCATCGGTGCAGAAGCCACTTTTGTCGCGCGCTCCGTGGATGTTTTCCAATCGCACCTGAAAGACACGCTGAAACACGCCGCCGCGCACAAAGGCTCCGCGTTTGTGGAAATCCTGCAGAACTGCAACATCTTCAATGACGGCGCGTGGTTTTCGCTCACCGAGCGTGACGCGCGCAGCGAGCACGTTTTACAACTCGAGCATGGCAAGCCGCTGGTCTTCGGCAAAAACCACGACAAAGGCATCCGCCGCAAGTCCGATGGCGACATCGAAGTCGTGCCACTCGGCAACGGCATCACCGAATCGGATCTCGTCATTCACGACGCGCATCATCCCCGCCCTTCCTACGCGTTCTTGCTCTCCCACATGGAGCATCGCTCCGGCTTCCCCACGCCCATCGGCGTCTTTCGCGCATGGGACGACCTGCCCCGCTACGAAGACGTCATGAACCAGCAAATCAAAGACGTCATCGCCAAGCGTGGCCCAGGCGACCTAAACAAACTCCTGCACGCCGGCGACACCTGGGAAGTGCGCTAACTGCGCGCGTACATCCAGAAATCTGAAACTCAGTTTAGTGATTCTGCCTGCATTGGTACTCTTTTGGGTCGATGGGTTTCGGGTGTATACTCCAGCCACTTTGGCAATCCTTGAGCTTTAAATGGCGGATTCTCCCCTCGGCGAACGTCAAATTCCGGATCCTCCGACCGACGAGCCCCGGCTCGAATCGTGGGGAGAGATTGCCGCGTACCTACGGCGCGAGATCAGGACGGTCCAGCGCTGGGAAAGGTACCAAGGCTTGCCGGTTCGCAGGCTGCTGATTGGGAAGCTCGGCTCCGTTTACGCGTACCGCTCGGAGTTGGACAAGTGGTACCGCGAACGCCAACCGCAGCCCGAAAATGGTGAAGAAGATACTGAGAAAGCCGGGAATGGCGAAGTTGCAGCACACGTCACCGTCTCTACCGAGGCGGATAAGCAGAAATCCCAGGGCCAAGCGTGTTGCCGCCCCCGCGTCCACGCGTCACCGGTTTGCACATCACCATCACGCTGTTGACCTTACTCGTTGTCGCTGCTGTGACCCCTGGTGTCTACTTCTTCCGCCACGGGCATTCTCCCGTGCGCACAGCAAGCGGGAAGATTCGCTTGGTAGTCCTCCCTTTTGCAAATTTGAGCGGTGATTCCCAACAGGATTATTTCAGCGCCGGCTTGACCGACGAGATGATCACGCAGCTCGGCCGGCTGGACCCGGAGCGCCTGGGCGTGATCGCGGCGGAGACTTCCAAGCTTTTCGCCAGCAAACCGATCGCAGAGCTCGGCCGCACGTTGGACGTGCAATATGCCCTCGAAGGCAGCGTGCGCCGGGGCGGCAATGAGGTCCGCATTAATGTCCAGCTTATTCAGGTGAGCGACCAGACCCACATCTGGGCCAATTCTTACACCGGGGACCTCCGCGATATCCTGCGCGTTCAGGACGAAGTTGCTGCGGCGGTCGCGAGCCAGATTCGCGTGGCGCTTCCGGTGGGGGCCCTCGGCGTGAATGGCGCAAAAGGTACCGCACGCACCATTAATCCGGAGGCCTACGACGAATATCTCCGTGGCCGCTTTTTCTGGACCAACCGCGGCGACCTTCACAAGAGCATTGACGCTTATCAAAAAGCGATTCAAAAAGATCCGAACTATGCGCTCGCCTACGCAGGTCTGGCCAGCGCTTACGCCTTACTGGGGCAAGTACCTTACGACGATATGCTTCCCGCCGACGCTAAACCCAAGGCCCGCGAAGCGGCCGAACGCGCTCTGCAACTCGACCCTCAAGTGGGCGAAGCTCACTCCGTCTTAGCCAACGTCTCCTACAGTTACGATTGGGACTTCGACGCGGCGGAGCGCGAGTTTCAGCGTGCCCTCGCCCTTGGCCAGAATGACCCCACTGCACATCTTTGGTTCAGCCACTATTGCATCGTGCGGAACCGGCTCCAACAGGCGCACGAGGAAAACTCCCGCACCCTCGCACTGGATCCCGTCTCGCCTCTCTTCAATACTGTCCGCGCGGAGATCTACTACAACGCGCGTCAATACGATGAAGCTATAGCCCAAGGCCGGCGGATCATAGATCAATATCCAACCTTTTGGCTGGCTTACATCTGGCTTGGATCCGCTTATCGCGAAAAGAAAATGTATATGGACGCACTCGAGCAGTTTTCGAAGGGCCTCAAAATGTCGGGCGACCATCCTGCCATGATCGCTCTGTACGGGCACGCTTTGGCTCTTTCCGGCGACACGCCTGGTGCACGCAGAGCGCTTGCGGACCTACAGCGTCTTGCAAAATCGCGCTACGTTTCGGCGCTTTATTTTGCAGGCATCTATACCGGCCTGGGCGAAAAGAGCACGGCTTTGGATTGGCTCGACAAAGCCTACAAAGAGCGTAATGATCGTCTGGTGTACCTGAACGTCGATCCAATGGCCGATCCGCTCCGCTCCGAGCCTCGCTTCCAGGATCTAATGAAGCGCCTTCATCTGCCGTAACATCCTCACCTTTCGCCTCCTGTTCGCAATTTGAACTTCGCGTTGTCTACCGCGGGACACACCTTATGCCACTGCCTGCCTAATTGCGTTCCCGGCGGCACGACAAACAGCGACATTAAGCGCCTCTCTCCTCGCATCGTTCCTTGTCGCTTGAAGAACTCCTCGCTGCCGATTACTGTGCGCTCACCGGCTGAATTTCCGGAAACTTCTCAAGGAGCCCAGCCAATGCAAAGAATCTTTCTGCCACTGATGGCCCTGGCAATTCTGACCTCACCGGTGCTCGTATCCGCGCAGGACAAACCTGCGATCGTGGTTCATACCTTCTCGGTGACCCCGGGACAACCCTGGCCTTACGACATGAAGCAAATGGCCGCGCAAACCGTCGCGGAGCTGCAACGCAAAGATGGAAAGCGGTTTGACGTTGCGGTG
>WNFF01006038.1_pt1 | contig 11310 bp, 9 predicted proteins | sample 5400441 | NCBI WGS metagenome assembly WNFF01 (sample SAMN13153345, study PRJNA577476) | soil metagenome | isolation source: 120 cm saprolite under Douglas fir tree site 2 hole 3 replicate 1 | place: USA:California | collected 2015-04-18
CCTTGCGCACTTCTTCGCTGCTCCGCTGCTCGATCAGGCGTTCGAGCTGGCTGGGGTCCGGATGCTCCAGCGGCACATTTTCCAGGTCTCCCGTCTCTTTGTCCTGCCTGCTCTTGCGCCGCCGCAGTGTATCCCAGCAATGGTTTGCCGCCACCTTATACAGCCAGGCGGTGAACGACCGTGCCGAATCGTATTGGTTCAGTTTGCCGCGTAGTTTCATGAATACTTCCATGGTGGCGTCTTCTGCATCTTCCCGGGTCGGAAGAGCCCGCCGGCAGAACCGGAAAATCGCCGGAGCGTAGTCGTGATACAGCTGCCCCCAAGCCTCGGCATCTCCTGCCTTGGCTCGGGTAATCGCCTCCGTGGGCTCCGTTATTCCCGGCGCACTCATCCGGCCTGGTCTCACCCTCCCCGGCTCAGCACTCTAACAGAAATAGCTCACGAGGCTAAACTTCCGGGCAATAGGCGCCCGGCACGCGCACGACACGCTTTTCGAACCTGCGCCTGGTTCGCCAGCCATCATTTTTTCCACTACAGCGCATAGAATTCATTATCCTTGACACTTCACGCCAGTGCGGGTTAAATCTTACGCATTAAAGCCACGTTGGCTTGAAAGCTGTGTCGAGTTTTGAACCGAAACGAGAGCAGGCTGGTCCGGGGGGCTTGTTCCCATATTCAGCACTAGGTTTGAGTTCTGAAACCGAAGGCGAACGGTTCGCCGTGCAACTTTTCATGAAGCTTTACGTCTTGTTCTTTAAAGCGCGCCGCTGAGAGGCGGCGCGTGGGTGTTATTTTGATCTCGATGAGGGGGGGTGTTCGTCTATGAAGCGCCTAGTCTTTGCAATTCTCGTTGTTCTCTCGCTCGCAGTGGCCGCAAACGCCCAGACGTTCCGTGGGACGATTAACGGAACGGTGACGGATCCATCGGGGGCATCGGTTCCCAATGCCGCAGTGAAAGCCACGGAAAGCGCCACGGGCATTGATCACAATACTGTGACGACGAGTGAAGGATCATTTGCTTTCCAGGATATTCCGCTGGGTTACTATAGGGTTACGATAACGGCAACGGGATTCCCAACGTATGCAGTCGACAAGGTGGAGGTCGTTGCGGGACAAATCTATACCCTGCAGGTTAAGTTATCGCTGCAGCAGCAGGCCACTACAGTGGAAGTATCTGCGGCCGCGCTGACGCTGGACACCACGACTCAAACGCAGACGATGACAATTCCAGACGATGTGGTCCAGAACATTCCGTTGAACGGACGCGACTTCACCCAATTGATTTCCATGGAACCGGGCTTCGGGGGGTATAACGTTGGCGGCTTCGGCTCGCTCAACGGGACGCGTCCCAACCAAATCAACTGGCAGATCGACGGCGTGGATAACAACGACTTCTGGCACAACATCCCGGCGGTCAACCAGGGCGGCGTATCGGGGATTGCAGGCGTGGTCCTGCCGATTGACTCGGTAACCGAGTTCTCAGCGCAGACTGCATCGGGGCCTGAGGGTGGGCGGAACGCGGGCGGCACCGTAAATGTTGTGACCAAATCCGGCACCAACGAAATCCACGGCTCCGCTTATTACTACTGGAGGAACGAATACCTCGCTAGCCCCTCGCCCTTCTTCACACCCTGTACTCTCAGTGCCGCTGCTTGTGCTGCCGCCGGTCAGCTTACCAAAGCGCCGAGGGAGCGCAACGAAAACTACGGATTCTCCGCGGGCGGACCCATCATCAAGAACAAAACGTTTATTTTTGCCAACTACGAGAAGCAGGACTTCGTCTTCGGCCTCTCCGGTTTGGCCACCGAACCTTCCGCGGCCTGGGTGGCGAATGCTGGCCTGCTGCTGGCCGCCAACAATGTCCCAGTCAGCCTGGCTTCCTGCAACGTGCTCGCTGGACTTACCAGCAAGCTTCCCCCTGGCCAGATCCCTGCAGGCTGCAAGACTGGGGGTGCGGGTTTCTGGCCGACCTCCGGAAGCAGCTCGATCTTGAATCTGCCAGCAACCACTAATAACTTCTTCAGCCCCAGCGCCGAGTTTGGTTACAGTTACAATGGCGTCGCAAGACTCGACCAACAGATTTCTGATAAACACCACCTTTACCTCCGCGCGTACATGGGCCAGGGCAACCAGGTTGCTCCTCTCGGCGGCAGCCCCGCGCTGGGAACGGCCAGCTCAAATTTGAGCTACTACTTCGAGGTCGCTCCTATCCATGTGTACAACTATTCGGCCGTGCTCAACTCCACGCTTACCTCGAAGCTGACCAATCAGCTTCTCTTTGGTGCCAACTACTTCAACCAGATCTTCAACGACAACAACAGCAGCTTTGTGACTAAGTCACTCGGTTTGTTCCTCAGCCCGGACGCAACCATAAACGGTAAGCCCATCAACGGTGCTCCGAATCTTAGAATTAAGGGGTTTGAGAATACTGGCCTGACCCCGCCAGAGGGCCGAAGCGACCTGACTTGGCACATCACGGATATCGTCTCCTATAGCATGGGAGCACATCAATTGCGCTTCGGAGCTGAGGTTCGCCGGGCGAAACTCAATGAGTTCTATCACCGCCGCGGTACAGGAAGATTCATCTTCGACGGAACCCAGGGACCTTGGCGTAGCAGCGCGACTTGCACCGGGGCTACTGCAAACCCTCCCCTTTGTGCGCTGGCTGACTTTCTTGCCGGGGACGTGGCCGGAGGGCCCTTAGATCCGAACGTGACAGGATCTACTATCGCCGTAGGAAACCCGGAGCGTTTTGTGGCGGTCAACGCTTTCAATGCATACGCCCAGGATTCCTGGCAGGTCACTAAGAAGCTCAACCTTAATTATGGCTTGCGCTACGAATACTTTGGCCCGATGCACACCACTAAAAGCGGAGATATCGCGAACTTTATCCCCGGAAAGGGATTTGTGGTTCAGGACGGCAGCCACGCCCTCTTCAACCCCGGTAAGAACCATTTCGCTCCACGCGTCGGTTTTGCCTATCAGCCGACTGCGAAACCTGACTTGGTGGTGCGCGGGGGATTTGGCGTCTTCTTCGACCAGATCAACCTGAACCCGTTCCTGGACTTCCGTCCGCCCATCGCTGCATCGCAGGGGATCGAGGGCAACCCGTTCGGCGCATCGCCTGTTTCCACCTACAGTCGGAGCGGTTATAACTGGGATACGGTGCAGGCAGGCGGCAACTCGATCTTTCCGGGCGTCAAGGCCTGCAGCGATCCGAATTGCGCTGCCCTTGGAGATCCCCAGGGCCTGAGCGCCTATTCCGTCAGCCCGAACTCGCGCGTACCTTACTTCTATAACTACAACCTCCAAGTGGAGAAAGGGTTTGGCAACGTGGGCGTCTGGCAAATTGGGTACGTTGGCAGCGAAGGACGGAAGCTGAACCTGGTGAGCCAGATAAATCAACAGAACAGCGCTGGGGTGTTCACTACGTTCCCCCATCTCGGCAACGTTCTCCAGCTCAACACGATCGGGACATCCAACTACAATGCCCTTCAGACGATCTTCAGACTCAGGTCATGGCGAGGGCTGAGTTCCCAGTTCGCCTACACCTGGTCGCATGCCCTGGATGAAATCAGCGAGTACCGCGCTACTGTCGTGGATAATGCGCTTAACCCGAAGCTTGATTACGGCAACGGTGATTTCGACACACGTCATCTCTTTACGATCGATTTCACCTATGGCGTTCCGAAGGCTCCCTGGGCCACGTCTGCGCTAACAAAGCGGGTGTTCAACGACTGGCAAATCAGCAGCGTGATGAACTGGCATACCGGGCAGCCCTATGATGAAATCCGGTCCTACTTGAACCAGGTGGGCAACCCGTTCGCCAGCGGCAATGGCGTTACCATTGATCACAAGTTCTCGGCGGCCAATGGCGGCACGCTCTGGATCAACCCCACTGCATTCTGCGATCCCAATGCGATCAATCCGGCAACCGGACTAACGGATCCCGGCTGCCCAGGATCGTTTTACGGCAACGTCTCTCGGAACAAGTACTACGCCCCCGGCTACGGAGACGTGGACCTGTCGTTCATCAAGAACATCCCGATTACGGAACGGGTCAAAATACAGCTGCGGGCAGATTTCTTTAACCTTTTCAACCGGATCAATCTATCCTCGGGGGTTGGGGCCCTTTCCGCATTTGGAACCGCTTCCCCCAATGGGGATGCATGCTCCCAGAATTTCACCACCCACAGGTGCTCTTCGGACTTCAGCTCGACCGGATTCGGTTTGGTGAGTGACACGATCGGCGACTTCAACGGGGCTCCTGCGATCGGACCTGGCGAAGCCCGCAACATCCAGCTCGTCGCGAAGATTATCTTCTAACGGCTGGCTGCAACAGAAGCGTCTCGACCTGGTCGGGGGGCGCTTTCGTTTCTTCTAAATGAACCGCAGCCGACTTCCCCTGCTCCCGCGGGCTGCTGAGAATTCTTGGCTTTTGGGGGTCGGAGCTTTAGCTCCGACGTTAGCCTGGCGGCCTTCACTGGGCTTTAGCCCCTGAAAAATGGTTCCAAGTATTTCTCACCAGCCTGCCCAGCTTCGCCACGCCCACTGCAACGGCTGTCCTAACCAGACCATCACACAAATAGCTTGAATCCGAATTTTGCATGGCCAAAGTTTTCCCAATTCACTAGAATGGACTTACCAGCCGAAAGGAGAAGACTATGCCCACGACGAGGAATGGCTCCTCTCCAAAGGCAGCGAAGCTCCGCACTGCCCGGAAATCTCTGGCGCCGGAAGACATTGCCCTGCGCGCCTACCAAATCTATCTCGAGCGCGCCGGCGGAGCCGGCAACCCACTCGACGACTGGATCCGCGCCGAACGCGAGCTCCTCGCCCAAAACGGCAACGCTCGCCGCAAGCCGGCCGCAAAATCAAAAGCCGCCTAGCAAAACGCAGCCTTCTCCATCGCGAAATCCTTTCAGCACGATAAGGCGCGTCAGGCGGCGCTTCTTCTGATTTCCTTAATCCCATGCCCAAGATGACGCCGCAGAAGCGCGCCCTCAGAGTTACGCCATCGGCGTATCCGACTCGCGCAGCGATTTCTTCTACACTTTCGTCTGTCGTCTTCAGCAGATGCACCGCGCGCTCCACACGCAGCAGAAGAACAAGGAGGAGCATTCCTAGGAGTGAACGAACCAGTGGGCTAAAAAAGGATTTGACAGGGCCGACACGGCTGGAGATCTCCGGTAACCGGATTATCAGGCACAACGTGGCGGATGCCTCCACAAAACGCCGCCCTGGACGGGCCCCCCGTGTCGTGATATTCAGACCACAGCAACATGTGGTTTTGCGCGCTTTGATTCGCGGGCTGAGGTGTGCATTTACAATGTAAAGTCCTAAGACCGCGCAAAGGATGCGCCGGAGCTGGCAATTGGGGCGAATAATATCTCCCGTTTTCGAAGTCGAAAAGGAAACTCGTGACCTGCTGGAGCGCGGCGAAGCGGCCCGCGCAGCCGCCGCTTCGCTACCACTGAGCCGGGCGGTGTATGCGTTAGCGATTGCTGCCGTCGTTCTTCACGTGGGGTTCAGCGGCCGGTTTGGATTCTTTCGTGATGAACTTTACTATGCCGCTTGCGGACAGCGTCTGGCTTGGGGCTATGTCGACCACGCGCCTCTGGCTCCGTTTCTCGCCCGCCTTAGCCGCGCGCTGCTGGGCGATTCCCTCTTAGCCCTGCGTTTGCTCCCGGCGCTAGCGGCTTCGGCCAAGATGTTTCTTGGTGCGTGGCTGGCTCGGGAACTAGGCGGCGGGAAGTACGCGCAGTTCCTCGCCGCATTTTGCGTGTTGCTTGCTCCGATCTACTTGACGTTTGATAATTTCTTCTCGATGAATGCGTTTGAGCCCGTGTTTTGGATGGCCTGCGCGGCGATTGTGCTGCGCATTCTGAATGGCGGAAACCCAAAGCTGTGGCTTCTGTTCGGACTCTGTGCCGGCCTCGGGATTTTGAACAAACACTCCATGCTTTTTTTCGGTTCGGGGATTGCGCTTGGGCTGCTGGCAACCTCTGCGAGGAAGCATTTCCAGCAGCCGTGGATTTGGCTGGGGGCCGGAATCACGTTCCTTTGCTTCCTTCCTAATTTGCTTTGGGAAATTCAAAATGGCTGGCCAACTCTGGCGCTGTTTCATGCGGTGATGGGTACGAAGTACGTGATCGTTTCCCCGTGGGAATACCTCTGGCAACAAACCTTGTTGGCACATCCCCTGGCTGCGCCAATTTGGATGGCCGGTCTGTGGTTTTTGCTGCGAGATCCGCTGGGGGAAAAGTATGCCGTGCTGGCCTGGGCGTATTTCACAGTTTTGTCGGAGATGCTCATCCTGCACGGAAAAATCTATTACCTCGCGCCGGCGTACGTGATGCTGCTGGCAGCTGGCTCCGTCTGGATCGAACGGCGATTGGTTCCGCGAGTCGGAGTGTGGTTGCGGCCGGCGATAGCAGTGCCATTATTGATCGGCGGTGTGATTGCGGCCCCGCTATCGATACCCATCCTTCCGGTCGAAGCTACCATTCGCTATACGCGTTTCTGGGATGTACAGGCGATTCACGTGGAAAACGTGCCGCAGGGCGAGTTGCCCCAACTCTTCGGGGATATGTTCGGGTGGCCGGAACAGGTGCACGCGGTGGCAGGTGTATACCAGGCGCTGCCGCAGTCCGAGCGCGATCAAGCGGTGGTGCTTGCCTACAACTATGGGGAAGCCTCCGCCATAAACTGCTTCGGCGCGAAGCTGGGATTGCCGCGAGCCGTTAGTGGTCACAACCAGTACGGGTTGTGGGGACCTGGCGCAATGACCGGCCAAGTTGCCGTTGCGATTGGCTTTACCGAACAGCAGTTGCGCCAGTTTTATGACCAAGTCACGCCCGAAGCAACCGTCTCGCCGCAGTACGCAATGCCGGAAGAATCCCACCTCACGATTTTCGTTTGCCGGCGCCCCAAAAAGACCCTGCTGGAATCATGGCCGCAGTGGAAGTACCTGAGTTAGGGCCCGGCAGCACCCTCGCCGCGACTATGCGGAACGGCGCTGGCGCACCTGACTCCCCCTGTTTTCGACAGCTACATTGAGCCCCACCAATGATGCGCCCTGCCATCCCGTCTTTTCGAACGGAGCCGGCCGGCTTTTTCTTCCGCATTCGCTCCTAAGAACGCGTCGGCGTGCGCAGAGAGATCTCCGCCCCATCGCTCACGTTTTTTGTGAGCGATGAAATCTCTCTTCTCCTTCTTGAGTCCCGCGAATGATGAGCGTAGGCTACTCGCCGAGGTGACGTGTGAAGTCAAAGGCAGTCCGGAGTACGGTTACAGCAATGGCGGTAATGGTGGTTGGCCTCTGCAGTGCGTTCTCGCAATCAAATCCATCCAGCTCACCTCCAGGTTCAGACATCAACGCAAAACCTCTTCTGTTGGAAAAGAATGAAGGCGAGCTGCGAACTCGCCGCATTCACACGGACAACAGCGCCTCCGCCTCCTCCCAATTCATGCTGAAGGTCAGCCCGACAAATAATGGCTCTCAGCATCTTGTGGCCGGTACGGAAGAGCTAGCCCCGGGATCGCTCATACCGAAGCACAGGCACTTGGCCCAGGATGAAATACTCCTGATGCAGGGCGGAAAAGCTCACGTTTGGCTCGGCGATCAGGAGCGCGATCTCCATTCCGGCGGACTTGTGTTTATTCCGGCGAATACCTGGGCAAGTTTGAAGAACATTGGCACCGAGCCAATCAGCCTGACTTTCATTTTCTCAGCGCCCGGATTCGAGGATACGATGCGCTGCAATTCCGTGCCGGCCGGTGAAACGCCCACCCCGATCACGCCAGCGCAGCAAAGAGACTGTGCACACCTGGGGCACGCCGAAAACGCGAGCAGGCATGAATAGCCCAAAGAAATGAACAATCAGGCGGCCTTGGAAGAAAAAACAACGCGCCAATCATTTAGTCTGCCTCAGCCGCAACGTCAGCGCGGAAGCGATCTCTCAAACCGCCTGAGTGCCTCCCCCTTGCTCAAACAAAGAACACCTTCTACTTCTTTGGTTTGTAAATATAAGTCACAAACACGTGCTCCCACGGTACGGCAACGATGGGTAATATCACCCACAAGAACGCCGAGGTAATGCCTTCCGCTGGTGAACCCTCCAACGTGCCCTTTGACCAGAGTGGGTACGCCACAAGAACAAGCCAAAGGATTTTGTAGAATATCTCTAGCAGCATGATCGGCAGCATTTTCAAAGGACGAATGATTCCTAAGCCCGCCAAAGTCGCGAAGGCTGTCCAGACGCACCACGCCACGGCATTTGTTGGTTCCCATGGTCCCCGGTGGGTGAGGATGTGCGTCCAAGTGTCCTTGCCCAACACGAAGAACATTAAGATATAGACCAATCGCAAGAGGTAAATATTGATCCTACGGACGCCTTCGTAGCGGTCGTCCCGTTGAAAAATCGCTTTGGGGCTGACGGTCATAGAAATTATCCGATGAGACCTTCGATTGCGCCACTTGCAGCGCTGCGTCCGTACGCGATTGCGCCACACGCATATCTTCCGACGGCGATGGCGCCCACCGCACCGTGCCCAACCGCGATCGCGCCCAGGGCCCGCCAACCCATTGCAAGGCCGGCGAAGATGAACAGGCCGGCAGAAGCTCCTCCGACCGCAACCACTCCGACGCTTAGTCCGCCGTAGGCGACGACTCCAACAGCAATACCACCGACAGCAACGATTCCCGTTGCGCGACCGCCCAACGCGAATACCCCGTGTGCATTGCGTCCAATCGATAGTAGCGGTAGGCCGCCAACTCTCAGCTGAGAGGTGTATCCATCCATATGGCGACCCCGCGCTCTGTAGAGAACAACATCCCCGAGAATAACCGAACCAACGGCGAGGACTGTGGAGATGAGGGCCAGCTTGCGAAAAGTTCTCCGGAGCTGAAGGGTATCCCTCGTTAAGCCATTCATCTTCTCCATCCACGCGGGCATGGGCGAAGATCCCGGGCGCGTCACCATTTGCAGCCTCCTTGTTGAGCGGTGGTCCCAAGGCCATCGGCTCATGCCGAAATCATACTAAGCATAGCGGTACCTCAATGGGAAATTGATGGAAAGGGCGCCCAGTTCATATCAGCGACTTGGCTTGTACGTGATTTTCGTACGTAGTTTTGGGTATGGGTAAGAAACCACCCGTTGCTTCATTACTTCTTCCAGTCCTGCGCTACACTGGAATGCTACATCACCGCTCAATTTCATGACCACGCAACTTCCATCTCTGGTGATCCTTGGCCGCCCCAACGTGGGTAAGTCCACGCTCTTCAATCGCTTGACCGGCACGCGTCGCTCCATCGTCACCAACGAACCCGGCATCACCCGCGACCGCATCTATGGCAAAGCCGAATGGCGGGGCCGCGCCCTGGAGATCGTGGACACGGGCGGCATCGTTCCGGATGACAAGGCCTTGATCCCCCAAGAAATCCTGCGCCAGGCGCAGGTCGCCATCAAGAAAGCCGCGCTCCTCGTTCTGGTCGTGGACAGCCAGGCAGGCCTTACGCCTCTCGACGAAGAGCTGGCGCGCCTCCTGCGCACCACGGGCAAGCCTTTCGTGATCGCCGTCAACAAAGTGGACGCGCCGTCGCAGGAAGCCAATACGGGGGTGTTTCATCGCATCGGCGTGCCGATTTTCCCGATCGCCGCCGAACACGGTACCGGCGTGGATGATCTTCTCGATGAAGCCTTGAAACAGACCGAAGTCGTTGCTTCCGTCGAGGAGGAAAAACAACCCGGCATCATCGAAGTCGCCATCATCGGCCGGCCCAACGTCGGCAAATCCACGCTGCTGAATCGCATGGTCGGAGAAGAACGTTCCATCGTTTCGCCGATTCCCGGCACTACGATGGACAACGTGGATCTGGAAATCACGCACGGCGATCGCAACTACCGCTTCGTGGATACGGCGGGAATCCGCCGTAAAGGAAAAACCACGCTGGTCGCGGAAAAACTGAGCGTCGTGATGGCCCGTCGCGGCTTGGAACGCTGCGACGTCGCTCTTCTCGTGGTGGATGGCGAACAAGGCGTCACCCAAGGCGACGCGCAAATCGCCAGCTACGCCGAAGAATCCGGCCGCTCGGTGGTCATCGTCCGTCGTTGCCGCGCGAGCAGCGGCGTCGCGCGATGCCGCCACCACCAAGGGAAAAGCCAGGCGCGCCCCCGGCGAACGGCACAAACCCGAAAATTTCGATCCGGGGCGACTCATGTTCGATTACGAAAAAATGATTCGCGCTAAATTGAAATTTCTAAGCTACGCGCCGATTGTTTTTCTGTCCGCAAAAACCGGCGAGCGCGCCGACAAGCTTTTCCCATTGATTAATCAATGCTGGGAAGCCCGCCAGCGAAGAATTCCCACGCCGGCGCTCAACAGCTGGCTCAAGGAAGAAGTCGACCTGCAGCGCGGCACCACTCCCGGCGCTCGCCCTGTGCGCATTTACTACATGACCCAGGCGAAAATCGGCCCACCGACATTTCTGATTTTCACGAATCAGAAAACTCCGCTGCATTTCAGCTACGAACGCTTCCTGGAGAATCAACTGCGTGGAAAGTTTGATTTTGTCGGCACCCCCATCCGCTTCGTGCAGCGGCTCCGCAAGCGCGATGACAAATCCGAGCGCGACGAGAAATCTTCGCGTGGAGACAAGTCTTCGCGCCGCGACAAATCCCGCCGCGGAGAGAATCCTTCGCGTGGCGGAAAATCCTCGCGCACTGACGAATCTTCGCGAGGTGACAAATGATCGCTTCCCCCTACAGCAATCCCACGCAAACTGTTAGGATATCCGCGTCCCCTTCCCGGCAGGGTTTTCGAAAATGCCAAGCGACGGCGCAGCCGCACAAGCCGCAATTGAAAAAGATCTCTATCACATCGGCGACGTCAGCCGCCTGACCGATGTGAAAGCGTTTGTTTTGCGCTTCTGGGAATCCGAATTCCCGATGTTGCAGCCGCTCAAAAGTTCCGGCGGCCGCCGTCTCTACCGTCAGGAAGACGTGGATATGGTCTTCCGCATCAAGCGTCTGCTTTACGACGAAGGATTCACGATCGCCGGCGCCCGCCGCTACCTTCGCGAGCATAGTGGCGCGGCGGAGAATGACGAAATCACAATTCGCGGAACGGAAGGAGCGGCGCAGCTCCTGAGCCGTAAAATGTTGCTGGACCTGCGCGACGCTCTGCGCGCTTTCTTGACGCTGCTCGAACGGCGGTGATAGCCTTGTTGCTGCTGCAACTGTCGCGGTTCGGCCCTCTCTTTTTGCGCCGCACCGTGATTAGCGTGCCCGTCGGGGCGTAGCGCAGCCT
>WNFF01011731.1_pt1 | contig 11307 bp, 7 predicted proteins | sample 5400441 | NCBI WGS metagenome assembly WNFF01 (sample SAMN13153345, study PRJNA577476) | soil metagenome | isolation source: 120 cm saprolite under Douglas fir tree site 2 hole 3 replicate 1 | place: USA:California | collected 2015-04-18
TGGCGCCGATCTATTTCGACGATTTCCTCGCCTCCGAAACGGCGCGGCGCGAGACCTGGCGGCGCCGCTTCGCGATGGAGGACAAATTCGGCGCGGCCGAGCCCAATCGCGGCCATCGCGCCGTCGATGCGCTGGTGCGCCGCGGCAAGGTCAGTGCCGTCATCACTCAGAATATCGACGGGCTGCACCAGGCATCCGGGATCCCGGCCGACAAGGTCATCGAATTGCACGGCAACACGACCTACGCCACCTGCCTCGATTGCGCGACGCGTTATGAGCTCGCCGATATCCGGATCGCCTTCGAGCGTGACGGCGAGGCGCCGCGCTGCCAGCGCTGTCATGGGTTGGTCAAGACCGCGACGATCTCGTTCGGCCAGGCGATGCCGCAGGCGGAAATGCGCCGCGCCGAGATCGCGACCTTGGCCGCCGATCTGTTCATCGTGCTCGGCTCCTCGCTGGTGGTCTATCCGGCCGCCGCGTTTCCCGAGCTCGCGAAGCGCAACGGCGCCGTGCTGGCGATCGTCAACCGCGAGCCGACCGGCCTCGACGAGCTTGCCGATCTGGTGATTCACCAGGGGATCGGCGATACACTCGGCGCCGCGGTCGGGGTCAATTGAGCCCCAGGGAGGAGACCATGAGACTGGATGGCAAGGTCGCTCTGATCACCGGCGGCGCGTCGGGGATGGGGGCCAGCATGGCGCGGGTGTTTGCCGGCGAAGGCGCCAAGGTGGCGGTGGCCGACATGCTCGACGACGAGGGCAAAAAAATCGTCGACGAAATAATCCGGGCGAACGGCGCGGCGATCTTCCAGAAGCTCGACGTGACCAGCGAAGCCGAGTGGCAGGCCGCGATCGCCGCGACCTTGGCTGCGTTCGGCAAACTCGACATCCTGGTCAACGATGCCGGGATCAGCGGCAGCGCGGTCGACGATCTGTTCGACACCGCGGCCTGGCAGCGTCTGATGGCGGTCAACGCGACCGGCGTCTTTCTCGGCATGAAATTCGCGATCCCCGTGATGCAGAAGGAAGGCGGCGGGTCGATCGTCAACATCTCGTCGATTTCCGGCGTCACCGGCCAGCGCGGCATCCATGTCGGCTACAACGCCTCGAAGGGCGCGGTCCGCACCCTGACCAAGGCGGCCGCCGTGCAGCACGGGCGCGACAATATCCGGGTCAACTCGGTCCATCCCGGGTTGATGCCGCCGATGCGCACCTCGGGGCGGACCGCCGACCCGGCGGTGCGGGCGAAAATGCTCGAAGGCGTGCCGCTGCGCCGCGCCGGGCGGGTCGAAGAGGTGGCGAACGCCGTGCTGTTCCTCGCCTCCGACGAAGCCTCCTACATCACCGGCACCGAGCTTTATGTCGATGGCGGCTTCCTCGCTGTGTAACGAAAATGAATCCGCCACAATCAAACTCTTTGTCGTCATTCCCGCGAAAGCGGGAATCCAGGAGAAGCGCTGTGCCGCTAGCCCTGGACCCCCGCTGCCGCGGGGGTGACGGGTAATAGGCCAACGGGAGAATGACGATGGGTTATACGCTTGACGGGTTCTGCCGCGATTGCCATGCCGCGCTCAAGGCCGATCCCGGCCCCGGTGGGCGCCAGAGCGTGCGGCATCATCTGGAGCGGCTGCTCGCCGACCAGGAATTCCTCGCCGAGCATGTCCTGCCGGCGCCGCCGGGCCGGCACACCCTCTATGAGGACCCGGAGCTCGGCTTTGTCGTGCTCGCCCATGTCAATCCCACGGCCGGCAAGTCGCCACCGCACGATCACGGCGCGTCCTGGGCGGTTTATGGCCAGGTCACCGAACATACCGACATGACCGAGTGGCGACGCGCCGAGGGCGGCGACGCGCCGGGCCCGGCAAGCCTCGAAATCGTGCGCCGCTACCGGTTGGAGCCCGGCCGGGCCGGGGTCTACGACATCCGCGCGATCCACGCGATCGACTATCCCGCCGGCGCCCGTTTCGTGCGGGTGACCGGGACCGACCTCGAAAATGTGCCGCGGCTCAAATTCGACCTGGCGCGCGGCGAGGCCCAAATTATCGAGAGCGTCTCGACCGGCCCGGGCTGAGCCGGGTTCAGGCCGCCGCGGCCCCTCGTCCGGGGCCGCGCTCGCGCACAAAGTCGGCGATGCGGGATGCGGCCATCGGCCGGCACAGATAAAAACCCTGCGCCGTATCGCAACCCATGTCGATCAGGCTGTTCAGCGTGGCTTCTTCTTCGACCCCCTCGGCGACGCTGGTCAATCCGAGCTTCTTGGCCAAATCGATGACGATCTCGACGATCCCCTTGCATCCCCGGTTGACCAGCATCTGCATAACAAAGGATTGGTCGATCTTGATCTCCGAGAACGGCAGCTTTTGCAGCTGAACGAGCGAAGAATATCCGGTACCGAAATCGTCGATCGAGATGCTGAACCCCTTGAGCCGCAACCGGGTGAGGACGTCCATCATTTGCACGGCCTCGCGCATCGCGCTTGTTTCGGTCAGTTCGAGGGTCATAAAGCCCGGATCGAGTCCGGCAGTCTGGCAGTGCTGCTCCAGCCGGTCCGGCAGCTCGATGTCCTCCAGGTCTCTGGCGGAAATGTTGACCGCCACATCGAGAGAAAGATTGGCGGCATGCCAGCGGGCCGCTTGCGTCGCCGCTGCCGCGACGACCCGATCGGTCAGCCGGCTGATGACCCCGATCTCCTCGGCGAGGGTGATGAACTGGTCCGGTTGAATGATGCCGTGAACCGGATGGTTCCAGCGCACCAGCGCTTCGACCCCGGTAATCCGGGCGAGGCGGCAATCGAGTTTCGGCTGGTACTCCAGAAACAGCTCGTCCGCCGCAATGGCATGGGCGAGATCGGCGGATAGCCGCAGTTTGGGTATTCGCTTGAGCCCGCAGAGACGCTCACGCAGCTCTTGCGCGCGGACCGGTTTGGGCAACACGTCGCGCATGTTCAAGCCGCGTTCACAGCCGAGCTGCATCGCCGAATCCAAGACCTTTCCGTGCTCGCCGCTGGTCACGACGACATGCGCGGTGCATTTGTCGGCGGCGAGCGCACGCAGCAGCTGGATACCATCGGTGTTGGGCATCTTCAGATCCAGCATGATGACCGTCGGGTGCCACAGCCGCACCGCGTTCATGAAGACCGCCGGATCCGCGGTGACGGCCACCTCGAACCCGCAATCCTGCGCGACTCTCTTGATCACCTGGGCAAAGCCCGGCTCGTCATCGATCACCAGCAGCCGGTCGCCAAAGAGGTCGTCAGCCATGGTCCGCGTGCTCCAAATCACCCCACCACGGAACGATCATCCGCCAGAGGGGTTCCACCCGCCAGCGTGTATCACACGCATTTTAGGCAGTTTTGAGTCATAGTCTATAGAATTACGTGTATCTGCTACCATTTAGATGTCTTAAGGTAGAGTCAAGAATGTTACCTCTATCGCATGCGGCTCTTCCGGTGCGCCTCCCTGCCGGGAAGTCGGCACATGTCCTTTCTGCCCTGGCCTTTCCCAAGCCGTCTTGCGTTGCGTGCGTCCGACGAGACCTCCAATGCCGAACGGGAAGCAATACATGCGATCAACCAGCGTATCTTCGAAACATCGCTGGATTTGATCTTGGTCGTCGATCGCCGGGGTACCTTCATTCGAGTCAGCCCCAGCTCAATGGTTATCCTGGGATACCGCCCCGACGAGATGGTCGGTCATAGCGGCGTGGAGTTCCTCTACCACGAGGACCTCGACAATACGCGGAACGAGATGCGCTCGGCACGCCGCGACAGGCTGGCGCACAACTTCGAGTGTCGGTACGTTCACAAGGAAGGCCGTGTTGTGACCTTGTGGTGGACCGGTGTGTGGTCCGAGCCGGAACAGCAGCATTTTTTCATCGGGCGCGACATCACCGCTCTCAAAGCGACGGAGCGGCGTCTGCAGGAGCGCACCGACGAGCTCGTGCGCACCAACCGCCAGCTGAGCGCTATCCTGGAAGCCTCGCCGGTTGCGATCTTCATGCTCGACCCGGACGGCATCGTCGTGTTGTGGAATGCCTCGGCCGAACGTGTCTTCGGATATACCGAGGCGGAGGCGCTCGGCCGGTTTCCGCCTTATCTCGTTGAAGACCACATGGCCGATTTCCGGGCGAATATCATCGCCCGCGCCGCCGATGACGCCCCGGCGACTGGCGTTCTCGAAACCCGGCGCCGCCGGAAAGACGGCGCGCTGATCGACGTGTCGGCGCACTGGGCGCGGGTAAACGACGACGCCGGGCAGATGCTCGGCACCATGTGCGCCGTCGCCGACATTACCGAGCGCGCTCGGCGTCATCATCGGCAACCTCGATCTGTTGCGGGACGCGCCGAGCGGCGATCCCGAGGCGGATGAATTCACCGGCGAGGCCCTCGCCGCGGCGTTGCGCGGCGCCGATCTGACCCGGCGGCTGCTCGCCTTCGCCCGCCGCCAGCCGCTCCAGCCGGCACGGATTGATGTCAATGAGCTGATCGGCGGGATCGTCAAGCTGCTGGAGCGGACGCTGGGCGAACAGATCCAGATCACGCTGGATCTCAATCCCGATCTTTGGCCCGTGGTCGTCGACCCGGCACAGCTCGAATCGAGCCTGACCAATCTGGCGACCAACGCGCGGGACGCGATGCCGGGCGGCGGGCAGCTGATTATTGTGACCGGCAACAGATCGCTGGATGCGGATTACGCGTTGCAATATCCGGAGGTTCAGCCGGGCGACTATGCGATGATCGAGGTTACCGACACCGGGGCCGGCATGTCGCCGGAGACCGCAAGCCGTATTTTCGAGCCTTTCTACACGACCAAGGAACAAGGCAAGGGAACCGGTCTCGGCCTCAGCATGGTATTCGGCTTCATCAAGCAGTCCGGCGGGCATATCAACGTCTACAGCGAGGTCGGGATCGGCGCGACGTTTCGGCTTTATTTGCCGCGCGCCGGCGTCGATGCAGAGGCAAGCGCGGCGGTCTTGCCCACCGCCCTTGTTCGCGGGAGCGGCGAGACTGTGCTTGCGGTCGAAGACAATGCCAGCTTGCGCCGCGTCGTCGCGCGTCAGCTCACCGAATTGGGCTATCGCGTCCTGGAGGCGGAGGATTCTCAGACGGCGCTCCGGATCCTTGAGAGCGAACCGGTGGATCTGCTGTTCACCGATATCGTCATGCCCGGCGGGACCAGCGGCTATGAGATAGCCGGCAGGGTGCTGGCGCGCTGGCCGCAGATCAAGGTCGTGCTGACCTCGGGCTTTCCCGAAAACAGGGCCAATGGCGATGCAAACTCGCGCGGCCTGCGGCTGCTGAGCAAACCCTATCGCAGGGACGATCTCGGCCGCGTCATTCGCGAAGCTCTCGATTCATGACGGCCGCAACGGGAGTCATCCGGGTTCTGTTCCGCCACGGTTGAGAGCCAGCCGAGGATCACTCCGCGGCGGCGCTCTCGGTCGCCTCCGCGACGGTGAGATTGCCCTTCATATGGCCGAGCGTCCGCATCAGCATATCGCGCGCCGCTGGGGGCAGCCCGGCGCAGGCCGCTTCACGGGTCTCCGCGTTCAGCGCCAGGACACGGTCGACCACGCCCCAGGCCAGCGGGGTCAGCCAGAGCGTGCGTACCCGCCGGTCGGTCGCATGCGGGCGGCGCTCGACCAGGCCTTCGTCGTGCAGCCGGTCGAGTATCCGCACCAGGGCGATCGGCTCGATATCGAGCATGGTCGCCACCGCTGCCTGGCTCAGACCCTCATTGCGGGCAATATGGAGGAGCGCGCGAGCCTGCGGGCGGGTGATCTGCAGCCCGGTCTGCCGGGCGCGCCGCTCGAAACGGCGGCTGATCAGCCGCGCGACATCGTGCAGCATCGCCCCGATATTGGGCTGCAGCGCCGCCGGGTCGAGGCGGCTCGCGGGCTCGGCTTCGGCCGGCGCGCGCATCAGCGGCGCCAGCGTAACGGCATCATTCGGCGGCGCCACGGGGATTCTCCACCAATCGCGGATTCGGCGTGTCGCCCAGCGCCTCGGCGAGGCGCGACCGGCGGCGCGAACCGCCCAGCAAGCGGCTCAGGCGATCGAGGTAGAGATAGATGACCGGGGTCGTGTAGAGGGTCAGCCACTGCGAGACAAGCAGGCCGCCGACCATCGCGATGCCGAGCGGGCGCCGCAGCTCCGAGCCGGCGCCTTGCCCGATCGCAATCGGCAACGCGCCGAACAATGCCGCGAAGGTCGTCATCATGATCGGCCGGAAACGCAATAGGCACGCTTCGTGGATCGCTTCGAGAGGGCTCTTGCCCTCCTGCCGCTCGGCGGTCAGCGCGAAGTCGATCATCATGATCGCGTTCTTCTTGACGATCCCGACCAAGAGGATGACGCCGATCAATGCGATCACGGTCAGCTCGTATTTCATCACCATCAGCGCCAAGAGCGCACCGACCCCGGCCGAGGGGAGCGCCGACAGGATCGTGATCGGGTGGATATAGCTCTCGTAGAGCACGCCGAGCACGATGTAGACGACGAGGATCGCGGCGGCGACGAGCAGCGGGGTCGAAGAGAGCGAGGCCTGGAAGGCCTGCGCCGTGCCCATGAACGCGCCGTCCACCGTCGGCGGCAATTTGAGCTCGCGCTGCAGCGCCTGGATCCGGTCGACCGCCTGGCCGATCGCCACACCGGGCGCCAGGTTGAACGACAGCGTCACCGCCGGAAACTGCCCCTGATGGCTCAGCATCAGCGGTTCAACCTTTGAGGTGAAATGGGCAAAGCTGCTCAGCGGCACCTGCACTCCGTTCGGGCCGCTTACGTAGATTTTCGACAAGGCGTTGGGATCGTCCTGAAACTCGGGCTTTACCTCGAGGATGACCTTGTACTGGTTGGTCGCGGTATACATCGTCGCGACCTGGCGCTGGCCGAAGGCGTCATAGAGCGTCTCGTCGATCAGCGAGGCCGAGAGCCCGAGCCGCGAGGCGGCATCGCGGTCGATTTCGATGGCGACGTGCGGTGCCGCGATCTGCTGGTCGGACGCGACATCCTGCAGTTCAGGCAGCTTCTGCATCGCCGATTCGACGATCGGCGCCCAATGGTTGAGCTCTCTGCTGTCCGTATCGGTCAGCGTGTACTGGTATTGCGTGCGGGTGAGCCGCCCGCCGATGCTGATGTCCTGCCCCGATTGCATGAAGAATTTCGCCCCCTCGACGGCGCCTACTTTGGGGCGCAGGCGCTGGATCACCTGGTCGGAGGTCATGTTGCGCTCGCCGTGCGGCTTCAATTGAATAAAGACGCGGGCGGTATTTTCCGTAGGGTTGAAGGCTGAGGCGCCGGCGAAATAGAGCACGCCCGATACGGCCGGGTCCTGCCGGACGATCTCGGCGAGTCGGTGCACCAATCCGGTCATCTTGGCGAAGGATGTGTCCTGCCGAGCCTCCGCCTGGCCGAAAATGAAGCCGGTATCCTGTTGCGGGAAAAACCCCTTGGGGATCGTCACATAGAGATAGCCGGTCGCGACCATCAACAGCAGCGTCACGATCAGCGCCGACAACTGGTGCCGGAAGACAAATTTGAGCCCGCGGTCGTATCCGTTCAGCGCCGCGACAAAGCCGCGTTCGGCGAACCGGTTGAGGCGGCCCGGCGGGTGCTCGCTCTCTCCCTTCAGGAATAGCGAGCACAACATCGGGGTCAAGGTCAGCGAGATGACGGCCGAAGCCATGACCGCTACCGAAACAGTGACGGCGAACTCGCGGAACAGCCGGCCGATGATCCCGCTCATGAACAAGAGGGGAATGAACACGGCGATCAGCGAGAAGGTGATCGAGATGATCGTGAAGCCGATCTGGCCGGCGCCCTTGAGCGCCGCCTCGAACGGACGATCGCCCTTTTCGAGGTAGCGCACGATGTTCTCGATCATGACGATCGCGTCGTCGACGACGAAGCCGACCGATATCGTCAATGCCATCAGCGAAATGTTGTCGAGGCTGTAGCCGAGGCCAAACATCACGCCAAAGGTGGCGAGCAGCGACAACGGTACCGCTAGGCTTGGGATCACCGTGGCCCAGATCGTTCGCAGAAACAGAAAGATCACGAGGATGACGAGCCCGATCGTCAGCATCATCGTGAACTGCACGTCGTGCACCGCCGCGCGAATGACGACCGAGCGATCCGAAATCAGGTCGACATGGACCGTCGGCGGGATCGACTCCTGCAATTTCGGCAACAAATTCTTGATCGTATCGACCACCTGGATGGTGTTGGCACCAGCCTCGCGCTGGACCGCCAACCCCTCGGCCGCCTTGCCCTCGAACCAGGCGCCTTGCCGCACATCCTTGACGGAATCGACGACTTCCGCGATGTCGCCGAGGCGGACCGGCGCGCCATTGCGATAGGTGACGATGACGTTGCGGAAACCGGCCGCATTGTAGATCTGGTCGTTGGTGTCGAGGGTGACGGCCTGATGCGCGCCCTCCAGAACCCCTTTCGGGCGGTTGACGGTCGCGAGCGTCAGCGCACTGCGCACGTCTTCGAGACCGATCCCGCGCGCCGCAAGGGCGCCAGGATTGACCTGCACATGCACCGCGTAAGGCTTCTGGCCGAAGATCCGGGATTCCGACACGCCCTTAATGGTCGCCAATTTCTGCGCCAGAATCGTGTAGGCGTAATCGTCGATGCGGTAGACCGGCATCGCATCCGAATGCACGGCGTAGATCAGCACCGGTCGATCGGCCGGGTTGGTCTTGCGATAGGTCGGCGGGTTCGGCAGGTCCTTGGGCAACAAACCGGTGGCCGCGTTGATCGCCTGCTGCACATCCTGCGCGGCGCCGTCGATACTGCGCTCCAGATCGAATTGCAACGAGATCAGGGTAGACCCGACGCCGTTTGTCGAGGTCATCTCGGCGAGGCTCGGAAGGGCAGCAAACTGCTGCTCCAGCGGCGTCGCCACCGCCGAGGCCATTGTCTCCGGGCTGGCGCCCGGATAGTTGACCGAGACCGAGATCGTCGGGAAATCGACCTTCGGCAACGCCGCGACCGGCAACAAATTATAGGCGCCAATTCCGAAAACGAGCACCCCCAGCATCAAGAGCGAGGTCGCGATCGGGCGCCGGATAAAAGGTTCGGAGATGTTCATCGGCGATGGCCCTGAGAACAGCGCGCGGCGCCCATACCTGGAGCTGCAGCCGGGCTCATCCGGCCGCTCCCGGCGTCGGTGCGGCGATCCGCACCCGCGCGCCCTTGGTTAATCGGTACTGGCCGTCCACCACGACCTTCTCGCCGGGCGCCAGCCCCTTCGTGATGACGGCGATGCCGTCCTGCACCACGGCAACCTCGACAGTCCGGCGCTCGACCGTGCTGTCGTCCTTGATCACGTATGCGTAGTAGCCATTCGGTCCGTCCTGGACGGTCTGCGCGGGCACCGTGGGCACCCCTTTACGGGTGTTCAGGATCACCCGCACATTGACGAACTCGCCCGGCCACAGCCGCTCGTCATCATTGGCAAAACTCGCCTTGAGGCGGATTGTTCCGGTCGTCTGGTCGATCGCGTTGTCGATCAGCGTGAGCTTGCCGGTGGCAAGCGGGGTCTTGTTGTCGGCGCCAATGGCCATCACCTTGAGCGGCGCCTCGGCCTGTCGCTCGCGGATCTTGTGGGCGTTCTCCTGCGCCAGCGTAAAGCTGACGAAGATCGGCTTCAGTTGGGTGATCGTCACCAGGCCGGTCGCGTCGGTCGCCCGCACCATATTGCCGATATCGACGAGCTTGGCGCCGAGCCGGCCGTCGATCGGCGAGCGGATGTCGGCATAGCCGAGATTGAGCGTCGCGGTGTTGATCTGCGCCTCGTCGCCCTTGATCGCGGCCTGCAATTGGCTGACGGTCGCTTTTTGCTGATCGTAGGTCTGAACCGCCCGGTAACCCGACCCGACGAGCGAGCCGGAACGCGCGAGGTCGGCCTGAGCGCTGGCCAGCTGCGCCTGATCCTTCTCCCTGGCCGCCTGTGCCTGTTCGAGGACGGCCTGAAATGGCCGCGGATCGATCTGCAGCAGCGGCGCGCCGGCCTTGACGTCCTGGCCTTCGGTGAAATCGATCCGCACGATCTGGCCGTCAACCCGGCTCTTGATCGTCACCATGTTAGAGGCCTGGACGGTTCCGATACCGTTGAGAAAGATCGGCACATCCCCGACGGCGACCGTCCCCTCCGTCACCGGTATCCCGGGGCCCCCGGCCGGCGGAGTTTGGGCCGCAGCGGGAGTGGGGGATAGCTCGAACAGCCGCGGCAACCCTACCGCGGCGAGTACCGCGAGGAGCGCGAGGGCCGCAACTGCGGCAATCGTACCCTTCCTCATGCCGAGCGCCTCCCTGGGGCGGGCCATAGTGTTGCTCGTCTATTATAGACGATGGTACATATATCATCCCCTACCGAAACGGCATCGGGATTCCGCCCGCCGGGTGCGACATCCTGCCGCGAATGCCTCATCGCTGCGGGCTCGATCGACGGTGCAATCTTCGGGCCGACACACATCCTCCAGGCGCGACGGCTCATCGGCATTTCCTCCGCTCGCGTAACGCGGCATCATTGCGGGGCGCGCCGCGCCTGATCGAGCGCGCCCCGCATGATGAGGGAGGGTCCCGACCATGGCTGCTCACGACGCATTGCGCACGATTCTGCCGGTCGCCGGCTGGCCCGAGGAGCGCGCCCGGTCGGTAGAGTTCACCGGCGGCGGCGACCCGGTGTTGCCGACCCCGTTCCGGATCGGCGAAACCAGCGCAGCCGCGCTCGCCGCGACCGGGCTCGCCGCAGCCGATCTGTGGGAATTGCGCAGCGGGCGCCGACAACAGGTCGCCGTCGATCTGCGGCAGGCCACCGCCTCGCTGCGCAGCGGACATTACCTCAAGATGGAAAACACCGATGTTTCGCGCGAGCGCAACCCGGTGATGGGAATGTACCCGGCCAAGAACGGCCGATGGAGCTATGTCCACGCCAATTTCCCGAACCATCGGGCGGCCGCGCTGAGCGTGCTCGGTTGCGCCGAAGACCGCGAGGAAGTGACGAAGGCGGTTGCCAAATGGGACGCGCTGGAGCTTGAAGAGGCGATCATCGCCGCCAAGGGTGCCGGCGGCATGGTGCGCGCCATGGCCGAATGGGCCAAGCACCCGCAGGGCATGGCGATCGCCTCCCTCCCGCTGATGGAAATCGTCAAGATCGGCGACGCGCCGGTGGAGAAATTGCCGCAAGGCGAGCGGCCGCTCTCGGGCGTGCGGGTGCTCGATCTGACGCGCGTCCTCGCCGGACCGACCTGCGCCCGCACCTTGGCCGAGCACGGCGCCGACGTCTTGAAGATCACCGCG
>WNFF01008227.1_pt1 | contig 11306 bp, 6 predicted proteins | sample 5400441 | NCBI WGS metagenome assembly WNFF01 (sample SAMN13153345, study PRJNA577476) | soil metagenome | isolation source: 120 cm saprolite under Douglas fir tree site 2 hole 3 replicate 1 | place: USA:California | collected 2015-04-18
TTCGAGTTTTTCCGCAACAATGCCCTTGATGCCCGGAATTTTTTCAACACCGTCGCTTTGGGCCCACAAGCGCCCTTTAATCGGAACGAATTCGGCGCTGATTTCGGCGGCCCGATCAAGAAGAACAAAGCGTTCTTCTTCCTTGCATACGAAGGACTCCGGCAGCACCAAAAGATAACTGTGTCGACGACGGTGCCAAGTATCCAGCAGATCGCGACGATTCCGGCGTCAGCCACGGCCGTCAAGAGCCTCCTAAAACTGATTCCGGCGGCGAATTCAACAAACCCTGGGGACGTTGCGACGGACCCAACGACCTTCACCGGGTTTACGGGTGGGGTGGTCGCGAATGTGAACTTGAATCAAGGTTCGGCGGATCTGGACCTCGAATTGACCGGCAAAGATCGCATCCATGGTTATTACGTCGTTCAGAAGGACCTGCGTCAGGAGCCGACCTCGGGCACGAACATTCCGGGATTCGGCGACACCCGAGATGGCTTCAGGCAGCTGATGACGGTCAGCGAAGACCACATTTTCGGCCCCGCGCTGACGAACACGGTCCGTCTGGGATTCAACCGTATTCACCTTTTCTTTACACCGACAGCCTTGGATCCCGCTGCCTTCAATATCAAGCTTCCAGCGGGAGGTCCCGGGGCAGTGGGATTACCAAACATCGTCGTGAACGGCGCCGTGGCTTTCGGCGGGCCGACTAACGAACCTCAGGGCCGGGGCGATACCACCGTCGTTCTGAATGACACCCTAAGCTGGCTGAAAGGGCGTCACACCTTTGCGTTCGGCGGAGAAATCCGACGCGCGTACAACAACAACGTCGCTGAGAACATCGGGAGTTTCACGTTCAATCCAACTGTGGCGGGCGGCGTTGTCACTGCGACTGCGATGACAAACTTTCTCAACGACAAGGCTGCCAACTTCACTCTTACGCTTGGCGCTGGAAATGACCGGCTCCTGCAACCCTCCTATGCGGGTTTTGCGCAGGACACCTTCAAATGGAAACCTAACTTTACGTTCAATCTTGGACTCCGGTATGAGTGGAACTCTACACCCTCAGAAGCCATCAACCGCTTTACTAATTTCGACTTGGCGACCGGGACGTTGATCCCAGCCAACCAGCCGTATCAGACCAACAACAAGAACTTTGAGCCGCGCGTCGGCTTTGCCTGGGATCCGTTCAAGAATGGCAAGAGCTCGATCCGGGCCGCTTATGCCATCCTGGCCCAGAATCCAAACCTGAATATCGTGACTGGCTTGAGCGGCAACCCGCCGTTTGCTTTGCCTCTCAACATCAGCGCCGCCGCTATCACCCTTGAAAACCCTTCTGCCGCCATTGTCGGCGTTGGCCTGGGGCCGAGCTCTATTAACCCAAACTTCAAGAACATGTATGCCCAGGACTGGAACCTCACGATTGAGCGCCAGCTCACTTCCACGATGGGCCTGAGCGTCGCCTATGTCGGAACGAAGGGCACGCACGTTCAATTGAATCAGAACGTTAATCAGCCCCTGGTCACTAACGGCGTCTATGGCGCTGTCCGGCCGTTCCGGACTCTTCCGCTGACGAGTTCAGTGCTGCCAGCACAATGCGCGCCTCCGAATCCTCCCTGCACCTTGGGGGCGATCAATCAGGTGAATGGTGCCGGAACCTCGAACTACAACGCCCTGTGGGTCACCCTTAACAAGCACTTCTCCCATGGCTTCGAGTTCCTCGCTTCTTACACTTTTTCGAAGTCGCTCGATTTCAACTCTCTGTCCTCAAATGAGTCGATCCCGCTGCAAAATGCCTACAACCCGCGCGGCGACTACGGTTTATCTGAATTCGACGTGCGGCACCGTTTCGTTATGAACGGTGTTTATCAATTACCGTTCAAGGGCAACCGCCTCATCTCCGGCTGGCAAGTCGGAGTTATCACGCAAGCCCAGAGCGGCAATCCCCTTACTCCACTGATTGCGGTTAACGTTGGAGGCGGGATTACCCAAACGCTTCGCCCGGATATTACCGGCCCGATCCAAACCACGGGAGATCCCGCTCAGTGGTATGTGAACAAGGCGGTTTTCGTTTCGCCATGTGTCGCTGGAGTTTGCCATCCGGGCAACCTCGGCCGCGATGCCATTACCGGCCCGGACTTCGTGAATACCGATTTCAACGTTACCAAGAACACAAAGTTGACGGAAAGGCTCAATCTGCAATTCCGGACCGAGATGTTCGACATCTTTAACCACCCCAACTTCGGCAACCCACTCACAACTGTCGGCGCCGCGACGTTTGGAACGGTCAAACCAAACGGCACGCGCTTCCCCGGCGGCGACTTCGGCTCGGCCCGGCAGCTCCAATTCGCGCTGAAAATGCAGTTCTAACCAGCGCGCTTCGATTCACTTTTACAGGGGCGTCCGCCGGAGCGGGCGCCCTTTTTGTTTTACGGCCGGGATCAGAAGGCGCACTGGCCTTCCCTTGAGCCGGAATGCCCGCGTGTTATTCTTCCCAAAACGGAACTAGGTCGAGTTCCGTTTTGGGAAACACCTGATAGACAACGGCTTATCGGTACGCGGCCTTCTGCCAGTGATAGCACCTCCATTGGAAAAAATTCCAAACTTGAACTGGCCCTTAAGCGTTAAAATAGCTAACTAATCGGATTATGAATGATTTTGGTATTTCCGGAATTGGTACTGTCGGTGCAGCAAGAGACTCACAGACACGCACTAGGCGGGACTTCATGAGCGAAGAAGCGGCGGTGCAGCGAGTTGCGGCACCCATCACTGTGCTCGTCGTTGAGGACGAGGAAACGACGCAGAAGCTCTGCGCGGATGTTGCCGCGTCGTGCGGGATGAAAGCCCTGGTGGCGTCCACGGTCGCTGAAGCGCTGGAGCACCTTGAAACCCATGCCATCGACATTGTGGTGACCGACCTGATTCTGCCGCCTTCGAGCGGCCTGGAACTTCTCAAACAGGTGCGCGAGATCCATCCGCAAGTAGCGGTGGTGGTGCTCACGCAATATGGATCCATTGCGTCCGCGGTTGAGGCCACGCGCATGGGGGCAGTCGACTATGTGACCAAGCCGTTCCACGTCGACGATTTGAAGGCTCGCCTGGAACGCGTGGCCCGCGATCTGGACCTCGACCGGGAGAATCGGCTCTTGCGAGAGCAATTGCGCACCCGGCCGGGCTTTGGGGGCCTGATCGGTGTGTCTGCAAAGATGCAGCACGTGTATAAAATCATCGAGAAAGTTAGCCAGCACGAATATCCAGTCTTGATCCTCGGCGAGAGCGGCACAGGAAAGGAGCTCGTTGCCAGGAGCATTCATTTTTCCGGGCCGCGCAAGGACCGCCCGTTTGCGCCGGTAGACTGCTCGTCGCTGGTCCCCACACTGATTGAATCGGAGCTCTTCGGCTACGTGAAAGGCGCCTTCACCGGCGCTATGCAGGCGAAACAAGGGCTCCTCGAAGCGGCCCAGGGCGGCACCCTTTTCCTCGATGAGATCGGCGACATGCCCGTGGACCTGCAAGCCAAGCTCTTGCGCGCGCTGCAGGAGCGCGAGGTGAAGCCCGTCGGGTCTACCGAGCGGCGCCGCATCAACGTCCGTATCATCGCAGCCACCAACCGCGACTTGGAAGCCGCCATTCGCGCCGGCACTTTCCGGCAAGATTTGTATTTCCGTCTGAACGTGGTGCAGGTTAAGCTGCCCCCGCTCCGTGATCGCAAAAGTGACATCCCTATTCTCGTCACCGCCTTCCTTGAAAAATTTTCCGATCCCCACGGATCGCCCCGCACGATCTCCGAGGATGCTATGCGCCGATTGATAGCCTACGACTGGCCGGGTAACGTGCGCGAGCTGGAAAACGCCATTGAGCGCGCCGTGGCGCTAGGCTCCGGGCCGATCTTGCATGTGGGAGATTTACCTTCGAACCTCCACTATCCGGCCAGCGAGCGCGTCCCGGAAAAAGACGAACTGCTACCGCTCGAGGAGCTCGAGCGGCGGGCCATTTTGCGCACGCTGCGCGAAACCGGCGGCGACAAACTGGCGGCCGCGCGCATGCTGGGCATCGGGAAAACCACGCTCTATCGCAAGCTGAAGCAGTATCACATGGAGCAGCCCCAACCCTAGGGCGGCGATCTCTCCCGCCCCAGCCCATCTCCTGAATTCTTCGTACTTTCCTTCCGGTGCCCGTCCACGGCTTGGCGCGCCGCATCATTCTGACCTCTACTCTTCACAAGTTTTGGCTTGGCTTCCGCAATGCGAAGACCCATACCTCCGGTTCACTCTGGGAACAAGCCCGGCCTTCGGTGTCGACATGGGATTGTCGGCCGGTCACGCCGCCTTGCGGCTCGCTGTAAGCAGTTGATTCTAAACAAACTACGCAGTTCTCCGGTTGGGCCTGGCGGTGCAATTGCAAAACACGTGCGAAATTCGCGGATTGACCGTATCGCACTGCCTCACGACATCGCGGGAAGAGCTCAGGGCCGGAAGATGTGGGCCAAACGAAAGAGGCGGGAAGAGGGTTCGGCGTTACGGGGCATTGCGCGCCTCGCGGGCGCAGGTGCATCGCGTGAGGAGCTCCTGGCCGAGGCCATTCGCCACTTAAGCAGGGACGCGCTTGCCGACCGCTTCGGTGTCTGGCTCGAGCAGCCTCCCGCGACGATCGCAGATTTGCGCGGCCCGCCGTCTTTGCGTGGCCGGATCTGGGAGCCTGGCGGACGCGCCACGCCTGTCGAATGGGAGCGGCTGTCACTCGAGGCCCCTCTGCCACAGGATCTGCTCACGGGCGGAAAAAGCGTAAAGCAAGAGCTTGATGACTCTCCCAAGCGGCCTGTCATCGGAATGCTTGTGGAATTGCGCCGCGTGATTTGGGTGCCTGTCCAGGCCAAGGGTCACTTGCGCGGCGTGCTCCTTGCCGGAACGCGGGAAAGGCAAGGAGCAGTGCCACAAGACTTACTTGAGTCCTTAGCGGGAGACTTGGCCGCAGCCCTCGAATGGCAAGAAGAACAGCGAACCGGGTGGGAGCAGAAGGCGGACCTGAGTCTGACTAAGAAGGTCATGGCCGCTCTCGGCAGCCGATCGTCCGCGGATGCGATTCTGGCGGATCTGGCGGAGAGCTGTACGGCGGGCGCGGAGAATGGCGCCGGTCCCGGCGCAATCTTCGCAGTGATCGGTCAGCGGCGCGCACAGTCACGCGATCTCCAAGGAGCAGGTGAAATGGAGTTTGCATGGGAGAGCGGAGATTCCGCCTGGGCTCGCGCGGTCGAGAGCGAACCGCTGGCGAGTCTGTGGCGGCGGGCAGTGGAAGCTGGGAGCGCGGTGGGCGACGAGCCGCGCGTATCCTGGTCCAAGGGAGAAGTGGCCCGCGTGGTTGCGCTTCCCCTGGTTGCCGCCGGAGAAACGGCGGGCGTACTGGTAACCGGCCTGCCCCCCAGGACGGCTTCGCTAATCACTCTCGAGCGGCTTGAGCTGCGCGCTTCGCTGGCGTCCGCCGCGCTGGCCCAGAGAAAACGCGGCATTGAAGAACGGCGGCGCGCCGCTCAACATCGCAAGCTGTTGGACTCCGGTTCGGAGGCGGCCATCTTTTTGGGCCCGGGCGGACTTATTACCGATTTGAACCGCGGCGCAAAGATTCTCCTTGGCCAGTCGCCTGGCGAGCTACCGGCTGCGTCAGGGAAGAGCGAGGAGGAGCGGCCCGCACACGGAAGGTTCTCAGAGCTTTTCTGCGCGCGGGAGCAAGACCGGATTGCGGCCTGGTTGCGGCGTGCGCTCGCGGGCGCACCTGCATCAGGAACCGAGCAAAGGGATTCTTTCGAGGCCAAGCTGGTCAATGGAGTCCGCGCACGGATCCGGGCGGTCACGCCTGCGATAGACGACCTCGTTATGGTCCTGCTCGAAGCCGCGCCGCCGCGTGATGCCGGGAAGCAGCAGGAACGCGCGGAGGCGGAATTGCACAACGTGCTCGAGTGGGTGGAGGAAGGCGTGCTGCTCTTCGACGAAGATGAAAATATCCGCGCCATGAACACTCGATTTGCGCAAATCGCCGGTCTGGCCCCGGGTGAGGCTGAACATTGCACCTCCCTTGAGGAGCTCCTCACGAAATTGGCGGAGAGGGCGGCCGAGCCCGAGAGATTCGCCGGGCAATGGCGCAAACTCAGCCGTGGGGCGGAAGACGGTGTCCGCGAGGAAGTTCAGCTGGCCCGCCCTGTGCCGCGCGTGCTGGAAAGGGCGGCGCGGCCCGTGCTTGGGAACGCAGGCCGGAGGCTAGGCCGCGTGGAGATTTACCGCGATCTCTCGGCCCAGCGAGTTTTTCAATCACGACTGCTGCAGACCGAGAAGCTCGCCGCGCTCGGCCAGATGGTCACCGGCATAGCGCACGAATTGAGCAACCCCTTGACTAGCATTCTCGGCTACGCCCAGCGCCTGCTGCTTCGCAACGATTCCATCGGGCGTACACAAGAGTCGCGGCAGATCTATCAGGAGGCGGAGAGGGCCAGCGCCATTCTGCGCCAGCTCCTCTTCTCCGCCAGGGAGTCGCGGCCTGAACGGAAAAGAATGGTGCTTAATCAGGTCGTTCACGGCGCCATGGAGCTGCAGCGCTTCGCCCTGGCCGCGGAGAAAATCAGTCTCGACCTGGACCTCGACCCCGTCCCTCCGTTCGTTTGGGCGGACAGCGGCCAGCTCCAGCAGGTGCTGATGAATTTGATCGGCAATGCGCGGCAGGCCATCCAGGAGCGCGGAAGCGGAGGGACCATTCGCTTGCGCACGGCGCGCAGCGACGCCGGCCGCGTCCTTCTGGAAGTCAGCGATGATGGGCCGGGGATTCCTGAGACCATTCTGGCGCGCATCTTCGATCCCTTCTTCACCACCAAGCCCGCGGGCATCGGCACGGGCCTGGGACTCTCCATTGTGTTAAGCGTCGTGCGCGAGCACGGCGGCCGCGTAAGCGTTTCCAACCGGCCGGAAGGCGGCGTAGTGTTCTCCATTGAGCTCCCCGTGGCTCCGGCCGAGACAGTGGAAATCGGCCGCCCCTCAGCTCTCCCGGGCGAAAAAATCATGCTGGCGCAGGATTCCACGGGAGCCGCCTTGCCTGAAGACTTGTCCACGCCCGCCGCACCCGCACCTGCCGTGGCTCGCCGGGACCGCACCGGGACCCGCGTCCTGGTCGTGGAAGACGAGCCCACCGTGGCGCGGCTGATCGCCGATGTCCTCGAGGACGAGGAGATGAGCGTGGACGTTTTGCTGGACGGGCGTGAAGCGCTGGAGCGCGCGGCACGGGAGCCCTACGACCTGGTCATTTGCGACATGAAGATGCCAGGAATTGACGGACAGCATTTTTACAAGTCTTTGGTGCGCGCGCAGAATCCGCTGCGAGGGCGGTTTCTCTTCGTGACTGGCGATGTGATCGCGGCGCATACGCAGGAATTTCTGGAACGCAACCGCTTGCCTCACCTGGCCAAACCCTTCCGCATGGAGGAGTTGACCGAGAAGGTCCACCGCGTCTTGGACAGCCAAGGGGCCGGTGGATCTCGGGCCGCGGCGGCAAAGAAAACGCAGTGAGAAACGGGTGGAAACATGGGTACACAGGAACAAACGATTCTGCTGGTGAGCGATGACGCGGCCTTGTGCGCGGCCGCTCGGCTGGAGCTCGAAAGGATAGATCCCAGCCTGCGCGTGGCGGCCGTGAGCACGTTGGATGCGGCGCGCAGCATCCTGGAAGGTGCCGCGCCCGTCGTCATTTTGCTCGAAGACGCGTGCGTGACCACCGAAGGGGATGGACCGCGCGGAAGGGCCCTCCGCCTGGACGCAGCCGTGGCCACTCTAGCCGGCTATGCGCCGGTGGTGGTCATCGGCGACGCTGATTGCCAGACGCAGCTCGCGCCCTTTGTTGCCGCGGGAGCCGCGGATTATGTGGCGCGTTCGGGCGGCTGCCTGCCGGTTGCGGTGAAACTGGTGGAACGCCGGCTGCGCGAATCACAGCTCTTGGCCGCGTCTGCTCAGGAGCGAAGTGATCAGTACGGGTCCACATCCGCGGAAAGCCTAATGGAAGAAAGCGGCGCAGGAGATTTTGGCGAAGTCCTCCGGCACGAATTAAATAATCCGCTAACGGGAATTCTGGGCAACGCCGAACTGCTTCTGGCGGAGATGCGGCGAAAAAAGGATGACCGCTTGCCCGCAGGCGCCCAGATGCGCCTCGAAACGATTGCCGCCTTAGCCGTACGGCTCCGCGAAACGGTTCGCCGGCTCAGCCAGGAGTGGGAAGCGCGCCAGAATCACGCCCAGTTAAGGTAGAGCCCTCGGCGGTCTGATTCAAGAGCCCCAGAAATTCATTTCCCGCAAAAGGCTACTCCCGATTGGACGCTTACTTCTTAGGAGCCAGTTGAGGAGTAACGGCGTAAGCCGATGCGCCACGACGTGGCGGCGAGCGCGAACGTCACGGCGGCTACCACCGGAATGAGCGGCGCGTAGATGCGGAATTCGGGCCGGCCGAGAAGGCGAGACGCTGGATAAAACGTGGCGAAGCCGAAAGGAATAATCCAGCTCAGGACAAACTTGATGTAGCCGGAGTAGATCGAGAGCGGGTAGCGGCAGAAAGAAAATGTGGAGAGAAATAGAAAGACGGAGATATAGATGACGCCCCCGCAAAGAGCGAAGAAAGCGAGCAGCAAAACATCGAGAACATGCCAGTGATAGTGGAGGCGCCGCGAGGCCCAGACAACTACGCCCAGGCCAAGGATCACTTCCTGGAGAGACTCGATGCGGAACGTCTCGAAGAGAACCTGGAAAAGGGAAGAAAGCGGACGAAGAAGAACGCGGTCAAATTTTCCTTCCATGATGTAGGTGGCGCCGAACTCATAGAGGTTAAGGGAGAGCACGTTGAAGAGCCCGAAGGGAATGAGCGAAAACCCGTAAAGAAAAAGAACTTCTTCCATGCGCCAGCTGGCGAGGCTAGGAATCCGCGCAAAAAGAACCAGGACAAAGCCGAGCGAGAAAATCGTAGCGGTCATCGATGTGCCCGCGGAGATAAAGAAGTCGCCGCGGTAGCTGACGCGCACCTTCGCGTACTGGGCGAAATACGCGAAGAACAGAACGGCGTGGCGTTTGAAATTGACCAAAGCTTCGCGCATATCAGCCGCCGTGGATGGTGATTTTCCGCGTGGCGCGGAGCCACCAGAGATGGCCGAGCACAAGTAGGACGATTACCCAGAAATATTCAAGCGCGAGAAGACGCAGGGAAGCGGCGAGCGAGAGGCGCCCGAGATAAATTTGCAGCGGCGTTGCGGCGATGTGCTCGAACGGGAGCCACGAAGAAATAATTTGCAGCGGGCGCGGGAAGAAGCTCAGCGGGATGAGCAGACCGCTGAGCAGTTCGATGAGCCAGAACTTCGCGCGGATCAGCGCGAGGATGGAAGTGAGGGGAATGGCGCAGGTGCCAATGAGGAAGTTAAGCGCGCCCATGATGAAAAAGCTGCCGATCGCCGCGAGAAAGAAAAGCGCGAAATTTAGCTTCGATGCCGGCGGATTCACAGGGAAGAGAAGCGCGATGATTATGGCTGTGGGCGCGGTGAGAAGAATCAGGCGAAACGCAGATTCACCCATGGCGCGCGCGAGCCACATCCACTGCACCGAGACCGGCTTGATCAGGTCCATGGCGATCTTTCCCTCGATGACTTCGTAGGCCATTTCCTGATCGATGGTATTCCAGTAGAAGGAGCGGAGAATCCAGCCGACGCTGACGTAGGTGAGAATCTGCGGCAGCGAAAATCCGGCGATAGAGCCTGTGGCGCTCGCAAAGACCGCGCGCCAGATGAAATAGTAGACCGTGACGTTGATGAGGTACGTGATGATGCCCGTGTAGTAGCGCAAGCGAAACGCGAGAATGTTGACGAAGCCTATACGCATAAACTCGCCGTAAATCTTGAGACCAGCCAGAAGCGAAAGGCGATGAGTGGGAAGGCGAAGTGTTTGCGCAGTGGACATGATCTCTTACTGTGTCAATCGAGATTCATCATTGCGTTTGAGGCTCTCTTGAAATCGCGGGGGCTTCGCCGGAATAAATGCGCTTGACGATTTCCTCGATGGGCTCGTCTTCGATGACGAAGTCGCGGACCTCGACGGCGGCGAGAATCTGGCGTATCAAATCGCTGGACGAGATGGCTGCGCGGTCGAAGCGCAGCCGGCAGGTCAGTTCATCGAGGCGCTCGAGCCGCAGCGAAACAGCGGTGTCGCCGTTCGGAGCAAGAGCCGGCAGAGACTTTTCAAACTCGGCGAGGCGCGCGTTCTGATCGCCATCGCGGAGGATGAATTTAATCTGCTTGGTGCGCAGGAGCTGCTCTTTGAGACGGGCGAGCGGGCCGTCGTAGAGAAGCGTTCCGCGATCGATGATCATGATGCGGCGGCAGAGCTCTTCGATGTCGTCGAGGTCGTGGGTGGTCAGCACCACAGTGGTTTTGTAGCGTTCGTTGATGGCGCGAAGGAACTGCCGGATGTGGTCCTTGGCGACTACATCGAGGCCGATGGTAGGCTCATCGAGAAAAAGAATTGGCGGATTGTGCAGCAGCGCGGCGGCCAGATCGCAGCGCATGCGCTGGCCGAGAGAGAGCTTACGCACCGGCGTGTGAAGCAGCTCGCTGAGCCCGAGCACCTGATTGAATAGTTCCATGCGCTCATCGAAGTCGCGCTGCGAAACGTCATAGATGCGGCGGAGCAGCTTGAAGGATTCGATCGCCGCGATATCCCACCAGAGCTGCGTGCGCTGGCCGAAGACGACGCCGATGGTTTTTACATACGCGGCGCGCTGGCGCCAGGGAATGAAACCATTCGAATGAATCTCGCCTGAAGTGGGGACGAGAATTCCCGTGAGCATTTTGATGGTCGTGGATTTTCCGGCGCCATTGGGGCCGATGTAGCCGACCATTTCGCCGCGGCCAATTTCAAAATGGATGTTGTCGACCGCCTTGACGCTCTGGTATTCGCGATGAAAAAGATTCACCAGGCCGCCGAGGATGCCTTCGCGCTGGCGAAAGCTGCGGTAGTGCTTGGAAAGAGCGTGAACGGAGATGAGCGGTGCGTCCGGCATGAAACAGCAATTTTAGCACGCGCCATCCCAATCCCGGAGATTGCGCAGCCAAGCGACGGAGAATTGTTATTTTGTGTGGGCCGCTTGCATCGATGCCGCGCGCTCATAAAAATCCAGAACGCGCCGGCGGAATTCCTCAGGCTGATAGCCCAGCGCCGCGGTGTGAAACGCTCCGGGCGCGACCCACATTTGTTTTGGCCCGATGGCCGCGTCGTAGATGCGCTGCGTGTGGCGGCAGGGAA
>WNFF01020869.1_pt1 | contig 11306 bp, 9 predicted proteins | sample 5400441 | NCBI WGS metagenome assembly WNFF01 (sample SAMN13153345, study PRJNA577476) | soil metagenome | isolation source: 120 cm saprolite under Douglas fir tree site 2 hole 3 replicate 1 | place: USA:California | collected 2015-04-18
CTGGCTGCGACGTGTCCTCGGCGTGACTCTGGAGCGCGAGCGAGCTAACGAAGAGCAGAGCCAGCAGACCCGCGAGCGATCGAGTGGAAGTCATTTTTGCCTCCCCGTATGCGAATGTGCATAAGCAACACTGTCTCTCGCCGCCCGATGGTTACGAGCGGCGCGTACTGTAGACAGACAGAACCGTGGTGTCAAGAGGTACCGAAGAAATCGTGAAGTATCTACTCAAGATTGACCTCCTTTGCTTTGATGGGCAGCCAGGCGTCCAGCCTGTCCAAACCAAGGGGGGGCCATGATCAAGCTCAGCGACGTGAAGGTTCGGCCGCAGTATCGGACGCGGGTGCGCTACCGCCTGGTGGTGCTGGAGTATGCGTGGGAACACGGGCCCGCCGCAGCGGGCCGGCACTATGGACTCAGTGCTCGGACCATTCGGCGGTGGCGGAAGCGCTGGCGGCGCGGGGGTGTCGAGGGGCTGGTGCCGTCCTATCCGCGGCACCAGGCGCGGCGGGTGTCGCCCGCGGCCGTCGAGCTCATCCGCCACGCCCGCCAGGAGTTCGGCTACGGGGCAGCGCGCACCCGGCTCTGGCTCCAGCGCGTACACGGGATCCGGCTGGCCATGGGCACGATTCAGCGGGTGTTTCGAGACATGGGCCTGGCCCGCCTGCGGCGCACGCGCAAGCGGGAACCCCGCCAGATGAAACTCTTCGAGAAGGCGGAACCGGGAGAGTCGATTCAGGTCGACGTGAAGTACGTGCGGATCGCGGGCCGCTGGGCGTTTCAATACACCGCCCTGGACGACTGTACGCGCTTCCGTATCCTGCGGCTCTATCGGCGGTTGCATCATCGCTCGAGCCTCGCCTTCCTGGCCGAGCTCCGGCGGGCCTTTCCGTTCCCCATCCAGCGTCTGCAGTGTGACCACGGGCAAGAGTTCTCCTGCGTCTTTGTGCTGGGGGTCGAGGCCGCCGGGATCCGCCACCGATACATTCGGCCCCGCCGGCCGCAACAGAACGGCAAAGTCGAGCGGAGCCATCGGATCGACCAGGAGGAGTTCTGGGGCCGGCAACGCTTCCCAGACTTCGAGGCGGCCGCGGCCGCCCTTCGGGGCTGGGAGACCCGGTACAACTATGAACGCTTCTCCCTCGCTCTGCAGGGCCGCACACCGGCCGAAAAACTTGCCGCGCTCCAGCCACCACGGCGAGCCGCCTAGGCATCACTTGTCTGCGCATGCTCGACACCCAAACCCGGAGGTCAATCTTGACGAGACCCAACAGTGGCTCTCGGCCAGACTGCACCGAAATCATCTGTCAAAACCTTTGCCGAATGCCGCCCCGGAAATAGCTGATTTGCCGAGCACAAGCCCATCCCACTAATGACCGAGAGCTCGAGCGGGGCTTCAAGCGGCTAGACATGCTGCAGCAGCGCCGCCGCGCAAGTGGACGCCGCCCTTGGCCACCGACGCAGTCATAGGCACGCTGCCAGAGGGCCCGATGGGGCTGACATCATAGCCGCGGCGAATTTTTACGAAACGAACCAAACTGGCACGGGGGCCCCTAGCCTCATGACGACTAGCGACACGGGGGACCCGTCAATGTTGCGGCAGACGCCGAGGCGGAGCAGCGCGACGAACCGACGGCTATGGCAAAGAAGCACGGGCAGCCGGATGACCTCCGGCAGGGAGGGCCGGACCGCCGTGACGCCGGTGCGCTCCACCAGCCGGCCCCTGGGGCGGCCGCTGCCCTTCATCAACGATCACTGTCTCCTCCTTCCGCCATCGCGACTAGTCCGGGCACGGCCTTCCCATGCCTCGAGCGCGACGTCGTCAGGGGGCTTCGGCCCCGGGAAGACACGAGGTGGTGCCATGAGGCCGCGAAGGAGGCAATAGGTGAACCTTCCCGCCTTCCAGTGCGCCACGGCGGCGCACCCACACCCACCAACCGGGCCAGGGCCACCTGGCTCAGACCAAGGCGACGTGGATGGATTCGCGGTCTATCGAGCGATCACCCGGCCGGGTTCACTATTCTTGCCGGGTATCCGTCGGGCGCATGTTATCAGGGGCCTAAGGGATGGAGCAGATTTGTGGCTTGACGGTCGGAATCGTTTGCGCAGTTGTCACCTTCACATCGCCGACGCAAGGCGACGCTTCCGCTGCCCGACCGGGGCCGTGAGCCCGACCGAGCGAGCACTCTTCCCTTGGCCTCAAGCCTCAGCGCAGAAATCGCTCGGTGGTTCGAGAATACGCAGCGCCTCGTGGACAGGTTGGCAGAGACGGCCAACCGCCAGGAGCAGCTCGAAGCCCTGGTTGCAGCGCTGGAGCAGGACAACGAGCAGCTTCGTAGGGAACTCGACGAGCTTCGAACCGAGCGGGCGAGTGTTGCCGAAATCCTTCGCGCCCTTGCAGACGATTTGCATCCGACGTGAAAGCTGACGGTACGAAGAACAAGCTCGTCCTAGTTGTCCGGGCAGACCCGGTGGTGGACCGTTGCCTGGGGGACTTCCTCGCAGCCCGGGGGTATACGCCCGTCCGTACCAGCACGGTCGAGGAAGCACTGGCCGCGGTTACCCACAACCACTTTCTGTTCAGCGTGGTCGATCTCGACGGTACCGATGGGCTCGAATTCTTGCAGCATCTGAAGGCCGAGGGCGGGGCAGCGGGCGCAATCATCGTCCTCGCAAGAGGGAGCAGGATCGCGGAGACGTTAGGGACTCTCTCCCTCCCCGCGGAGCATGTAGTTCGGAAACCTTTTACCGCCCAAGACCTCGAGGATGCTGTCAACGATGCGCTCGACTTGTGGTCGCGGCGGCCGGCGGACGATACCTGCGCGAGGTTCCAGCAGGAACTGGCGCTCTGGCGCAGTCCCAAGATGTGCGAGGTGCGCGACATCATCGAGCATGCTGCTGGGGTGAATGTCACCGTCCTGATCACGGGCGAGACCGGGACGGGCAAGGACCTGGTGGCCCGAGCGATCCATGAGGCGTCAGCCCGTCACAGAGCGACGTTCGTCAAGGTGAACTGTGCGGCTCTGCCCCGCGAACTACTGGAAAGCGAGCTGTTCGGACATGAGCGGGGAGCCTTCACGGGCGCCCACCAACTCAAGCTCGGCAAGTTTGAGTCCGCCGACCGTGGATCCATCTTCTTGGACGAGGTCGGGGACCTCCATCCCGCGCTCCAGGGGAAGCTCTTGCACGTCCTCCAGGATGGGCAGTTCTCCCGGGTGGGCGGGCGCTCCACCATCACGGTAGATGTCCGCGTCCTCGCGGCAACGAATCAAGACCTCGAGGAAGCCGTCGCCGCGGGACAGTTCCGCGAAGACCTCTTCTACCGGCTCAACGTAATCCAGATCCGCGTGCCGCCCCTCCGCGAGCGTTCCGAAGAGATTCCCCTGCTGGCCGAATACTTCATGCAGCGGTATTCGATGCTCTTCGGGCGGGAGAATGTCACACTCCCCGCCGAGACTGTGCAACGACTCCTGCGACATCGGTTCCCGGGCAATGTGCGGGAGCTCGAGAACGTGATCAAGCGCATTATCGTATTGGGCGATCCGGACCTGAGAAGAAGCCCCCTCCCAGTGGCAACGAGTAGCGGGGCGCCATACAAGATCTCGGGCCCCGATCGCACGGCCGCCACTTCTCTCAAGGACATTTCCCGGAAGGCGGCGCAGGTTGCGGAACGCGAGGCGATGCTCCAGGCCCTCGAGCAGACCAGATGGAATCGGATTCAAGCCGCCAAGCTCCTCGGCATCAGCTACCGGGCGCTGCTCTATAAGATCAAGGATGCCGAGTTAGACCGCCAGTCAGCACCGAACCCGCGGCCAGGGCGAGATCCTTAGCGAAGCCCAACCGATACCGCTCGGATCTATCGGGCGGGCTTCCGATGCGCTCGTGCAGGTAGTCTTTCCGGAGGAAAGAAGAGAATGTGAAAGCGCGCAACGCTGTGGGGCATCGTGCTGACCGCGATGGTGTTGACGGGCTGCGCCACCAGACCGGTCCCACCGGTCTATCGAAAGGAGGAACTCAAGGCGAGGTGTGAACGGACCGGGGGTGGCGCCCGAACATACTCGACGGATATTGCGAGGACGAGTTGGCCGGGCAGATGCCCTGAAATCGGGCACTCGCCGCCTGCGGGGCGATGACCGCGAGGGCGAGCGCGGCTGGGAGCCCACGACGCGCGCTACCGGCCGTGTTTGAAGCCTACTTTTCCACAGTCGCAGCCCGCGGCTCAGTAGGGGTGTTTTGCGAGCACCAATTTGGGCATGACGGTACGGATCAGGCCAGCGTCCTGCTTAAGCCCGGATCGATGATTCTTGACCCTCAGAGAGCCTCCCGCTACGCTCACTCGTCCCGCGCAGCAAACCGGTTCGGCTCCCCCAATTTGAGGCCCCCGATGCTGCCGAAGAATTTTGTTGATGTCTTTGCAATGCTACCGGGCCGTCGGTATCTTTACGTAAGCAGCGGGAACAGAATCCGGGCGTCGGAAGAGTAGAGGTCGTATTCCTTCAATCGGCTGACCGGGACCAGCAAAATCTGTCTCACTTCCGGCGAACGCGGTTTGATGATCCCACTGCCGAGCCCCTCGCGCAACGAGCTGAATCCCTGCTTGGGAAGACACCGGTAGTAGAAGTCGAGACGATAGGGCCCCGGCTCCTCCGGCACGTAAGGAACCGCATCGATCTTAGTTAGTCGGACGATTTCGATTTCAATCCCGAGTTCCTCGAACACCTCGCGCCGGAGGCTCGACTCGATGATGTCATCGCGCGACTCCTCCGTTGAGGGCTCCCACGGGTTTCGGAGACCCGATTCGAGCGAACCACCGGGGAGCCCCCACGCGCCCTTCGTTCGATAACTGTGCTCAACCAGCAGCACTTCCGGAGGATTCACTTCCTCGTCGATGATCACCGCGACGGCCCCCACGGCCCAGCGCGTGGTGAGGAGCTTGCGCAGAAAGCCTGCCAGCCGGGGTGGAAAATGTTTCCACACCGCCAGCGAGGTCCGGTGAAGAAAGGGGTGTCGTTCGATGAAGTGTGCAAGCCACGAAAGCAACGCTGCTCTCCTCCGTTGAACCTGGACACCGCGCCCGTGTACTTATTATAATTAAGCTCTCTCGCGATGCCCTCAGAACAGGAGGCCTTATCCGTCCCATCGCGGGCTATCACGGCGCGGGCCGCGCCGACGCGGATAGCCGCCGTGCTCATCGGGCCACCGGGACGGGACCTTCGTCTGAGACGATTGCGCAGTACGAACACGTTACCCTCAGCCCTGGTGCGGCACCGATGCCGCCGAGCGGGGCGTGTAGGCCGTCTCGTGTACGCCGTCCAATGTCTAGCGGGCCCGACAGCCCCGCAACCCGATCAGGGAATCGGGGCTCCGACACAAGGCGTCCGGCCGTCAACGCGAATGACGGCCGCGTTGGGCGCCAGGCTGAGGGAGCCGAGATTGCCGTTCTTGATGGCGCCGGTGATGCTCACGTTACTCGCCAACGCCCCGCCCGTCAGGCTGACCGGAATGCCGCCGATGGTGGCGCAGGGGCACAGGCTGTTGGCCACCGACACGACATTGCCGCCGGTGCCACCGAAGCCGATAAGCGAGCCGTTGACGCTCAAGATCGAGCCGCGGCTCAGACTCACGAGCGGGCCGCTCAACACCTGGAGCGTGCTGCCGTTCGTGAGGCTGAACAGGTCGCCCGTCACGCGAAGCAAGCTACCGCCGGCCACGTTGAGGGCTGCCCCAGTGGCGATCGTGAGCGTGCTGCGGTCGAGCTTCACGAGCGAGCCGAGGCTGGTGACCTTGGCCTGATACGACAGCTGCACCGCGTCCGTCGTGCTCGTGAGGTGGCTGCCGTTGCGGAGCGACAGGAGCGGGGCGGACGCCTCGAGCAGCGCGGTGTCGATGCGCACCGCTTGGTAGGCGTTGAGGGTGGCTCCGGAGGTCTCCAGCAGGGGCCCGGCGATCTGGAGGGGCCGGTCGGTGCCGAGCGTGAGCCCCGTCGGGGCCTCCGTCGCGGTGTTCACCCCGACGACGTCGAACATCGGCAATCCAATACTGCCGACGCGGTGGGTGCCGCCCTGGAGGAGGACGAGGGGGTCGGTCGAGGTACTCACCAGGCTACCGCCCTGGATCAGGCTCACCAGGCTGAAGGGCACGGTCAGATCACTGTTGGTGGCTTGAAGGAGCGGGCCGGCCAGGCTGGCCCGGCCGCCGCAGCACACCACCAGGAGGGAGTCGAACGTCTGGGACTGGTTGGTGATCTGGGCCCAGGCGCTCCGCTGGGTGCTCGTCAGGATGTCTCCGGCCCCCACAAAGTAGCGCGGCGGATCCAGCAAGATCGATACGGCATCGAGCAGGACCGCCGACTGCACGTTCGTGTCACCCACATCGCCCACCTGAAAGGTTAGCGTGGCCTGACCTGATGTGGTCGGCACCCAGCTCATGGTGAAGCTCTTGAAGCCCGTGGCCCCGTTCCCCTGGGCGATCGTGAAGCCGCCGGCACTGGCAGTCTCCGGTGAGACGGTCGAGGGGGAAAAGGACGCATTGCGCCGCTCGAGGGCCAGCAGCGTCGGATTCACAGGCCCGGCCGGATCCTTGACCGACGCCTCGAAGCGGTCATCGAAGATCGTCGATTGGGTCGGGAACTCGTTGCTCAAGAAATTATAAGTAGCCTTGATCACGTACAACGAGTTCCCAGTGACGGCGAACGATTGGGTCAGCGTGCTGGAGTCGGTGTATGCCGGGAGCGGCGGATTAAGGGACGGCCCCAAGCCTCCTCCCTGAAACGCCCCGACGGAACTATAGATCAGACCCATCGACTGACCTTCGGGCGGCTTGATCGAACCCAGAGCCGTGATGACCCCGCCCAGGCCGGTCAGGCTCCAGCCCTGAAGGCCGCTCTCTAAACCGCCATTCACGAGCAGGTTGGGGCCCGGCGGGGGCGGCGGCGGAGCCCCGCCGTTGTTCGGGACACTGCCGGGAATATTCCCGGTCGGTCCCGGCGGAGCCCCGCCGTTCTTCGGGGGACTGCCGGGAATAATCCCGCTCTCAATTGGCGTGTTGGTGAGCGCGTTGACTGGCGCCGCGTTGGCCGGGTTCATGGGGGGAGTTGGCGGTCCGGCCGGCGGCAGCACACTGCCGGGGTTCAGGAATTGGGCGACCTGGATCGCCTGGGTCGTCTGGTTCTGGAAAATGGTGTTCTGAAAGCTGGGGTCGGGCGAGGTGAACGGACGGCTGTTGGTCTGCACGTTCACCGCCGCGTTCCGCTCGTTCGCCGAGACGGGACCGGTCTGGCCGTTTTTTGCGCCTTGCCCGGGCGGGAGTGGGTTCGTTGCCCCGCCCGCGAACTGATAGGTGCAGTCTCCGGAATGGCAAATCGCGGTGGTCAGGTTCTGGGCCGGATCGTAGGCGACGGCCAGGATGCTGCCCCGCACCGCGGCCGCCGCGTTCGGCGTACGGATCTCGATGGACTCGCCCGGGCGCATGCGCTGCTTCGCGACGGCCAGCACCACCTTGCCGTCGGGCAGCGTGACCACCGCACGGCCCGGCTCCTCGCTGATCGTGACCTGGGACAGCTCGCGCACCGTGAGGATGGCCTTGCCCCCCAGCAACACGCGCACGAGGGAATTCGCCGCCGTGCTGATCTTGTCGCGCCCGAAGACGTCGTCCTTGAACTTCAGCGTGAGGGGCGACGGGATCGCCCGCCGTGCGACGGTGGCCCGTCCGTCCAGCGCGGTGACGACGCCGACGACGTCCGAGGTTTGGGCGCTGATGGGGGCCGGGTGAAGAGCTGCCGCGAGTATCGCGATCACCGCCAGTGAGGTTCGCCGTGTCATCGCCTGTACCTCCCATCCCGAGTGTCCCCGTCGCGGCCCCGCGACCGAGTGCCTGATTATGCGTTCAGCACGGAGCAGGCGCAAGTGCAGCGCGTGCGAGAATCCGGCGCGCGAAGCGACACCGTCGCACCGGGAAGGTCGGTCGTGGTGCAACTAGCGAGATCGCGCATTTGTTGCGCCCCGGCGGCCGAGCTTCGTCCGCGGGCCACCACCCGTCCGACGAGGCACGGGCCGTCCCGCCGATGTAGGCCACGCGGCTGGGCATCCAGCTCTCGGGCGCGCCGCCGCTCCGGCAGCGGTTCTGGGGAACGGTATGCCAATGCGACGAGACTGTCTACCTGATCCTCTTCATCAATGATCGCTGTCTCGTGCTTGCCCTTTCGGGATGAGCCCATTGCACGTTCATGCAGACGGACGCAACCGCGACGACCAGACCAGCGGAGGCTAGCAATGACGGATCGAGAGGTCGGGGCCATTTCGGACTTCCTGCGGCACTTCGGGAGCTTCGGCTGTCGGCAGATCTGTGTTCGACGGACCGAGCCCAAGCCAAGAACCCCGGAGGACGTGGGCCACTTCGTCCTCGAGACCCTGGCCACCGGGCGGGCGGAAGGGCTCGACGCCGAGCGGCTGTACAAGGTCGCCACGATCGCGATTCAGTTCGATGCCTACAAGTTGCCCGGAACCATGTGTATGCCCGCGTGCTGCCGGCCGTGGGGGACGGTGGAACCCGCCTGCCCGCCAGGGCCGGGTCGCCCCCTCACGGGCGCGCCGCTCCAACAGGCGATGTTACGTGGGGTTCCGATTGGGCCCCCGCCGGCGCCGGATGCCCCGTCCCCGACGATCTGGATGAGGACTTGAAGCGCACGGGCTTGGCTCCGTAAGGAAGAGGGCCGAGTTGGTGGTGATCAACGGGGTTGGGATCATCCTGACGTTGGGACAATGAATGGGTTCGTGTGTGTGTGCAGAATCGCGAGCGGCGAACCCGACCCGGTGCCGGCGGGCGCCGGGCGAACAGTTCACCGGCACGCCAGCTAGATGGTGGCGCGCCTGAGGAGCCGAGCATGAACAAGTTGTCTCCGGAGCTCACGCGTCAAGTCCTGCAGGCCACGATGCACCAGAAGATCCTGCTCCGCGCAGCGGAGTTGCTCGCCATGGGGTGGACGCGCGGGACGGCCGCCCGAGATGCTACGGGGCAGAAGGTCCGGTCGACCGCGCGGCAGGCCACCGCGTGGTGCGTCGTGGGGGCGGTGGATCGGGCACTCTACGAGGTGTGGACCCTCGACGTCTATGACCTGCTGGGCCTCGAGGTCGACGCCTACAACACAACGCCGTGCCCCTTGGAGGTCCTGCGCGCGCTCCGGCGCCCGCTCCAACGAGTGCTCGGGCGCCGCGACCTGGCGCACTGGAATGACCACGTCTGCCCCGGCCCGGCCGCGGCCGAGCAGCTGGTCCGGGAGGCCGCCGCGTGGATCGGCCCGTGTCCCTGAACCGCGGAGATCATCCCATCGCGGTGAACCCTCTCGCGCACCGAGTCCCGCCCGATCGTGCTCGGGTGTGAACGCGCGGTGGCGTGGGAGATGTCGCTCGCGCGAGCCCACGAGATGCACTCATGAAGCGCGTGACCCCGCTGAGCCCCGCCAACCTCCCGGGCGGCCCCGGACTCCGGCGTCAACGCCTTCCCCGAGCCCCTCGAGGCCGTCTACATCTTCCCGCTGCCCCCGAGCGCCGCCGTCACGCACTACGATGACGGCCCAACGGCCGCCGGGTCGACGGCACGCTCATGGGGCGCTCACCAGCTGCGCGGGTCCAGGGACTGGGCCGACGCGGTCGCTCGCATTAGGGCCCGGAGGCCTGCTCCGCGATAGCTGGATGCGGGCCGGAGGGCCAGGGCCCGGGCTACTACCGTTTGCTACTACCTGTTGGCACTAGCTTGCGGAGCTACCCCAACATATGGTAAGGGATGGGCATGGTCAGGAGTACCGCCAGGAGGTTGTCGCGACGATGCCGTCGCGCCTCGAAAGGGAGCGTCACCCGTGCAGCGTTGAGCCTGGGCCAGGGGCTTTTTGTCCGCCGGGTCGTCGCTGTCGCCACCAGCTCGCAGGAGTCGCGGCTGAATCAGCCGGTCATGTCGGACGAAGCCGAGATCATCCGCTGGCACGCCAGGTACAGATAATTGCGATGGCGCAGCGCCCGCCCTAATTCGAGAGGAGCCCACCATGTCTGGCACGCAACATCCCGCTGGTGGCCACGAACACGCCCCTGCTGCGCACCCTGCGGCCACGCCCGCACCTCCGTCTCAAGCTCAAGCGCCAGCACCGGTGCCTCTCGGCCACGCCAGCAGCGCGACAGAACCGCTGCCGCCGTCTGGAGCACAGGCGCCACGGCGGAAGCCTGCCAAGCCAAAGCCACCGAAGAAGGCGAAGCCTGCGCGCGCACGCCGCAAGGGAACTACCGCCAATAGTCGGAAGGCAAAGCGTCCGGCTTCCAGAAGACGACGTGGTGGGAGACGGTGAGTGGAGTTCCCCGGTTTCGTGGACGGTGCACGGCTTGGGCCTCATGCCACGGCTGGTGCCGCTATTCATAGCTGATGGGGGCCCGTTCGTCGCAGGATCGCGGTCGTACGACTGAAGTGTGCGCGACCGGGTGGAGCGGGATCGGGACGGTTCAGGCGAGGCGCGGAACCACGCGCTCGGCGAAGAGCCGCATGGAATCGACTACGCGTTCGTGCGGGATCCGGCCCCCGACGTTCATCCAGACGGCCAGCGTCGAGTAGCCGAGCGCCGCGCGCAACTCGAGCAGACGCGCGGTGACCGACGCGGGCGAGCCGTAGATCGCGAGCTCTTCAAGGATGTCGTCGTAGCTCATGCGCCGCGTCGTCCTTCCGCGGACCCTTCGCGAGCGCCTCCGCGATCGAGCGAAAGAAGTGAACCGTGCTCGCCTGTGCCTCGTCGCGTGCCCGCCGGTCCGTCTCCGCGACATAGACGGGCAAGATGACCGCCACTTCACCGTGGCCGGGATGACCGGCCTCCCAGTAGCCGACCATGTAGCGCTTCACGTCGCTGATCGTCGTCGTGCGCACCGCGATAAAGATCGACCGGCCTACGCGTCCGATCGCCGAATACGTGTCGGGTGTCGTCGCCGCGAAGCGGAGTGGGGGGTAGGGCTTCTGGTAGGGTTTGGGGATGACGCAGACGTCGTGGAACTGGAAGTACCTGCCCTCGAACGTGAAGCGCTCCTCGGTCCACGCTTTGAGGAGGATGTCGAGTGTCTCTTGGAATCGCTCGCGGCTTTCCTCGTAGGGGATGTTGAAGCCCGTGTAGTGGCCGGGCAGCCCGCTTCTTCCGACGCCGAGCTCGAGCCGTCCCTTGCTGAGGTGGTCGAGCGTCGCGACGTCCTCCGCAAGATGGAGCGGATGCGCGAGCGGCAGCACTTGCACCGCGATGCCGATCTTCACGCGACGCGTGCGCGCGGCGATGGTCGCGGCAACGA
>WNFF01005362.1_pt1 | contig 11303 bp, 6 predicted proteins | sample 5400441 | NCBI WGS metagenome assembly WNFF01 (sample SAMN13153345, study PRJNA577476) | soil metagenome | isolation source: 120 cm saprolite under Douglas fir tree site 2 hole 3 replicate 1 | place: USA:California | collected 2015-04-18
TCGACGACGGGGTGTGGCTGGTCGAGCTGTCGGCGCTGCGGAACGCCGAGCTGCTGGCCCGGACCGTGGCGGCGTGCCTGGGCCTGCCGGACCAGGCCTCCGGCGACCCGCTGGATCTGCTCGCGGACCATCTGGCCGACCGGCATCTCCTGCTGATCCTGGACACCTGCGAACATCTGGTCGATGCGTGCGCGAAGCTCGCCGAGGCCCTGCTGCGGGCGGCACCCCGGCTGCAGATCCTGGCGACCAGCCGGGAGCCGCTCGATGTCATGGGGGAGCAGGCCCTGCTGATCTCGCCGCTGGAGGTACCCGACCCCGACGCCCCCTCCGCCGGATCTGATTCGGTGACGCTCTTCGTCGACCGGGCGGAGGCGATGATGCCCGGATTCACGCTCACCGCGGCGAATCAGCAGGCCGTGGTCGAGGTGTGCCGGGGGCTCGACGGAATCCCGCTGGCCCTCGAACTGGCCGCGGTACGGCTGCGCACCATGTCGATCGAGCAGATCGCGGCCCGGCTCGACGATCGGTTCCGGCTCCTCGGGCCGGCTCGTACCCGGCTGGATCGTCATCAGACCTTAATTGCGGCGGTCGGCTGGAGTCACGAGCTGTGCACCGCCGGCGAACAGCGGCTCTGGGCGCGGCTGTCGGTCTTCCCTGGCGATTTCGACCTGGAGGCGGCCGAATATGTCTGCGCCGGAGACCCCCTCCCCGCCGACACCCTGTTCGATACTCTCGGCAGGCTCGTCGAGAAATCGATCGTGCTGTGGGAACAGGACGGGCACCGCTACCGCATGCTCGATACGATCCGGGAATACGGCGCCGAGCAGCTGGCCGCGCTCGGTGAGCAAGACGAACTGAGGCGCCGCCACCGCGACCACTACCTCGGTCTGGCGGAGCAGGCGGCGGCCGGAATCCTTGGTGCCGAGCAGGTCGGGTGGCTGGTCCGGCTCCGACAGGAGACCGCTAACCTGCGGGTTGCCCTCGACTACTCCTACGCCTGCCCCGGGCAGGAGGAGGTCGGCCTGCGCCTGACCGTGCTGCTGCGGCCGTACTGGCTTCTGGTGGGGCTGTACAGCGAGGGCAGGCGCTGGCACGACCGGGCGCTGGCGGTGGACCGCGGTTCGCGCGACGGTGCCTGGGCCGTGTACGGCGCCGCCGTCCTCGCCTTGCAGCATGGGGACATGGAGACAGCTGGCCCGTTGCTGGCCCGGGCCGAGGACCTCGCGGACGATCTCCATGACCGGGACCTGAGCGCCCACGTGACCGACGCGCGAGGGATCGCCCTGTTCTTCGCCGGGGATCTCGAGGGGGCGGGCACCTGCTACGAGAACGCGCTGGCCAGCTACGCGGAGATCGGCTTCAGCTCGCCCTTCGCGGTCTGCAGCTTCGCACGGCTGGCTGCTGTCCGCTGCCTCACCGGCGAGCTCGACCGCGCCATCGGCCTGAGCGAGGAGTGCCTGCGCCTGAGCGAGGCACTGGGCGGCCAGTGGGCCCGGGGCACCGCCCTGTGGGCCCGGGGAGCCGCCCGCTGGCTGTCCGGCGACGTCGGCCGGGCCATCGAAGACACCCTCGCCTGCCTGCGGATCACGGAGCCACTGGGCGACCTGCATGCCATCACCATGGCGATCGACCTGATGGCGGTCTGCCTGGTGGCCCAGGGTGATTATGCCCGGGCCGCCGAGTTGTGCGGAGCCGGCGATTCACTCTGGAAGACCTTGCGCGCGCCGGTCCAGCGAGGCCCGCACTACGCCGAGATCCGGCGGAGCGCGGCGGACACCTGCCGGCAGGCGCTGGGCGAAGAGCGGTTCGAGACCGCCCGCCAGCGCGGTATGGCACTCTCCGTCCCCGAGGCGATCGCGGTAGCCAGGAACGAGACAGCGGCACCGATCGCCCCCACCCCGGCCAGCCCGCTCACCAAACGGGAGCTAGAGATCGCCGAGCTGGTGACCCAGGGTCTCGGGAACCGTGAGATCGCCGAACGCCTAGTGCTGGCCAAACGCACGGTCGATTCCCACATCGAGCACATCTTCAGCAAACTCGGGTTCACCTCACGAGCCCAGATCGCCGCCTGGGTCAGCCGGCAAGACCCAAGCTGAACAAGTGACTGCGCCCAGCCGGTATGCCGGTCTGTAAGCGCGGGCCGCTACCCTGTGACCATTCACAAGAGGGGAAAGGATCACTGTGGCCGACTCTCAGCAGTTGCGGGAGCGCACGCTTGTCGTGCTGAAGCCGGATGCCGTTGTCCGCGGCCTGGCCGGACGTATCATCCAGCGGTTCGAAGACGCGTCGCTGAAGATCATCGGCATGAAAATGCGCGAGATGGACGCTGACTTCGCCCGCAAGCACTATTTCGACCTGGAGGAGCGGCTGGGGCCGGCCGTCTACAACGCGACCGCGGCGTTCATGCAGCGGGGGCCGGTCATCGCGTTGGTGCTCGAGGGCGAAGACGCCGTGACCACCGTGCGCAAGATCGTCGGCACGACATACCCGAACGAGGCCCAGCCCGGATCGATCCGGGGTGACTTCGCGCACCAGTCCAAGGCCGTCGCCACCACGACCGGCAAGGCCGTCGCCAACCTCGTGCACGCCTCGGGTAACCGGGAGGAAGCAGAGTACGAGGTGAACCTGTGGTTCGACAAGAACGAACTGTCCGAGTACCGCAACCTGGCCGAGGCGTTCGACTGGTAATCCTCGCGTCGCCCGGGCCCGCGCCGATGTGTCTGCAGTTTCGGGTGCTATAACCCCCGAAACTGCAGGCAAAGCACGTGGATGCTACTGATGAGCGAGGTTAGGCGCCCCCTTCCGCAGCACGAACTTCTGGATCTTGCCGGTCGCGGTCTTCGGTAGCTCGTCGACGAGGGTGACGCCTCGCGGGGCCTTGAAGTGGGCCAGGCGCTCCCGCACGAACGTGATGAGCTCCGCTTCCGTGGCGCTGGCGCCGTCGCGGAGCACCACGAAGGCGTGCGGCGTCTCGCCCCACTTCTCGTCCGGCAGGCCGACGATCGCGACTTCCTGCACGGCGGGGTGACGGAGCAGGGTGCCCTCCACCTCGACCGAGGAGATGTTCTCGCCGCCGCTGATGATCACGTCCTTGAGCCGGTCCCGGATCTCCGCGTAGCCGTCGGGGTGAACCACCGCCGCATCGCCGGTGTGGAACCAGCCGTCGCCCATCGCCCGCTCGGTCGCCTCCGGGTCGTCGTAGTAGCCGTCCATGACGACGTTGCCGCGGACGACGATCTCGCCCACGGTCTGCCCGTCGGCAGGCACCTCGCGGCCGTCGTTGTCCACCACGCGCAGCTCGCCCGAGGTCAGCAGCTCGACCCCCTGCCGCGCCTTGATGACGGCCCGGTCCGCGGACGGCAAGTCCTCGTGCTCGGGCAGCGGGGCGCAGACGGTAATGAACGGTGCGGTCTCGGTCAGGCCGTAGACCTGCGTGATCTCCCAGCCGAACTCCCCTTCCAGCCGCTCGATCGTGGCCGCCGCCGGCGGTGCCCCGGCCGTCACCACGTGCACGCCGGGCGGTACCTCGCCCCGCACCGCGGCGGGCGCGTTGGCCAGCGAGATCAGCACGGTCGGCGCCGCGCACAGCCAGCTCACTTTCTCGTCCCTGATCAGCCCGAATATGGTCGCCGGGTCGACCTTGCGCAGGCAGATGTGGGTGCCCGCGGCCGCCGTCACCGTCCAGGTGTAGGTCCAGCCGTTGGCGTGGAACATCGGCAGCGTCCACAGGTACCGCTGGCCGACTCCCATCGGCAGGTGCAGCAGGGTGCCGATGGTATTCATCGCGGCGTTCCTGTGCGTGATCATCACGCCCTTCGGGCGCGCCGTCGTGCCGCTGGTGTAGTTGATCGAGAGCAGGTCACGCTCGCCGATCTCCGGCCGGGCGAAGCCGGGGTCGGTGGCGGCGATCGCCGCCTCATAGTCAAGCCATCCGTCCGCCCCGCCTTCGGATGCCCCGCCTTCGGATGCCCCGCCTTCGGATGCCCCGCCTTCGGATGTACTGCCCTCGAACGCCACGAAGTGCCTGACCTCGGGCATCCGGTCGCGGACGCTGTCCACCACGGCGAGGTACTCGCGCGCGGCGCAGACCACGGTGGCACCGGAGTGGTTCACGATGTAGACGAAGTCCTCCGGGGTCAGCCGGTAGTTGATGGGCACCAGGACGGCGCCGAGCTGCGGCACCGCGTAGAAGGACTCCAGTTGCGCGTGCGTGTTCGGCGCGATCGTGGCCACGCGGTCTCCTTGCGCCACGCCCAGCCCTTGCAGCGCCGCAGACCAGCGGTCGCAGCGATCAAAGAACTGCTGGTAGGACAGGCGGAAATCCCCGTCGACGACCGCCTCGCGGTCCCCGTGCAGCCGGCGGGTCCGACGGGCGAACTCAAGCGGCGACAAAGGTGTTTCCATGATCTGATTGTGACAGCCGGCGGACGGCAGGAACCCGGTCCGTTCGGAATAATCCAAGGTCCGGACCTGACAGCAAGCAACGGCCGCTAGGCGAGCAGCCCGCGGATGTCGTCGGCGTCCAGGCTCCCGCCGAACACGTTGCCGTCGTCGATGACGTTGGAGAACAGTTCGGCCTTCCGTGCCTTTAGCGCCATGACTTTTTCCTCGATCGTGTCCTTGGCGATGAGGCGGTACACGATGACGTTGCGGGTCTGCCCGATCCGGTGGGTCCGATCGATCGCCTGCGTCTCGGTCGCGGGGTTCCACCACGGGTCGAGCAGGAAACAGTAGTCGGCTTCGGTCAGGTTCAGGCCGAACCCGCCGGCCTTGAGGCTGATCAGGAACACCGGGTCCGTTCCGTCCTTGAAGCGCCGCAGGACCGCGGCCCGGTCCCGCGTCTTGCCATCCAGATAGCAGTACCGGATACCGGCCGCGTCGAGCCGCTCGCGGACGTGGGCGAGGAACCCGGTGAACTGGCTGAAGACGAGAGCACGGTGCCCGCCCGCGGCCACATCCTGGATCTGCTCGAGCAGCGTGTCGATCTTGCTGCAGGGCAGGTCCGCATTCGCGCTGTCGACCAGCGCGGCGTGCAGGCTCAGCTGGCGCAACCGGGTCAGCGACGTCAGGATCGTGAACCGGTTGGCGTTGATGTCGTCGATCAGCCCGAGGACCTTTTGCCGCTCACGCTGCAGGTACGTCTGGTAGAGCTTGCGGTGCCGCGGGTGCAGTTCCACCTCCAGGACCTGCTCCTGCTTTTCCGGCAGGTCGGCGGCCACCTGCTCCTTGGTGCGGCGCTTGACCAGCGGCCTGATCCGCCGCCGCAGCTGGGCGAGCAGCTCGGCGTCGCCCTGCCGTTCGATCGGCCGGGCGTAGTAGTCGCGGAAACGTGCCGGGTTCGGGAACAGTCCCGGCGCCGTGATCGACAGCAGCGACCACAGTTCCATCAGGTTGTTCTCCATCGGCGTGCCGGTGATGGCGACCTTGAACGGGGCCCGCAGCCGCCGCGCGCACTGGTAGATCTTCGACTGGTGGTTCTTCGTGTACTGGGCCTCGTCCAGGATCAGGCCGGACCATTCCGCCGCCGGTGGGCACCGAAGTCCAGGCGCAGCAGCGTGTACGAGGTGACCACGACGTCCGCGCCCGCGATGACCTCGGCCAGGTCGGCGCCGCTGCGGGCCATCGTGTCCGTGATCGTCACCACGTTCAGGGCGGGCGTGAACCGGGCGGATTCTGCCGCCCAGTTCGGCACGACGCTGGTCGGCGCGACCACGAGGAACGGCGCGCCGGCCGGGTCCGCCTGCCGGGCGTGGCAGATCAGCGCCAGCGCCTCGAGCGTCTTGCCGAGCCCCATGTCGTCGGCGAGGATGCCGCCGAGGCGGTGCTGCCACAAGAACGCCAGCCACTGGAACCCGTCCAGCTGGTAGGGACGCAGCCGGGCCCGCAGGCCCTCTGGCGGCTGCGCGCGGCCGGACCCGGAGATCCCGTCGGCCTGGCTGGCCTCGAGCAGGCCCTGCACCTGCTGCTGCCACGCCCAGGCCTGGCGGCCGACCACACCGAGCGCGGCCAGCTCTTCCCACAGGCCGGCCTGGAACCGGCTGATCCTCAGCGGGCCGCCGACGGTGTCCTGCAGTGCGCGGGCCTCCTCGATCAGGCTGGCGAGCTGCCGCAGTTCGGGCTTGTCCAGGCTGAAGTAGGCGCCGTCCGGGAGCAGCAGGTGCGACTCGCCGCGGCTGAGCGCGGTGAACACGTCGGTGAACGGGACCTCGCGGCCCTCGACCGTGATCGTGACCCCGAGGTCGAACCAGTCGTTGTCGCCTGCTACCTCGCCGGTGGACACGCCGATGCGCAGCGAATCGCCGGCCTCACGGTAGTCGGCGGGCTCCCCGGTGACCTCTACCGCCACCCCTGGCTGGCCGGTAAGCAGCGGTAGCAGTTCGGTGGTGAAGCGCATGGTGTCCAGGCCGCCGAGGCGGGAGCTCGGCACCAGGCCCGGGTCTCCGGGCAGCCCGCCGAGCCGGAGGCTGTCCAGCACCGCCTGCTCGGTCTCCAGGTCCCGGTACCCACTGTCACCGGGTGCCTGCTGCAGCTCCGCGCGCAACTGCGAGTCGCCGACCTGGTAGGCCCACTCCCAGTCGACCTGGACGTCGTGGCCATCGCCATACGACGCGCGCAGCACCAGGGTCGGGTCCGAGATCACCGGCGGGGTGAACGAACCGTCCGAGGAGATCACGGTGGCCATCTGCCGCAGCCGCGGATAGAACCGGTCGCGGAACTGGGTGTGCCCGGCGGCGGGCACCGTGAGCCGCTGGCCGGCGAGCGCCATCTCCTGCAGCTGCGCGGGAACTGCCCGGGCGAGCCTGGCCAGCCGGAAACGCCAACTCGCCGGATCAGCGCTCCGCTGCGCCTCGGCCCGGTCGAGGTAGACGACGCCGTGTCCCTCGGTGCCGATGAACCGGACCGCCACAGCGCCTTCAGCGTCCGGGCCTTCGACGCGGATCACAGGGGCGATAGCCAGTTCCCCCTCGGCCTCGGCTTCGGTGACATCCAGGCAGAGCCGCGCCTCGCGGTACCGCTCCACCGCGCCGAGCTTATGTCCGTACACCAGCTGCAGGCCGGCTTGCCCGGCCTCGTCGAGCAGCGGCCAGAGCCGGGCCGACTCGAACGCGGACAGCTCGATCGACCGCTCGTTGCCGTGAGAATAGTAGTAATAGGGCTGGTTGACCCGAGCCCGGTACAGGGCGAGCATCTCCCGCAACAACCGGACCTGCGTGGCCGGGTAGCCACCGAAGTAGCCGTAGCTGTCGAGCTTGCCCCAGCTCACCGAGCCGCCGATCCAGCCGCCGTTCTTGCCGGGCTGGACCAGGCGGGCCATCAGCCGCACCGGCGGCCGGGCGGGCGTCGGCTGGGACCCGGGTGCCGGGACTGACCGGCTCCTTGGCTGGTGCTGGAGCTGTCCCTGGGGCTGGTCAGCCATCAGGGTCAGCTCGATGGCCAGCGCCGTCTCACCCAGACCTCCGGCATCGCGCCCGGCGGCCAGCAACGACTCGAGCGACGTGTCCCAGGAGGGCGGACGCGGGGCCTGCCGCGGGACGCCCGGCATCCCCGCCGCGTCAGCCCCGCCCTCGACGGCGGAAATGAGCAGCGCCGCGGCGTGCTCACAGGCGTAACGGGCGTCGCAGCTGCACTGGGCGCCCCGGACCTCGAGCACCGGTCCCTGGCGCGAGAAGTAGACCGTCGCCGTGTAGAACTCGCCGTACCTGCCGTGCACCACCCCGAACAGGGCGTCGCGCGCGGCGATCCACAACTGCTGGACGATTGCCTTGCGCCGCACGTACCCGAGCGCCGCCTCGTAGCAGTCGGTCCCGATCATGTCCTGGAGGGAACCAGGATCCATATCGCTCAGCTCCACGCGCATGCCAGGAGGCTAACGGCAGGCACCGACAATTTCCGGCTGCCGTGCCGGCCTCACGGCGGACTTACCGGGCATGCCGGGATTCATCGCTTGTCGCCGCGGCGCCCCGCCCCGGGCTCGTCCCCGAGCGTCTGACCAAAAAGATCATTTTCCCGAACGGCCCTGGTGCGTCCCCGGGCCAGGCTGAATCCCCCGGGCCGGGCGAGCGTGAACCTGGGCCGGGAAGCTGTCGATGAGACGGAGATCACACCGCGCTGCGCTCTCGTGATGACTGCCTGATCTGCATTGGTTACGAAGAGTATTATTGTCCTGTGATTACCGTCACAGCCGTTTCGGTAAACCCGCCGGGGAATTTCTTGCCGAAGTGCCGCGCGTATGAGGGGTCTTTCTGGCATTGTTGAGCGCCAGCGGTACTTGCGCGAGCCGGCCCATGCGGCGCACCAGGTCAGGTGCAGCGGGTCAGCGGAGCGGCCGGGTTACCGCGCGGGCCCGCGGCCGGAATGCCGGGATTTCATCGAAACGGCGGCCCGTGTCAGACGGGCATGGCCGGACGAAAGGATTGCCTTGTCGCGACACCGGACGGGGGCTCGCAACACTCGGCGTAAGCGGGGCCTGATCCGGCGTTTTGGCATTGTCTTCCCGGCGGCCGTTATCGCCGCGGTCGCGGTTACCGGGGTGGCGGTCGGCACCGCGGTATTCGCTCCCGGATCGGGTGCATTCAGCGCCGTTCAGGCCATTGAGGCGGTGCCCGGAAGCCACACCATGGCCGCGCTCGAAGCCGAGCGCGCGCAGCTGATCGCGATGACCGCCGCGGCGCGCACGCTGACCGTGGTGGCCAAGCCGAAGCTGGCCGAGCCCGCTCAGGTCGCCGCGGCTAACACCGGCACCGGCACCGGCACCGGCACGGGCACCGGCACCGGATCGGGTGGCGGCGGAATCATCTACGTCACGTCCACGCCGCCCAACCCGAACACCGCCCAGTCCATCGCCTACAACATGATGGCCAGCTTCGGCTTCAGCCCGTCGACCTATTTCGGCTGCCTGCTCAACATCTGGAACCGGGAGAGCGGCTGGCGGTACGACGCGGAGAACGCGAGCGGCGCTTACGGCATCCCGCAGGCGCTGCCGGGCAGCAAGATGGCCAGCGCGGGGGCGGACTGGCAGACCAACCCGGCCACGCAGATCAAGTGGGGGCTTGGCTACATTAAGTCCACTTACGGGAATCCCTGTAGCGCATGGGCTTTCGAGGAAGCTAACGGGTACTACTGATCGCGTCTTGTCACGGTATTATTACTCGACGTCAGATTTATGTCACCGGATTCACCGCAAGGCGCTGCGGTCGGTTACCCGAACACCGAGCCGAGGGTGCCCGCTGTCGCCCCTAATGAGAAGTTTCGGGGTCAGTGTGAGTTTCATCATAGAGACCTTTCCGGCCGTTCGCTGAAAGAAGAACGCTTAGGTAAACGCGGTAATTCTGGTCGGTTATCCGACGATGTCCCGGTTATGGTGATCTAGCTCACGTCAATTTCGGTCACCGGAATTATTGTTGTCCGGCATGGTAGGAAGCCGACAGCACCCCGCCCGTGCGATGGCTACTTCGAGTTAGCCCGGCGCCCTGACCCGCGCCACGTCCCACGCGCAGATGCCTGCTACCGACGCGGTGGCAGTGGCGATCGGGGGTGAAGCAGATCGCGTGACGCGAGCCACCGAAAGGTCCCCTTGTCACGGCACCGGAAAATTAAGCTCAGTCGATCCAAGGCCGTGGTCCTCGCCGCGGCCGGCGCCCTCTCCGTCGCCACCGCCGCATCGGCGGCCGCGGCGACCTGGACCCAAGGACCCCAAGGGCACGCAGCCGGGTCTGACGGGCGGGCCGAAATCTCCGCCGGCAGCACCCACCAAGCGGCAGGAGCGCCGCGGCTGACCGTCACGGATCAACAGGGCCAGCCGATAGCCGAGACCGCGTACCAGCAAAGCATCGCCATCCTGGCGCCGCGCGCGTACCAGATCCGCCTCGAGTCGCAGCTCGCGGTCGCCCAGTGGAAGGTCGCGCAGAAGCTGGCCGCGGAACAGGCCGCGAAGAAAGCCGCCGCAGCCGCCGCGGAGGCGGCGGCGACGCAGACCCCGGCGACGCAGGCTCCGGCGACGGCGCAGTCGAGCCAGACTGCCACCGCGACCGTCCCGGCGGCCTCCGGTTCGCCGCAGCAGATCGCCGAGGCGATGCTCGGCTCGTTCGGCTGGTCGTCCAGCCAGTTTTCCTGCCTGGACCCCCTGTGGGCGCACGAAAGCGGCTGGAGCGTGAGCGCCTACAACGCAGGCTCCGGCGCCTTCGGCATCCCGCAGGCACTGCCCGGCTCCCGGATGGCCAGCGCCGGACCGGACTGGCAGACCAATGCGGCGACGCAGATCAGGTGGGGCCTTGAGTACATCAAGGGCACCTACGGATCCCCCTGCGGCGCCTGGGATCACGAACAGGCCACCGGCTGGTACTAGAGCCGCTGGTACCGGGCTGCTCGTTACCGGGCTGCTCGTCCCAGGGCTGCTCGTTACCGGGCCGCTCGTCCCAGGGCTGCTCGTTACCGGGCTGCTCGTCCCAGGGCTGCTGGTTACCCGGCTGCTCGTCCCAGTCGGCAGCCGGGCGAAGGTACGCAGTTCTTCGTCGAACACCGGCTGCATCTGCTGCCACATGCTCGTCGGCGCGGTCGCGTAGAGCGCGTAGGACTGCTGGCCCGAACTCGTACTTTGCACCCACAGCAAGTCAAGGGCCGTCTGCGGGACCCCATTGTCCATCCAGGTGAACTTCCAGAAGGACCCCGGCGCGCCGCGGATAGTCAGCGCCCTCAGGTCGATCCGCTGGTAGCCGGGGAAGTGTGGTCTGGACTGAGACTCGATGTACTGCGCTTCCTGCAGCATGTTGCTCGGGTAGGTGTGCTGCGTCAGGTCGACGAGCATCTTGATGCTCGCGCCCGGTTCCGTCAGGTTTGTCTGGTAGGCGCCCGTTTGGGACACGGCCCAGCTGACGGGGAGATCGATCGTGAAGCCGGCGCTTTCTGTGCCCGAGGCCGCCTGTGAGTAGCTCCGGTAACCGGCCGGGGGCGGCCCGGTAAGCGGCTGATTGATCGCATCGATCAGGAGGGCAGGGGGCAGCGTGGTCCCCGTTGCCGGTGTCGACGGTGCTGACGATGTCGTCGACCGGGTCGACGGCGTACCGGAATGACTCTGATGGAGCAGCACCACGGTGGCGACGCCTGCTCCTGCGCCGATTATCGCCAGCACCGCCGCGGCGATCTTCCACCACAGGCCCGGCCGCCGCCGCCGGGCCGGCGGGTACCCCGGCCGGGGGTCGGACCAGGGCGGCGATCCGGGCGCCTGCTGGGACGCGCCGCCTGACCACGGCGGCGGGCCATAGCCGGGCTGAGGCTGGGGCTGGGGCTGGTAGGCGGACCCGGAT
>WNFF01011160.1_pt1 | contig 11303 bp, 10 predicted proteins | sample 5400441 | NCBI WGS metagenome assembly WNFF01 (sample SAMN13153345, study PRJNA577476) | soil metagenome | isolation source: 120 cm saprolite under Douglas fir tree site 2 hole 3 replicate 1 | place: USA:California | collected 2015-04-18
CGGCCCCGACAATCCCGAGGGTAATGGCCGTAACCGTGGGCGCGAGAAAAGTTCCTGCACCACCGATGAGGAACTGTGCGGAATATACCGATAGCGCGCTGAGATTCCCCATCAGGAGGAAGGCCGCAGCAACCAGCACGCCGAGACATACCGCCAGCAACGTCCGTTTGCGATGCACTGCGTCGATCGCCGCTCCCGCCGGAGTCTGCAGCGCGACAGCGACCAAACCTCCAAAAGTGAGAGCAAAACCCACACGGTCCGGATGCCATCCATTCGAAGCAAGATAGGCCGCTAAAAATGGGCCAAGGCCGGTTTGCACGTCGGCGAGAAAAAAGTTCAGCCATTCGAGCGAGCGCAAACTCCGGTAGTTTCCTTGCAGGGTATCGCTCACAGAATTTCCTTCCGTGGCCTCCTTCCGCAGAGGGTGAAACCGTGTCCTGACGAAAGTCGCTTATGAGATAGCTTTTGGAGTAATTCAGAGACTTTGAGAGGATGCGCGGGGCGCAGGCCGGCCTTCAGGGGAAGGTATCGATTCGGCGAGCGCGAGGCGCGGGGCTCGCAGCAAGAGGAACAGTTCACCGGCCCAGAGCAAAATGTCCAGTAAGCGTCCGCGCTGGAGATTGGTCAGGTTTTCGGATTGCAGGCTGACGTCGAGCGTCTTTCGCGAGCACTCCTCGATGAAGGCGCGCATGGAAACCACCTCGAGAGGCTCCGCGCTGCACTTGCGGCCGCGCGGATCAAGGCCCTCGAGCCTTTCATAGCAGCGCAGCAGGAAGTGGTTCAGGCAAAGAGCCTGGTGATCCAGTGTAGTAATCGCGGCGCTGCTACAAGAGCGCACCCGGCAGTTTCGTTTCCCAAGCATCGTATCCATTCCACCCAAGCGTGTTGATTTAACTCTGCGACCGTTCTCATTCTTCTTCGGATATTTCTTCAAAGATACGATGCTCTACGCGACGCAAATGTTTTCATTTTCGGAAAGAAGGTCCTGCGTCATGGAGGACTCATCGGCGGCAATTGTTTCCGGCCGAATCGCCGGCAACAACGGCAAGTGCGCGACCATGGTTTGTACCCGCAAACAGTGGTCGAGATAGGGCTTCAACAACGCGCGTACCCAGCGGACATTCTGGCCGCAGCGTTTCACGCGGTCATCTCCGGCCCACAGCGTGACAACCGTAACCAGGCGCGCTTCCTGATCTGAAATCATCACCAGGCATCCTGCGAATCCAGCTACGTCCTTCAGCGCACCGGCAATGGCGGCTGGAATCACGGCTTCCACACGGTGAGCTTCCTGAGGCTTGGCCACAAATTCCACGCTTAGAGCGGTTACCCTGGGAGCAGCTGATGGGCCATTCGCGGGCCGCTGCACCTTCAACGGAGCAGCTTGGGAGAATGGATAAGCGACATTTGCTTTTACACCTGAGAAACGGACCGGACCTGCCACACTTCCTCCTATGAATTGGCCCACCCTTTAGAGAAGGGAGGCGCATCCTCGCCTGTTCAGGGCAGGCCAGAATGCGCCCACTGGGGCACATGGGGACCGGGGAGGGTCCCCACGGATAAGGACTCCCGAGCGTACAGGGGTTCCTACAAACGAGTAGTGCATTTGCTTGCGATTTCGTTTCAACGGTGTGTTCATGGAACATAAGTCTCATTGCCCCCAAGGGGTTGCGAGGCTATACTCCTCCCCCAAGAATCCGAGGCAAGCGTGGAGTTCTTCACTTTTGACAAAGGGTATGTGGAACGGCTGCGGGAGGGGGACCCCTCGACCGAGCAGCACTTTGTCGATTATTTTGAGCAACTTCTGCGCATCAAGCTCCGGTCCCGGACGCTGACCTCCGACAGAGTTGAGGATTTGCAGCAGGAAACTTTCATTCGAGTGATCGCGGCCGTGCGCCGGGACGGAGGGGTGCGCCAGCCGGAGCGTTTTGGAGCTTTCGTTAACTCCATTTGTAACAACGTCTTACTGGAATACTACCGATCTTCCGCCAAGATTCAGCCGATGGAGGACGTGCACATGGAAATGCCGGATAAAGTATTGGATCTGGAGGGCATGCTGGTCACCAAGCAATCCGCGGAGCAAGTGCGCCGGATCCTCGACGCAATGCCAAAACGGGACCGCGACCTACTTCGCGCTATCTTCTTGGAAGATAAGGAGAAAGACAGCGTGTGCCGGGAAATGGGGGTCGACCGCGAGTACCTGAGGGTGCTGGTTCATCGGGCCAAGGATAAGTTCAGGGCCCTCTACGAGAAAGGCCAGATGGGGATTGCCCGTCCGGTGACAGGCTTGGGAAACTAGTGAAACGATTCTGCGCTCCCCCGCACTATCTTACGGATGGCAAAAATGGACCATAACGAGGCAATACGACTGCAAGCCGCAGTAAAGTATGTGCTCGGCGAGCTTTCCCCGGTCCAGCGGGATGCCTATGAAGAGCATTATTTCGATTGCGGGGAATGTGCGTTCGATCTGAAGGCGGCTGCGGCGTTTGTGGACACCACGCGCGAAGTCTTGCGGCAAGAGAAGGCGAATTCGTTCGCGAAAGATCCCGTTCCGGCGGGGGGCGGCTGGCTGCGCTGGTTCCAACCGGTCATCGCGGTCCCGGCGTTCACGGCTCTGCTGCTGATTATCGCTTATCAGAATGCGGTCACGATTCCTCGCGCCAGGGAAGCAACCACACAAAACGCCGGACAATTATTCACCTCCTCCTTCTCTCTGCAGATGGCCAACACGCGTGGCGGCGAGGAAGTGAAAGTACAGGTCCACTCGGCCGAAAGCTTTGCCCTCGATTTCGATTTTACGCCCTCGCGGACCTTCGAAAGCTATGTCTGCCAGCTCCAGGACGAATCGGGCCGCTCTGTGTTGCAAGTGAGCCTCCCGGGCTCCAGCGCCAACAAAGAAGCGCATTTAGTTGTTCCGGCTGGACTCGTGCGGCCCGGCAAGTACACCCTGGTTTTTGCCGGAGCTCCCGCCTCGCAGGGGCAGCCGCCCAGGGACGAGGTCCTGCGCCTCGGCTTCACTATTGCATTTTCGCAGTAAATGAATGATTATGTCACCCTGAGTTAACTAACTGAGGTGCATTCGATGCCAGCCCCTGCCCCCAGAACGTATCATTACCATGCCAATGCGCACGTGTTGAGCGGCCGTTTAACGCGGCCGATCCAGCATGTAATCGAGGTGCAAGCCGCGACATCGCTGCCAAGCATCGGTGGCGTCGGCAGCACGCGTGTGGAGAACTTCCGCTTCAACGAACACGTTTCGTTTAAGGCCGGCTATTCGCATGTTTCGGGTAGCGAGAAGGAACAGAAGGGCGAGATTATCCACACAACGATGGCGACCGCCGTGGTCGAAGGGTTGAACATTCTCGATGTCGTAACGGCCGATCGTATCGTCGCGCGCCTTTCCTCCAGCTACGACCCTGCCGACGAAGAGTCCCGGATTCTCGTCATCGGCAGCAGATTCGAAAACCTGCGTATCGCTGGGCACAAAGTTGAGGTGGAGCTGCATCACGAGCTGGCCCAGAAACTGGACACCTTCGAGGCGGTAAGGAAAGAGTTTGCAAGTAACGCGGATTTCAGGAAAATGGCTGAGGATCCCTTTGACGGAAAGAAACTGCCGAAGACGATAGAAGCTCACGGGGTGGTATATTGCTCGCTCGTGAAGGACATCCAGCCAGCAAAGTGTCCGGGCGTTGTGCGTCACGGACACTGTGGGCACGTGTTGGAAGTCCCAGAATTCGGCAAAATCCACCTAGCCGAAATCCTTTTCCAATACGGGCGAAAGACGCTGACCATGGTGCGTGTGGAATTGGGTTCACCCAACGGTGGCGGGCTCACAGTCGTAGCAGCCGACAGCAACGGCTCGCCGGTTCCACCCAACCCTTCCTAAAAGAATGGTTTGTTCTCTTTCTTGTAGTCACCCTCTTTTCCGTAAGCGGGTGCTCTTCCTCGGCCGCACCCGGCGCCGAGTATGCCGAGACGCTAGCGAAGGTTCAGCACGGAGATTTGTCGGGCGCCCTCCAGGACGCCGACCGGAGCTATCGCCGCTATTCAGAGAAAAGTGTTGAATGGGGCTGGCGCTTTCGGGTTCTTAAAGCGCACATCCTGGTGTTGCGGGGTGCGAACGACGACGCGCTTCTCCTTCTAAACGGAATTCTTCCTCCCTCGTTGGTTCACAGTGACCTTCCAGCGCGGCAAATGCTGGTTCGAGGCCTCGCTCAGGATTACTCTCAGAGGCTCGATGAAGCAGAGGAAAGCCTGCGCATAGCTGAAGAGCTGGCACAATCGAAGCAACCGCAACTTCTCGGTGATGTGGCGAGCGCTCAGGGCACTCTTTATGTGCACCAAAAGAGGTATGCGGACGCTCGCGCTGCCTATTACAAAGCACTTCTGGCCGCACGGGCCGGAAAGAATGCAGGGCAAGAGGCAGGTGTTCTGAGCAATTTGGGTTTCGTTTCCATGTGGCAGGAGCGCTTCGACGAAGCCGTCGATTGGTTTAAGGCCTCTCTCGTCCTCTCCGAGGCGCTCGGTGCCCACGATACCAGTTCCCACGCCTTGGGCAATCTAGGCTGGAGCTACAGAAAGTTGGGCGACTTCGAAAACGCACTTACACTCTACAAACAGGCAGAAGAGGCTTCCATACGCAGCGGACTCGTTGGTCGTCAAATATACTGGCTAACCGGAATTTCCAATGTGTATTACCAGCAGCACGATTACGGTGCTGCCGAAACCATTCTGAAACAAGCACTTGACCTAGCGCGAGCCCACAATGACAAAGGCACGTTGACGGAATTCTTGAACGACCTGGCAGAAATCGCAATCGAGACGGGGCAAATGGATCTAGCGGAGAAGTATGCTGACGAAGCTTTCGCGATCGAGCAGGCCGGACTGGATCAGACAGGAGTGCTGGAAACCCAATTGGTTCGGGGCCGAATCGAAGAAAACAAGCATGATTTTGCCAGGGCAGAGGAATCCTTCCGGGGACTTATTCAGAATCCCAAGGCGGACACGTCGCAAAAATGGGAAGCAGAAGCTCGGCTCGCCAGAGTTTATGCAGATGAGGGGCTGGCGGCGAAGGCGGAGAACGAGTTTCGCCGTTCGCTCGGAACCATCGAGATGGCTCGCTCATCGGTACGGACTGAAGAGTTCCGGTTATCCTTTCTTTCTTCTGCGATCACCTTTTACAGCGATTACATCGAATTCCTGATTTCACGCAAGCGGATAGAGGACGCGCTGCAGGTCGCCGAGTTGAGCCGTGCGCGCACGCTGGCGGAAGGATTGGCGTCTACGACGCAAGCCGCTTCCTTGTCTCCACGCAACCTTCGGCCGCAACAGGTTGCGCAGAAGTCGAAGGCGTCGCTGCTTTTCTACTGGATTGGGCAGAACGACTCCTACCTGTGGGTGATCACTCCCGGGAAGACTGCTTATTTCAAGCTGCCGAAGGCTTCGGAAATTGAACCGGTCGTGAAATCCTATCGAAAGGCGCTCCTGGGAATGCGCGATGCGCAGGACGCCGGCAGCTCCGATGGAAAACAGTTGTATGCCATTCTGGTCGAGCCAGCGAAAAAGCTGATTCCGAAAGGCTCGCGCGTAATTCTGTTCCCGGCGGAGAGTCTGTACGGGCTGAACTTCGAGACGCTGGTCGTGCCTGGGCCGCAGCCACACTTCTGGATCGAAGATGTCACGCTGACCACGGCGAGCTCGCTGACGTTGCTCGGGTCTTCGACCGTGGGGACCATGGGGGCCAGGCGCCCCGCAGCGAAAGAAAAAAGCCTCCTCCTTGTCGGCAATACAGAGCAGCCCAATGCCGACTTTCCTGCGCTGGCCCAGGCTCCCGCGGAAATGGACAAAATCGAGCATTACTTTCCAGACCAGAATCGCAAGGTGCTGGAAGGGAAGCAGGCCACGCCCACGGCGTATCTCAGCAGCAACCCCGAGCAATTTGCCTATCTCCACTTCGTCACCCACGGCACCGCCAGCCGCACGCGGCCTCTGGAATCCGCCGTGATCCTCAGCCAGGAAGGCGACTCCTATAAACTTTACGCCCGCGATATCGTCCAACATCGCCTGAACGCCAAGCTTGTGACTATCTCCGCTTGCAACGGCTCCGGCACCCGCGCGTATTCCGGCGAAGGCCTGGTCGGCCTCTCCTGGGCCTTTCTGCGTGCTGGCGCGCACCACGTCATCGGCGCGTTATGGGAAGTCAGTGATGCCTCCACGCCGCAGTTGATGGATGCGCTCTACAGCGGACTGAGCCAGGGCAAAGACCCCGCCACCGCCCTCCGCGACGCCAAGCTGTCCTTACTACATTCCGCCGATTCGAGCTCCGTCTTCAAAAAGCCCTTCTACTGGGCCCCCTTCCAGCTCTACGCCGGTTCGTAGTTTGTTCACGGACACGCCCAAAACACAGCTGGATTGCGCGAGCGGTCGAAGCCGTCATTTTTGGTGTAACGATTTCGCGGACTAGATCACCACTAATGAGGAAACCGCTGTCCCCGGAGAGTTACCCACCCAGGAACCTGAACGACGATCCAAAGAAGCCATTAGAAAGCGATCTCGCTTCTTCGCGGGACGTTCCCGAAGAAATTCATTCGTGCGTTCGAATCGAATCGTGTCGGTTCGAGAGCCTTCTGCAACGCGCCATGGAGATTCTTAGCGCGAGGGAGCGAAGTGCGGCGGCATTCAGTTCTTAAGTCGTAAGGCAATGCCACAGGCAGGTCGGATGCCACATTTTTCCGAGCATCGCACCAGTGGGGACGGCGTCTCTTCCGCGTTCCGGCGTCTTTTGCGGGAACGCGAGGCGCCCCTGCTCTTTTGGACTTAGCAACAAATAGGGTGATACGTTTTGCGCCCTCAACCTCACTACTCACACAAAGCTAGCCCATTTCCGCAACGCCATTGGGGTGTCACGCAGCGGAGGAGAAGTTATGGCTAACAGCCATCGCATTGAGTGGATAAGAACCAGCGCACCAACCTGTCGCCGAAGCCGCTTGTGTTCTGTGTTCAGCGCACTGATTCTTGCAGGTTTACTACAAATCATGAGCGGCTGTGCCGCGGCCCGGCTGACGCAGTTTCACAATTTCGCTCAAGCGGGGACAGCCTACACAAAGGCAAGCCAAGCCGTTCTCGATGAAGCCGGCACGGCTGCGATTGAAGCCGATTCCCTGATCGCTCAGAAAGGCAGGGACGGGCTAAGAACTCCGGAGGAGCGGCGCCAATACATCAATGAAAACAATCAGGAACTACGCAAGCGATTGGCGCTATTGGGAGACATCGGACGCCATGGGAGGCTGCTGCAATCGTACTTCGAGACGCTCGCGGCGCTTGCCGATCCGAAGGCCCCCGCGACACTGGGAACGGCAGCTCAAGGCGTATTCGATTCCATCGGAGGACTGAGTCCAGCCATCAAGAACGCCAGTTTGGGATCTAAGGGCATCGAACGTGAAATTGCCTTGCAGGAGGCGGCCTTTACTGTCATCACCAGCACCCTGGAGACGGATCTCACCGTGCAACTGCAGCTTGAAGAGACCGATGAAGTGATCGAGCCTTTCGCGGTCGCGAAGGAACTGCCGAAAAGCTGGTCGGCACGCAGAGAAGAGATTCTCCGCGCCCGAGTAGCTGCAGCCTCCTCAAGGTCGGCCCAGGAGGCCGCGGCGAAGCTCAGGGAAAGTTTCGTCGCGCTTGTAGAGAACCGCCTCAGTGAACCTTCCATCGCTGAGATCATCGCGGCAATTAATTCGATGTTGAATTCACTCGAGGCAATCAAAAAGGCGACGCCTACACAATAACTGAGAAAGCGAGGGGCCAGTCGTTATGGATTCAGCACAGATTTATTCTTCAACGCTGGAGCAACTGAACAAGACGGTAGTGAGGCTGACCTCACCGGAGTGGGATGCCAAAGTACAGGCAGCACCTCCTGAACAGCGGCAGAATGCGCTCGCAGAGCTCTTGCGTGTGCAGCATGCCCGGCTAGTTCTGGCAAACGAAGAGCTGCAAGATATCGCGGACAAATTGAAGGCGAATGAACAGAGCTTGCTGGACGGTCAAAAGGCCCTCCAGGCGGAGCTCGATAAACTGGCTTCGGTCGGAGCGGTGCTAAATGCGATCACTTCGCTGGTCAACGTGGTAGCTCGCATAATTCCGCTGATCTGAAGCGATTGGACTCGATGGAAAGCTGAGGAGGAATCATGGCCGTTGATTTCGATGTGATCGTGATCGGCTCGGGATTTGGAGCGGCGGTTGCGGCCATCGACCAGGCCGCAAAAGGGAAAACCGTATTCATCCTAGAGCGGGGCGTGTGGTGGCTCACGCCGGAATTGTCTGCCGAGAATCCGATGAATCCGTTCTTGAAGACGCAACCGGTGCAATACTGGCCGAGGCCAGATCACCGCCGGGGGCTAGTAGATTTTCTGGCGGTCGTCAAGGCGAATGGGGTAGCCGGCGCGCTGCAAGACTTTGCCAGCGGCGTGGCTGAATTTTTCACGGATAAACCGAGGCCCCGGCCGCTCTACCGTTACAACACTTTCGGTGAGGCGGACGTGATTGCGGCGAGCGGCGTAGGCGGCGGCTCACTGATTTATTCCAACGTGACGATCGAGCCGTTTTTCGATGCAGACAAGAAGCAATATCCAGCGATGGCGAGCTGGCCCGAAAAGGCGAAGCTCAATCCGACAGACTACGTCAATGGCTTGGCCTGGATGACGACGAACCGCGGGGCCCCGAATCAGGTAGTCACCAAGTACCCGCAGGCAATCGCCCAGAACCAGCTGAATACGGTCAAAAGCAGTGACCCGAGGTTGCTGGGGCGCTCCCGGTTTTTGAGAGACGCGTCCACGAGCCCGAAACTTTCTCCACAATTGGCGGGACAGATCGTAGAGCCGTGGGCGCCCTTGAAGCTGCAGATCAAGGAAGCAGATCCGGGGAATACGGCCGCGAACAAGAACTTCTGCGAACGCCAGGGGCGGTGCTTTCTCGGATGTTTGCCAGCGGCCCGGCATACGCTGAACAAGACATTGCTGAACCAGCTACCTTTGGCCGCACAAGACAAAGTCCTCATACGGGCGCTTGCCAATGTGGAATCCATCGAGGCGATCCCGGGCGGTTACACGGTGCATTACACCGGGCTCGATGACGACAACGAGTATCATCCCACGGCCAAGACGGTGATCCTCGCGGCCGGATGCCTGGGAAGCACGGAGATCCTGCTGCGCTCGCGGGACAAGAGCAATGGAAAGTTTGTAGTGAGCAAAACACTCGGATCAAAATTCTCGACGAACGGAGACTTCTCCGGCTTCGTGACGGTTGACCCGGACAAGCTGCAATACCCAATCTATGCCACGCGGGGGCCAATCAACACCTCGCATGTTACGTTCCGCGACGGGAAGTTGTTGGTGAATGTGGAAGATGCCGGCTTACCGTCCATGTTTGCATCGCTAGTCGAGAAGACATTGAAAATGCTGGAGCAAGACAAAGGGCAGGCCGACGTAATTGACATGCTAGGGCTGCTTTGGAACAGCGCACAATTGCCCGACTATAGCGATCCCAATGATATGCAGACGGAAGCCGAGATGCTGATGAACACCTGCTGGTTCAATTGTATGGGAATGGACGACGCCACCGGAATCCTCACTCTGGACGGCGACGATCTGCAGCTCAATTTCACAAGCGCGATCGCCGCGCACCCTACGTTTCAGAAGGCGGAAAGCGTCCTTCAGGAATTGGCCAAGGCGATGGGTGGAACCTATCGAGCGTTTCCGCTGTGGCACGGGTTGGAACCATTTGTGTCGAAGAAGTTGGTGGTCGTGCATCCCTTAGGAGGCTGCCCGATCGGAGGCAGCTCAACGGACGGGGTCGTCAACAGCAACGGCCAGGTGTACAACACAACGGCCGGCGCGGAGACGGTGTATGACGGACTTTACGTGTTGGACGCATCGATCATTCCGGGAGCGGTGGCGGTGAATCCAACGCTAAGCATCGTGTCCATGGCGGCGAGAGCCGTAAAATCGATCGCTTGAGGAATGGCTTTCTAGTTCAGAGTCGTCACACGACGGCAAGTTTGTGAGTGAAAGGAGAACCATGGCAACCCCATCGATCATTGCAACGGACCAGGCCACCATTCTGCTGAACATATTCGACGGAACGCGTCAACCGATCGGACCGGGAGTCAAGAATCTGCTAGTACGAATCATCGACGGAAATCAGAAACAGTTGTCCAGTGACTTTCGAAATGGTTCCAGTTTTCAATTTCAAGTCCCTTTCTATGACAATTTCGGCGATCGCTATACGGTGATCGCGTCCGCGGACCGTTATAAGCAAGCGGGCTTCACTCCCGTTAACGTTTCACGGACACTGCCGCAAACGCTTGACCTGATGCTCCTGCCGAACAATGGGAGCTTCAGGTTCGCAAATGCGAGTTGGGCAGACGTTCAACAAACGCATCCCGAGATCCATGCCATTCTTGCCCGAGGAGCCGGGACCGAGGCTGACGCGCAGGCACGGTACGAGGATCTGATGGAGAACAAGGCACCTGCACTCGCCTGCCTTTGGAATCTAATGACGGCGATGAGAGACATTGATTTACCTTCCGGGAACCCCTTGACCTATTTGAAGCAGCTAATCTGGCAAGACATTCCCAATCGCAATATTGCCGCTCCGGCACCGGACCGGTTTTACGCCTACGCTGACAAAAATCTTGTTACCCAGGTCAAACTCGCGGCTCAGCAAGGTGAATTTGCCCCGGAGATGGATCCCCATTTGTTCCATAAGGGAGCAACCAGCAGCTACAAGCAAACAACGTTCGGAGAAGCGAACGTTCAGCTGACGTTTCATGAAGAGGACACGCAGACCATCGACGGCACAGACTGCATCGTGGTCGAGCCGGATATTGATTACTTCAAGGACTTAGCGGCCCATGCGTTGTTGGAGGTCATTGCGAACGCCTTGACCGGTGATCTCACGGACCCGAAAAACGTTTACGTGTTGCGGTGGATTGCCGGAAGGCGTGCCGGAGTCCCTGAGTTCAACCCCCCATACACGATTGAGTAGGCTGGGCAGTGCAGACCGTTTCGCAAGGCGAACGCGAACTTCTTGAGAGGGAATCTGATGAAGTTGAGGGCTACGGCTTAATAGCGACAGGATCGTCTGGCTGCCACGGCGGATGGCAGCCTCACGTTGCAGATTCTCCCGCTAACGCCCGTACGGCATCAGCGGTGTAGCCCAGCTCCTGCAAAACCTGAGGCGTATGTTCACCAAGCAGCGGCGGCGGCAAACGGTAGCTCACCGGCGTGTTTGAAAACCGGATGGGATTGGCG
>WNFF01045564.1_pt1 | contig 11303 bp, 10 predicted proteins | sample 5400441 | NCBI WGS metagenome assembly WNFF01 (sample SAMN13153345, study PRJNA577476) | soil metagenome | isolation source: 120 cm saprolite under Douglas fir tree site 2 hole 3 replicate 1 | place: USA:California | collected 2015-04-18
AGCGACGCCACGCAAGCGTCCTGAGGTACGCCCCAGGAAACTGACCAGGCGGTCTGCCTCGCCCAAAGGAAAGGTCTTCAGAATGATGGCTTCCGTTTCCCTGGCGGGCATAGCTTGTCGGCGCGCCGACTGCGCTTCGTCGTCCGCGAGCAGCCGCAAAAAAAATGAACGCAAACGCGAATCAAATTTCTTACCATACGCTTCCCTGTTGCGCAACTTTCTGCGTGGGATTTTCGAAAATTTTTCTAATCCGGGCCCTGCGTTCGGTGGACGCAAAGCCGCTGAGCGCGCTACAGCGACAATTCGCACGAAGCCATCGGGCATAAAGATAGCGCTGCGCCAGTTCAGCCGTTCAGTGAATTAAACCTCAGCACTCCCGCAAGTCCTGTGATTCCATGCGCTTGGACCCATAAAATTAATCTGTTAACCAAGATTCTTGGCGGACACAAATTATAGGACGCGATCGCGGACCAGCTTCCCTTTTGATTTGTGAGCGATATCGGTTAGGCTTTCGCCTCATGCCACTTCCCATCGTCGAGTTCACAGGCATCGGAGAAAACGCCACCGACATCGTGTTGCGGCTTGCCCAATTCCCTGCACGCGACGGGAAAACCAACACGCTATCGAGAGACATCCGGCTAGGCGGGCAGATGGCAACCGCCGTAGTCGCCGTCGCGAAGTGGGGACTGCGCACCCGCTATGTTGGAGCCACCGGCCGAGACCACAACGGAGATTTGCATCAGGCGGCATTGCGCGCCCTTGGCGTAGAGACTCACCTGTGTCGGGTGCCCCACGCAGAGAGCCGACTCTCCTATATTCTTGTCGAGCACGCTACCGGGAGCCGTGCGGTCCTTTGCCACCGGGATCCTCGCGTAAAGATTGCGCGGTCCTACTTGAAGAAAGAATGGTTTCAGCGCTCTCGGCTATTGCACGTGGACGGCGAAAGCCCAGACGCCTCAAAACTGGCGGCCATATGGGCGCGCGATGCGGGCGTTCCGGTGATGTGCGATCTCGACGTGTTTCGAGACGAACTGCGACCCCTTCTGCCGCATGTGGATTATCCCGTGCTGTCCTTGGGTATTCTGGAGGGTCTCGGCGGGTCGAACGATCCCCTGATCGCGCTCCCCAATATTCAGGCAAAGTATGGTTGTAAGCTGGCGTGCACGACGATGGGCGAGCTCGGAGCACTAGCCTGGGACGGCCAAAACTTTTATTACGCCCCGGCATATCGTGTAGCAGTGGTTGACACAACTGGAGCGGGCGATCTGTTTCACGCTGGATTTGCCTATGGCTTGCTGAGAGGTTGGGACACGCAACTAATACTGGAGTTTGGCTGCGCGGCGGCTGGACTAAATTGCATGGCGCATGGCGCCAGAGGCGGAATCAGCTCTCCGCGTACTATCGAGCGCCTGCGCGCCAGTGGAAAGCGCTACTCGAATCAGTATTCAGCGAAAATTTTGGCAAGAGCGGCTGAACGCGCAGACGGTGCCGCGGGCCGTTCCACAAAAGGGTAGATCGAGACACCATGTTCATTCCTCTCCGGGACGAAAACCCTTCTGGCAAATTCGCTTTCGTCAACCTCGCGCTGATCCTGGCAAATATTGGCGTTTTCATCTACCAAATAACGCTGACGCCGTATGCGTTCACGGCCTTCGTCACGGCGAACGCCATGGTCCCAGCGCGCATCCCTGCATTCCTCGCCGGTCACGGAAGTTTCGAAGCCGCTTTCCTGCCCTTAATAACCAGCCTTTTTCTGCACGCAGGAATTGCCCACATCTTAGGCAACATGCTGTTCCTGTGGATCTTCGGCGATAACGTCGAAGCGACGTTTGGTCACCTACGATACCTGCTCTTCTATCTCGTCTGCGGCGTAGGATCTGGCCTTACGCATATCGCGTTCAATCTTTACTCGCACATTCCCGCGCTTGGAGCAAGCGGAGCTATTTCAGGCGTTCTGGGTGCCTACATCGTTTTGGAGCCGCGCAACCGCATCCTGACTCTGATATTTATTTTCGTGGTTCGAGTGCCGGCTGTCATGGTGTTGGGCTTGTGGTTTGTGCTGCAGTTCCTCAGCGGGATTGGATCTTTGGGTTCGACAGCGAACGGAGGAGTTGCGGTGTGGGCGCACATCGGGGGATTCTTGCTTGGCTTGCTCATCACCTTGGCAGTTAAACATAGATGAAGTTTTACTTTAATCTTTGATTTGAGTCCGAGCTATAGGATGCTGAACTCGAAACCATGCCAGGATTTATAATTAAAGTAACACTTGACGTTACGCTTGTAAGCTTCTGCTAGCGGTCTGCAACTCTTTTGACTATCCAATCGCCGACTTCAACCGTTCCTTTATCTCCGCCCAGGTCGGGGCCCTCGGACTTCCAACCGAGAAAATCGAGCATCATGCCAGAAGTGAGAATCGAGCCGAGCGGATTGGCAATCCCCTTCCCGGCGATGTTGGGCGCGGAGCCGTGCACGGGTTCAAATAGCGACGTGCGTCCAGGATGGATATTGCCGGAAGGTGCGAAGGTGCGAGTCCCAAGCCGCCAGCAAGCTGCGCGCCGAGGTCGCTGATAATGTCGCCAAAAAGATTGCAAGTGACGATGACATCGAACTGGCGCGGATCGCGCACGACTTCCATGGCCAGGGTATCAATATATAGGTGGCGCGATTCGATTTCCGGGTATTCCTGGAGTACCTGCTTGAAGACGCGCTGCCAGAGATCGTGAGCGAAGTTCATGGCGTTTGATTTGTCGCTCATGCACACGCGTTTCAGTTGATTGCGGCGGGCGTAGTCAAAGGCGTGGCGGATGATGCGCTCGACGCCCTTGCGGGAATTAACGTCTTCTTGAACCGCGATTTCGTCTGGCGTGTCTTTCTTGAAGAAGCCGCCGACTCCGACGTACAGGCCTTCGGTATTCTCGCGGAAGACCATGAAGCGGATGTCATTGGCCGAGCGATCGCGCAACGGCGTCAGGCGATCATGGAAGAGTTCGACCGGACGGGCGTTCACAAAGAGATCAAGCTTGAAACGCAGCCCGAGAAGAATGTCTGCGGCGTGCTGATTCGAGGGAACGCGCGGATCGCCGAGTGCTCCGAACAGAATGGCGTCAAACTCGTTGGCCAGCATTTCGACTGCACCGGCAGGAAGCGAGACGCCTTCGCGCAAAAATTTATCGGCGCCCCAATCGAATTCCACAAACTCAATTTGTCGGCGTGCCGACGTTATGGCAGAGCGAATTGCCTTGACGGATTCTGGCGTGACTTCCTTGCCGATGCCATCCCCGGCGATAACTGCAATGCGTGCCGCCGGTCCGCATTCCCGTAGTGGTTTAACCGACACGAAAGATTCCCTCCTACCATCCTCTGCACAAATCGAATCGTCCGCCGCGACTCGGCAGCCTTCCGCAGTCAAACGCGGTTAGTCGCTTCGCGTCAGCACTTCTTTTCGTACCGTCAATTTCTCGATCAAGTCCATACGCGGCGCAAAGCCGATGCCCGGAGCATTGGGGACTCGGATCGTTCCCTGTTTTGAGACTGTAACTTCCGGCTCGATGATGTCTTCATTCCAATAGCGCCTGCTCGCGGTGATGTCACCGGGCAACGTGAAATTCGGCAGCGTCGAGAGCGCGATGTTGTGGGCGCGACCGATACCAGATTCCAGCATCCCGCCACACCATACGGGGACGTCATTCTGTTGGCATAAATCGTGAATGCGCCGCGCAGATGTGAAACCTCCCACCCGACCAAGCTTGATATTAATGATGCGGCACGCGCCGAGGCGAATGGCGGCATGGGCCTGCTCCCTAGTATGGACACACTCGTCCAGACAGATTGGAGTGAGCAGCTTGTTCTGCAATTCGACATGCGCGTACAAGTCGTCCCAGCCGAGGGGCTGCTCGATCATCATCAGATAGAATTCGTCTAGCTTTTTCAAGAGCGGTTCGTCGGCCAACGTGTAAGCGGAATTAGCGTCGACCATCAATTTAACGGATGGGAATTCTTTGCGCAGTCGGCGAACCGGCTCCAAGTCGCAGCCCGGTTTGATTTTAATTTTGATGCGCTGGTAGCCAGCTTCAAGTTCAGCTTTAACTGTCTGTACAAGTTCTTCAAGTGAAGCTTTAATGCCGACGGATACGCCACTGGCGATTTCCTCTCGAACACCGCCAATTAGCTTGGCGAGTGAAATATTTCTCTGCTTGGCTTCGGCGTCCCAAACCGCCGCTTCCAAGCCGCCCTTCGCCATGTTGTGGCCACGCACCGACGCAACGAGATCCCAGACGTCCGAGGCCGCAGCGAACTGCTTCCCTTTTAACAATGGCCAAAGATGATCGCGGAGAATGTGCCAAGCCGTGTCGGCCGTCTCCGGACTGTAGGAAGGCGTTTCTCCCGCCACACATTCGCCCCAGCCTACAACTCCGTCCACAGCGACCTCGGTCAGTAAAATTCTACGGACCGTCGTGGTCTCCATGCTGGTCTGGAACGGAGCTACCAGGTTCATGTGGAGTTCGCGCAGTGTCAGTTGTTCGATACGCATAAATGGCTTAGAAGTCGCTCCATGGAGCGAGATAGTACGCACTGGTGTCGCCGGCCGTTGCGACTGCGATCGCAGCGTAGCCTTTCGCGAAGCCGTCACGGAAGTGTTCACGAATCGAACCCTGGATGGCTTGTACGCGCGGCAAGTCGTTGGACTTCCAGTCTTCGATTGAAGATGGAATTTCGACGGTAGCGCTAGGCGGCGACGGGGCCAGTCCGTTAACTACAGCGGCGGTGACCCGCGGCGAATCGAGATACCACTCGGCGACGAGCCGGTCCGTGGGCAGACCGCGATGCAGCGGGCTGGTGGTGACACCGTACAGGTTCGGCAAATAGCGGCGGCAAATCGCGCCAAGACGATTCAGATTGAAATGAGCGTTACGCAATTCCAACGGATCGAACGTCCATTCAATCAGCCGCAGATCGCGGCTCAAGGCTTCATCGCGCTGGAAAAGCTTGAGCATGCGTCCGACGCCGCGGTCGCGGTAGTTGGCATGAACGCCGGTCATGTGCGAGTGCAGATATGGCGCGCCGTTTCGCAACGCCGCAAGTGCCAGTGTGAAGCCCACCAGAATCGATCCATCGTATGCGCCGAGTACTTGCCCGCCGGTATGTGCAGCAACCACAAACATTGTAGAAGGCTCGACTTCGAGATCCTGCTCACCCCAAATGTCGCGCTGCAGGGCGACGCACGCCTGAAAATCTTCCAGCGAATCGCAACTGCGGACCGTGATTGCGCCGCTCATGGCCGCGCAGCCGCCTTCTTGCCGCTCACAGGTGACGGCTTTCCCCGTTCCGAAGCTTTGGCCTGGTCCCAGAGTAATTCCATTTCGCTGCGCGGCACGTCGGCCAGAGCACGACCGGAAACGCGAGCCCGGCGTTCCATCTCGCGAAAGCGCGAAGTGAATTTGGCGTTGGTGCGCTTAAGGGCAATTTCCGGGTCGATTTTCAAAAAGCGCGCCAAATTGACAGCGGCAAAAAGTACGTCGCCTAGTTCGTCCTCGATTTGTTCCGCAGATTGCCCGGTTCGTGCAGCGCCAAGTTCGCTCAATTCTTCTTGCAGTTTTGCGATGACTCCTTCTATGTCGTCCCAATCAAACCCGATGCGCGAAGCTCGGCGTGTGAGCTGATAGCCCTGCAGGACTGCAGGCAGCGTATGTGGAATGCCGTCAAGCAAAGACGCGGGTGTTTTCCCGGATTCATCGGCTGGGCCAGTTCCCTGCCGCGACTTCTGCGCGCGGCGTTCTTCGGCCTTAATCTGCTCCCAGTTTTTGAGTACTTCCCTAGCGTCTTTCGCGCGTTTCTCGCCGAAAACGTGTGGGTGGCGGCGCACCATTTTCTGATGGATCTCGCGCACTACGTCGCTGGCGTTGAAGCGGCCCTCTTCGCTCGCGATCTGTGCGTGGAAGACAACTTGCAGCAGCAAGTCGCCAAGTTCTTCCGCGAATTTCGCGTCGTCGCCGCTTTCCAGAGCTTCGAGAACCTCGTAAGCTTCCTCAATCAAATAGGTGCGCAGCGTCAAATGGGTCTGCTCGACATCCCAGGGACATCCATTCGCGGCACGCAGACCGTTCGAACCACAGCCCGGCAGATTCCTCGCGCGAACCGGAATTCCTTTTTGGCCCATCAGCGCTTTTGGGGGACTTACGGATTTTATTTTTCTTTGGCGGCATCGGGCGGTGAGAAGTTTCCTCGTCTGGGAACTCAAGACTTTACGGCGGTGGATGCAAATTTTCAAGTAACGACCCGACCAGCCGACCAGCAGCGAAAACGCCGCAGGCGCCACCCGTGCTAAACTTGCAAGGATACAACCTAACCGAGGATTGCACCGTGGCAGAGAAGAAACCAGCTGAAGAATCGTTTCGCGTAATAGACCGGCGCCCGTTTACGACCGAAGGCGAACTGCGCGAAGAGTTTGTGGCCGAGAAGGCGCGCGAGGCGCAACTAGAAGCGAAGAAAGAATCAGTTGCACCGCAGGCTCCGACCGCAGTGCCTGAAGCAAAAACGCCAGCGGCCGAAACCGCAAAGCGTTCGGCGCCATTCGAAAATTTAATTCGCATGTTGGGCAGTAACGGCGCGATGGTGCTGGGCGCTTACAGCGATCCGCGCACCGGGCAACCGGTGATCGATCCAGAAGCCGCCCGCGAGTTGATTGATATGCTGGACGCAATGCACGAAAAAACCAAAGGCAACCTGGCGCCCGAAGAAGACAGTTTGTTGCTCGACCTTTTGGGCAAATTGAAAATGACTTATCTTGAGGTCAACCAGGCATTGGCTGCGCAGGCCGCCCAGGCGGCAAAGGGCAAGGGCCGGTAGCGCGGGCCACAGCGCCACCCAGCGCGCTACGCTTCGTATCGCATCATGTCGGCAAACACTCTGCAATTCCATTCATCTTCGAGGACCGGCTTGCAATTGACGGTGCTCGGCTCCGGAACCTCTATGGGAGTTCCGACCATCGGCTGTCACTGCGCGGTTTGTACTTCGAACGATCCACGCGACAACCGCATGCGCACTTCGGTTTTGCTTTCACGTAACGGCCAGAATGTTTTGATTGACACCACTCCGGACTTTCGCACGCAAGCGCTGCGGGTGGGTATCAACCAGATCGAGGCGGTGCTGTTAACGCACGGTCACGCCGACCACGTGATGGGCTTCGACGATTTGCGGCCATTGAGCGTTCGCCGCTCGCAACCGATGCCGGTGTATGGGAACAAGCAAGCATTTGAAATTGTGCGCCGAGCATTTTCCTACGCATTCGACGGAAAACCTAAATTAAGCACCGTGCCCAGCGTAATTTTGAAAGAAATCGACGGGCCGTTCGAACTGCTTGGAGTAAAGATTACGCCCATCCCGCTGGTGCATGGCGAAATGACCGTGCTGGGATTCCGCTTCGGACGCGCCGCATATCTCACGGATTTCAATTCCGTACCGGAGTCTTCCTTCGCGCTGTTACAAGGTCTCGATGATGTAATCCTCGATGCGTTACGCGATACACCTCATCCCATGCACCAGACCGTCGAACAAGCGCTGGCGCTCGTAGAAAAAATCAAGCCCAAGCGCGCGTGGTTCACTCATATCGCGCATGACCTTGGACACGCCGCAACCAACGAGCGATTGCGTAAGCAGGGCCACGCGAATGTTCAGCTGGCGTACGACGGCCTGAAACTTGAAATCGCCACCGAGCATCCGGCGGCAATCAAGGATTCCGAATTCATCATTCCTCGCCTCGACGGTCTGGCGGTCTTTACCGCTCCGGAAGAATGGCGCGAATTCTACGCCGCGGGCAGCCGAGGCAGCGTGCTGGCGATCGGCAACTTTGACGGAATTCACCTGGGGCACCAGGCAATTTTGCAGGAAGCCACAAACCGTGCCGCCAAAAGCGGCGCTGTGGCTACTGCGCTGACCTTCGAACCGGCGCCACTGAAAGTATTAAGGCCGGAAGCCGCGCCGAAGCGTCTCTCCACGAATGAACAGCGCCTCGAATGGTTTCGCGCGGTCGGCGTTGAAGCGGCAGTGGTGATGCCATTCACGCTGGAATTATCGAAACTCAGTCCGCAGGAATTCGTCGAGAAAATTCTGGTGAACGAACTGCAAGTTCGCGCGCTGCTAGTCGGCGAGAATTTTCGCTTTGGCCACAAGCAAGCCGGCGATGCGCAACTGCTCCGCGACCTGGGAAAAGTGCACGGTTTTGACGTTGCCAGCATCCCGCCAATCATGGCGCACAGCGAAATAGTCTCCAGCACCGTGATTCGGCGCGAAATTGCCGAGGGAGAGGTCACGCAAGCCGGTCGGCTGTTGGGCCGGCCGTTCGTGCTGACAGGATCGATTGTGAGCGGAACGGGAACGGGCAGCAAATTTACATTCCCCACCTTGAACCTGCGAGCGGACCAGGAACTGCTGCCCGCCGGCGGAGTTTATATCACGCGAACGCTGTTGCAAGGTGAAAGCAAGAGCCGACGCTCCGTGACGAACATCGGAGTCAGGCCTACCTTCAACGGCACTGCTCTTTCCATTGAGACCCATCTCCTCGATTTTTTCGGAACGATTTCCGCGAAGCGGATAGAACTACGTTTTTGGAAGCGCTTGCGAAGCGAAAAGAAATTCTCCAGCCCAGACGAACTGCGTGCTCAGATTGCGAAGGACATCGCTTCGGCAAATCGGTTTTTTATGCTGCTGCGAAAATTCAGAATCCTAATGCTTTCGGATTAACCTTCGAGTCCTGGCCCTTGCGTTAGTCGACCACTCAATGCCATATCGCTCGCATGTCCCACGTGCAGCTTCCATCTTTGCATTCAACGCATTCAACAGAGATTTTCGCCGGTACATATAACCACGCGTCGATGGCTCGCTCAAGCGCCGGGAAGAAAAGTATGCCAACTAGAATAGACAGTGCCAGAATCGGTGCAGTACTGCGTTGTCGCGGCAAGGTGAGCGCGCCAGTCACACGGACTTAGACACCGCCGCCGCAAATCGGTTCCCGCAGTTGCGTCTTAGGAACGCGGTTAAGAAGCGCCGTTGGCCAGACATTCGGCGCAGTAGCCGCCGACTTCGGTACGCGAAATCGTAACCTTCATGCCGAAATCTTTTTCGATTTGCGACTTAAGCTGTTCGTAGAGGCGGCTTTCAAACTCGCGTACCTTTCCGCACTTCAAGCAAGCCACATGGATATGATCGCGCGGGCCGTGCGTTTCGTAGTAATGGCGGTCGCCGCGAAGATGCAGCAAATCCAGTTCGTCGACCTGTAGAATCACGCGCCGCTGGCGCGTCAGACGAATGCCGCGCTCACCAAGAGCCTTGATGAGATTGCCTTTGCTTTCCGAACTGTTGATGCGCTCGCCCGTCGAAGCGCGATGCGCAGGCGTGGCAGACATTGTGAAATTCCTTCTCAACTCAGGGTTTGTGAGTTCGCAATTGAAAAACTCGAATTCCCCGGGCCAGAATCAGGAATGAATCGGAATCAATCCGACGACGTCATTGTACATGACGTAAGCAAACAGCAGCAGCAGGAACACAAACCCAACCTGAACAAAACGCTCTTTGACCGCCATGCTCAAATCGCGGCGCATCAAGCCCTCGACACTCAGCAACAGAATCTGACCGCCGTCGAGGATCGGTATCGGCAACAAGTTGAGAATTCCAAGATTTACGCTGATGAACGCCATCAACGCGATGACTTGCGAAGGCCCACGGTGCACCGCATCGCCGGAAACTTGCGCGATGCCCACTACGCTCTGCAACTGTTTTACCGACGCGCGCCCGCTAAACAGTTTCCCCACCACAGCAAGCGTCTGCGTAAAGTAATCGCCGGTGCGGCGGACCGCAAACTCAGTCGACTCTCGCAGCGGCACCCGCTTGTAAATAATGGTATCGTCCTGATTCACCACGCCGATTTGCCAATTATTTTCGGGGCTTTCCGTAAGCCCTTTCTGCGGAGTGACATTGATCGTAAGCGGCTTGCCGTTGCGCGCAATCTTCAAAGCCACTGCGTGTCCCTGCGACTGGTGCACCGCATCCACAAACTGGCCCCAGTACGTGATCGGCGTTCCATTTACTTCCAGGATGCGATCGTCCGCTCGCAGCCCCGCGTGTTTTGCCGGCGAACGAGGACTTACTTCGTCAATCACCGGCGGAAATGGCACGAATCCAAATAGCCAGCCAAAAGAAGTCGGGTCTTTTACAGTCGTCTGCACGGTGCGCTGAACTCCGTGATTCTCAACGATCAGCGTCAGCGGAGCGCCAGCTTGCATGTGATCGAGTTGCCCCAAAGCTGTTTCCCAGGTGGGATTCTTAAGGCCATTGAGCTCAATAACGCGGTCGCCGCTTTGCAGCGGACCGGGTTGCGCCAGCGAAGTCGACATGTAGGTCACTTCCAAAGGCTGCTTGAGTATCCGCGACTCGGGCAATCCAACTACCCCGTAAAGCACACTCAGCAAAATCAGTGGCAATATGAAGTTGACGGCAGGGCCGCCGAACGCAATCAACGCACGCTGCCAGCGCGGCTTGCTCATCAGCTCATCGGAAGCGCCAGTGGGAGCCACATCGTTGGAATCAACGTCAGCGAGGTCCTGCCCGGCCATCCGCACGTAGCCGCCAAGCGGCAGTGCGCTGATGCGCCAATCGGTGGCGCCGCGCTTCCACCCAAACAACCGCGGACCGAATCCGATGGAAAACACGTCCACGCGCACACCGCACATCCGCGCGACAATGAAGTGTCCCCACTCGTGCACCAGAATGATGACGCCCAGGACGAGGGCAACGCCGACTAAAATGTTCAATGCCATAGATCGGGCAACCTTTGCTGTTAGCTAACCGCAACCGTCATAGACTTCGCAGCCAGCCGACTTACTTCTTCTTTTGCTACTCGACGGGCTTCCGCGTCAGCGGCGAGCACATCGTCCATCTTTTCAATTCGAACCCGCGGAGTGCGTGACAAAACCGCTTCCACAACCTCTGCAATCCCCAGAAACGAAATCTGGCGCTCCAGAAATGCTGCGACCGCAACTTCATCCGCGGCGTTCAAAGCACAAGGCCAAGCACCGCCCTTTTTCATGGCCTCGCGGGCCAGCCGCAGACAGGGATAGCGCCGGGTTGAAACCTTTTCGAAGTCCAGGCGTTTTAGTTTGGCCCAGCCCAGGTCTACCTGGTTGGATGCCACCCGCTCTGGATAGGTTAACGCATATTGGATTGGCATGCGCATGTCCGTTGCGCCAAGTTGCGCGAGAATCGAACCATCAACATATTCGACCATAGAGTGAATCGTGGATTGCGGATGA
>WNFF01004568.1_pt1 | contig 11302 bp, 8 predicted proteins | sample 5400441 | NCBI WGS metagenome assembly WNFF01 (sample SAMN13153345, study PRJNA577476) | soil metagenome | isolation source: 120 cm saprolite under Douglas fir tree site 2 hole 3 replicate 1 | place: USA:California | collected 2015-04-18
AAGGCGATCGAGCTTTCTCGCGAATACCGCGCCATGCTCGAGAACCTGGTCGAGTCACGCGGAGTCCCGCAGGTTGTTCAGTTCCTTCGCGCCGCCAAGACGCCCGGCCACCTGGCCGACCTCGCTGGCTACTCGCCTGACCTGACCACCGACCAGAAGCTCGAGGTGCTCGAGACCGTTGACCTGGAAGAGCGCCTGACCAAGCTGATCGGCTGGATGAAGCAGATCCTCGCGGATGCCTCGCTCAAGGAGAAGATCCGGAGCGACGTCGCCGAGGGCATGGAGAAGACCCAACGCGAGTTCCTGCTGCGCCAGCAGATGGAGGCGATCAAGAAGCAGCTGAACGAAGGCGGCAGCGATGTCGTCGCGACGTACCGCGAAAGGGTCGTCAAGGCCGGCATGCCGGAAGCGGTGCTGGTGGAGGTCGAGCGCGAGCTGGGCCGATTGGAGCGCACCAGCGAGCAGAACCCCGAGTACGGCTGGATCCGCACTTACCTCGACTGGATGCTGGACATCCCATGGAACGTGCGCTCCGATGACAACTACGACCTCGGCGAAGCGCGCCGAATCCTCGACCAGGACCACACCGGCCTGGCCGACGTGAAGGAGAGGATCATCGAGTTCCTCGCGGTCCGCAAGCTGCGCAAGGAGCGAGGCCTCGAAGTCCTCGGCGGGCGTGGCTCCGGCGCGATCATCACCCTTGTCGGCCCTCCCGGTGTCGGCAAGACCTCGCTGGGCGAGTCGGTCGCCCGCGCCCTCGGCCGCAAGTTCACGCGTGTGTCGCTCGGCGGCATCCGCGATGAGGCGGACATCCGCGGCCACCGGCGCACCTACGTCGGCGCGCTCCCGGGCCGCATCGTGCGCGCACTGAAGGAGGCCGGGACCAAGAACCCGGTGATCATGCTGGACGAGATCGACAAGGTGGGCAGCGACTGGAGGGGCGACCCTTCAGCGGCGCTGCTGGAAGTGCTCGACCCCGCGCAGAACAACACGTTCCGAGACCACTACCTGGAGGTCGACCTCGACCTGTCGGAGGTGCTGTTCATCCCGACCGCCAACGTGTCGGAGACCATCCCCGCGCCGCTGCTGGACCGCATGGAGCTGATCCGGCTCGACGGCTACACCGAGCAGGAGAAGATCGCGATCGCGAAGGACCACTTGCTGCCGCGACAGGTCAAGCAGGCGGGATTGAATGTAGACGAGGTCACCGTGACCGACGAGGCCGTCATGAGCGTGATCACCGACCACACTCGTGAGGCCGGCGTGCGGAACCTCGAGCGCGAGCTCGGCAAGATCACCCGCAAGGTCGCGACCAAGATCGCCACCGAGGCGCTTACCCCGCCGGTGGAGATCACCCAGCGGCGCGTGCGCGAGTTCCTGGGCAAGCCCAAGTTCGACAACGAAGTCGCGGCTCGGACCGCGGTTCCAGGCGTGGCCACGGGTCTCGCGGTGACCGGCTCCGGCGGAGACGTGCTGTTCGTCGAGGCGACGGCCACCTCGGCCTCGAAGGGCCAGGGCAGCCTGATCCTCACGGGCCAGCTCGGCGACGTGATGAAGGAATCGGCGCAGATCGCCCTTTCGTACGTGCGGTCGCACGCAGCCGAACTCGGCATCGAGACCGACTCGATCGAGAAGGCGTTTCACATCCACGTGCCCGCGGGCGCCGTGCCCAAGGACGGTCCGTCGGCCGGCGTGACCATGACGACCGCGATCGTGAGCCTGCTCACGGGCCGCGCCGTCCGGAGCACGGTCGGCATGACCGGCGAGGTCACGCTGCAGGGCCTGGTCCTACCCATCGGAGGCGTCAAGCAGAAGGTGCTGGCGGCTCACCGGATGGGGCTGAAGGAGGTCATCCTCCCCAAGCGCAACGAGAAGGACATCGATGACGTCCCCGAGAGCGTGCGCGACGAGATGAAGTTCCACCTCGCGAGCCGTGTCGAGGAAGTGCTGCAGTTCGCGCTCGAGCCCATCGCGCGCGCGAAGACCGAAGCAGCCTGAGCGTGCCCATTCAGAAGACGCCTGAGGGTACCTATGGCACCGAGATGCCTGGCGGGAAGTTTCTCGCCAGGCTGATCGAGCCACTCGCCAAGCGGTCGATCAACTCCTATCGCAAGACCGGTGGCAAGAACCGGATGGCCACCATGATGGGGTTCCCGGTGGTCCTGCTGACCACGAAGGGCGCGCGGTCGGGTTTGGAGCGCACGGTCTCGCTCGGCGGCTTTGCCGACGGGGACGACGCCTGGCTTGTCGTCGCGTCAAAGGGTGGATCCGCCACTCATCCGTCGTGGTTCAACAACATGGTCAAGCACCCGGACGAGATCTGGCTCGAGGTGGGTAGCCGGAGGATGAAGGTCCGAGGCGATTCTCTGCACGGGCGTGAGCGCGAAGAAGCCCTGGCTCGCATCGCAGGCATCTCGGCCCAGTACGGCAAGTATCCGACCAAGACGGATCGCGAGATCCCCATCGTCCGGCTGACGCGACTCTCCGGCTAGCTCAACAGGGAACAAACCGGTGAGCCGCGAGGCTTTGAGATGGTTGTGAGCAAGTCCGGACGGGAGATTCTCGAAGGAGCGACCGTGATCGCCGTGGTGGGCGCGTCGCGCGACCCGAGCAAAGCGGGCGGTTCGGTGCCCGTGGGCCTGCAGAAGCGCGGCTTCCGGATCATCCCCATCAATCCGTACGCCGACACCCTATTCGGCGAGCGTGTCTACCGCTCTCTGGCCGAGGTGCCCGAGAACATCGACCTGGTCGATGTGTTCAGGCCCGCGGCGGACGCGCCGGACATCGCGAGGCAGGCGGTCGCGGTCGGCGCGAAAGCTCTTTGGCTGCAGCTCGACATCCGGTCGGACGAGGCACGGCGGATCGCCGAGGCGGCCGGGCTCGATTACGTCGAGGACGAATGCACCGCCGTGACCAGCTCGCTGTACCGGATCAAGAAAGGAGCCGCGGCCTAGTCACAGTAAGAGGGGATAATCTCCCCTCCGTGGCCAGGACCCGTCCCCACCATCGCCCGCGCGATCGCAGTCTCGAATGTGAGCTGAAGTTCCGCGTCTCGGGGCCTGCCGACCACGCGCGGCTGCGCACTCTGCTGCGCAAGAGGGGCGCGCGGCTCGAGGGTAAATACGACGAAGAGAACTATCGCTTCGACGGCCCCGGCAAGTCCACTCGCCGGACCACGCTGAGACTCCGAGTGCTGAACGGCGGCCCGCGCGGTGTGCTCACCGCGAAGGGGCCGGCCAAGTTCGTCGGCGGCGTCAAGGTGCGCGAAGAGACCGAGGTCGAGGTCAAGGACGCCCATGCGACTCTCGACCTGCTCACCGAGCTCGGCTTTCACGTCGAGTTCACCTACAAGAAGCACCGCGTGATGTGGACTCTCGACGGTGTCGTCACCGTCACGCTCGACTCGCTCGAGTTCGGCTCTTTCGTGGAGCTCGAAGGGCCGCTCGAGGTGCTGCCCGAGAAAGCGCGCAGCCTCAATTTCGATCCCAAGGACGCGCTCAAGGACTCGTACTCGGTGCTGGCGCGCAAGCATCTCGCGGCGACGAGGAAGTCTTAGGGCCGAAATGGCACCAGCGATCGAGGTCCGCGACCTCGTCAAGCGATACCGAAAAGGCAAGGTCAACGCGGTTGACGGAATTTCGTTCGAGGTCGAGCCAGGGGAATTCTTCGCTCTCCTCGGGCCCAACGGCGCCGGCAAGACCACGACCATCTCGATTCTCACCACGACGCTGGCGCCGACTTCAGGGAGGGTGCTCATCGCGGGCCACGACATCGTCCGAGAGGCCAGCACTGTGCGCCGCCACGTCGGCATCATCTTCCAGAACCCCTCGCTGGACATGAACCTGACCGGCGAGGAAAACGTCCGCTTCCACGCGGTCCTTTACGGCCTCTACCCATATCGCCCCCTCTATCGCTTGATGCCGTCCGCCTACCGGCAGCAGGTCCGTGAGCTGGCCGAGATGGTCGCGCTCGGCGCCGACGTGTTCAAGCCGGTTCGTCGGCTGTCCGGCGGCATGCAGCGCAAGCTCGAGATCATCCGGGGGCTGATGCATCATCCGCGCATCCTTTTCCTGGACGAGCCCACCAGAGGCCTTGACGTGGCCAGCCGGCGGACGCTTTGGCAGTACATCGAGGAGCTCAGGCGGCAGCACGAGCTCACCATCTGCCTCACGACCCACCAATTGGACGAGGCCGAGGACGCCGACCGGGTCTGCATCCTCGACCACGGCCATGTGGTCGCCATCGGCTCGCCCCGAGATGTGAAAGCACAGCTGGTGCATGAGCGCTTGATCATCGACGCGGCCGACCGCGACGCGCTGAGGCGGCGACTTCGCCAGATGCATTTGTCGTTCACGGAAGACCGCCATTTCGACGTCAGCCTCGACCGGCTCACGGCATACGAGGTCGTCCACGGCATCGGCCAGCCGCTGACCATGCTTCGGACCGAGTCAGCGAGCCTTGAGGATGCCTACCTCCGCATTTTGGCGAGCAGCGATGCATGAGGTGAACGTCGTCATCGCGCTCGCGGGCAGGGACCTGCTGAAGTTCTTTCGCGACCCCGGCCGGATGATCGCCGCGGGCATCTTCCCGTTCGTGACGATCTTCCTGCTCGGCGGGACCCTGCAGCTCAACCTCGGCAAGGCGGCCGGCTTCAACTTCATCGGCTTCACGTTCACCGGCTTCCTGGGGATGACGCTCTTCCAGTCGACCGCGCAGGGCTTGACGTCGCTGATGGACGATCGCCAGAACGACTTCGCCCAGGAGATGTTCGTTTCTCCCGTCTCGCGATACTCGATCGTGTTCGGCAAGATCCTGGGCGAGACGCTCGTCGCCGTCATGCAGGTGGTGCCAATGGTTGTGTTCGCCGCCATCCTCCGGGTCCCGCTGACCGCCACGGCCCTGGCCCTGTTGGTGCCGGTGGCGCTGCTGTCCTGCTTCATGGGCGGATCGTTTGGCCTCTTGCTGCTGAACACGATGACCGACTCGCGAGCTTCCAACCAGATCTTCAACTTCGTCTTCCTGCCGCAGTACTTCCTGGCGGGGTTGATAAGCCCGATCAACAACCTCCCGTGGTACCTCGAAGTCCTCTCCCTCGCCTCGCCGATGCGGTACGTGATCGACCTCGCGCGGGGGGTTGTCTTCGCGGGCTCGCGCGACTATGAGCGGGTGGTGCTGTTGAATCCGGTCACCAATGTCGCGGTCCTGGCGCTGATGCTCGGTGTCTTCTTGATCGTGGGGACGACGCTTTTCGTTCGACGCGAAACGAACCGCTGACCAGCGCTCCACGTACCTGCGCCTCGACGACTTCCGGGCGATTGTAGACGTCCGTCGCGGTGAAGCGTAGGAGCCGAAATCCAGCATTGATGAGCAGATTCTGGCGGCGATCGTCCTCGACCAGTCGCTCCCGATGGTTGCCGCCGTCGTACTCGAGAATGAGCTTCGCCGCCGGGTAATAGAGGTCGGCCCTGCCGATGAACCGCCCCCTGCTGTCATGGAGGTTCGTCTGGATTTCGGGTGGCGGCAGGCCGGCCTGGATCAAAAGCCAACGGAGCCGAGTTTCCATCGGCGATTCCGCGGGTGCCGCAAACGCGGCCAGCGCACGTAGTCTGCCGGCACCGTGGCGGCCCATCGCCGCCTCGGCGTAGCGACCCAGAGCGGCCCCATCGGTGAGCCCGGCCCGCACCGCCATATCGATGGCGACAAGGGCTTCGACCGCCGGCCGCCGCAAACAGAGTCCGGCGAGTGTAAAAGGCAGTGCTGTCGCGCGCAGCCCGCGGATAGAGACAATCTCAGCCGGCAGCAGTTCACAGCGACGCACGGTGAGACCAACCCGCGGACGGATGCCCGACTCCGGTGGCACCACGATCTCGACGGGGTCGATCGGCTCGACGTCGAGGCCGAACAGCCAGGCCGCGGTTCCGCCGGCGAAGACAGCCTCAGCCGGGAGCGAGCGCTGCCATGCCGAAAGCAGCTGCCATGGATCCTCTTTGAGCTGTGCCAAGCAGTAGAGCTCGGCGCCGAGCCGTCGCCAGGCCTTGCTGGTGAGCGCGCTGAGCGTGAGCCCAGCCGCGCGTGCCTCCTCGAGGGTGAATGGCCCCTTGGTAAGTTCGGGCGGGATGCACGGCGTGCGGGCCATATTTGAAGCGTGGGGATTGCATGGGGTTTTGCGAACCCACGCTGTTAAGGCGGCGATTCGACACGTCTGACGCCAAACACGTGTCTGGCAAGCGCGGGATGCATACCGTTGGCGTCAGAAATGTCGAATGCGGGCGAGGGGGCGGCTAGTTTTTTGCGGGGCCCACCCAGATCGTCTGGATGTTGGTGAACTCCTTCATCCCGTAGCTCGACAGCTCGCGACCATAGCCCGACTTCTTCACGCCGCCAAACGGTAGACGGGCGTCCGAGGCGACCATGCCGTTGATGAAGACCATGCCGGCCTCCACACGCTCGGCCAGCCGGCGCGCACGGTCGACGTCCGCCGTCCAGATGCTCGAACCAAGACCGAAGTCGGAATCGTTGGCGACTCGCAAGGCCTCCGCATCATCGCTCACGCGGATCACGGCGGCCACCGGGCCGAACGTCTCCTCGCGATACACAGGCATGCCGGGCTGCACGCCGGCGAGCACCGTCGGCTCGAAGAAGTAACCCGCGCCGTCCAGGCGCTTGCCTCCGGTCAACGGCCGCGCGCCCAGCCGCACCGACTCTCTGACCTGACGCTCGAGGTCGTCCACCAGGTCGGCGCGCGCCAGGGGGCCGACCTGCACGCCCCGATCCTTGGGGTCACCGACCTTGAGCTCCCCCACCTTATGTGCAAAGAGCGCCTCGAACTCATCCGCGACCGACTCCACCACGATGAACCGTTTGGCCGCGATGCAGCTCTGGCCGTTGTTCTGGTTGCGGGCGCGACAGGCGACCGCCGCCGCAGTCTCGAGGTCGGCGTCAGCCAGGACGATGAAAGGATCCGAGCCGCCCAGCTCGAGCACCGACTTCTTGATCATCTTGCCGGCCGTTGCCGCGACCCGCGAGCCGGCGCCCTCGGACCCGGTGAGCGTCACGCCGGCGACCCGGTGGTCCCCGATGATCTGGTCCACCGCGCCGGAGCCGACGAGCAGCGTCTGAAAAACACCGTGGGGCACCCCGGCCTCGCGGAAAACATCCTCGATGGCGATCGCGCACTGCGGCACGTTGGATGAGTGTTTGAGCAGCATCACGTTCCCGGCGGCAAGCGCGGGCAGCCCGGCGCGGAACGCCTGCCAGAACGGGAAGTTCCACGGCATGACCGCCAGGATCACCCCGAGCGGCTGGAACCTGACGTAGCTGAGGGCCGCCGTGCTCTCCACGGGCTCGTCGGCCAGCAGGCGCGCGGCGTTGTCCGCGATCCAGCCCGCAGTCCACGCGCACTTCTCGACCTCGCCCTCTGCCTCGACGATCGGCTTGCCCATCTCCGCTGTGGCGAGCGCGGCGTAGCGGGCCTTATCGGCCCTCAGGACTCCCGCGACCGAGCGCAGCAGGGCCGCTCGCATGTCGACTCCGACGTCGCGCCAGGCGTGCCGCGAGCCCCAGGCGCGGGCGACGGCGGCCTCGATGCCGGCGGCGTCGAGCTCGGGGAAGTTCGCCAGCTCCTGGCCGGTGGCCGGGTCGATCGAGCGCAGCATCCCCACCAGCGATATCAGAACACATGACCGGGAGCAGGCATGGCACGATTTAGCCGTGGCTCGCGCTCCGCTGAAACGAACGCCGCCCCCGGCTCAGCCGTCCAGCCTCCCCAAGCCGAACGTCGATGGCCGGAGACGGGTCGCCATCGAGGCGGTCTCGCCCGAAATCGACGCCGGGCGGTTTCCGGCCAGGCGATCCGCGGGCGAGAAGGTGGCCGTCGAGGCGGACATCGTCGCCGACGGTCAGGACGCGCTCGCTTGCGTCATCAGGCACCGGCACGACGGCCAAACGGACTGGACCGAGGTGCCGATGGTCCCGCTGGGCAACGACCGCTGGCGGGCCGAGTTCGCGGTCACCGAGCTGGGACGGTACCGCTTCACGATCGAGGCCTGGGTCGACCCCTTCGAGACCTGGAGCCGCCAGTTCGCCAAACGCGTCGAGGCCGGACAGGACGTGGACCAGGAGCTGGAGGTGGCGGCGCGCCTCGTCGAGGGCACTGCCGCTCGGGCGACAGGACCTGACTCCGAGAAGCTCATGGCCTATACAGCGCAGCTCCGCAAGGGCAAGGCCGCCGCCACCGCAGCCCTGGGGTCTGACCTGGCCGTACTTATGGAACGGCATGCCGACCGCAGCCTGTCCGTCACATACGGGCGGCAGGTCGAAGTCACAGTGGAACCGCAGCGGGCTCGATATGGCGCGTGGTACGAGATGTTCCCCAGGTCGGCCGGCAAGCAGGGCCGGCATGGCACGTTTCGCGACGTCGAGGAATGGCTGCCGTACATCTCCGGTATGGGCTTCGACGTCCTCTACTTCCCGCCCATCCACCCTATCGGCCGCACCAACCGCAAAGGCGCCAACAACAGCGCGCACGCCAAGCCGGACGAGCCGGGGAGCCCGTGGGCGATCGGGTCGGAGGAGGGCGGCCACAAAGCCATCCATCCGCAACTGGGCACGCTCGACGATTTCAAGCACCTCATGAGCGCGGCCGGGACCGCCGGCCTCACGATCGCGCTCGACCTCGCGTTTCAGTGTTCGCCCGACCACCCCTACACGCGCGAGCACCCGGAGTGGTTCCGGCATCGCCCCGACGGCTCGATCCAGTACGCCGAGAACCCACCTAAAAAATACGAGGACATCTATCCGTTCGACTTCGACTGCGAGGCCTGGCCCGAGCTGTGGGCGGAGCTGCTCTCGATCGTGGTCTTCTGGATCGAACAGGGCGTGCGGATCTTCCGCGTCGACAACCCGCACACCAAGCCATTCCCGTTCTGGGAGTGGCTCATCAGCGAGGTCAAGCGCGAGCACGCCGACGTGATCTTTCTGTCCGAAGCATTCACGCGCCCCAAGTTGATGTACAGGCTCGCGAAAGTCGGCTTCAGCCAGTCGTACACGTACTTCGCGTGGCGCAACACGAGATCCGAGCTGAGCCAGTACTTCAACGAGCTGCGCTCGGCGCCGATCCGAGAGTTCCTGCGGCCGAACCTGTGGCCGAACACTCCCGACATCCTCACCGAGTACTTGCAGACCGGCGGGCGACCGGCTTTCGCGGCCCGCTTCGTCCTGGCCTCGACGCTCGGAGGGAGCTACGGGATCTACGGGCCTGCTTTCGAGCTGTGCGAGAACCGTGCCAAAGAGCCCGGTTCAGAGGAGTACCTCGACTCGGAGAAGTACCAGCTCCGCAGCTGGCAGCGCGACCGCCCGGACAGCCTTCGCGAGCTGATCACATTGGTGAACGCTGTGCGGCGACAGAACCCGGCGCTGCAGAGCGACGACGGTCTCATGTTCCACGCCACCGAGAACGACCAGATCATCGCGTACACGAAGAGCACCGATGACCTGGCCGATGTCGTGCTCACAGTCGTGAACGTCGACCCTCACCACACCCAAACGGGAATGGTGACGCTCCCGCTCGAGGCCCTGGGCATCGAGCGAGACCGCAGCTACCAGGCGCACGAGCTTCTCAGTGGGGCGCGCTATATCTGGAACGGGCCTCGCAACTACATCGAGCTGAATCCGCAGTCGACGCCCGCGCAGATCTTCCGTTTTCGCCGGCGCATCCGCAGCGAACGCGACTTCGAGTATTTCCTGTGATTCAGCCGTCGGTCCGGCGTCGCAAACACGAGACGTTCACTCTCGACGACGACCCGCTCTGGTACAAGGACGCGCTCATCTACGAGCTCCATGTGCGCGCGTTCATGGACAGCGACGGCGACGGCAGCGGCGACTTCCGAGGCTTGCTCGAGAAGCTGCCATACCTGCAGGACCTCGGTGTGAGCGCCATCTGGCTGTTGCCGTTCTACCCGTCCCCGATGCGCGACGACGGCTACGACATCGCCGACTACACCGACGTCAACCCGATGTATGGCAGCGTGGCCGACCTGCATCAGTTCATCAAGGACGCGCACCGGCGAGGCATCAGGGTCATCAACGAGCTCGTCTGCAACCACACGTCGGACCAGCATCCGTGGTTCCAGCGGGCGCGGCGGGCCCGCCCGGGCACCGCGGCGCGCGAGTTTTATGTGTGGAGCGACACCAACCAGCGCTATCAGGATGCGCGGATCATCTTCAAGGACTTCGAGGTCTCCAACTGGACGTGGGACCACGTCGCGGGCGCGTACTACTGGCACCGGTTCTACTCACATCAGCCGGACCTCAACTTCGATAACCCGAAGGTCAAGGAGTCGGTGCTGAAGGCCCTGGACTTCTGGCTCGATGCCGGCGTCGACGGCGTGCGGCTCGACGCCATCCCATATCTCTACGAGCGTGAAGGCACCAACGGCGAGAACCTGCCCGAGACGCACCAGTTCCTCAAGGAGATGCGGCACCACGTCGACGGCAATTACTCCAACCGCATGCTGCTAGCCGAAGCCAACCAGTGGCCCGAGGACGCAGTCACCTACTTCGGCGAAGGCGACGAGTGCCACATGGCATTCCACTTCCCGCTGATGCCGCGTCTGTTCATGTCGATCCGCATGGAGGACCGCTTTCCGATCGTCGACATCCTGGCCCAGACGCCGTCGATCCCGGACAACTCCCAGTGGGCGCTGTTCCTCCGCAACCACGACGAGCTGACGCTCGAGATGGTCACCGACGAAGAACGCGACTACATGTATCGCGCGTACACCCAGGACCGCCTGGCGCGCATCAACCTCGGCATCCGCCGCCGCCTCGCGCCGCTGCTCGGCAACGACCGCCGGCGCATCGAGCTCATGAACGGCTTGCTGTTCTCGCTTCCGGGGACGCCGGTCCTCTACTACGGCGACGAGATCGGGATGGGCGACAACATCTTCCTCGGCGATCGGAACGGCGTGCGTACGCCCATGCAGTGGAGCGCCGACCGCAACGCCGGCTTCTCGCGCGCCAACCGGCAGCGGCTCTACCTGCCGGTCGTGACCGACCCCGAGTATCACTACGAGAGCGTCAACGTCGAGGCCCAGGCGCAGAACCCGCATTCGCTGCTGTCGTGGATGAAGCGGCTGATCGCACTTCGGAAGCGCCATCGCGCTTTCGGCCGCGGCACGCTCGAGCTGCTTCGGCCGGAGAACCGCAAAGTGCTGGCTTTCGTCCGCCGCTACGAGTCGGAGCAGATCCTGTGCATCGCCAACCTGTCAAGGTTCCTGCAGGTGGTGGAGCTCGACCTCAGCAA
>WNFF01004572.1_pt1 | contig 11296 bp, 10 predicted proteins | sample 5400441 | NCBI WGS metagenome assembly WNFF01 (sample SAMN13153345, study PRJNA577476) | soil metagenome | isolation source: 120 cm saprolite under Douglas fir tree site 2 hole 3 replicate 1 | place: USA:California | collected 2015-04-18
GCCCCGTCATCGTCACAGGGGATGAGATCGTCAAGAGCGACGCGCTGCAGGAGGCAGCTTACTGGCCGCCGCGCTCGGCTGTCCCGCCTATCAGTCGTCGACGCCCTATGGCGCAAGTTTCCTGTCGGAAAGCCCGTGCTTCATGGGCGCGCTGTCGCGTTTGCAGAAACAGGTGCGCGAGATCCTGTCGCCCTACGATCTGATGATCGTGCTCGGCGCCGATCCGTTGCGGATGTCGGTTTACAGCGAGGTCGATCCGCTGCCCGAGGGGCTGCCGATCCTGCAGATCGGTCTGGTCGACTGGGACCTCGCCAAGAATTATGCCGCCGAGATCGCGCTCAAGGCCGATGTGAAGGAAACCTTGCGCGTGCTGGTTCCGGCGCTGAAGGCCGCCGGCGGCGCCGCGCTCGAGACCCGCGCCAGGCAGGGCGTAGCCGCGTTGGCGTCCAAGAACTGGACGGCGCGGCGCGCTCCACTGGTCGAACAGATTTCCAAAGCCAGGGATCGTTCGCCGATCGATCCGGACTGGCTGGCGTTGCAGGTGGTCGAAGCGATGCCGGATAACGCCATCCTGGTCGATGAGGGACTGACGTCGTCGCGCCAGATTCTTGCGTTGCGCCCGCATCGCGATCGCTATGGCTATCATGCGCTGGCTTCGGGCGGCATCGGCTGGGGATTGCCGGCCTCGGTTGGCGTCAGCATGGCGAACCCGAACCGGCCGGTGGTGTGCTTCTCCGGCGACGGCAGCGCGATGTATTCGATCCAGGCGCTATGGACCGCGGCGCATCACAAGCTGCCGTTGACGGTCGTGATCGTCAACAATGGCGGTTACCGCATCATCAAGCAGCGGCTGCTCGCGTTTCACGGCGACGATCACTATGTCGGCATGGATTTCGTCGACCCAAAGGTGGATTTCGCCGGCATGGCAAAATCGCTCGGGCTGGAGTCGATGCGGATCACCGAAGCGAAGGATTTGAAGTCCGTGCTGGCGTCGGCCTTCAACCGGCCCGGCGCCAAACTGATCGAGGTGATGGTCAGTAACGCGGTGAATTGATCGCGATCTATAGACCCGTCATTGCGAGGAGCGTAGCGACGAAGCAACCATCTTTCTTTCTGCGGCCTTCTGGATTGCTTCGCTTCGCTCGCAATGACGGCTTGATAGCTCACCGCTTCTAGTCTGCCGCCGATGCCCTCGGCTTAACGCGATATTGCACGGCTGGATGCGGTGCGGCGAGACGCGCGCGGCCTGAACCGAACAGTTTTTCGCGCAGCGTTCCTTGTCGGTAGGCGTCCTTGTAGCGTCCGCGCCGCACCAGTTCCGGCACCAGCATGTCGGTGATGTCCTCAAAATCGCCGGGCGAAATCGCGAAGGGGACGTTCAATCCATCGACATCAGTCTGTTCGAACCACGCTTCGATATCGTCGGCGACCTTCTCGGGCGTGCCGATCAGTACCGGGCCGATGCCGCCGATGCCGACATGCTGGGCGACCTCGCGCACGTTCCAGATCCGATCCGGATCGGCGCGGGTGATGTTATCCATCGCGCTGCGGCCGGCGTCGTTCTGGACGTGGCGAACCTGCTGGTCGAGATCGTAGGTCGAGAAATCGACCCCGGTCCAACCGGACATCAAAGCGAGCGCGCCCTCAGGGCTGACGTGCCCGCGATAGTCGGCGTATTTGGCCGCGGCTTCCGCTTCGGTCCGCCCGAGAATGATGGTCATCATGCTGAACATCAGTATTTCAGCCGGGTTGCGGCCGGCTTCCGCGGCGAGTGCCCGAATGGCCGCCACGCGCGGCGCGATGATCTTGGCCGACGGGCCCGACATGAACACGCATTCGGCGTGTTGGGCAGCGAACTGCCGTCCGCGCGGCGAGGTGCCGGCCTGATAAAGCACGGGCGTGCGTTGCGGCGACGGTTCGCTCAAGTGAATGGCGTCGACCCGATAGTTGTTTCCCTCGTGCTGGACCCGATGCACCTTCGAAGGGTCGGCGAAAATGCCGCGCGTGCGATCGCGCAGCGCCGCGTCGTCCTCCCAGCTTCCTTCCCAGAGCTTGTAGACTACTTCCATATACTCGTCGGCGACATCGTAGCGGTCGTCGTGCGCGGTCTGCTTTTGCTTGCCGGCACCGCGGGCGGCGCTGTCGAGATAGCCCGTCACCACGTTCCACCCGATCCGCCCCTCGGTGAGATGGTCGAGCGTCGACATCCGCCGGGCGAAGGTATAGGGCGGTTCGTAGGACAGATTGGATGTCACGCCGAAGCCGAGATTTTCGGTGACGGCGGCCATCGCCGGGATCACCAGCAGCGGATCGTTCGAGGGGGTTTGCGTGGCGTTTCGCAAGGCCGCATCCGGGCTGCCGCCGAACACGTCATAGACGCCGAGCACATCCGCGAGAAACAGACCGTCGAACCGCCCGCGCTCCAGCGTTCGCGCCAGATCGATCCAGTACGGCAGCCGGTTATATTCGGCGGTGCGGTCGCGCGGATGGGTCCATAGCCCCGGCGACTGATGCGCGACGCAGTTCATGGCGAAGGCGTTGAGACGGATCTGTTTCTTCATGATCGAAAGGCCTTGAGGCACGCCTTGCACGGCGGGTTATCCGCAGCCGGTCGAATGCCGGGCTGTTGGCGGAAATTGTTGCATTCCGGCGGGTTTTAGCAAGGCCAATTCGTGGCGGGTGACGGGCAACTGGAAGGCCGTTTTGCCTGGTTCGCCTGACGGGATGCCATTGAGAAGGCGTCCCTGGAAGCGGCTGTTCACGAGATCATGCTTGCTCGCGGCCGTCCTGCTATCGCTGATTGAGTCACCGCCCCTGGGAAAATGGCAAAGGCAAACGCCCTGCGCAGCGCGCACTTCCGCCTGCCGCCGTATCCCGATACGTTGGCCGGACTCGAACAGGTTCGCGACCGGGAAAGGGAGACATGACCAGAGCCGACGCTATCGACCGCGCGCACCAGCATCTTCATTCCGGCGAGTTTCTTGCCGAACTCAATCGCAGGGTCGGCTATCAGACCGAAAGCCAAAATCCCGAGCGGCGCGATGCGCTGCGCGCCTATCTCGAAGAAGAACTCCAGCCGGCATTCTCGCAACTCGATTTTGCGACAAGACTGATCGAATCGCCGACCGGCAAGGGTCCTTATCTCGTCGCGGAGTATCGCGAGAGTTCATCGGCGCCTACCGTTCTGATGTACGGACATGGCGATGTCGTCGACGGCATGATGGGAGAATGGCGGGATAATCTGGATCCGTGGCGGACGACAACGGTTGGCAATCGCGTTTACGGTCGTGGCACCGCTGATAATAAAGGACAGCACAGCATCAATTTGTCGGCCCTTCGCGCCGTTCGCGAGGCGCGCGGTGGCCGGCTCGGTTTCAATGCCAAATTCATCATTGAAACAGGTGAGGAGATCGGGTCGCCGGATTTGCGACAGGTGTGCGAGCAGCTGCGCGATGAGCTGAAGGCCGACCTGTTTCTTGGATCCGACGGGCCCCGGCTTTCCGCCGACCGTCCCACCATATTCCTCGGCTGCCGCGGCGGAATTCGGATTCACCTCGACGTGAATCTGCGCGACGGTTCGCATCATTCCGGCAACTGGGGCGGCGCGCTTGCCAATCCCGCGACGATCCTGGCCAGCGCCATCGCCACCCTTGTCGACGGCAAGGGACGTCTGTTGCTGGACGCATTGAAACCGCCGCGCATTTCAAACCAGATTCGTGCAGCCCTCGCCGACGTGAAGATCGAGCCGATGTCCGACGAGCCGGCGCTCTCCGAGAATTGGGGCGAGGAGGGCTTGTCGGCCGCCGAGCGGCTTTATGCGTGGAATACACTCGAAGTGCTGGCGATGTCTTCCGGCAACATCGAGAAGCCGGCTAACGCCATTCCGGGACGGGCGCAAGCCGTTCTGCAGCTTCGTTTTGTCGTCGGCACCAGGGCTGATAAAGTCGTCGATGCGATCAGGGCGCATTTGCACGGCAACGGTTTTGCCATGGTCGAGGTCAAGGCGACGCAGAGCTTTGACGCCTCGCGAACCGATTTCGACAGTCCCTGGATCAACTGGGCGGCGGAGTCGATCCGGCAGACGACTGGAAAAGCGCCCGCGGTGCTGCCGAATTTCGGCGGCTCGCTGCCCAACGATGTGTTTTCCGATGCACTTGGCTTGCCCACGATCTGGGTGCCGCATTCCTACCCGGGCTGCTCGCAGCACGCGCCCGATGAACACATTCTGCTGTCGGTCACCGAAGAAGCGCTCGGCATCATGGCGGGCCTGTTCTGGGATCTGGGCGAGATGCCGCGCGCCTTGTAGAACGCCACGCGGGCAGGGCGAGCGCGATCGAATACGACGGCGCCGCGTGCTGCGAAACTGGACGCTCCGGTCAGGCAGGTTTTCCCTGCATCAAAAACTTCGCGTGATCCTGAGCATCGGCGCGCTCGCGATCTCCACAATGATCAACTACCTCATCGTCTACATGCCGACCCATTATTTCACACTTGTTTGCGCTGTCAGCCTGTTTGCGTTGGTTGTAATCAGAAAAACTTCCGCAGCCTCGTAAGGCGCGCGGAAGAGCGGTAATTCGGCTGAAGGCAGCATGTGCGACAATTAGTCTGCGGGCGCCGCGCGGCAGACGATTATGACGTGGCTGTGGCGGCCGGCATCCCCCAAACGTACCTTGCGACGGCCTGACGTTCGGGCCATAGATATGCCCGATAGGACGGTATTCCGTTCCCTCGCCAATGTCGGCATTGCCGGAAACGCCTGCTTGAAGCGCATAACGTCAGCTCCGAACGCAACCGACGCCGCTGTTATTCGGGCGTTTGCCGGAATTCCCGCGCTGCTCGAGCAGGCGCCTGCGTTGATTTCTTGCGGCCGCACGCTCGACTGCGAATGTCTGCTCGGACCGATCGACCACCCGTTTCACGTCTCGATCCGTGGCGGCAGGATCATCGACCTGACGCCGGCGCCGGTGCTGATGCGGACCTGGCGTTTTTCATATCGTGCCTCGCCCGCTGCCTGGGCGGAGTATTGGCAACCCGCGCCCCGGCCGGGCTGGCACGATCTGCTGGCATTGACCAAGCGTGAAGAAGCAACGCTGGAAGGCGACCTGCATCCGTTCATGACGCATCTGCAGTATTTCAAGGATGTGCTGGCGCTGCCGCGGTTGCAGCATTCCGTGGTGACGGCATGACCGGCTATATCGAACCGATGCTCGGCCGCTACGTCCACGTTGAAATCGATCGTGAGATGCATCGCATCTATTTCGAGGAAAACGGCGCGGGCATACCGCTGGTGTGCCTGCACACGGCAGGCTCGGACGGACGGCAGTGGCGGCATTTGCTCGCCGACCAAGAGTTTGCGAAAACATTCCGCATTATTGCGTTCGACATGCCCTGGCATGGCAAATCAAATCCGCCCGCGAGTTGGACCGGCGAGGAATATCGCCTGACGACCGCGCGCTATACGCAGACGGTCCGCGCGTTCTGCAAAGCGCTGATGCTGGATAAGCCCGTCGTGATGGGCTGCTCGATCGGCGGTCGCATCGTTCTCAATCTTGCGATCGACCATGCCGCGGAATTCCGCGCCTTGATCGGTTTGGAAGCCGCCGATTTTCAGGCGCCGTGGTACGACACCAGCTGGCTGCACCGTCCCGACGTTCACGGTGGCGAGGTCTGCGCGGCGCTGGTGTCCGGTCTGATCGCGCCGCAAAGTCCGGAAAGCTCGCGCCGCGAAACCTTGTGGGCCTACATGCAGGGCGGGCCGGGCGTCTTCAAGGGCGATCTGTACTTCTACAGAGTCGATGGCGATCTGCGCGGCCGGGTCGAGAACATCGATACCGGTGTGTGTCCGCTTTATCTGCTCACCGGCGAATATGATTTTTCCTGCACGCCGGAAGACACGATGCGGACGGCGGCCGCGATCGACGGCGCCAGTGTCACGATCATGGAGCAACTCGGTCATTTTCCGATGAGCGAGAACCCCGAACAGTTTCGCCGCTACATCGCCCCGGTTCTCGGCCGGATCCTCAAGCAGTCGACATTTACCAAGCAAGGAGAACATGCATGAAACACAAGCATATGATTGGCTACGTGCTCGCCGCGACGTTATGCGCCGGGCCGGCATTGGCCGAAGAACTCACGGGGACGCTGAAGAACGTCAAGGAGACCGGTGCGATCACCATCGGCTTCCGCGATTCGTCGATCCCGTTTTCCTATCTGGACGACAGCCAGAAGCCGATCGGCTACGCGATGGACATCTGTTACAAGATTGTCGATGCCGTGAAGAAGGAGCTCAAGCTCGACAAGCTCGAGGTCAAGCTCAATCCGGTCACCTCCGCGACGCGCATTCCGCTGATGGCGAACGGCACGGTCGATCTGGAGTGCGGCTCGACCACCAACAATGCCGAACGCCAGAAGCAGGTTTGGTTCACCAACACCCACTTCCTGACCGCGAGCCGCTTCGTCTCGAAGAAATCCAGCAAGATAAATTCGATCGACGATCTCAAGGGCAAATCGGTGGTCTCGACATCAGGCACCACCAACATCAAGCAGCTGACCGAGGCCAACGCCGCCCGCAACCTCGGCATCAACATCATCCCGGCCAAGGATCATGCCGAGGCGTTCCTGATGGTCGAGACCGATCGCGCGGTGGCATTCGTGATGGACGATATCCTGCTCGCCGGCCTCGCCGCCGGATCGAAGGAGCCGAACGCCTATGTGATCTCGAAGGACGCGTTCTCGAAGCCGGAGCCCTACGGCATCATGCTGCGCAAGGATGACGCGGCCTTCAAGAAGGTGGTCGATGCCGCTACCGCGGCACTCTACAAGAGCGCCGACGGCCAGAAGCTGTATGACAAGTGGTTCATGCAGAAGATCCCGCCCAAGGGGTTGAACCTCAACGTGCCGATCGGTGCGGAGCTGAAGAAGGAGTTCGCCAAGCCTTCGGATTCCCCGGATCCCGATTCCTATACCGCGATGTGAGAATTCCCAGGCTCATGCGATGGCGCGGTCGTTGCATGAGCCTGGGAGGTATGAGCCAGGAGGTGTGAGCCCTGGGATGTATGAGCTTGGGGCGTAGGCGGCCGAAAGCTGCATTCTACTATTCCGGCCCGATTTTTGCAGGCGTTCCGGAAGTCATCCAACGGAGAAGACCACGAAATGAAACGCCTGCATGTGATCGGGCTTGCGCTCGCAGCTAGCTTCTGTGCCGGGCAGGCCAATGCCGAAGAGCTCACGGGGACGCTCAAGAAAATCAAGGAAACCGGTGCGATCACCATCGGCTTCCGCGACTCGTCGATTCCGTTTTCCTATCTGGACGACAACCAGAAGCCGATCGGCTTTGCGATCGACATCTGTTACAAGATCGTCGATGCCGTGAAGAAAGAGCTCAAGCTCGACAAGCTCGCGGTCGAATACAACCCGGTGACGTCGTCGACCCGCATTCCATTGCTGGCCAACGGTACCATCGACCTCGAATGCGGATCGACCACCAACAACGCCGACCGCCTGAAGCAGGTTTCCTTCACCAACACCCACTTTCTGACCGCGACCCGCTTCGTCTCGAAGAAGTCCGGCAAGATCAACTCGATCGACGATCTCAAGGGCAAGTCGGTGGTCTCGACCTCCGGCACCACCAACATCAAGCAACTCACCGAAGCCAATGCCGCCCGTAACCTCGGCCTCAACATCATCCCGGCCAAGGAACATGCCGAATCGTTCCTGATGGTCGAAACCGATCGTGCGGTTGCGGCGGTGTTGGACGATATCCTGCTTGCCAGTTTCGTCGCCGGATCGAAAGATCCGGACGCCTATGTCATCTCCACCGACGCATTCTCGAAGCCGGAGCCCTACGGCATCATGTTGCGCAAGGACGATCCCGCCTTCAAGAAGGTGGCCGATGCCGCTACCGCGGCGCTCTATCAGAGCGCCGACGGCCAGAAGCTGTATGACAAATGGTTCATGCAGAAAATCCCGCCCAAGGGATTGAACCTCAACGCGCCAATCAGCGCGGCGCTGAAGAAGGAGTTCGCCGAGCCTTCGGATTCCCCGGATCCCGATTCCTATACCGCGATGTGAGAATTTCTCAGGCTCGTGCGATGGCTCGGTCATTGCCGATGGCCTGGTCATTGCATGAGTCTGGGCGTGAGCCTGGGCGGTTCTATTCCGGCCCGGTTTTTGCCAGCATTCCGGAAAGTCATCCAAGGGAGGAGAGCACGCATGAAACGCCTGCGTATGATTGGCCTTGCACTCGCAGCTGGCTTCTGTGCCGGGCAGGCCTACGCCGAAGAGCTCTCGGGGACGCTCAAGAAAATCAAGGAAACCGGCGTGATCGCCATCGGCATCCGCGACTCGTCGATTCCGTTTTCGTATCTGGACGACAACCAGAAGCCGATCGGCTTTACGATCGACATCTGTTACCGCATCGTCGACGCCGTGAAGAAAGAGCTCAAGCTCGACAAGCTCGAGGTCGAATACAATCCGGTGACGGCGTCGACCCGCATTCCATTGATGGCCAACGGCACCATCGATCTCGAATGCGGGACGACCACCAACAACGCCGACCGCCTGAAGCAGGTTTCCTTCACCAACACCCACTTTCTCTCCGCGACCCGTTTCGCCTCGAAGAAGTCCAGCAAGATCAACTCGATCGATGATCTCAAGGGCAAGTCGGTGGTCTCGACGTCAGGCTCCACCAACATCAGGCAGCTCACCGAAGCCAATGCCGCGCGTAACCTCGGCCTCAATATCATCGCGGCCAAGGAGCCTGCCGAATCGTTCCTGATGGTCGAGACCGATCGTGCGGTTGCTATTGTGCTGGACGATATCCAGCTCGCCAGCTTCATCGCCGGCTCGAGAAATCCGGACGCCTATGTCATCTCCACGGATACGTTCTCGAAGCCGGAGCCTTACGGTATCATGCTGCGCAAGGACGATCCCGCCTTCAAGAAGGTGGTCGATGCCGCCACCGCGGCGCTCTATCAGAGCGCCGACGGACAGAAGCTATATGACAAGTGGTTCATGCAGAAAATCCCGCCCAAGGGATTGAACCTCAACGCGCCAATCAGCCCGGCGCTGAAGAAGGAGTTCGCCGAGCCTTCGGATTCCCCCGATCCGGATTCCTATAAGGCGATGTGAGGCTTGCCAGCTCGGTAATGGCCCGGTCGTTGCATGGACCGGTATCGTAGGCTACGGCTGGTAGCGGCGCAGCCGTGGTACGCGGGGGACTTTCGTGAACTATCACTGGAACTGGCGGATCTTCTGGGAGCCGGCCCCGAACGGGACCGGCACCTATCTCGACATGCTGCTGTCGGGGCTGGTCCTGACCATCGAGACCGCGATCTGCGCCTGGATCCTGGCGCTCGTCTTCGGATCGATCGTCGGCGTATTGCGCACGCTGCCGTCCAGGACGGCATCCTTGGTCGGCTTCGCCTGGGTCGAATTCTTCCGTAACATGCCGCTCCTGGTGCAGCTGTTTATCTGGTTCTTCGTTTTGCCGGAAATCCTGCCGCCGTCATGGGGGCTCTGGCTGAAGCAGATGCCCAATGCGCCGTTCTACACCGCGGCGATCGGGATCGGGTTTTTTATGTCCGCGCGGGTGGCTGAACAATTGCGGGCCGGCATCGGATCGCTCCCGCGCGGACAAAAATTGGCTGCGACCGCGCTCGGACTAACGACCGCGCAGACCTACCGTTATGTCCTGCTGCCGATGGCGTTTCGCATCATCATGCCGCCGCTCACTTCCGAATTTCTCTCTACCATCAAGAATACGTCGGTGGCCCTCACCATCGGCCTGATCGAACTGACCGCCGAGGCGCGGGCGATGCAGGAATTTTCCTTTCAGGTGTTCGAGGCCTTCACGGCGGCGACGGTGCTGTATCTCCTGATCAATATCGTCGTCGTCATTGCCATGCGCTTCCTTGAGCGCGGGCTCGCCATTCCTGGCTACATTACCGGGAAGTGAGCCGCGCATGTTCGCCAATTTCGACTTTGACGTCATCCGCCGCTCGCTCGGATATCTGTTTTTCGACGGCATGACGTTTACGCTGACGCTGACTGGTCTTGGCGCACTGGGAGGCCTGATCTTCGGTACGTTGATCGCCCTGATGCGACTGTCCGGGTTGAGGCTGCTCGGGCGCATCGCCGGTCTCTATGTCGACCTGATGCGGTCGCTGCCGCTGGTGCTGGTGATTTTCTGGTTCTATTTCCTGGTGCCCTATCTCGGGCAGTGGCTGACGGGATCGTCGCGGCCGGTCCGGGTCGGCGCGTTCACCTCCTCGCTCGTCACCTTCATCATGTTTGAGGCGGCGTACTTCTCCGAGATCATGCGCGCGGGCATCCAGTCGATCTCCCAGGGACAGCCGGCCGCGGCGAATGCGCTGGGTCTCACCTACGCGCAGACCATGCGTTATGTTGTGCTGCCGCAGGCGTTCCGCAACATGCTGCCGGTGCTGCTGACCCAGACCATCGTGCTGTTCCAGGACACCTCGCTGGTCTATGTGCTATCGATTCCAGACTTCCTGGGCGCAGCCAGCAAGGTGGCGCAGCGCGACGGCCGGCTGGTCGAAATGTATTTGTTCGCGGCCGCGGTCTATTTCATAATTTCCAGCGCTGCATCGTTCAGCGTCCGGCGCCTTCAGGCGCGTATCAGTATTGTCCGTTAGATCCATGAAAATAGAATCGAAATGTGCGAGTTCGATCACCTCTCCCAAAGGGAGAGGGAGCTCGCCTTGCTTGCCGCAATCACACAGCGCGAGACCTTCATGATCGAGATCAGTCACGTCGACAAATGGTACGGGCCCGGTTTTCAGGCGCTGAAGGATTGCACCACCAGCGTCGCCAAGGGCGAGGTGGTGGTGGTGTGCGGCCCCTCGGGATCGGGAAAATCGACGCTGATCAAATGCGTCAACGCGCTGGAGCCGTTCCAGAGCGGCGAAATCATCCTCGACGGCATCAAGGTCAACGACCCAAAGACCGACCTGCCGAAACTGCGCGCCCGCGTCGGCATGGTGTTCCAGCATTTTGAGCTGTTTCCGCATCTGAAGATCATCGAGAACCTTTGCCTGGCGCAGGAAAAGGTGCTTGGACGGTCGCATGACGAGGCGGTCGCGAAGAGCGCAAAACTGCTCGACCGCGTCGGGCTGAAGGACCACGCGCGCAAATATCCCGCCGAACTGTCCGGCGGCCAGCAGCAGCGCGTCGCCATCGCACGCGCGCTGGCGATGGATCCGATCGCCATGCTGTTCGACGAGCCGACCTCGGCGCTCGATCCCGAAATGATCTCCGAGGTGCTCGACGTCATGGT
>WNFF01005418.1_pt1 | contig 11295 bp, 10 predicted proteins | sample 5400441 | NCBI WGS metagenome assembly WNFF01 (sample SAMN13153345, study PRJNA577476) | soil metagenome | isolation source: 120 cm saprolite under Douglas fir tree site 2 hole 3 replicate 1 | place: USA:California | collected 2015-04-18
GTTATCCAGCTGAGCTGAAAACCTCAAATCAACCGGATGAGAAACGAATCCTGTGCATGACGGTGCCAATGTAAACCTAGCAGCGGCCGGAAGCAAATTGACACTGATGGCACCGCCCCTCTGTTCTGTTTCTGGAACAAGAATCATTCTTCTGTTCGGCACGCCGCCTTAAGGTCCCAAATAATGCCGCCCCATTCCGGGTAAACCGAATCGACAGACCAGGATTGGGCCGACTCGGCGAGGATGGCTGAGGGAATCGGGACTCCCATCGCAAAATCGCCCTAAACCTTGGTAAAGCCCTACCTTCCGAACATGAAGTCCATCAGTACCAACGCACAATAGATTCGGATCACGCCAGGTGCTACTTTCGCGACAGAACCGTGGAGGAAGAGTTGCCCAAGAATCGAGTGCTCGCCGTGGTAGACGATGATGCTTCGGTCCGCGAGGCAGCGGGACGACTGATCAAATCGTTCGGCTTTACGGTTGAGGTCTTCGCTTCTGGCCAAGAACTCTTGCTTTTCGGCAGCCTGCGCGACACATCCTGCCTTGTTATTGACGTGCATATGCCAGGCATGAGTGGACTTCAGCTGCAGAGCCATTTGGCGAGTGCGGGTTATCGCATTCCGATCATCTTCATCACCGCTCGCCCGGATGAGAGGGCGCGGGAACAGGCGTTCGAAGCCGGAGCAGTGGACTTCCTGAACAAGCCGTTCGGAGAGGAAGCCTTGCTCACCGGAATTCGCTCAGCCTTGAAACTTAGCGACGGGGTTACACAGCCTTGATAACTGCCATGTCGTCGAACGTCTTGCGCGAGACAGTGTTACTTGGCCGCGAGGAGGAGGTGAGAGCCATGTCGTCGAACTTGGAATCAGAACCACGACCATCCAACTCTGGCCGTGCTGAAATTGATCATCACAAGGTGCTTCTCGAGGTGGCGGACCTCATGGTGCACCATCGGAACCTGCCCGAACTCTTTGCTGCAACGGCAGAACAACTGGGCAAGGTAGCGGCAGCCGAATTCACCAACTTCTCGCTGCATGATCCCGCGAGAAATGTCATGCGGTTACACGACGCCCTGGAGGGGAAGGACCTTGCCCGGCCCCCAATCGAGGTTCCAGTGATGGACTCGCCCGGCGGTCTCGCCTGGCAAACCCAGCAGCCGCTGGTAGTGCCCGACGTAAACGCGGAGACCCGCTTTTCCCCTGAAATGAATTTTCTCAAGGACAAAGGAATACGGTCGTACTGCGCCTTGCCCCTGACGACTGCGGAAAAACGGCTGGGAGCCTTGGGTCTGGGCAGTTCCCGGGTGAGTGCCTATAGCGAAGAAAATCTACCGTTGCTGCGGCGAGTGGCGCAACTGCTGGCCTTGGCCGTTGAGAACGCGCTCACACGCGAAGCTCTCCAGCAGGAGAAGGAACGGCTGCAAGTGCTGCTGGAGGTCAATACTACATTGTTGATTAACCGGGACCTGGAGAAGCTATTTCCGGAAATCTCCGGGTTCATGCGGAGGGTGATCCGGCACGACTACGCCAGTGTGGCTGTTTATGATGAGGCCGCTCACACGCTGTCCCTGTATCCGCTCGATTCTCCATTGACGCAGGGACTTGCCGGTACGGATACGACGCTTCCCGTCAAAGAGACTCCCGCCGGTCGCGCTTTGCTGGAAGGGGAGACCAAAATCTTCAGCCGCGAGGATCTGGTGGGGATTAGGTCCGACTTTGTTAGCCAGATGCTCGAACAAGGGGTTCAATCCCTTTGCTGCATTCCGCTGGTTACGCGCAAAGGCACTCTGGGCACGTTGAATCTGGCTAGCCGGGAACGGAACGCCTTCGTGGCCCAGGATCTCGACTTCTTAAGACAGGTCGCGGCGCAAGTAGCCGTCGCCCTCGACAATGCCCGCGCCTACCGCGAAATCGCGCAACTCAAAGACAAACTGGCGAAGGAGAACCTCTATCTGGAAGATGAAATCCGCTCTGAACTGAACTTCGAAGAGATCGTGGGTGAGAGCCCAGCGCTCAAAAAAGTGCTGGACCAAGCCAGGACCGTGGCTCCCAGCGATGCTACTGTGCTGATCCTGGGAGAGACGGGCACGGGCAAGGAGTTGATCGCCCGTGCTATCCACCGGATGAGCTCCCGCAAGAATGCCAGTTTCGTCAAACTTAATTGTGCGGCGATTCCTGCCGGACTGCTGGAAAGCGAACTATTCGGACACGAAAAGGGTGCGTTTACGGGCGCCGTCAGCCAGAAGATCGGACGTCTGGAATTGGCCGATAAGGGAACCCTCTTTCTGGATGAGCTCGGAGAGCTCCCATTGGAAGTGCAGCCGAAGTTATTGCGCGTGCTGCAGGACCAGGAGTTCGAGCGCCTGGGCAGCACCGGGACCATCCGGGTCGATATACGCCTAATCGCGGCCACGAACCGGGATCTGGCAAAGAGGGTAGCCGGTCGGCAGTTCCGAAGTGACCTGTACTATCGCCTAAACGTGTTTCCCATCCGCCTGCCAGAATTGCGGGAGCGGAAGCAGGACATTCCGCTGCTGGTGCGCTACCTGGTGCAGAAGTTTGCGCGCCGAATGAACAAGGAGATCGAAACCATCCCCACGGAAACTATGAATGCGTTGGTGAGCTGGGAGTGGCCGGGGAACGTGAGGGAACTGGAGAACTTCATCGAGCGATCGGTGATCCTTTCAAAGGGTCCGATTCTGAGGGTCCCCCTTGTCGAACTAAATTTAGCCACGGAAGACTCCCACAGCGACAGTACGCTGGAAAGCCTGCAACGCGAAAATATTATTCGCGTGCTGCGTGAAACCGGTGGAGTGCTAGGTGGGCCAAGGGGAGCGGCGGCGCGGCTGGGGCTGAAAAGGACAACGTTGCAGTACAAAATGCAGAAATTGGGAATTTCACGCGAAGAATATGCGAACCAACAACGCGAGCAAGAGTATGAGAACTAGACTAATTGTCCCTTCGGGAGGAAGCTTTAGATGAGAACTGTTCTCTTTCCTAACACGGTTTTACATACGCCCCTCCCATCGGTCAAGGCCACCGCCGCGACTCCGGATAATGGCGTCTAGAAGCAGGACCTCACGAAGAAGATGCATCTGTCGTGGCCGGCGTATTTGAGCTGATTGTATTCATTGAACGAAGCACTACCCGAATCTGGTAAAGCCATTTTCTGTGCTATGTGGTCGCCAATTCCTTCTGCATCTCCTCCAGAGTGAGGCCTTTGGTCTCAGGATACACAAACAGAACCACGAAGAATTGCACGACCATCATTACCGAAAAGAAGACAAACGGGTAGGCGCCGGACGACGCAGCCATAAGAGGAAATATGCCCGAGATGAGCGCATTCATAAACCAATGCGAAAAACTGCCCAGGCTTTGCCCTTTTGCCCGAACCGCATTGGGGAAGACTTCGGAGATGTAAACCCAGATCACCGCTCCTTGTGAAAATGCGAAGAAGGCTATGTAACCGACCAATAGCCACACCAGAAGATTCTCATGGCTGTGGGTAAAAAAGATGGCAGAAACACCAGCCAGGCATGCCGCAGTCCCAACCGACCCTACCAGCAATAGTGTCTTGCGGCCGAGTCTATCGATCACCGTCATCGCGATCATTGTGAAAGTAAGATTGGTGGCTCCAATCGCGACCGCCTGAAGGTTGCCTGAGATTCGGCTGAATCCAGCATGAGCAAAGATATCGTTGAGATAATAAAGTATGGCGTTGATACCCGACAGCTGATTGAACATGCCAATACTCACCGCCAGGAAAATCGGAAAGGCATATTTTCTGGAAAACAATTTCTCGGCTGCTCGCTTCTGTTCCACATTAATGGAACTGACGATGTCTTGCAGGTCACGCTCGTAGTTATCATCTCCCGTCATCTGCAGGACTGTCCTGGCCTCGGCGACACGTCCCTTCTTGACCAGCCAGCGCGGACTGCGTGGAATCGTGAACAGTAACACAAAAAATAGCGCCGCCGGAAACGCGGCAACTCCCAGGTCCCAACGCCATTCGGTTGCGCCCAAATGCAGCAGAGCAATGAGGTAATTGGAAAAATATGCGAGGAGAATACCGAACACCACGTTGAACTGAAACAATCCGACCAATCTTCCCCGCCATTTCGCGGGGGCAATCTCGGCAATGTACATAGGGCCAAGAACGGACGAGCCGCCAATGCCCAGTCCTCCGATAAAGCGAAAGGCAACCAGAGACCACCAATTCCAGGCAAAGGCGCAGCCTAGCGCAGAGATCAGGTAAAAAAGCGCAAGTCCTCGCAAGCTATCGCGCCGGCCATAACGCTCTCCGGGAAAACCCGCCAGCATTGCCCCCACTACCGTGCCCCAAATGGCAATGGAAACCGTGATTCCCAAGCTCTTCGAAGACAAATCGAAGACCTGTGACAGAGCGCCCGTGGTGCCCGAAATGACGGCTGTATCGAAACCAAATAACAGGCCGCCCAATGCGGCCACACCCGTGGCGCGCAGCAAAACCGAGTTCAAGTTCATGCTGTCTCCAGCCGTCCGACTCTTGTTCGAAGCGCGTTCGCTTCAGAAATCGTCCAATCCGGGATTGCCCCGCGGCGGCTGGCGACCAACGCTCCCACGCGATTCGCGAAGTCGGCAATTTCCGATGGTGACCATCCGCTGCCCAATCCATGCAGGAAAGCGGCCGCGAAGGCATCGCCCGCGCCGACTGTATCCACAACTTGAACTGGATAGCCGGGCGCTTCGCGGTATTGCCCGCCCATCAAAACCGAGCAGCCAAGCGAGCCACGGGTTACGCACATGCCTGCCCATTTGTAGAGGTCCGCATAATTTCGGCAGAATTCCTCCAACGACCGATGTCGAGTGCCGAACATGCGGGCAATTGCTTCGACCTCTTCATGATTTAGCTTCACGATGGTTGCCCGCGACATGAGGTGTTGGATCAGGGTTGGCGTGTAAGCATCGGCTCGCAGATTCACATCGTAAAAACGCCTCGCGTCCGATCCCCGATCGAGAAGATCCGTCGTCAGTTGCCGAGCCTGGGGACTCATCTGATGCAGCGTTCCGAAATAAACCCAATCCACGGGTCGCAGAAATAATTGATCAAACTGTAGCGCCGTAAGCTTCGGGAAATCGTACGCCGCCGGCCGGTGAAGAACGAATTTTGGTTGTCCATCGCTCGCCAGCGCCACCGAAACCGTGCCCGTGGGATGATCGTTGTCGATATGCAGGTATTCCGTCGCCAAGCCAAGCTGAGACATGTTCTCGATGACGGTCTTGCCCCGCGCGTCCGCGCCCACTGCACTGATGAACGAGACACTATGTCCCAATCGGCTGAGGTGGACCGAGAAATTAAACGAGGCGCCACCTAAATATTCCTCCCGGCCCACGATGTCCCAAAGTACCTCACCGATACTGACGATGTTCAAGCGCAATCCTCTCGGTCCTCGTCTGGCCCCGGTCTGGTGATCGTCTGGCCATGCGCATGCTGGATTGAAATTGGCACAGTATACTCTCCGCGTTGTAGGCGCATCGCCGGCTTCACGGCTCTAGTCTGTCCCGGAGTGCTGGGTACAATCCTGCACTAAGAGTCGGCAAAGTATACGCCGCCGATCCGGACATTTTTGGAAACCCTTGCCGCGCCGACAACCTGGCCCCTTGACGGGAACGGGCCCAGTCCGCGCAGGCGAGGTTTAGTATGGCGAGACGAGGTAGAGTATTTAAGCAATGCGGGAGGGTCTGGTGTCCACAAAGCGGCGTGATGGTTCCCCCAATATCAGGGCGGTAATTCTGGATTACGGCCAGGTTCTGGCTCGCTGCCCCACAGTGCCCGAGTTCGGGCGGATGGCGAAAATGTTTAATGTGAGTTTCGAATCGTTTTATCAGCTGTGGGAAGACAGCCGAGGCACTTATGACCGTGGAGATTTCACCGCGGAGGAGTATTGGTTGAAGTTAGCCGTGCAAACCAATACTGCGCTCGATGGCGGACAGATCGAGATTCTCCGGCAGGTGGAGGTTAACACGATACATCGCAACTTCAAGCCGATACCGAAGTTAGGTGTGCCACAAGCTGTTGCCCTAGTTACGCGAAGCAGCGGTTGAGCGAGCTCTCCGAGGCATTGTCGTAGCGTGTGGCGCGCTGGTTATTGATGTGCAACGACCGCATAGCGAATGATGAGACCGCATTGACGCACGAGGCTCTAGGGCAAAATTGACTTCGCTAAAGATATCCTGGATAGCCCAAGCCAAGTCTTTTCCGCGCGCCATGCCAGAGCGCGTGAATTCCCCCATCAAAAGATTGGAATAAAAAAAGGAAGATGATAAAACCGATTTCGGTTACGGCTCGCCAGATGTCTTTCTTCATTGTCGCAACTCCACCGGAAGCCCGCTATTGATCGCAGCTCGCACTTTGGCCATCAGGCAATCGCGTTCTCCGAAATCGGAGGGCTCGATGGGATCGTGAAACTCGACCGTCACCATCCCCGGACGAATCGCGAACCGCGCTTTCGGCATGACTTTTTCCGTGCCTGAAATCGTGATCGGCACGACGGGCACTTTGCACTCCTGCGCGAGATAGAACGGACCCTTTTTGAAGGGCAGCAGCTTGCCATCGAACGAGCGCTTCCCTTCGATGTAGATAGTCATGTTCAGTCCCTGCTCGATAGCTTTGACCGCATCGCGCACCGCCGTGATGCCCGCATCGCGATTTCTCCGGTCCACTGGCACGAGCGATCCGATCAGCATGATCCGGCGAAGAATTGGGACCTTGAACAATTCTTTCTTCACCATCACCGAAGTGCGGCGCGGAATCAGTGGCAGCGTGATGGGTGGATCGAGATTGGAGATGTGATTGGACATGAAGATGTAGGTTCGCGCCGGATTGATTTTTTCCAGTCCTAGAATCCGCACCTTCACGCCCGCGATGCGCACGCCCGTAAACGCTGCCAACATGCAGCTGCGGTACAAGAAGGTGATGTCCTTGGTCAGATAGGTCCAGGGAAACCCGAGAAGCGCCGCGAAAGGTAGCGCAGCGGCCCAAAACAGCAGCATGAGAATGGTGCGAAACACCGAGGCAGGTTCTCCCGTTTGGATTGATCTCCCGCTACTCATTGTCATCCTGAGCGAAGCGAGGGATCTGCATTTTGCGGCGAACAGCAGGTCCTTCCCCTTCGGCTCCGCTCAGGGTCACGATGACAATTCATAAAGGGTATCGACCATGGGACGATGCGGACCCCGCTGTTACCACGCGCCATTATGCTTTCGCCCCGAGCTCGCGCAGTCGTTGGGGTAGCTTCTCATAGATGTCGCCGAATCCGCCATTGGAGAGAATGGCAACCACATCGCGCTCGCGCAGTTCGGGAGCAACTGCGTTCACGATGGCATCGGCATCGGGAAGGATGCGCGCTTGCTTTCCGCGCTTCTGGATCTCGTCGATCACGCGATTCAGATCCAGGCGTTCTGCTTCAGGAATTGCGTCCGACTTGAAGATAGCTGCCACGACCACCTGATCGGCGAGTGCCAGGCTGTGGGCGAGCGCATCCTGCAGCAGGTTGCGGCGCATGGTGTTTGAGCGCGGCTCGAGCACCACCCACAGTCGCGACTGTGGATACCGCGCCCGCAACGCCAGAATCGTCTGCTCGATGGCCGTCGGATGATGGGCAAAGTCGTCGATGATCGTTATGCCGTTGACTTGCGCTTTCACTTCCAGCCGCCTCTTCACGCTTCGAAATGTCTCGAGAGCGTGCGCAATTACATCTTTGGAGACTTCATAATTCGCCGCTAGCGCTGCCGCTGCCGTCGCGTTCCAGACGTTGTATTCTCCGCCGAGCGGGAATTCGAAGTCTGCCCAGGCTTTTCCGTCGCGCAGCACCGACCAGGAAGTTTTTTCTTCGTCCAACTTCAGATTTGCGATTTTCCACGCAGCGCGATCGGAAGCTCCATAACGTTCGACGGGGCAGAATGCGTTCTTCAGGCAGCGGTCGATGCTCGCTCCCGAGCTCTCACCCGCATCAAAGCCGATGATTCGTCCGCGACGCGGAACCAGGTTCACCAGCCGCTTGAAAGCTGTCTCCACCGCGTCCAGATCTTTGTAGATATCCGCATGGTCGAATTCGACCGAGGTGAGAATCACGGAATCCGGAAAGTAGTGCAGGAACTTCGGACCTTTATCGAAGAATGCCGTGTCATACTCGTCGCCTTCCAAGATAAAGTGCTTGCCTTCGCCAAGGCCAAAACTGCGGCCGAAATTTTCCGCAATGCCACCGATCAGGAACGAAGGTTGAAGGCCCGCGGTCTCGAAGATCCAAGCCAGCATCGACGTCGTGGTCGTTTTGCCGTGCGTTCCCGCAACTACCAGAACTTCCTTCCCTACGAGAAACTCATCGTGCAGAATCTGCGGCAGTGAACAGAATGGAATGCGCTCGTCGAGCACGCGCTCCAGTTCCACGTTCCCGCGGGAAAGCGCGTTGCCTACGATCACCAGATCGGGACGAGGACTCAGGGTCGCCTCAGCAAAGGGCTGCGCTACAGAGATCCCCAATGATTCGAGGAACGTCGACATCGGCGGATACGACGCGGCATCCGAGCCCGTAACGCGAAAGCCGCGCTCTTGCAGCATGCCAGCGAGTGAAGCCATCGCCGTCCCGCAGATGCCGATCAGGTGAATGTGTTTGGGATTGGTCATTGAGGAATTATTCATTCGACTTGCTCATTTGGCCGTTGCAGACTCCAGAATCTTCAGCCTCACTTGATCGCCCACCTCAAGCCGCGCTTTCACTCCGATCGGCAGAGTGATGTTCGCGCGTGAGACATGCCCTGAGCGCATCCCGTACGCGACCGGAATTCCTAGATTGCCAACCACTCGCAGCACGACCTCCTCGAGCGTGTAATCCTGATCGGGACTTTGCCGGCAATCGATCATTTCGCCGAAGACAATGCCGCGCACATCTTTCAGCTTGCCGGCCAGCTTCAACTGCATCAGCATCCGGTCAATCTGGTAGGGCTTGGCCGCGAGGTCCTCCATGAAGAGAATCGTTCCCGCGGTGTGGATGTCGTAAGGTGTGCCCAAGGCGGCGACCAGGATGGAAAGACATCCGCCGTAGAGAATTCCTTCCGCTTCTCCCGCCACCAGCGGCTTGGCGCCTGAGCCCTCGCCGATCTCCCATTCGGCGGCGCCACTGACGGCGTTCTGCCATGAGGCGAGGTCAACGCCATCGTTGGCCGCAAGATCGGCGCGTGCAAAATCCTTGGCCACCATCGGGCCATGAAAGGTTACGAAGTTGGCGGAGTCGGTAAAAGTGGTCAGCAGCGTCGTCGGGTCGCTGTAGCCCACGAAAATCTTCGGGTGCGCAGCGATCTTCTTGATGTCAATCGTCTTCGAATCAAAGGTCTTCGAGTCAAGGGCAGGCAGCAGGTAGTTCGACCCATATCCTCCTCGCGCGCAAACAATCGCGCGGATATCGTCGCGCGCGAACATCTCTTCGAGTTCCCGCGCCCGGCGATCGGCCGAACCGGCAAAGTACAGGTCGCGTTCGAGGAGCGACTCGAAATAAAATGGGTCATAGCCGACGCGGCGAAGACCGTCGCAGCCCGCCTCCAGCATTTCGCGACTCACATTCGACGCGGGCGCAACAATTCCCACCTTGTCGCCCGGACGAAGGGCGCGCGGTTTGATTCGCGGATTGAGGGAGGTGGTAACCATATAAATATTTGTCATCCCGAGCGAAGCGAGGGATCTGCAGTCCGCCGCAAAATGCAGATCCCTCGCTTCGCTCGGGATGACAATTCGGGGAAAGTGAAACTCACGCACCACTCCGAATCGGTTTTCACTGCGGATCCCTACGCTCGATCTTAAACGAAGAATTCTCCGCGGCAGATTAGAGTTGCCGGACCTCGCAGGTAAACCTCATTCTGCCAGCGCACGATCTGCGAACCTCCGGGCGCAATCACGGTCACCGGCGAAGTGACGCGACCGCTTGCAATCGCAGCTACCGCCGACGCGCACGATCCGGTGCCAGAAGATTGCGTCTCTCCCACACCCCGTTCAAACAGCCGGATCTCGATTTCATTGCCACCTCGCACCACCACATACTCCACATTCGTGCCCTGGGGAAACTGCGGCTGCGTTCCGATAAGTGCTGCCTGCCGCTGCCATCCATCCTGAAAGTTGTCCACGAAAATTACGAAATGCGGATTCCCCATTGACACTTTCGTCCCCACCGCCCGAACCCACATCGTCTCAATCGACAACTGGCCGCCGACGTCCGGCTGGCCCATATCCATTTCGAACTCGAACGTGGAGCCTTGCCGGCCGTCTTCCCGCCCCACGAGCTGGCAGGTTTTCAGTCCCGCGCCGGTGCGAACCACAACTTCGGTTTTGCCCTGTCGCGAACAAATCTCCGCGGCCACACAGCGCGTGCCGTTGCCGGAGATGCATCCGGAAACAGCCATTCCACGCCGTCCGCTCCAACTCCGCTATGCCGGTCGCACAACCGGCGAGTAAGCGCACCTATGTCACCGGCAGCGTGCGCACCGTCCACCATCAGAAAATCGTTGCCACAAGCCGACGCCTTCGTAAAAGGGATTCTCGTATTCTGTTGGGCCTGATTTTGCCGACCTTGGTTCGGCTGGCCCTGGTGCTGCGGAGCGCTCATTCGTGTTCCGTAGTCCCGAGCGACGTCACGCTGGCAAACGCACTCGATTCGTGCAACCGGATGGAAAACACGCTCTGCAGTTCATGCTCGCAGTCCACCGCAAAGACCATGCGGAAATCCGGGTCGGCGGACGCGATGTGCACACTATGCATGGTGAGTTGCTCGGCCTCCAGGAGGCGGTTCACTTCGCGCAACATGCCATCGACACTGCGGCCCGTCACTTCGTAGTTGGTCACGAACGACTTCAGCGAGAACGCGGCCTCCATTCGTCCCAACATTTCGAGCGCGACCAGGATGATGACCGTGGCGAGGATGGCCGTCAGATACAGGCCGCCTCCGGCCGCCATCCCCACCGACGCCACAACGAAAATGGTCGCCGCCGTCGTCAGGCCAGTCACCGACGCCCGCGCATGCAAAATCGAACCCGCGCCGATGAAGCCGATGCCCGGGATAATCTGTGCCGCGATCCGCGCGCTGTCCGACGGCGTGCCCGCGAGTTGATGCGACAGGACCGTGAACATCGCCGCGCCGAAACAGATAAACATATTCGTGCGCAGCCCCGCCGGCTTGTGCCGCAGTTGCCGTTCCAGGCCGATGATGCCGCCGAGCGTCACCGCCAGCAGCAGCCGCGCCAGCGTCGAACTCAGCAGCACGCCCAG
>WNFF01007668.1_pt1 | contig 11294 bp, 12 predicted proteins | sample 5400441 | NCBI WGS metagenome assembly WNFF01 (sample SAMN13153345, study PRJNA577476) | soil metagenome | isolation source: 120 cm saprolite under Douglas fir tree site 2 hole 3 replicate 1 | place: USA:California | collected 2015-04-18
CTGACCGAGGAGATCGGGGACAGCCTGCTCCGCCTCGTCTTCACCGCATGCCACCCGGTGCTCGCGCCAGAGGCCCGGGTTGCGCTCACGCTCCGGCTCCTTTGCGGGCTGACCACAGAAGAGATCGCGCGCGCCTTCCTCGTCCCGGCCGCGACCATGGCGCAGCGAATCGTCCGCGCCAAGCGGACCCTGGCCGAGGCTCGCGTGACGTTCGAGGTGCCGGCCGGCCCCGACCTCGCGCCCCGCCTGGGCGCCGTGTTGGCCGTGGTCTACCTGGTCTTCAACGAGGGCTACGCCGCGAGCGCGGGCGAGGAATGGATGCGCCCCGAGCTGGTCAACGACGCGCTCCGCCTGGGCCGGATGCTGGCGGAGCTGGCCCCCGCCGAGCCCGAGGTCCACGGGCTGGTCGCGCTGATGGAGCTCCACGCCTCCCGGATGCCGGCGCGTGTGGGCGCGCGCGGCGAGGCGGTCCTGCTCCTGGACCAGGACCGCGCCCGCTGGGACCGGCTGCTGATCCGCCGCGGCCTGGCCGCCCTCGAGCGGGCCCAGGCGCTGAAAGGCCCGTTCGGTCTCTACGCGCTGCAGGCCGCGATCGCCGCCTGCCACACCCGTGCCTGGCGGCCGGAGGACACGGACTGGGCCCGGATTGCGGCGCTCTACGACGCTCTCGCCCAGGTCACGACCTCGCCGGTGGTCGAGCTCAACCGGGCGGTGGCCGTCGGCATGGCCTTCGGCCCGGCGGCCGGGCTGGAGTTGGTCGACCGGCTGGCCGACGAGCCGGCGCTCCGCGCCTACCCGCACCTGCCGGCGGCGCGCGCCGACCTCCTGGCCAAGCTCGGCCGACGGCCGGAGGCGGTCGCCGAGCTCGAGCGGGCGGCCGGGCTCAGCCAGAACGGGCGCGAGCGGGCGCTGCTCCAAAAGCGGGCGGCGGCGCTCCAGGACTGAAGATCGGGTGGCCGTAGCCCGCCCGGCCGCTGGCGACAGTGCGGTCTTGGACGTGGTCACCTTCCACGTTGCCAGGCGGCCTCGGGAAGCTGTCGTGCTTTCCAGCGGCGTCACCGCGGCTCGGGGTTGGAAGTCCGGTGAGCTACACCGCGAGGGCCGCGCAGTTTGAGTTCGGCGGGCACCCAGAGGAGCCGGTAGAACGCTAAAGGACACGCAGTTTGGACATTCCGGGACCGTGATGCCGAGGGTTCAAATCCCTCGCCCCCGACCAATTTGAATTCAGATCCGCCACCAACTGCGGGCCTAAGGTGCTAGTTGCTTGGGTCCCCTTTCGGTGGGGTGTAGATCAGCCCCGATAACCCTCCGTCCACGACCAGGTTGATGCCCGTCACGTAGGAGGCTTCGTCCGATGCCAGGTAGATGAAAGCGTTGGCAATGTCGTCTGGGCTCGCGAGCCTACCGAGGGGCACAGTCGGGAAGCTCTTGCGCAAGCCCTTCATCACTTCCTCACCCAAGAAGTCCACCGAACGCTGCGTGTCCGCTGGTCCTGGGCTTACGCCGTTGACGCGAATCTGATACTGGGCCAGTTCGGCTGCCATCACCTTCACGAGAGCCACCTGGCCGGCCTTTGCAGCGCAATAAGCCGCGAAGTCATTACCCGCGCCAAGGGCGCTGACGGAGATGGTGAACAGGATGCAGCCATGACCGCCCGTGTTGACCATTGCCCGGGCCGACCGCTGGCCCATGACAAAGGACGCGTTGAGGATGCCCTGGATGTCCTCGAGCCACACGTTATCTGGCATCTCGAGAAAGGGCGTCGGCATCCTTCCCGGGGCTGCGTTGCTGATCATCACGTCCATACGAGGCGAGATCTTGAGTGCGGTTTCAATGGCACGGTCACATGCTGCGAACTCGAGGATGTTGCATTTGATCGGATGTGGTTTCGCGCCGCGTTCCTTCACCTCGGCTTCGACCCGCTCGAGGCGGTCCGGCATCAGATCGACGAGATACAGGTTTTCAGCTCCCTGCTCAGCGAACTTCAGCGCCGTGGCGCGGCCGAAGCCACTGCCGGCCCCGGTGATGAACACGTTCCTTCCGCTAAAGCGCTCGTTGTTCATCAGCGATCTCCTTGTGTACCGGGTGAGGTGAGATGATGCTATAAAATATCAAATCCGTACCGGAGGGGAAGGCATGGCAAAGGTTGCGGTTAACGGAGTCCAGATCTTCTATCAACTGACCGGCGAAGGCGATTACCTGATGCACGTGCCGGGCGCTGTCGTCGCCCATGAAGGCTACGCCGCCGTCACGCCAGGCATGGCCAGGCACTTCAAGGTCCTCGACTTCGATCCCCGCGGATACGGCGAGAGTGATCGGCCAAAGCAGCGCTACACGTTTGACGTTTGGGCGGACGATATGGTTGGACTCCTTGATGCGTTGGGCATCGACCGCACCCACGTTCACGGCGGTTCGATGGGTAGTTCTCTAGGCGCTCATTTCGCCGCCAAGTACCCAAGCCGCATCCACGGACTCGTCCTGAGCGGCTGTACCGCGAAATCGGACTTCATGTCCAAGCTTCAGTTCCAGATCTGGAAGCACCTGGCCAATAGCTACGGGACCGGAAGCCTAGAGCTCGCTTACGCGCTGTGCAGCGAGTCCTTTTCGCGCCGATTCCTCGATGGGCCAAACGGAAAGATGGATGCGGTGCGAGGACTGGCAGCCGCCGCCGGGCGCAACGTCGACGCTGACGTCCTCTGTGATGCCTGCGACGCGCTTATCGACATCGACGTCACGGCTGAGCTCGCGAAGATCACCGCGCCCACGCTGGTCGTGGTCGGCGACGGCGACATCCTGACTCCCGCTGACCAAGGACCGAGCGGCGCCGGCGGCCGCTACATCTACGAGCACCTCGTGAACGCGGAGTTCAAAGAGTTCGCGGTCATCGAGAATGCCGGCCACGCCAACCTCATGGACAATCCGGATCAGTCGAACCGGGTAGTCATCGACTTCCTGAAGCGTGTCAGCGAGCGCTCAGCGAGCGCTCACGCGAGAGGCTAAAAGCGATGTCGAAGGTGAATGTGAACGGCTGTGATATCTGGTACGAGATCAGCGGCAGCGGCGCACCCGTGGTCCAGATTGGCGGTGCGGTAAGCGGTCACGAGGGATATGCCCTGGTAACGCCCGAGCTCGCGAAGCATTTCTCGGTACTCGACTACGACCATCGAGGCTACGGTATGAGTGACCGCCCGAAGCAGAAGTACACGATGGATACCTGGGCCGACGACCTGAGGGGCCTGCTCGATGCTCTCGGCATCGAAAGGACCCACGTCCACGGCGGTTCGATGGGCGGTTACATAGCGATCAAGTTCGCCACCAAGTTCCCCGAGCGCGTCGACCGACTTGTCATCAACGGCGCCGCCGCGAAAAGCGACTTCACGTGTCGGTGTCAGTTCGAGGTTTGGAAGGCTGTTGCCCTCAAGTACGGCGTTGACTCGGACGAGCTCGCGCAAGAGCTCTGTACAAAAGCCTTCTCACGATCCTGGCTCGACAGTCCTGAGACAGGTGGCGAGAACGCAGTCCGCTGGATGCGTGAGGCAACGGCGCCCAATGCATCGCTACACGTGTTCCTGGATGCGTGCGACGCGATGATCGAGACCGACGTGACCTCTCAGCTAAGTCGCGTGAGCTCGCCAACCCTGCTCATGGTCGGATCTGAAGACGTGCTGACACCGATCGATCAGGGCCCGGAAGGCGCCGGCATGCGCTACATGCACGAGCACATCAAAGGATCTGAGCTCTGGATCGCCGATGGATCTGGTCACGGGCTGCTGGCTGAGAAGGCGCGGGAGACGGTGGAAAAGGTGATCGACTTCCTCAGCGCCTGATCCCGGCCTGGCGCCTCAGGCATGCCGAAAGAGCCCTGAGCCCGACCTCGAGGTCTGCCTTTGACGAAGCCAATGACACCCTGACCATACCCTCACCTCCAGGTCCGAATGCCGAGCCCGGCACCGTACCCACGCGCTCCTCGCGCAGCAGGCGCCGCGCGAAGTCGAGCGAATCCCCAGCCGGCGATGTGTCCACCATCAGATAGAAGGCGCCACAGGGTCGGACGTAGCCGATCCCCTCACCGTCCAACAGCTCCATAGCCAGATCTCGCCGCTCGCGGTAGGAGTCAACCATCTTGGCGACGACGCCTTGAGGGCCCAACAGAGCCGCCTCGGCTCCTTTCTGGGACAACGACGACGCCGACGCGACAACCGGCTCCTGCAGCTTGCCGATGATGGCTGCAAGCTCGCGCGAGGCGACAACATAGCCAATCCGCCAGCCGGTCATGGCGTACGTTTTCGAGAACGTGAAGACTGTGATGATGCGATCCCGCCCGCCCAGGGTGGCGAGGCTCACCGCTTCGCCTTCGAGGATGATCTCGTCGTAACACTCATCCGAGATAACCCATAAGTCATGGTGTTCAGCGATCTCGACAACGCGTTTTAGCTCGTCAGCTCCGTAAACAGCGCCCGTCGGATTACACGGCGAGTTGATAACCAGCACCTTTGTCCTGGGGCCGATCGAGCGTTCAATCGCGTCTGGGTCCAGGGCAAAACCACGCTGACGGTCCAGCGGGAACCGCTTGAGGACTCCGTTCTGAAGGTGGATCTGTGCGGGATAGCCGGGCCAGACCGGATCCGACACGAGCACCTCGTCACCCGGATTCAGCAACGCCAGAAAGGTTGTGAAAAGCCCACCTCCTCCGCCCGTGGTGACCACCACCTGATCGGCGGTCGTAGGCAGTTGATTTCGGTGAGTGACCTTCTGTGCGATCAGCTCGCGCAGCTCCGGATAGCCCGCTGAAGGCGGATAGCGCGTGTAGCCGGCGCTGGCGGCGCGCGCCGCTGCCTCGATGATGTGCGCGGGCGTCACGAAGTCGGGGTCTCCGACCTCGAGTCGAATCACGTCCGGCACCTCGCGGGCAAGGTCGGCCATGACCCGTATGCCCGAGTGTGGCGTCGTCGTGATGGCGCGTGCGACTTCAGGCATCGCGCAGGAGACCTCTCCGCGGAATCGGCGGTGGGATGAGAACATGCTCCTTCACGACCCAGAACGTTCCCGTGGTCTTGGCGTAGTTCGGCACGTCTGCCCATGCCACGCCGATTTCGGGGGAGTCCATCGCCTTTTTCAGGGCCTCCTCATCGTCGAACCATTGCTCCACGAATGCGTCAGCGTGCAATCGCCCGCGGGTCCGGCGCACAACCTCTGACACGACGTAGCCGCGCATCCCTGGCGCCGCCGCCGATATGGGAGCGTGAACGTCGACCCAGTACTTGATGAAGTCCGGCACGCTGAAGTCCTCGCGCCGGTAGGCGGTCCCGATCGTCTTGATCACTGCGTTCCTCCCTCCTTGGTGGCAAATCGCGCCTGGTCGACAAAGCCGATCACCTGCTCGATGACATGGGTGCGCCAGGGTTCTTGAAGCAGATCGGCTCCCTGCGTTGTAGTCGGAAAGCTGATCACGCCTGCGGGACCGATCGACCGGTTGCGCAAGTCGCGCGCGGCGTGGTCCGCGTCTTGGTCTGCGGCACCCACAAAAAACAGCTTGGCTGTGCCGTCGCCGCGTAGGTTCGCCCCCGCCTGGCCATGCGGACTGGGGCTGAAGAGCACGAGAGCGTCAGGGCGGGGAACCAGGCTTGGAGACAGCGCCGCTGCGGCCACAGCACCGGCGGCGATGAGGACCAGCAGCCCTGATGAGTCTCGACGAGCCTGGGCCAAAAGCGCAGCCAGGTCGTCTGGAATGCTCGCTTCATCAGCGGCCCCGTCAGAGGCGCCGTGACCGCGGAGGTCGATGGTCGCCACGCCGTAGCCGGCGACCGACAACGGGCCTACCAGTGGGCGCCAGCAATCGAGGTCGCTACCGAAGTCATGGGCCATCACCACCCAGTCCGATCCGCCTGGCCACGACTCGCCGCGAAGCCGGGTTCCGTCGGCCGTGACGACTTCAAATGGAAGCGCGTGCATGTCGCCTTTGCCGCTTTGACGGCAGTCCTCTTAGCAGCGATGGAACTGATTCCAGGAGGCTTTGCGTATAGCTGTGTTCGGGACTGCGGAAGATCTCGTCTGCGGGCGCGACCTCGACCAGCTTGCCGAAATTCATCACTGCGACGCGGTCAGCCATGAAGCGCACGACCGCCATGTCGTGGCTTATGAAAAGGTAGGTGAGACCGAGCCGAGCCTGCAGCTCTCTCATCAAGTTCAGGACCTGCGATTGCATGGAGACGTCTAATGCGCTAACTGGCTCGTCGGCGACAATGAACTCCGGGTTCACCGCGAGCGCTCGCGCGATGCTGATGCGCTGTCGCTGCCCGCCGGAGAACTCGTGCGGGAAGCGATCGGCTGCGTCCTTGGGGAGGCGTACAAGCTCGAGAAGCTCCGATACGCGTTGGCGCCTAGCGCGGCCACTCAGACCCAAGTGGCTCATGCCCTCCGCCACGATCTCCTCGACTTTGAAGCGTGGGTCGAGTGAACCAAAAGGGTCTTGAAAGACGATCTGCGCCCGCTGACGGAAATGGCGCAGTTCGGTGGCGCTCGCTCGAATGACATCCAGCTTGTCAAATACCACTGTGCCCTCGGAAGCCGGCAGCAACCGCAGGATGAGTCGAGCCAGGGTGCTCTTGCCAGACCCTGATTCGCCCACGAGACCGAGTGTCTGTCCGCGCTCAATCGAGAGCGAGACATCGTCGACCGCTACACGCCACGACGTTGGACGCCCGAAGAAGTCCCGCTTCAACGGGAACCTCTTCGTCAGGCCCTTCACCTCGAGCATGGGCTCAGAGCTCGAGGGGCGTGGAGTTGTAGCAGCGGAGCTCATGCTGATCCTCAGTCATTTCCAGCAACGGATGTTTCTGCTCGCAGATAGGGATTCGATTCGGGCAGCGCGGGGCGAAACGGCATGCGGGAGGCAGGGCGTTCAGCTCTGGAACGCGACCCTCGATAACGTGAAGTTCGTCGCGCCGTCTGGCCAGGTCGGGCATGCTGAGAAGTAGGCCCTGCGTATAGGGATGGAGTGGGTTGTCAAACATGGTCTGTGTAGGAGCGACCTCGACGATCTCGCCGGCGTACATGACCGCCACCCGATCGGCGATCTCGTGCACGACCCCCAGGTTGTGGGTGATCAGAATCACACTCAGGTCCATGTCGTCCTGGAGTTCAGCGATCAGATCGAGGATCTGAGATTGCACCGTGACGTCGAGAGCTGTCGTCGGCTCGTCGGCAAGAAGCAGCTTCGGCTCCATGAGGAGCGCCATTGCCAGCATCACGCGCTGGCGCATTCCACCCGAGAACTGATGTGGGTAGTCGTCCAGGCGTGATGCGGCCTTGCCGATGCCCACTCGGTCGAGCATGTGGATCGATCGATCCCTGGCCTCGCCGCTGCTCATCGACTCGTGCGCGTTGAGTGTCTCGATCAGCTGGTAACCGATCGTGAAAGCAGGGTCCAGGGCGCTCATCGGCTCTTGAAAGACCATCGAGATCTCTTTACCTCGGATACGGCGCATCTTGCGGGCGCTGACAGCCAGCAGATCGCCGCCATCAAAGAGGACCGAGCCGCCGGTGATGCTTGCGGATGCGGGCAGCAACCGCATGAGGGAGAGTGCCGTCATCGATTTTCCGCACCCACTCTCCCCCACCAACCCCAGGATCTCGCCGCGGCCGACGGTAAACGAGACGCCGTCGACGGGCCGGACCGACCCCCGCCGTTGTTTGATCGTGGTGGTCAAACCCTTTACCTCGAGGAGGTGGCCCGCAGTCGCGCCGACCGCGGCGCTGGTGGCCGGCTGGGCGGCGCTCATCGATAGGTCCGCATACGGGGGTCGAAGATGTCGCGTAAGCCGTCACCGAGCGTGTTGAGGCCCAGCACGATCAAAGCTATGGCGATGCCGGGGACGATCGCCGCCCACGGGTCGACGTAGAGAAGGCCGCGTCCGACCGAGATCAGCTGTCCGAGACTCGGCAGTGGCGGCTGCGCGCCCAAGCCAATAAAGGCGAGACCGGCCTCGGCGATGACTGTGATCGCGATGTAGTAGGACGCCATCACCAGCGTCGTTCCGACGGTATTCGGTATGAGGTGACGCGCGATTATCTTCCAGTCGGGCACCCCGAGCGCGCGAGCGGCCTCGACGAACTCGCGCTCGCGCAGCGAGAGCACTTGAGCGCGGATGATGCGGGCGAATCCCGCCCAGTTGACCAGGCTTATCGCCGCGATCACAGCCGGGAGGCCCGGCTGGAGGATGCCGACGATGATCACTGCGACCAGGATCACGGGGAAGCCCCAGGTCAGGTCGATGAGGCCCCCGACTATACGGTCAAGCGCCCCGCCGTAATACCCGGAGGCTGCGCCCACCGCCATCCCAACCGGCATCGAGATGAGCGTCACCGCTACGCCCGCGGTCAGGGAGACTCCAATCCCTGCCGCCACCCGCCATGCGAGGTCGCGACCGAACTGGTCCGTGCCGAGCAGATGGCCAGGCGTTAGGGGAGGCTGGAGGCCCTGCTCCAGGTTCTGATCGAGATACAGGTGGTGAAACGATGGGAAGGCCAGCACTATGGCGCCGGCGATCCCGATCGCGACGAAGATCACGGTCAGGATGGCGCCAAGAAGCGCGAGTTTGTTGGCAAACAACAGGGCCCATGCGTCGCTGATCCGCTCGCGCCGGCCAAACCGGAAGCCGAGGTCGGCCGCCACGATCTCGGTGCTCGCCATCAGGCGGCCTGCACGCGCTCGCGGACGCGCGGGTCTACCACTTGCTGGCCGACATCAGCCAGTAGGTTCAAAAGGATCACTGCGAACGTCAGCAGAAGGGCCAGGACCTGAGCAACGCTGTAGTCACGTCTGATGACTGCGTCGACGAGTGTGGCGCACATAGTCGCGTCCGAGCTCCTCAAGGACGGAGGACCTCACCAGGCGCAGGTTTACCGCTATTGCCTCAGCAGAGAGCACGACCGCCGGCAGGACGATGTTGGTGATGTCATCTGAGCCCGCGACGGGCAGCCACTTCAGCCAGATTCCGAACAGCTGGATCAGGAGGATGGCGAGGAAGAAGTTCGGGATGCCCATCCCAAGCACTGCCAGCAGCATGGTGCCCTGATCCCATGGTGTGTTGCGCTTCCAGGCGGCCAGCACTCCGAGTGGAATGGCAGTTGCATACGTGAGAATGGCCGCTGCGAGTCCGAGCTTGAGCGTGTTCAAGCCCGCCTGCTTGATGATGTTTGGGATTGGCTCGCCGCTGAAGAGCGACACCCCCGGCTGACCGGTGAGCAGGTTGTGGATGAAGATGAGGTATTGCTCCCACAGCGGCCGGTCCAGGAACAACTTGTGCCTGAGCCCTTCGATCAGGCCGATTCTGTTGAGCGGATTGAGCAGGACATCCCCCGGGTTTCCGGGGGCGAGCCTCATGCCGTAGAAAATTATCAGCGACGCGATGAACAGCAAAATCAGCGCATAAAGCGTCCGGCGGAGGATGAAAGTCGGCATTACGCAGTCATAGTTTGGGGGAGGTGGCCGGGCGCTCCCAGGCCATCTCCCCCTCGAGCCTTAGTCCGGCTAGTGCTCAAACCAAACGTCGTTGTAGAGCGGGTACAACATCGATTGGCTGGGCTTCCAGCCGTGAACCTTCTTGTTCTGCACCCAGATGTTGTTTGGGGTCACCACCGGGATCTTCGGCAGCTTCTCAGCCCAGATCAGCTGTGCCTTGCGTGCTGCCGCCTCCAGCTGGGCGTCGGTAGCGGCGCTCTGCCAGGCGTCGAACGCTGCCTGCAGGTCCGCCATGTTGCCGTTGTACTTCTTGCTTGGAATCGTCGCGAAGATGACGAGGACGTCGATTGGGCTTGACCACAGCCACTCGTATCCGAATGCCTCCGCGGTATCGTTCCAGTGCGGGAAGAAGGTCGCACTTTCGAGGCTTACGACTTTCATTTCCACGCCGACCTTTTGCAGGGAGGCTGCAACAGCCTCCATCACCGGCGCGCCGTCAGACTGCTGCGCCCAGTTGTAGTACGTGAAGGAAAGCCTCTGACTGTTCTTCACTCGAATGCCGTCCGAGGCCACCTTCCAGCCCTGGCCGTCAAGCAGTGACTTCGACTTCTCGGGGTCGTACTGGTTGAACTTCTCGACGCCCTTCTCGTACCACCTGTAGTTTGGGTTCAGAGGCCCGTACGTGGCCACGGCATGTCCGAAGAACACGGACTTCACGATGCCCTCGCGGTCGATGGCATGTGAGATCGCCTGCCGGACATCTACCTGGTCGAACCCAAGACGGGTCATCGCGCAGTTGAGCGCGATGAACGAGTTCGACGTCGAGGCCCACTCTTGAACGATCAGGTTGGAGTTCGCCTTCAAGCGAGCGACGTCCTGGCCGGCAGGATTCTTGACCGCCATCACCGTGCCTGCCTCCATCTCGTTGGCGCGGTTGGCCGGCTCGGTGATCGGCACCCACTGCACTTTGTCCACGTACGCCTTGCCCTTGTTATCCAGGAAAGGTATGACCGTACCTGCGTAGGCCTCGTTCCGAGAGACGATCACCTGTTTGCCGGGCGTGAACTCGGTCAGCTTAAAGGGCCCGGTTCCGTCCACCACGGTGGCGCCGTAGGTGTCGCCGGCCTGAAGCCGTGCAGCGTTGTTGTGGATCATCGAGTACTCGGTGGCGAGTGTCTCCCCAATAGCAGCCCAAGGCTTGGACAGCTTGAGGACCACTGTGTTGTTCGCTCCAGCGCTGACATCGCTGACGCTCAACCAGAAGACCTGGTTCTGGCCGATCTTCGGGTCGCGGAAGAGGTTGAAGTCCTCGACCACGTTCGCGTTGGTGCACGGCGCACCAGAATGGAACTTGACGCCGCTGCGTACCTTGAGCGTCCACGTGAGGTTGTCGCTTGAGACGGTCCACGACTCGAAGAGCGCGGGGACGATCTTGCCGGCAAAGTCCCGAATCATGGTGAACTCGTACAGTGCGACATAGCCCGGATCGGCCCATCCGCTGAGAACGGTGTCCATCTTCGTGAAGTCGCGGTCGTAACCTTCGATGAACGTACCGCCCGTCTTGACTGTGGTTGACCCTCCGCTGTTGCCGGAGGTCGAACATGCAGCCAGGATGGCTGCGGCTGACGACAGCGAGAGGCCCAGGATGACGGCTTGACGCACAAACTCGCGTCGCCCGATCCTCCTGGCCAGGTAGTCGGATACGAGGTTGTTGACCCCGCCCTGAATGCTGTCCTCGCTCATGCTCTCCTCCCGATTTGCGTGGATTGAAGGCGCCGCCGACTTGATAATTTATAAGATCCTAGCACCACAACCCCGCCCATTCAAGATG
>WNFF01007092.1_pt1 | contig 11293 bp, 5 predicted proteins | sample 5400441 | NCBI WGS metagenome assembly WNFF01 (sample SAMN13153345, study PRJNA577476) | soil metagenome | isolation source: 120 cm saprolite under Douglas fir tree site 2 hole 3 replicate 1 | place: USA:California | collected 2015-04-18
GCCTCCGTGAAGATGATTGCGTCCGTCGTTCGCGCTGAGCGCGTAGCGCGTTCCGTCGATGACGAAACTGGCCCCTGCGATCCGGTTCGCATAGCGGCCGAGAGTAGAGCCAAGATAGGGCCACCGCGCCTGCAGATCGGGCGTCAGATAGTCAAGGAAGCTGTCGAAGCCGAGAACCACCTCGTCCACGATTTCTGCGCGGTCTCGACAGCGGATCGACGTGACCGTCGCACCGTAGTTCATGATACGCACCTCGAGACCCGAGGCGTCGGCGAGGCGCGCCATCAGTATCTGCTCACCCGTCGGCAGGCGCCCCCATTCCCGCACCGGTACGGTCATCGCCACCGGTGCGAACGGCTGGATCGGAACATCGCAACCGTCGACGCTATGACTCTGTGCATGAGGGGGAAGTCGCTCATTCTGCCTCCAGGAGCAGGCCAACTCCCTTAAAATCGCCGCGCAGTGCGATGGTCACGCCCTGCCCCATCCAATAGGACCCCATCGCATCCTCGGGTACACCGACAGGCAACGGTCCACCCCCGACGACCCTCGCCTTGTATCGCCGAGTCGCGTCGAGGCCACGAAGCAAGATCGCGGGCTCATCGTCCCGCGCCTGAAAGTTGCGCACCATATGGAACAGTACGGCCTGCCGATGGTCTGCAGCGACATAGAGTGTATCGATGGTTCGGGCATCCTCTTCAGGTCGGACCAGGCGGAAGATCTTACCTCGCTGCACCGTGCCTCGGATCACCTTGTAGTCAGCCACCATGCTGGCCGCGACAGCAAAATCCGCATCGCTCCATTTGTTGAGATTATTGCCGATGCCGAGCGCGCCCTGCATCGCCGAAAGGAAACGATAACGCAGATCGGTTGTGCGATCGGTGCTCCAATGGGGGACATCGGTAGTCCAGGCAACCATCGCGGCTGGTGTGAACGCGTGGGTGAACCCGTCCTGAATGCTCAGCCGATCGAACGGATCGGTGTTGTCGGAAATCCATATCTGATCGGTGTAGCGCATGATGCCGAGATCGGCTCGCCCGCCGCCGGCCGAGCAGCTCTCAATCTCGACACTGGGGTGACGCTTCCTGAGTTCAGCCAGGATGTAGTATAGATTGCGGGTATAGTCGACGTACAGCCGCTGCTGGTCCAGGGGATGCCGCTCGGGCCAACCGGGCTCGGTGAAACTGCGGTTATAGTCCCATTTGAGAAATTGTATGTCGTTCAAGGAGAGCAACTCGTCCAGCACCTTGAGTACATGATCGCGCACGTCGGTACGGGCGAGATTCAGTACCAACTGGTTGCGTGCCTCGGTGCGCGGACGGCCGGCGAAATTAATCACCCATGCGGGATGTGCACGATAGAGGTCGCTGTCGGGATTCACCATCTCGGGCTCGACCCACAGTCCGAACTCCATGCCGAACGCGTGAACCCGATCGATCAGCGGCTTCAGCCCGTTGGGAAATTTGGTTCTGCTCGGCGTCCAGTCCCCCAGTCCCGCGCGATCGCTGTTGCGTCGGCCGAACCAGCCGTCGTCCATCACGAAGCGCTCGACGCCGATGCGCGCGGCCTTCTCTGCCAGCGCGATCTGGCCGGCTTCGTCGACCGCGAATTCGGTCGCCTCCCAACTGTTGTAGAGCACTGGTCGTAATTTGGGTTGGCCATTGCCGGGCATGATGTTGGCTCTTTCAAACCCGTGGAGAAGGCGCGAGGCTCCCCCCATGCCGTTGTCCGAATAGCCGATGTAGAAGATGGGTGTCTCGAGTTGCTCTCCGGGCCGCAGCGCCCACGAGAAGTCGTAAGGATTGTAGCCGCCCGCGATGCGCACGCGGCCTAAGAGGTCGGCGCCGACACTGATGCGCCACGTTCCGCTCCAAGCCAGCGAACCGAACCAAACCGGACCACTCTCCTCGCTGGTGACACCCTCGCGGTCGACCGCGAACCAGGGCGACATGTTGTCGCTGGTGGCACCGCGCCGACTCTCCAGAATCGACAGCGCCGGTCCGATCGGCTGATGATGCAGGCTGAATTCGGCCGCCCAACGACCAGCAAGATAACTTAACCGATAGTGGGGCTGGTAGGGCAGTGTCATCGTCGCGGCGGCGATCTGATCGACACGCACCGGTGTCGATCCGTCGTTACGCGCGCTCGCCGAACGGCCGATGATGCCGGTCCGCCGCCGGCAACGTGATGCGAGCGATATTTCAGCACCAGATCGCGATTTCCGTCGGCGAAGGCGACCTTGATCCCCGGCTCGGTAAGGATACCCCCGCCCTGGCCTGCATACTCTTGTGCAACCGCCGAGCCCGGTACGTCCATTGCGCTCATCGCGGGTAGCGGTAAGACGGTCAGACGGACGGTGGGGTCGAGGGGCCTGCCCCAATAGATGGGTCGCAGATAGCCCTGATCGTCGACGCCTAAGAAATATTCCGATTGTTCGCCCGACAAGCGAAAGACACGCGTCTGCTCATCATAGGATATGTGTGCGCCCACGCCGTGCGACCACAGCGCCATGCTAAGCGCAGCGGCCGGCCAAATACCATGAAACCTCGATTTCCCTGCCATCGCTTGGCCTCCGACAGCAGCAGACGACTTCATGCTGTCCGCTGCTGCATTCTATCGAAACTCGTTTCTAAGTGTTCTCGACGATAAAGGCAGTCGCCCGCGACCAGGAGTCGGCTGACATGACGATCGCATCGCGCGCATCGTCGTAAACGCTACCGAAGCGTGCAATTTAGCCGCCGAACCTCGCAACTTGGGCCTTCGTGAGGCTGATACCCTGAAAAAATAGATTGAGGTTCTTCGCGACCTCGCCCGCAGATCCAGCCGGGCGTAAAATTTCGGGCACACAGGCCGAGAGTCTTGCGGATGGTGCGCCGGTCGCGAGCATTGAGCGACGCGACCGGCGGTACCATTGGTGAAAAAATGTCGGGCTTCCATTTCCCCATTGATTACTTGTAAATCGTGAACATCAAATCCCTATTGCCGCTGCTTTCGGTGGTCCAGGTCGATCCACCGTTTGTCGATAACCTCTCAAACCCGTTGGCATATGGGTTGCTGTCGCTGTAAGCGAATCCGTATTTGTTGTTCGTTGATGAATCATCGATTGTCGCTGGTGAACGAAGGACGATGCCGTAATTCTTGGTCGTATCCAAGCCGGTCAGTTTCGGATAGATCGAATATGCCGTTGGAGGAGTTCCTGGGATATTGTTAGAGGCAAGAGCAGCCGTGAATAGCGTCGAGACCGGGTTGTAGTTCGTGTCTAGTAAGACGACGTCGATATAATAATTATCCTCTGGAACCTTGTTCACATAGCTCTCCCAAAGGTACATATCAATTTTTGGCAGGCTGGACTGCGTAATCTTGAATGTTTGCATGCGTTGCACACCTGCACGTATATCAGAATACGTTGAAAAAGTGACTGCGCTACTGTCATCCTGATCGATCACACTGCCGGTATTTCCACTGACGTTGTACGCTTCCATTTCCATAATGGACGGAATGAAATTGGCTGTGGTTGCCACCAGCCTCAGTTTGGTGGTTTGTACGGTTGGAAAATCGATGGTCTTGAAATCCGTGATTGTGAAACCGTTCGTGATACTCACGTAGCTGGTTCCATTCCAGTACTGAAGAGAATAGTTCTCAATCTGAAAGACTTGTCTCCCGTTGCCATATTCTCTGACAACGACACGGTTTACATTGGTCGCGCTGGCAAAATCAATTTCAAGCCACTGGCCATTGTATGGGCTGTTAGCGGCACTCCAGCGTGTTGAGATATTGCCGTCAATTGCTTTTGAGGCCTCATAACCCGTGCTATAGATACTTGAAGCGCTCGCCGATTGTCCCAATGCCAGATTGGTCGGAGGCGCTGGCAACGATGACGATGTCGTCGAGATCTTCAGTACGACAGACTCTCCAGGCAGCAGCGTCCGCCCATAGGAGCCGGCAAAGGATCCGAGCTGAGTACTGCTGTAGAGTTCCGTGACCGTATAGGATGTTGATGGACTTAAGCCCAAATCAGAAAAAGTAACCGTCTGCGTAGCGGAGTTACTCATATCCCAGTTTGACAAGCCGACAATCACATCACCATTTTCTTTGGTCAAATAGAGTGGCGAAGGGGAGTGTTCAAGCTTGTGGTAGAAATTCGTCATACTTTCCGGTCTTGCCGCTGTGCCTTGTTGAGGTAAGGCGACAAAGTCCGGGTTAAGGAAGGCGCTTATCCGATCGGGCGCAATAAACGGAGTGTTGTCTCCAATCAACAGCTGACCGCCGCTGAGAAAATCCGACGTCGTATTGAGCCTTCCGTAGCTTCCACTGAATTTGCTGAAGCCGTTGGATATGTTCTCTGGGATCGCCATATCCGGGTCGTTCACATACAGCGTTCCGTTCGTCCACCAAGAGGCGGCGGCGTTCATCGCTTCGCGCTCGACGCCGTTATATAAGTTGCTCTGAAGCGGGATGGTTAAATCGACCCCCGTCCTTCTGCCATGTGCATAACCGGAAGGAAGCAAAGGAGCGATCGATTCGTCGATAAAGATACTTTGCGGTGCCGCAAGCAAAGTGTCGCGAATGACCTGCATCCCGATCCGATAGGCTTGCATGCCATTCTTGGTCGAATCGTAATGCGACCCTTCGTACATGGCTAAATCGAGAAAGTCTAATTTTATATAGTCCATCCCCGTATTGACGTAGTAAGTGTTCAAGAGATTTTGCAGATACGGTTGTGCGGCAGGGTGTGTCGTATCGACGATGGGCTTGCCCAGATACGATAAGATCACGGCACCGGTGCTATCTTTAAGAGCGAGATCCTGAAATGTATAGGATGTCGCGCCCGGAACCGGATTTGTCAGCGGGTCGAAAATCTCAAACGGAGCGGAATAGCTACCAGCCTTCATCCCTTTGCTGTGCACATAATTTGTGTAGGTCTGGTAGTCGCTCGCTGTCGCAGGTGAGGTTCCCTTGTAGCAGCAATCCAGATTCATATACGTATATCCAAGGGATTTCAGATGAGCGACGAAATAATCCGTCATGGAATTCATCGCGGTAACCGTCGGATCTGCGTAGAAGGTGTAATAGTCATTGTAGCCGAGAGGAACTCCTCCGCTCCAAGCAAGCTTAGGCTGGCCGACGGAATAGGCGTTGCCGAATTGCACTAAGCCATCGCGATAATCGCTGTAGTAGCCAAGAAAGAAGAGGTCCGATGAGATCGAGGTACCACTTTGAGTGCCGCCTGAATTGAAGACAGAAAATCCAGTGAGCGCTCCGTTGGCGGTGGTGGCGGGGTGCAGGTACTGGTAGCTCTTCCAATTGACTGTTGTGGCGGCTCCCGCGATAAATCCTTGTTTATTCGTGTTATCAAACATTGCGGCCACCCAAAAGCTGGTTCCGTCAAACGCACTCCAGGTCGTTGTGGTGGTAGAGGTCCGGTCAACTTGATTCTCAGAATTACCAAAGTCGTTTACGGGAGCGACCCCGAAATCGTAATTGTTATTGTACGGAGTTGTATAAATCCGTTTGTCAGAGCCCGTGCCGATATCCAGATTTTGCGCGGCGATCGCCTCGAGAAAGTTGAGGGTTTGTGAAGTCCCTTTGTTCACGGTCATGCTGGCAAGCGCGAACGGTTTATCCGAATAGAGCGTTAGGTTGAGAATGATGGTGGAGCCCGATGTAAGCGAATTCGTAATCGTGAGCCTTTTGCCTCTTGAGCCGTAACCGTCTGTGCCTATCGATACCCAGCAGGCCGTCCTTGTTCCGCTATCGTAGGAGCTGATTCGCGTCGAACTGCCCGATACACCGTAGTCCGAGTAGAAGTTGCTTATGAGGCTCGTAGAGCCTGCGCTGAAATTCCCTTTACCTATGGATAGATCATAGGTAATCGTCAACATTCCATTGGTAGCGGTTACAACACTTCCGGTCTGCGAAATCGTCACCGGTGATGCGTATGTTTTGGTGACGCTTAGAGACAGCACACACACCGACAAAAATGAAAAGACGGCGATTCTCTTCAGTAACTGCATAATCATTGGGTGTTCCTTTCGTAAATCCACAGACTTGTGTTGTCCTTAGAAGTGACCGCGCACGCCAAACTGCACTTGCCGGCCGGTTTCCTCCAAATTCAGCAGCCGTTCCTCATAGGCTTGAAAGCTGCGCGAGAACGCATTGGTGATGTTCACCACTTGGACATAGATCGATAGGTTGGGCCTAATGGCATAGCTGGCTGAGGCGTCGTACTGGCCATACGGATCAACGTTCTCGGGCTGGCCGGCCACAAAACCGTTGTTCGTATGCCTTAGAAAACCTGCACGCCAGTTGTATGCGCCGCGGATCTGCACGGGCCCTTTCTCGTAAAAGAGGACGAGGTTGGCCGAGTCCGACAGCCCCTCGACGTTGAACACCTGCGTCGTCAACGAGGGATCGAACGTTTGAGAGCTATTGACCTTGGTATAGTTGGCTGACAAGCCGAACCCGTCGAAAGGCGACGGCAGAAAATCAAGTGTCGTTTGCAGTGTAAACTCGGCGCCATATACCGTGGCCGACTGAGCGTTGCGCAACCTCGTGTCGAGGAATTCGTGGCCCAGTAACTCGCGCTGCACACCGACCTGCGATACGAAATTGGATATCTTTTTGTAGAACCCGGCGATGCTCGCGTAGCTCACGCGATTCAGATAGTAATCGAGGCTGGAATCCGCGTTCCAAGCCAGATAGGGTTTCAGATAGGGGTTGCCATTACCGTTCACGAAAAACTGGTTCGGCGGACGTGTAGTGTAGCTTTCGCCGAAGCCGAGGTCTGACAGGGTCGGCCGCGTGAGCGTCCGCGATCCCGCCACTCGAGCGACCAGCTCGTCAGTAAGGTTCAGTCGGGCGGTGAATGAGGGCAGCAGGTAGTTGTAGTTATTGGTGGCACTCACCGGCACCGGGGCGCTCAGGGTTTGAGTGAGGTTGGTGTTGTCGCCCGGAATCGGGGTGAGAGCTAACAACTCCTGCGCTCTCCCGTCCGCTTTCAGCCTAGTAAGGACCTCGCGAAGGCCCCCCGACGCGCTCCACGGCATAGTGCCGACATGCCCCCCGAGTTCACCTTGCAGATAAAAGGCGTAGCTGCGCTCAAGTACCGACGAAGATTGTTGCGGTTTGAATTCGCCGCTATAGGTTTTTCCATATTGGGCAATCGCTGGGCCAGAGAAGAATGGAAGCGAGTGGGCGAGCGCCGCATCCGTCAAGAAATAAGCCTGCATTTGGGCCGGATCGAACGTCAGCCACTGCGTCGGCAAGGTCGAGCTGCCAAGGAATTGCCCGCTCCCACTATTGAACACGTGAAGCAGGTTCAGGTTCGCCGGCAAAGGGAGTTGATAACCGCAATAGGCACACTCCCAGTCGAATGGCGTCTCATAATAATCATCAACCTTCTCGCGCCGGGACCCGAGGAAGCCGAACTTCAACGTGTTGAATACCCCGTCAAATTTCTGTTGCCCTTCGATGCGAACCTGCTTGACATCGTCCGAGGTGTTGTCGCCCGTGAGCCGCGAGAAATGGCCCCGCGCGTCAGCCGCGTCGGTGAGTGGTGCGACATTGCTATAGGAGGGTGAGGGCTGTCCGGGATTAAGGTCCCAGGTCGGGTTGAAAGCGGCATCACTCAACCCGACCACGACGAGCGGATTTTTGTCTTTGCCGTTGTTGGTCGCGCGGGACCAGGACAGGTCGGTTGTGATCGTGGTGCGCTCGCCTGGCGTCCATTTGAGATTGGTCCCGATCTGGTACGTCTGGGCATCGCGCGGAGCCAGTCCGCCGACCGAAATATCAGTGTGTAGATCGCCGAGTTTGCCGCGCACGTAGTGCGACACGGTGCCGTTCGAGTCGGCGGTCGCCGAGATGATGTCCGCAGGGTCCGAGAAATAGCCAATCGAATTGGTAGTCGAGTCGACCTTATACTTCGAATAGAGACCGTCGACTGTTAACATTAGATTGTCGTTCAGGTGCCAGTCGAGCGCTATCGTCCCGCCAACACGCTCGCGGCTGCTGGTATCGACCGACTGGCCGGTGCCGCCGTCGACCGCAACTCCCGTCAGATTACCGGCCGTCTGATTGACGAGCCAGCCGAGGGTGTAGGCGCGCTTTGCCCGCTGATCGCGCTTGTCATAGACGAGACTGCCAAGAATCCCGAAGGTCTCGTCGGGAGTGGTGTAGCTGGCCAGCAACGAGCCGGTCGGTGTCGTCTTACTGGTTTCACTATTATTCTTGCCGCCCAAACTGCCGGCCACAAAGAAGCCCCTGTGATCGGTCGGGCGTGCGGTGCGCAAATTGACGGTCGAGCCGATGCCGCCCTCCTGGAATTCTGCCAACGACGTCTTGTAAACGTCCGCGCCCGAGATCAGCTCAGGAGGAAGAATGTCGAAGCTGAACTCGCGACCCGGGTTATCGGTGGCAAGTACGCGTCCGTTCAAAAGGACTGTATTGAATTCCGGGCCGAAACCGCGAACCGTGATGAACCGACCCTCGCCCTGATCGCGATCGATCGACACGCCGGGTACGCGCTGCAGTGATTCCGCCACGTTCTGGTCGGGAAGCTTGCCGATGTCCTCGGCGGAGATCGAATCGACCACACCAATTGTTTGACGCTTGATGTCGAGCGAGTGCTCGAGGCTCGCACGGGTACCGGTCACCACAATCTCATCGAGCGCTGACTCGGCTTTGGGAGGCGCGGACGCCACCTGGGCGATTGCCGGAATAGCGCCGGCCAAGCTGGTGCCTGTCAGCAACGACAACAAGAAAAATCTTCTGATGGACATGATTATCCTTCCCCCTATTGAAATTGTTTTTGGCTATGGTTTGACGCTGCGGACCGGCCGAAGGCGCGCCGTCGCGCCGCCGCTTGCCGCAAGCTTGAGTGTGAGCACGTCGCTTCCGGACACAGCATCGCGATGGCCGGACACAATGTCGGTGGGCGTGGCGCCGAGAAAAGAGAGGGGGATGTCGATAGTCCGCGCGGTCTCGTTGGTCATTGCGCCCACGTACCACTCGCTTCCCTTGCGCCGCGCCAGCACCACATACTCGCCAGTGTCGCCGGCGATAAACCGCGTCTCGTCCCAATCGGCGGGGACCGACTTGATGAAATCGAATCCCGCGGCATTGCGATAGCGATCGGGCGAATCGGCCACGCTCTGAAGCGGACACTCATAGACCACGAACATTGCTAGCTGCTGTCCGCGGGTCGTCTGCACCATCGGGTCTGTCCAGCGGAATTTGAAGTCTTGCGGCTTCACGTTGATGAAGGCGCCCGGCGTATAGTCGATCGGGCCGAGCACCATGCGTGTGAACGGGAGGGTGACGTTGTAACGCGAGGTGACCGCGTTGCTCCATTTGTTATATTCGGCGCCCATCACGCCTTCCTGAGTAATGTAGTTCGGGAAGGTGCGGTTCAAGCCCGTGGGTGGATAGGCCGAGTGCATGTCGATCAACAGCCGGCGCTTGGCGGCCCCCTCCATCACCCGGTGATAGAAGTCGACCATGTCCTGGTCGTTGCGCCCCATGAAATCGATCTTCACGCCCTTGATGCCCCAACTGGCATAAAGGTCGAAGGCTTCGGGGAGTTTCTTGTCGAGCAGGTCCCACTGGACCCACAGCAGCAATCCGACACCCTTGCCGCGTGCATAGTTGACCAGCGCCGGCATATCGAGATTCGGCCGGGTGCGGAGAATATCCGCGTTGCTGAGATTGGTGGGATCGTAGACCGGGCGGTAACTCCACCCTTCGTCGAGGAGCATGTACGGAAATCCGGATTCGGCCGCAAAGTCGATGAAGCGTTTGACCGATTCCATCGACATTCCGGGGCCCGCGGGCGGCGCTGGATGCGGGTCGGACCACCAGTCCCACGCCGCCTTCCCCGCCTTTACCCACGACATGTCGCTGGACGGCGGGGGATTGAGGTTGCCAATCAGGTTGGATGGGATCAGATCGCCCGCACGATCTGCCAGCATTACCACGCGCCACGATGATTGGAGATCGCCCTTGGTCAGATCGCGAATGACGGCGAGGCGACGATTGTCGAATCGCAGCGACAGTTGCGCCGCCATTCCGAGGCCGCCATCGGTACGGCCGCCCAGAAAGAGACCCGCATAATTCTTGAGGTCGGCCTCGCCGAGTAGGAATGTGGTGCCGCCCGAACTCGTCTTGCATGTAAACGGGAGGTCGTAAAGGTTGTACCAACGAATCGCCGACGATCGGACCGGCTCGAATAGGCCCTCATGGCTCAGATCCATGCGCCCCTGATTGAACCCCCAGCACTCATAATCCGCCGGAAAGTTGAACTGGGTGCGCTCGCCCATCAGCGATACCGAGTGAAGCGCGGGCTGATCGGCCAGGCGATAGCGGAACGCGACACCATCGTCATACGCCCGGAAGACTGCCTCCATACGGCGGCCATCGACCCGCTCGGTCAGCGAAACAACAACTTCGTTGAAATGGTCGGGCGCGCTTGACGCCTTGGTCGCGATCAGCTTGTGGACTTCATCGACCGAGCGCCGCTGCGTCCCGCTGATATCGAATGGGCCGAAATTTTTGGCATAGAGGATGTCGAGACCGAGCGGCGAAGGAGCAATGACCGTCTCGCCCTTCCGCTCGATGCGGTAGGTGGGCGGCGCGTCTCCGACCGACTCTTCGACCGTAACTTTGACTGCGCCATCTGGAGAGCGTAGTTCCACCGGAGCACCTTTGGTCGCCAGCACTTCTCCAGGCTTTGTCGAGCTACCTTCCTGCGCCTGGGCAGTCGCGCAAGCCGCTGCCAATGCAATCCCAATGCCTGCGAGCCAACAGACGCTCGTTCTCTCCAACATATGACCCCCCTAAGGCCTTCTTTTTATCTAAGGTCAAATATATATGATAGATAAGCTATAGACAAGTCAGTCGCTGTAGAGCGAGATCGCGGCTCCGTTTGGCCTTTCACGCCCTTCCCACGGTCGTTTTCTCGGCGGCGACAGACGGTAGGATTTTGTCGACGTAGCGCTCGACGGGGAATCGGAATATCCCACGCAAGTTGATGTATATACCTGTGCCACGATTTCCTGAGTTATTCGTAGATAAGGCTCTGAATCCATTACTTTCGCGCGCATTCAATGGCACAGGGGAATAATTGAATAACCTGAGCCGATAGGTTAATCTATCCCATGAGTCGCGTGTGCATATCTGCGGGCACAGGAGCCGGGATCTATGTCTTCTCCGACGTTCATTGCCCTGCACATGTCCACGCCCGCCATCGCGGCGAAGGTTGGATTGCGCGAGTGAGATTTTTTTACCTCCACAGAAC
>WNFF01023059.1_pt1 | contig 11291 bp, 8 predicted proteins | sample 5400441 | NCBI WGS metagenome assembly WNFF01 (sample SAMN13153345, study PRJNA577476) | soil metagenome | isolation source: 120 cm saprolite under Douglas fir tree site 2 hole 3 replicate 1 | place: USA:California | collected 2015-04-18
CTGACGCCCCGTACCACCGATCATGTGGCCGCCTACGGCGAACTGCTCTCCAGCAAGATTATTACTGCGGCATTTTCCGCGCGCGGTATCGATTCTGTGCTCATGGATTCCCGCGAATGCATCCTCACCGACGGCAACCATACGAGGGCAGTTCCACTGTTTGAGGAAACCAACGAGCGCTTGCGTCTTAAACTAAAACCGTCCTTGGATGCCGGACGGGTGCCGGTGATGGGTGGATTCATTGCCGCCACACGGGCAGGAATTACCACCACGATCGGGCGTGGTGGCTCGGATTTCTCGGCGGCAATTGTGGGAGCCGGGCTGGGTGCGGAGCGTATCGAAATCTGGACTGACGTGGACGGCATGATGACCACTGACCCGAATGCTTGTCCCGGGGCCCGGCGGATTAAAGTCGTCAGTTTCGACGAGGCGGCGGAGTTGGCATACTTCGGCGCCAAAGTGCTACATCCGGCAACGGTGCTGCCGGCGGTTCAGCAAAATATCCCCGTGTACATCCTGAACTCGCGGAATCCGTCGTGCGAAGGCACAAAGATTACGGCGCGCGCGCCTCGGTGTCGAAATACGTTCAAGGCAATTGCCGCCAAGAAGCGCATTACGATCGTCGATGTTGCCGCCACGCGTATGCTGATGGCGCATGGTTTCTTGAAATCGATCTTTGATGCTTTTGACCGGCACCGCGTATCGGTGGACGTGGTTTCAACCTCGGAGGTGAGCGTCTCTCTCACGGTGGATTCGAATGAGGCGATTCCGGCGCTCGCCGCCGATCTGGCCAAACTGGCGGATGTAAAGTATGAAGGTCGCAAGGCCATTGTTTGCCTGGTGGGGGAAAATCTGCGAGAGACACCGGGGATCGCGGCACGCGTCTTTAACGAATTATCTGATGTGAATATTCGCATGATCTCGCAGGGAGCGTCGGAAATAAATCTGACCTTTGTGATTGAAGAGGACGAAGTGCCTAGTGTCGTGCGTAAGCTGCATGCAGCGTTTTTCTCGGACCTGGATCCAGAAATCTTCGCCTGAGGTCACTTTGGGAGCGTTAAACCTAAACTTTTTCAATCGCAACGGCCGCTTAAATCATCCATGCAACGCGTAGAGCTCTGCTGTTCCCTTTACTGCGTCGTGTTTGGCGAACTCGCTGGCTGACGCAGCTTTCACTTATGAGGATATTAATCCTGGGCCGCGGAAAGACCGGAAACCTGGTGGCGGAGGTAGCGCGCCTGCGCGGGCACGACGTTCAAGTGGCTGGCAGCAGCGAGAATCTTAATGGCTCGGCACTGACCCCTTCCAATCTGCGCGATGTCGAGATGGTGATTGATTTCACGACGCCTGCCGCCGTCATTGAAAACATCAAGACCTGCGTTCGCGCCGGGAAGAATATGGTTGTCGGGACAACCGGATGGTATAGCGAACTGGCCAATGTTCACGAAATGGTCGAGAAGAGTCGGACGGGCTTTATTTATGGCACGAACTTTTCCATCGGGGTGAATCTTTTTTTCGAAATCACTCGGACAGCGGCCGCGGCCGCAACCTATGGCTATCATGGACAAATCTTCGAGCGCCATCACAAGGATAAGAAGGACGCACCCTCCGGCACGGCGCTGGCGATTCAGAAGGTCTTTCGTGACGTCAGCGGCAAAGAGCTGGAGATTATCTCCTTTCGCGAAGGAGAGGTCGTAGGGTTGCATGAGGTCATGCTGGAATCAGCTCATGACACGATCTATGTTTGCCACGATGCGATGTCGCGACGCGGCTTTGCCGAAGGGGCGGTGCGAGCGGCAGAGTGGTTGAGAGGGAAGACGGGCTTTTTTGATTTCAAGGATATCTGGCGGGAAATCTAAGCGATATCCCGACGAGGCCGGGGCACTTCTTGTTCTGGCTTCATCCACATTCCCTGCAGGTGATCACAGGGGTGCGACAGAGACGTATTTCCTACCGGTGCTAATAAGCGTTATCTTAATGTTATGCAACTGCGGGGATGCGGCACAGCTCTGGTAACGCCTTTTAAGCAGGACGGCTCCGTTGACGAAGCCGCCTTGCGCAATCTGGTCGCCTGGCAGGTCGAGTCCGGTATAGATTTTCTCGTCCCCTGCGGCACCACCGGTGAAACTCCGACGCTTTCGCATGACGAGTGGCTCAGCGTAATTGATACGACTATTGAGGTCGTCGCCGGGCGCGTACCGATCGTCGCTGGAGCGACTTCGAATTCCACGCACGATGCAGTAGAGAAAGCCAAAGAAGTTGCCGCCCGACCCGGCGTGAGTGCGATTCTTACGGCCTCACCGTATTACAACAAACCCACCCAAGAGGGACAGTACCGGCATTTTAAGGCCATCGCGGAAGCCGTGGACAAGCCTCTGATCCTCTACAACGTGCCGGGGCGCACCAGCGCCAATATTGAACCGGGTACGCTGGCGCGCCTGGGCGAAGTGCCGAACATTGCAGGAGTAAAAGAGGCCAGCGGCAACATGACCCAGATCGCCGAGGTCTGCAACGCAGTACCAGAACACTTTCTGGTATTTTCCGGCGATGATGCTATTACCCTGCCGGTAATTGCGCTCGGTGGCATGGGAATTATTTCAGTGGCATCGAACGAGATCCCGCACGAGATGGCGGAGATCACGCGCGCGGCGCTGAATAATGATTGGGATACCGCAAGGCGCATCCATCGCAAGTATTTTGCCCTCATGCAGGCCAACTTCATAGAGTCAAATCCATTGCCGGTAAAGGCTGTTCTCGCGATGATGGGTAAGATCGAGGAGGTTTATCGGTTGCCGCTTTTGCCGATGCGTCGTGACACGAGGTCACGATTGCAAAAGATCGCTATTGATGCGGGCGTTGTCGCGAAGGCGGTGGCACCCCCTCCGGAGGGAGTTGAGTTTTACGTCTATGAGAACTGGCTGGCCGGACCACACAAGATCGTGTTGCACCGTTCCACGGAAAGGGACGACCCGCAGGACACGACGCCAACCATGCACGCTGGCACGGGCCATATGCCACTTTGGGCGAAGCGCGTGAAATTTCGCAACACATGCCTGGCGTGCTGATCCGCAGCGAGTGCAAGTGCATATGAAAGCGGCGAAACTTCCAGAATCAATATTACTTTCGTGATCTAGGGATGGGATTACCTATGGGGCTAGAGTGCAGACATGACACTCTCGTCCATGGTAGTTTCTCGCGACTGGCAGGAAATCAGTGTTTTAGAATGCATCCTGGGAGGCCTCCACATTAATGTTGAGGTGGAATCGGAACCGGCACGGGCCTTGACCAAACTCAGTAAATCAAAAATTGATGCGTTGATTGTGGACTGCGATCTGAAAGGATCGCAGAACTTCCTGCGTCATCTTCAGGAGAACGGGCGACATTCAAGCGCGATTCCTTTGGTGATACTGGGCGGTTCGCGTGGCCAAAACGAACTCATGGAAAAAGATGCAGTCTTCAGTTTCGAAAAACCGATCTCCGTGGAACAAGCGGTCCGCACCCTTTCCGCCGCTCGAAACCTCATATTGGACGGACGGCTTCGCTATCAACGTCAGGCGCTCGAAGTACCTATCTCGGTGATCTACGGCGACAAGAAGCGAGTTCAAGCCCAACTCACAAACCTCAGCCAGGGTGGCATGGGAATCCGTTTCAAGCGAGGACTGGAAATGCGGGGACCGGTTCGAGTCTCCTTTCAACTGCCGAAAACCAAGCAGGCAGTAAAAGCAGCCGGCGAAATCGCATGGACCGATCAACTCGGCAACAGCGGAATTCGTTTCGTTGACATGAACAAACGGACGGCGCGGGACCTGCAACTCTGGCTGGCGCAACAGTACTTCACAAAGTAGATCGGCTCTTTCTTGCTCATTGAACCGTTTGGGCCACTGCCGGCTCAGTACGTCACCTGAAGCGTTGTTCTTCGCTTTTCTGCAAATCATTTCTTGATTCGACAGCTACGATCCCCGCTAAACGAGCGCCGAGAGTGCCTCCGCAATAAGAAGCAAATAGAACGTTGTAAAAGAAGAAGAAGGTGCAGGTGATGAACACTGCCATCCCTGAAATCACCGGCCATGGCGGCAGCGCTTGCGTGACTGATAAAAACACGACTGCGAATATCAATACGGCCACCCCTACGATGAGACTATCCACTGTTCTCGAAAGAACCCGGGGAGAGACCGGAACTGGCCACCAGGAGAGCTCGAAACCTCCGCCGGCTGCCAACTCATCGCCTGTGCGTGGGAAAGGCTGCATAGGGGAAGTGACGAACGGATGGGGTTTGACCGAAGCCATCAACTGCTCGCCGCTGCGCTTTGCATCGCCGAAAATGGATGATGCCGAAGAGATTTGATCAGCCGTAGCCAACAAATTGAACAACAGCCACTCTTTGAGCAGACGCCTGGTGCGCTGGCTTATTTGCGTGAACTGCACTCCGGCCTGTCCGGAGGCGCTAGCCCAGATCACTTGGCCCATGGCCTCTATTCGGGTCCTGGGCTGGAGTAACTCAAATCGCAGGTAAACCTGCTGCTGGACTCGGAGACGAGCAACCGCCTGCAAGGCCACGCCACGTTCGCTGAGATCACGAACAATGCCTCCATTACCTTGATCGAGATTTACATAAACCAGCGGGAATAGCTTTTGCCGGGGATAACGGCGCTGAGAACTATTGGCAACAACAGGCACAGAAGCGCCCATGGGGCTGGACTGAGCATCCATATACAAATTTTAGTATTGGAGGGCGCAAGCCTGGATAACCTTGTTGGTTCGCGTTGAATGTATCGCAAGCCGCGATGCTAAGAGGCGGATCGTTCCTGGGAAACGTCTTTGTGGCCAATAGTCTTCACACGCTGAGCTCGCTCCCAGACCATCAAACGTTGCAGGTCGTAACTGTAAGGACCGTAGCTGCGGAACGCCTTCTCATCGAATAGACGTTTGATACCGCAACCCATACAGACTTGGTAGGAATAAGAGTCGGACCGGACCGGCCAGCTCATCTTGCTATGCCAGCACCCCCGAAAGACAAATACCGCAGCACCCGTCAAACTGGTGGCGATGAGGCCTAGTGGCCACGCCCAACGTGATTTTTTAGAAGTCTCAATCACCTGTTACAACCCGGAAGAACCGGAATAATTCCAGCATATGCTGAAACCCGAGTGACGGCAAATGTAGTTTCGACACCGGAGGGAGCGTCTTTAAATCCAAGATCTTACGAAAGAGCATGTCCAATCGAGAGGTGCTAATGCACCTCGGAACATTGCTTCAGTCCCGAAAGATCAGTAACTTACAAGTGACGGGTCCAGTGAAAATCCAAGGCCGACCGGTTCCACGACCCGAGGGGGTAAGCGGACTGGCCAATTGACAAGGTGATTTGCACTGGACAAAACTTGAGTCACGAGGCAAAATCCGCTCTAAATAGCGGCCACTTCTATGGGCGCGAGTCCCCCGAAGGTAGAGTTCGGGTTGGATGACGGAGCGATGCACACGGGTGCGTCGCGTGCACTGCCGTTGGTGCAATTAGCAGCACCTTCCTTGTTATCTCCTTCGCGACCTGACGCCTTACAAGCTCTTCTTGCCTTCTCTTTCTTCCATCAACAAGTACGTCGAAGGCGATTGCAAAAGCAACACTCGAGCGGAGCAGCATCCGGACCAGCTTCAGACTCACTCTCAGAAGACCTCGCTGAAGAAGAGAAGTTTTTATTCGATGACGTGCTCCAACTCGTGGCGGACCGGGCGCGCGCAATTACTGGCGCCGACGGTGTGGCCATCGCGCTCGCTGAAGGCGATGGTATTATCTGCCGCGCATCTTCGGGAGCCATTGCGCCTGACCCTGGAGTTCGGCTTGATCCGAGATCAGCATTTTCGGGGGCGTGCCTGCGTACCGGCAAAATCGTCCGGTGCGATGACGTGGAGAATGATTCGCGGGTAAACCTTCAGGCTTGCCTGCGTTTGGGAACGCGCGCCGTAGTCGCTGTGCCCTTATGTGGCCAACGCAGCGTGGTGGGTCTGTTAGAAGCATTCTCTCGTGACGCTCATTCGTTCAACGAGAGCGATGTGCGCAGCTTGAGTCTTCTCGGAGAGCTAATACTGGCCGCTTTAAGACCTGAGCAGGAGGAGCGACTCTCTGAGGTCGCCAGTGCTGCAATCTTTGATACAACCGAATTTCCTAGGACAGCCGAGGCACGGCGATTATCGTAGCGGCCTTGTTCGCTGGCGGTTTGGGTTGGAAGATGTGGAATAAACGAGCGAATGCAAATAATGTCGCCGCCCTCGAGCCCGTGAAACCTTCTATAGCAACCTCTGCCCCACTCGTCACCTCGGATGCAAGAGCAGACGCCCAGTCGCCAGAGGAAAACTTAGACGCTGACCAACCGACAGCTCCGTCTGCGGATGTTCCTAAAGCACAAGCTGGCGACACTAAGGCCACGGTGCTTCCGCTAGTAACAGATGTGCGCCACTGGTCGTCTTTTGATGCGAGTACAGTAGCGATCGACCTTGGCGATCAGGTGCAGTATGAGGCACATCGCCTCAGTTCCCCGGAACGCATCTACTTTGACCTGCACGATACCAAACTGGCGTCCAGTCTTTCGGGAAAGATCATTGAGGTTGGGGACGGGCTGCTCACCCGCGTGCGGGTGGCACAGCCGATGGCTGGTGTGACGAGAGTGGTGCTTGAGACCAAGGGTGGCTCAAACTTTTCAGTCAGCCTGGAACCGAATCCTTACCGCCTCGTAGTGCAAGTTCGCGGTCAACATTCCAGCCAAGTTGAAACCGAGGCGAAGGTCAACCTCTTCCCTGCCCTCAGCGAGCCGCAGAAAACTAAATTTGTGGCGCCTCCTCCATCGGCCAGTCGCGAGGATGTCCAATTGCGCGCGCACGTGCCAAAGTTTCGCATCGTTCTCGATGCCGGACATGGCGGGTGGGATCTCGGCACAGTGGGGCGCCGCGGCCTGCTGGAAAAAGACGTCGTTCTGGAAATTGCGCAAAGGCTTGGGAGATTATTGGAGGGCCGCCTCGGGAGCGAGGTAATTTTCACTCGTAAGGACGACGCCTATATCCCTCTCGACCAGCGGGCCGATCTGGCTAACCAAACCCAGGCTGATCTGTTCGTCTCTATTCACGCAAACTACAGCGATCTGGCTTCCGCGAGAGGCGTAGAAACCTACTACACGAACTTCTTTTCAGCACCGGGATCGCGCGAGATCGAGAAGCGAGAGAATGCCGGAATGAATAAGCCGGTTATGCCAGTTTCCCTCTCGAGTCTTGAGCTTCGAGACAAGGTTGAGGAATCGCGACGGCTCGCTGCCAGTGTGCAGCGCGCGCTTTACGGTACTCTGGCTGCGCAGAGTCCCACAATTCGGGACCGCGGCGTCAAGGAAGCCTCTTTTGTGGTGCTGAGAGGTACCGCAATGCCGTCTATTCTTGCTGAAGTATCTTTCGTCAGCAGTCCGACGGACGAGCAGAACTTGGAAAGTTCAACCTACAGGCAACAAATTGCCGAGGCACTTTACAAAGGGATAGCGCGCTACGCTGCTGCGCCCCATCGCGTGAAAATGGCCAGCACCTCGGCAAAATCCACCGGAGAGTAGCCGCTGGTCCTCCCTCAGGACGCATGCCGTAAACTCACCTTCACGATCCTCAACGTTAGGGCGCCGTTGTGATCCCGCCATATTTCTCCAACCACTTCAGCTCTTCACGCACTTTGATTTTGCCGTGCCACGGGTTTTTCGATAAAGAGTGGCCCTCCCCCGGGAAAATCAGCAATGTGCTTGGAATGTTCAGCGCGTGCAGCGCGTGATCAAGAAGGTAATCCTCCAGCACTGCTACTCGAATGTCATCCGCGCCTGCCACCATATGGGTTGGGGTACGAACTTTATCAACCTGGAAGATAGCTGCCTCGTCGTGATAACGCTGTTGCGCTTCCCATGGACGCCCGCCCAGAAAGTAAGCGTCGTCGAAAGTTGTGTCGTCGTTTCCCCAATTACCCACATGTTCGACTGCCCCGGCTCCAGTGATCGCGGCCTTAAAACGGTTGGTCTGTGTAATCAACCAATTCGTCATGTAGCCGCCGTAACTATATCCCCCGATGGCGAGGTGGTCTGGATCGGCGACTCCATCTTTGACCAGAGCGTCTACGCCCTCCAGAATGTCCTTGCCGGGGCGGGAGACGATCTGAGGAACGATTCCGATCAAAAACTTGTCACCGTAGCCACTTGACCCGCGATAGTTCGGCTCAAACACAAGCCAGCTCTGGGTTGCCGCCAGGCGGTCCCATTGATACCAGTCAGCTTCGAAATGATTGCCGTCGGCATCCGCCGGCCCGCCATGGATCAGGACGAACATCGGCAGGTGCTTGGCCTCGAATTTGCCCGGCGGATAGATCAGCATCCCTTCGACGCTCGACCCGTCGTCGGCTGTCCAACGGTAGGGTTTGCCCTTGGGCAGTTCTCGTTCCGTGAAGATTTTGTTGAACGAAGTAATTGGATGCGCTTGCTGGAGTTTGTCAGCGCTATCCGCTAAGTAGACTTCCGTAGGCCGCTCCACCGCCGAATAAATAAAAGCAACCCGTGGGGAGTGATCGGCGGCGGCAACTACTTCGTAGGTGCCTGGCCATCCGCCTTGTCGGGTGAAGGTTGCTTGCAGCTTTGCCTGCGAGAAGATCTGGACCTCAGTCCCCAAGCGTCCTGGAGCCAACACGCTCCCCTCGGGAGTGACTGCGTAACGCCCCACGGCCCCGCCAAAATCGCCGGCCCAGCGTTGCACTTCGCCGCTCTGACTATCCACCCAATAAAGCCGGGTCTGAGTATCTTTGTACTTTCCCTCCACCGAACCCAAATCCACGCGAAAGAAAACGTGGCGGCCATCGCGCGCCCAGTGTATGTCTTGTTCGACCGCCTCGTTGTGGGTGAGCTGGCGCGGCGAACGTTCAGGTGACGCATTCGCGAGATCAAGCACGTAGACTTCGAATTCGTTGATCTTCTCCTGGCGTTCCGAAATTGATGTCGTCACAAAGGCTAGCTGGCGTCCATCAGGAGACGTCTCCAGTTGTTCGATGCACCACGGGGTGGTAGCCAACGCCCTAGCGCCCGGCGTGGCGCCAGAATGCCTCTCAGCTTCAGGAATTTCCTTAGTTCCTGCCGCAAGCTCGCGCCCGATAGCATCGTCAACGCTGACGCCGAAAATCATGTCGCCACGTTCCGCGGCGCGATACTGAATCACATCTTTCCAATCTTTTTTGTAAGCGTCCTGCTGCTCTTTATTCCACGGTACGCGGGTGGCAAAGTATAAGGTGCGAGAATCGGATGACCAGGAAAAGGCATGTACTTCTTCGTCTCCCTGTGTCACAGGAAATGACTCACCTCCACTTGGCGAGATCAGGTAAAGCTGAGTGATTTCTTTTTCCTTGCCGTCCGAGTCATCGGCTGACTCTCTGTTTTTCCCAGAGGAGGTCTTGCGTTCGGACAGAAATGCGATCCAATGCCCATCCGGCGACCAGGCGGGGTTAGTATCGTGCCCCGATCGCGTCAACTGACCCAGATTTCCGTTGCCGTGACCATCATCACGATAGAGCCACAGATCCTTGCGATAGGCCTGCTGGTCCCAGTCGACGCGCTCGACGCCGATCACAGCTGAATTGCCGTCGGGTGAAAGCTGGAGCGCCGTAAACCCAACTGAATTAAAGAATTCGTCAAGCGTGACGCGCGGCTTTTGAGCGCCCGCCTGGAGAGAAAAGACAAGGGAAATAGCAAACAGAGTGGCGAGGAGCGAATTGTTGTTGATCATAGGAGAAGTTGATGGCGCCAAGAGGTATACAACGACGGGAGTGCCGAGTGCAAATTATGCGCATCCTCTCGAGCATCATCCCTAATGCAATCGCTCCAACGTATCCACGTCATCCTTAAGTCCAAGGTATTCCCAGCGCTGCAGTGCAATCGGTACGTTGCCGTTTTCCCACAGAAAATCGTGGAATCCGCGTAGCTTGAAAGCGTCGCCCTGCCGGTTACGCGCGTCGGCGAGAAATTTAATGATCTGCAGCTTGCCGATCTGGTATGAGATGGCCTGGCCCGGATTGGAAGCGAAGAAAGCTGCCTCAGCGTGCGCCGTAGATGCGTCCATAGGAACGGTCTTCCTTAGGTATTCAGCACCCTGGTCAAGTGAGAATTCGCCGAGGGCCAGCCTGACGTCCACCTCCACTCGCAGCGCACGTAAGCGCATAAAATTGTCGATGATTTCGCGAGTGCGAGGACTGTTGTCGAACAAACCGGCTTCCAGCATCATTTCCTCTGCATAAAAACCGATGCCCTCATTGGCGCCAGAATCGTAATAATGACGGCGGATCGGATCAGCGTTTGCCCACGACAATACCAATTGAAAGTAGTGGCCAGGTACGCCCTCATGAACAATCTCACCACGCGGATCCTTGGCGGTGGCCAAAGCGAAATAGCCGAGGCTGGGGCTGGGTGGCGCAATATAACGAATGCCATTTTCCTTGAGGTGAGTCGGCCCGGTGAAATAGTCATCTTCACCGACGCTGGAAAGCGGCTCAAGATATGGGGGCAACGGAGCAAAGCGGTAGTGTTGCACCCAGTTGGGTACCGTCAAGATATCCTTAGCCTCCAGATACTCCCGAACCGCGAGTTCATCTTTTTCTTCGTGCGCTATTTGCTCGGCCTGATCTTTAAAGAGAGCGAGTTGGGGCTGGCCAATATTGTGATGCTCTTCGTAGGTCTGGAATGCGACCGAGCGCGCCCGTTCGTCGCGACCTGCGCGAAGCAATTGTTCGGGTGTGTACGGCAGCAGAGCAACATTTTTCAGGAAAAAGATGTAAGCATCGCGACCTACCGCACTTTCGGATTGCATTGACGGCAGCCGCTGGTTCAGCCAGTCGCGGTACGACTCCAACGCACTGATGGCTTTCTCGGTCACGGAATCCAGATCTCGGGCGCCCGCGCTATCGAGCAGCGGCTTGAGTTCGCGTATCGACTTCAGCAGTCGCGGACGAATTTCCTGTAGTTGATCCAGGGCCAGACGGGCGAACGGTCCGACCGGTCGCGTGAGGTTTCCTTTCGCATTTTCGATGGTCCCTGGAATGGCGGCTATTGTCTCAACGATGTGGCGTGTTCTTGCGGCATCGAACGGAGGCGGTTGCAACAGCAGATGAAAGTACGCGCCCAAAGTCTGGTCAAGGTAAAACGCCGGATTACGTTGCCAGCTACGATTCAGGTCCAATTCCCAGCGAACACGAGCGATTGCTGAACCTATCAAGCGATAATCCACTTGGCGCGCGATCGGCGCAGAAG